>Ga0070698_100008575_pt1 | contig 11025 bp, 10 predicted proteins | sample KBSK1502metaG_FD_65477 | JGI IMG/M metagenome (GOLD analysis project Ga0070698, IMG submission 65477) | Corn, switchgrass and miscanthus rhizosphere microbial communities from Kellogg Biological Station, Michigan, USA - KBS K1-50-2 metaG | ecosystem: Host-associated > Plants > Roots >...
CATCGACCAGGCCAGGCTCGCGGAGTTCCAGGCGGGGATCCGCAAGCGCTACTCGGACGAGCAGATCCTCGCCGAGCTCCGGGCGTCCGCAGCGAGGCTCGGCCGCTCTCCGACGATGCGGGAGTTCGCCGCCGACCCGGAGACGACAGTCCATCCGCAAACGGTGATCGAGCACTTCGGCTCCTGGAATGCCGCGAAGCGGGCAGCGGGGCTCGTGCCGCGCCGTTTCGCGACCAGGGACGAGCTGCTCGGACTGCTGCGCGCGCTCGGGGAGGAGCTCGGCCGCCCTCCGACCGCGCGAGACATCGACGAGCACAAGGGGCGACTGCCGTCCAAGTCGCTCTACTGGCACACGTTCGGCTCCCTGACGAACGCCCTGCGAGAGGCGGGCTTCGACGTCCCGGTGGGGGAGGAGCGGCTCGAGCGCGCCGTCGAGCAGGGAACCGCACTCGCACGGAAGCTCGGGCGGCTGCCGAAGTTCGCCGACTGGGCCGAGGCGCGCAAGGAGGACGACTCGCTCCTGACCGAGTGGCAGGTCTACCGGATGCTCGACGCGCGCCGCGGCGCGTGGTCGACCTTCCAGTTCCTCGTCCGCGAGCGCCTTGACGAGCAGGGCGTTCGAGTCTCGACCGACGGACGGCTGCTGAAGAAGCGCTAGTAGGCGACCAGGGCGGCGAGGCGCTCGAGGCAGGAGACGCCCTCCTGCGGAGCCCTGATCGCCGGCAGCGCGACCGGGTCGCGGTAGCCGAGGTCGGGGCGGAAGCACTCGTCACGCACGACCCGCGAGGCCCGCACGGCGAGGAACGTGCCCATCTTGAGCTCCCGCTTGCGCAGCTTCAGCCGCGTGTAGTGTTCCACGACCTCGAGCGCGTCGTGCGTCGAGGCGAAGAAGAGCTCGTGCTTGGCGGCCCCGATCCACAAGGGACGGCCGGCGCCGCGGGCGACGAAGAGCGTGTCGGGCACGCGCTCGTCGAGCCAGGCGGTTGCGAACGAGCCGTCGAGATCCTCGAGGACACGGGCCTCGTTCTGCGAGTGGGCGGCGAGCGCGAAGATCGCCTCCGAGTCCACCGTCATCCGCGCCTCGGAGCGCGCGCAGCTGTGGGGCGCGAGCAGTTCGTCGTCGTTCAGGATGATCCCGTTGTGGATCCCGACGACCGGGCCGTGGCGGACCGGGTGGTTGTTGGCGGAGATCGAGGGATGCCCCTTCGTGTAGTCGCGGACGTGGACGAGCACCTCGGTCGCTGTCTGGGGCACGGCTATCCGCTCGAGCAGCTGGCTCGCGGGCGTGCGCTGCTTCGTCACGACGGGGTACGGGCTCTCGGGGCCTCGGTAGGCATAGCCGACCGCATCCGCGCCTCGCTCGGCGATCCCGGCCAGCAGGCTTTGCGCCGCGAGCGTCCGGTCGACGGCGCTGCGCGAGGAAAGGCTGTATCCCGCGATTCCACACATATCTGAAAGAGCTCCTCGGAGTAGTCCTCGTCGATTCCGACGCGAAGCTTGAGTCCAAGTTAGCGATCCGTTCGGCGGTGACCGAGCCGCCCCTTGGAGGTATCAAGCCCGGCGGGGCGCCGGCCGATAGGAAATGCGATGGAGCAGCGGCCGCTCCCCGATACATTCGCCGCCCCCGAGGTCGTCGAACCGCACCTGGAGCTCGTGCAGGCGCTGGACGATCCCGAGGCGGTAGATGTCGACGTGGTCGACGAACCGGTCGCGGACGCCGACGAGGACGCTGCCGACGACGCACCGGAGGTCGCGGAGCTCGAGGCACTCGAGGGCGCCGTCGCGGCACAGGATCCGCTCAAGCTCTACGTGCGCTCCATCGGCGGCGGACCGCTCCTGACCCGAGAGGAAGAGCGCGATCTCGCGCGCCGCAAGGACGCCGGGGACGAGGAGGCGAAGAAGCGGCTGATCGAGGCGAACCTTCGGCTCGTGATGTCGATCACGCGCAACTACACGAAGGCGGGCGTCCCGCTGCTCGACCTGATCCAGGAGGGCAACCTCGGCCTGATCCGCGCGGTCGAGAAGTTCGACTACAAGATGGGCTACAAGCTTTCGACGTACGCGACCTGGTGGATTCGGCAGTCCGTGACACGCGCGCTCGCCGACCAGGGCAGGACGATCCGCCTGCCCGTGCACGTCGCCGAGCAGGTGCGGCGGCTGCTTCGGTCGCGCCGCCAACTTGCACAGAAGCTGAATCGCGACCCGACCGTGGCGGAGCTCGCGAAGGAGACCGCACTCGAGGAGAAGCGCGTGGTCGACCTACTCGAGCTCGTCGAGGTCCCCGTGTCGCTCGAGACGCCGGTCGGCGACGGCGAGTCGTTGTACGGCGACCTGATCGAAGACGTCAACTCGAAAACGCCCGACGAGACGACCGCAACACGCTTGCGCGCGCGGGAGCTCGCGAGTGCTCTGTCCCACCTGAATCCGCGCATGCGCCGCGTCCTGGCGTTGCGGTTCGGTCTCGACGGAGAGTCGCCGCAGACGCTCGAAGAAGTGGGTGCCGGGCTCGGCATCACGCGCGAGCGCGTGCGCCAGCTCGAGTCGCGTGCGCTGCGCGAGCTGCGCGTCGCCGCGCCGGACCTCGAGCACTACCTCCGCGTCGAGTAGCTCGTACCTACAGGGCGGCGACCATCTGCATCTCGCGGAGGCCCGCGAGACGCCGCAGCGATTCGAGCTCGATCTGCCGGACGCGCTCACGCGTGAGCCCGAGGCGCTTGCCGATCTCCTCGAGCGTCTTCGGCTCCTCGTCGACGAGCCCGTAGCGGAGCACGAGCACCATCCGCTCGCGGTCAGGCAGCGCCTGGAGCGCGACGGCGAGGGCCTGGCTGCGCAGCGAGACCTCGACGCGCTCTTCGGGCAGTGGCTCGTCGCCGGCGACGAAGTCGCCGAACACCGCGTCCTCCTGCTCGCCGACGGGCTGGTCGAGGCTTGCGGATGCGCGAGCGGCCGCCTTCACCTCGCGCGCCTGCTCGATCGGGAGCGACGCCTCCTCGGCGATCTCCTCGAGGGTGGGCTCGCGGCCGAGCTCCATCCAGAGCGTGCGCTCGGCGCGATTCATCTTCTGCATGCGCTCGACGATGTGCACCGGCATGCGGATCGTGCGCGCCTTGTCGGCGAGAGCGCGCGCGACGGCCTGGCGGATCCACCAGGTTGCATACGTCGAGAACTTGTAGCCGCGGCGCCAGTCGAACTTCTCGACTGCGCGGATCAGGCCGAGGGTCCCCTCCTGGATCAGGTCGAGGAACGGGAGGCCCTGGTTGCGATAGTTCTTCGCGATCGAGACGACGAGGCGGAGGTTCGACTGGATCATCCGCTGCTTCGCGAGCATGTCGCCCCGCTCGATCTTCTTCGCGAGCTCGACCTCCTGCGCAGCCGTCAGCAGCGCGTGCTTGCCGGCCTCGCGGAGGAAAAGCTGCAGCGCGTCGGTCGTCGTCTCGACGGGCTGGACGGCGGAAGGCTGGGGTGGGGGAGCCTCCTCCTTCTCGGGCTCCTCGACGAGCTCGATCGCCCTCCGGTCGAGCTCGGCGTACACGGCCTCGATCTCGAGCGGGTCCAGCTCCATCGGTTCGAGCAGGTCGGCCAGCTCGATCCGGCGCAGCTGTCCGCTCGCCTCCGCAGCGTCGAGCAGCGCTGCCAGCTCCTCATTGATGAGGATTGTCTCGATCTCGACCGTCAAATTCGGTCCCCCTGATCTGGTCGGCGTTGCCCTGGCGTAATGTCCCGCGCCTCGGGACAACCCAAACACGCCGGGGCTCACGAAATCAAGTGATCCGATTGCCGCGTCGTCGAAATGGCGCCCGGAGTGGGCGGAGTCATGCCGTTGCTCGGCTCTACCTCAGGCCAGATTGGTGCTTTCACCCAGCAGCTCGGCCGTAGCCCTGGCCACCGGATTCTCGGCGGTCGCAGGCCGGCATTCTCAAGCGGAGGTCGTCTACGGGGAAACGGCTGCCCGGGGCGAGCTCGTGGTCGGGACGGGCGCGTCGAGGAATTGCGGTGAGGGCGCGGCCGGGGACGGCGACAGCAGGAGCGCGGACGCAACGCCAACGAGTGCAAGGAGGCCGAACACGGCGGCGGCCAGTGCGGCAGCCGCGGACCGGCTTGCGGCTGCGCGTCGGACTGCGCGCCGCGCCCGAAGGCCGAGGTGACCGGTGTGGACGGGAGCGGAAAGAGACGCAGTAGCCATTACCTCCAGGACGAGGCTTCGGTCACGTTTCTTCCGCCGATGCGTGCACGGGAACAGGCGTTATGTCAAGTTGGCACGAAAACGGCCGGGCTGGAACCGGCACCCCACCGTTGGTGTAATCCAGGAGGATGGGAGCACGGGCCGCTGCGATCGTGGTCGCCGCCGCTCTCTCGGCCGTGCCTGCACCGCGATCTCCGCGAAGGCGCTCCTCGGAGCGTTCGTGTCGGCCTTCAACGCGGGCGACCAGGCGAAGCTCGACGCGCTCTTCGTCTCCGCCCGCACACCCGGCTGCTACGCCTACCAGCTCGACACGCTGCGCTCGAGCAGCCTGATCATCTTCGAGGTGCGCATCCGCTGAGCGAGGTTTTCCACAGGTTGCACAAAGCACTGTGGAAATGTTGACTATTCAAAATCCGCAAAGTGCGGTCTTTTCGTGTTCGAAGGACCTTGCACCGCCCCTGGAGACCCCCTAGATTGCCACTTGCGCCGAGCGCGCAGCGAGAGTAGGTCGAAGCAGCACCGAAGGGCCGTACGAAGAGGTCCGCAAGGGCCGAGATCGGAAAGTCAAGCGGTGTTGTGGACGGAATCGCGAGCGGCTCGGCGAATCTTTTGGACCGGCGCCTTCGGGCGCCGGTCCCTTTTTTGTCCCGCTGAAAGCACCGATAGGATCGCGCCGATGCATTTCCACCTGCCGAGCATCGACCCCGGGGTCATGGCGTTCGTCTGGTCGTTGCTGCTGACCCTCTACATCTACTTCGGGCTCGTGGCGATCGGCGCGTCGGGCGCGTTCGCGATCGTGATCGCGCTCGTCTCCTTCGCGGCGATCTGGCTCTTCATCCGCCTACGTGGCGAAGGCGCCTAGAAGCCCGTCCGCACGCTGCCGGGTTTGCCCACCGCCGGCGAGCGCGAAGAGCAGCTTGCGCGCGAACTCCTCACCCACCGCGTCGTCGAGCCGCTCACGCGCAGTCGATGCGCCCGCGTCGAGTGCCGCGCAATGTGCGGCGATGAGGGCGAGGCCTCGATCCTGTGGAACGGCATTCATCCCGCTTTGACTATCGGGAACGCCGACCGAGCCGCATGATCCCTGGGCCAAGGGGTTAGGGTCGCGGGCGACCGCGACCCCATCCCCGAGGCTCGTTAGTCGACCGTTTCGGTCGTCCGCTCGGTGCGCGGGCCGACCGTCACAGTGCGCGGCTCGGCGAGCACCGCGGTCTCGCGCTCCGCAGTCAGCGGCTCGTCGGCGACCGTGTCCGCCGCCGGCTCGCGCTCGACCACCGTCGCCTGATCCCGTCTGCGCCCGACCACCGTCGCCGGCGCGACCTCGTCTACCGCCACCGGGACCGGAACCGCGTCGAGCGCCGTGCCGAGCACGATCCCGAAGCCGAACGCGAGCGCTCCGTGCCAGAGGCCGAGGGCATGGACGACGCCCATCAGACCGAGATCGTGGCTCCACGAGACGATCGTCCCCTCATGCCAGCCGTTGCCGGGCTGTGTCGCCATCAGGGTCCAGCCCACACAGACGAGGACCGGCAAGAACCCGAGCACGAACGTCCCGGGCGAGAACCGCAGCCGAAGCCCTGTCGTCCAGCCGCCGAGCACCGGCGCGAGCGCCAGCACGAGCCCCGCGGCCGCGACGATGCCGAGCGACTCCCAGAAACGGACGGTGGACTGCATCCCGACCTGCGTGGCCAGGTAGAGCAGCAGCCCCGCGAGCCCGGCCGCGAGCGCGATCGTGAGACCGCGGGTTGTGTCATAGAGCCCATATCTGCGCATCCCAATCACCTTTCCGCGTTGACGCGTCAAAAGGGAAACGGGGAAGCGGGCCCGGCGGGTTCGGCTCGTCAGCCGAGTTCGAGCCGGCGGGCGTCGAATCCGCTCGACCAGAGCTCGGCCCGGAACTCCGCCAGCGCCGAGTGGAGGTCGTCGGGGAAGACGTGCCCCACGACCCCTACCTCGCGGTCGTTGTGGAACGGCACGTCGACATGCTCGTGCGAGACGATGTTCACGGACGTTCGCCGGCACGACGGGCAGCGCACGGCAAGCCCGAGTGCGCCGTCGCCGGGAGCGAGCAGGAAGAACGCAGACGGGAACACCGGCCGTGGCCGCTCCTCCGGATAGCAGAAGAAGCTCCAGGGCCACTCCCCCGCTCTGATCCGTGCCGCCGCCCGCTCGCCGAGCTCGGCCGCGACCGGCTCGACGCGCGAGGTCATGAGGTTCAGGAAGACGCCGCCCTCGAGCCCGAGCGGCGCCCAGTCGAGCTCGTCGTGGCTGACGAGCCCGTCGTGCTCGTCCCCGCACGGGCACGCGAAGCGCACCTGATAGACGACGGGGTGGGCGGTGCCGGCCAGCGGCTCCAACGTCCGGAACGCGGAGAGGGACACACGGCTCTCGCCTCTCCGAGGACACGAGAACGTGTACCGGGACGTCAGCGCGTCGTACATATCGAAGTTGTATCGGCAAAGGCGGACGAAAAGACAAGGATTTACGACCTCGCGTGATTTCTTCACACGTCGCTGCTTGTGCCTTTACACGACCGGTGTAGCCTCCCGGGCCATGGTCGCGCAGGCTCTTCGCTCTCCGAGCGAGGCGCCGTCCGAGCCTCTCCCGGATGAGCTTCGCGCAGCGGTGGCGCAGCTGCTCGCCGGTTCCGGCGGCGCGCTGTTCGTCGAGGACGGAGAGGCCGTCCGCGCACTCGAGTTGGCCGTCGATCTCCTCGTTCTTCGAGCCGAGGCCGTGGAGTCCGAAGCCGGGCTCCCCTACGCCGTCCTCGCCGACGTCCTGCGGCCCGTGCTCCACTTGCTCCCCTCGATACCGGAACCGCAGAGCGACGCGCTCCGAGCTGCGTTCGCCCTCAGTCCCCCGGCCGACGACGCCCGGCTCGCGCTCTGCGCCGGCACCCTCAGCCTGCTGGCGGCGGCGTCACCGGTGCTCGTTGTGGTCGACCACGGCCAGTGGATCGACGAGGCATCGGCGGAGCCGCTCTTCTTCGCCTTCCGCCGCCTCGAGGGAACACGCATCGCAGCCGTCGTCGGCGGCGTCGGCGCGGCGCTCTCGGGCCCTCCACCCCGTCCGGCCGCGACGGTGGCTCCAGAACCGGCACCACTCGACTCGCCGCAACAGCTCCTCGTCCAGGCCGACCAGGCACGCGCGACCGGAAAGCCCGATCGCGCGCTGCAGCTCCTCGAAAGTGCGCTGGGCTCCACCAACGACCCGCTCCTCCGGGCCGATGCGCAACACCTGCGCGGGATCATCTCGATGTGGCGCGCCGCTCCGGCGCAGGCCTCGCGTCACTTGCTCACCGAGTCGGCGCGCATCGAGGAGCTCGACCCGGCGAAGGCCGCGTGGATGACGGCCGATGCGGCATGGGCGTCATTCATGGCCGGAGAGCTCGACGAGGGCCTGGCGGCCGCGGAACGAGCGAGCGCCCTGGGTTCCGGCAGAGGCGTCGTCGATGTCCTCTGCACCGGCCTCCTCGGAATCGCGCAGCTACTCCGCGGGCACTCGCGCGAGGCGCAGCCGCTGATCGAGCGCTTCGCCCCCCTCCTCGACGACGCGCGCTTCCTCGAGCAGGCCTCGACCGCCGTGTGGCCTGCGGCCTTGGCACTCGTCTGGCTCGAGGAGTACGAAAAGGCCCGCGACGCCTTCACGGCGATCGTCGACTTCGCACGAGAACGCGGCCGCCCCTCCATGCTCGCCCATGCGCTGATCGGGCTTTCGGAGCTGGAGTTTCGGACCGGCGACTGGATGTCGGCCCGCGCCGCCGCCGCGGAGTCGGCGCGGCTGGCCGAGGAGACGGGTCAGCCGGTGGCGCACGCGTTCGCGCTGCTCGCAATCGCGCGCGTCGACGGGCCTCAGGGCTCCGAGACCGACTGCACGGCCCACGTCTTCGAAGCCGTGCGACTCGCGCCGTCCGGCGCCGGAGCCGTGCTCGCACACGCGGGCACACACCTGGGCGCACTCGAGCTCGCCCTCGGTCGCAGCGAGGCGACGATCAGCCATCTCGAGCAGGTCGCCGCCCGCGCCGCGGATCACGGCCTCGTCGATCCAGGCGTGATCCAGTGGCCGCCCGACCTGATCGAGGCGTGCCTCCGCTGCGGCAGGAACGAGGAAGCGCGCGCCGTGCTCGAGCGCTTCGAAGGCGAGGCCCGGTCGACGGGCCGGATCTGGGCACTTGCGACCGCAGCGCGATGCCGCGGGCTGCTCGCAGGCAACGACGAGTTCGAGGAGGCCTTCCTGGAGGCCCGCGCCCAGCACGAGCTCAGCGTGCACCCCTTCGACCGCGCGCGGACGGAGCTCTGCTTCGGCGAGCGCCTGCGACGCGCGCGCCGGCGCGCCGACGCCCGCGAGCCGCTCCGCGCCGCCCTCGCCACCTTCGAGCGGCTGGGAGCGCTCCCCTGGGCCCGCCGGGCCCGCGCGGAGCTGCGCGCCACCGGCGAGACGGTTCGCAGCCGTGAGGAAGCTCGCACGGACGATCTCACGCCGCAGGAGCTCGAGATCGCGCAGCTCGTCGCCGGCGGGGCGACGAATCGCGAAGCGGCGTCGGCTCTCTATCTGAGCCCGAAGACGATCGAGGCGCATCTCAGCCGCGTCTATCGGAAGCTCCGCGTGCGCTCGCGCACTGAGCTCGCGCGCGCGCTCGCATAGGGGATCTCCCTCACGTAAATTGCGGGGGAATACCTGCATGCGAATGTAGGGTTTTTTCAGACGTGAATTAGCCCGCCACATTCCTAGTGTCGGTGTCGTAATGGCACCGCAAACTAGGCCAACATATGCGCAACTTCTTTTGCGCGCTGCGGCTCTTCCCTGCGGTGCCGGACGCCCACACGTCCGGAAGGGAGGGACTCCATGTCGCGCATTCCGCGCCCGAGCCACGGGCTCGTCGCCGGCCTGATCGCGCTGCTGACGGCGCTCGCCGCCGCCGCACTGCCGCTGGCCGCGATGGCTGATTCCTGGCCGCCGCTCACCTCGTAGCAGGCTGAACCGTGACGTGCGGAGGGCCATGTGTCCTCCGCACGTCAGTCACACAGGCGTCGCCGCCGTCAGCCGGGCGAGGGCGGCGACATTTCCCTTTTGCTCGTATTCACGGCGCGCCCGCTCCACGAGCTCCGTCGCTTCGTGCTCCAGGTCGCAGTGGCGGAGGACCTCTGCGAGATCGAGGTACGCACGCGCGCGTTGGTTCAGGGAGTCGGTCTCCTCAGCGGCTGCGACGGTCTCGCGCCCGAGGCGTTGTGCTCTCGCTCGTTCACCGGACCGCGCGAGGACCTTCGCGCGCACGGTCTGCCAGGCGAGTCGCGCAAAGAGATCGTCCGGCGACCCAGCGCTCTCTGCCGCGCGCAACCACTCTTCTGCCTCAACGTGGTTCCCCTGTGCGTAGAGGACGGATGCGAGTTGGCCTGCCCGGGTCGCGAATCCACCTGGAAGGTGCGCACGGTCCAGCAGCTCGCAGCTCTCGCGCAGGATCTCTTCGGCCGCGCTCGGCTCGCCTGCGAGGATCTCGATCTCGCCGGCCACCTGCCCCCAGAAGCCCGAGAAACCAAGATGACCGAGGTCGTCGAACACGGCTCGGGCCTGTCTCGCCAGGAGGCGCGCGTCGTCGAGGCGACCGAGCATCGCGACGAGCCCGGCCAGAAAGACCAGCACTTGAGCGTCGCCGGCAGGCCCGCCGGCCCCCTCGGCCAACAGTTGCTCGCAGCGCGCCGCGGCCTCGTCCGCCGGCGTCGGGCCGTGGTACAGAGCACTCGCCAGCTGTCCGAGACAGGTCGCCGCGGGCCACCCTGCACGTTGGTAGTGCACGAGGGCGAGCTCGGCCGCTTCCTGTCCCGCCTTGCAGCGCAGATGGCGGCCCGCGTGCACGTAGCCGGCCAGCAGCCAGGCGCGGCCGAGGGCGCGATCGTCGTCCAGCGCCTCGAAGGTGGGTATCGCAGTCTCTGCAAGCTCCACCAGCTCGTGGTCGTGCGATCCGCGGCCGTCCAGGAGTCGGACGAACGCGAGCTCCAGCCGTGCCCTGAGCTCGATGTGCGCCTCCGAAGCCGACGAGCTGCCGCGGCTCGCGCGCACGAGCGCCGCCGTCGCGCCGTCGGCGTCGCCGCCGATGCGGAGTGCAAGGCCGAGCTCGCACGTCAGCTCGCGCGCATGCGGGGACTCGTCGTCGAGCAGAGCGATCGCACGCCGCAGAAGTCCAACCGTCGCCGGGACGTCGTTGCGCTTCCAGGCCAGGATCCCTGCTGCGCCGAGACGAGTGCCTGCATCTGCTGCAAGCTGGCGCAGGTGCCGGTCGTCCAAGCCGAGCTCCGTCTGCAGCTCGTGCGCGCGTTCGAGATGAAAGCCGACGAGGTCGTCTTCCTCCCCTGAACGGTCGAGGTGATCCGCGAGCCGCTCGTGCAACACGGCTCGTTCTGCCTTCGCCGTCGAGCGGTAGACAGCTTCGTGTACGAGGGCGTGGCGGAAGCGGTAGCCGTTCTCCCTCTCGCGCACGAAGCCGCGAGCGGCCAGCGTCCCCAGATGGCGGCCGGCGGTCGTCGATGCTTGCGGGACGAGCAGCGCCGACAGATCGGCACGACCGAAGTCGCGCCCGACGATCGCGGCATGCGTCAGGACCGCACGCTCCCCCGGGCCGAGACGATCGATGCGCGCGGCGAGGAGCGACTGGATCGTCGGGGGCAGCGGTCGATCGACGACGCCACCCTCCTCGGAGACGAACGCGAGCAGTTGCTCGACGTAGAGCGGATTGCCCTCCGCGGCTTCTGTTACACGCTGGAGCAGCTCCTCCGGGAACGGCCGATCGTCGAGCAGGCGCTGCACGAGCGCCGAGGTCTCGTCGGGCGAGAGAGCGTCGAGCACGA
>Ga0070698_100008576_pt1 | contig 11025 bp, 8 predicted proteins | sample KBSK1502metaG_FD_65477 | JGI IMG/M metagenome (GOLD analysis project Ga0070698, IMG submission 65477) | Corn, switchgrass and miscanthus rhizosphere microbial communities from Kellogg Biological Station, Michigan, USA - KBS K1-50-2 metaG | ecosystem: Host-associated > Plants > Roots >...
AACCGCTCCTCATCATCGTCATTTTTGGCGTGCTCATCTTTGGCGGATTCAGGGCGCGGGCCTGCATTTTTTGCTTGCTGATCGCGATCATCATTGCCGAGCCGATCACGAATACATTGAAGTCGGCGATCAATCGCAAACGGCCAAAGCACGTCGCTTCGGTCCGCATGGTGCGACTGGAGAAAGGGCGACCGGAGTTCATGTCGATCTTCAAGAAACCGGTCGTGCGCCGTTCGGACGAATCCGACCGGAGACGCGGCGATCCCTCCTTTCCGTCGGGGCACATGACGAACAATACAATCGCGGCAATCTGTTTGACGCTGTTTTACCGGCGCGGTTGGCTTTACTGGATTTTCGCCACGCTCGTCGGCTATTCGCGAATTTACTTGGGCGCACATTGGCCGAGCGACGTGATCGGCACCGTTTTTTTGGCGGCCGCGGAGACGTTTTTTGTTTTGGTCGTGCTGGAACTGATCTGGCGATGGAGAGCGCGGCGATGGGCACCAGAAATTTTTGCGCGGCACCCGACTCTGGTTGTTAATCCGGCGGAATGAGCAAGACACGAGCGGTTTGGTTTTTCATCGGAGCGTTAACGCTGATTCGATTGTCGATGTTGGGATCGACCGATCTGGAATTCGATGAAGCGCATTACTGGATGTGGTCGGAGCGGTTGGCGCCCGGTTATTTCAGCAAAGGCCCGGGGATCGCCTTCGCGATTCGCGCGAGCACGGCGATCTTTGGCGCCACCGAATTCGGCGTGCGTTTTTGGAGTCCGATTCTCGCCGCCGCTACAAGTTTGTTTCTTTTTTATTTTGGACGGCGCTTATTTAGCGAAAGCGTGGGCCTTTGGGCAGTGATCGCCTTCAACGTCGCGCCAATTTTCAACGTCGGTGCGTTTGTCATGACCACTGACGCGTTGTCGATCTTTTTTTGGATGGCGGCGATGTTTGCGTTCTGGCTCGCGGTTGAAAGGAGTCCGCGATTTTCATTTTACTGGCCGTTGACTGGGTTGCTCATCGGTCTCGGATTTCTCAGCCGATACACGAACGCGTTCGAAGTGATTTGTGTCCTCCTCGTGCTCGCCTTTGCCCCGCGGTTGCGCCAGGAATTCAAGAAACCGGGTTTATATTGGCTGATCGGACTTTTCGCGGTCTGCACGATCCCGCCGATCGTGTGGAACGCGCAGCATGCCTGGATCACGCTCATCCATTTGCGCACACGCGGCAGTTTGACTGACGACGTCGGCTTTCGACCACTCGAGCCGCTCAAATTTTTTGGTGAACATTTTCTTTTTTACTCGCCGCTGCTTTTTGCCGCTCTGGTCTGGGGCGTGATCGGCAGCTGGCGCCGCGTGAATCAACAATTCAAAGTGCTATTTCTGTTTTGGTTTGGATTGCCGGTGTTCGGATTTTATTTCTTGCTCTCAATGAACCACGTCGCGACGCCGAACTGGGACGCAGTGTCGTTTCTCAGCTTCGGATTGCTCGCGGTCCATTATTGGTACGAACGAATCGAGACACGCGGCGTAAAAATCTTCGCCGGTGCCGCCGTTCTTCTCGGATTCGTCGTGAGCCTTTTCGTGCTTGATTCCGATTTGCTGCGGAGCGCGGGCTTTCATTTTTGGCGGAGCGATCCGAGCGATCGGCTCCGCGGTTGGAAATCGATGACTGCCGAAGTGGAGCGAATTCGCAACGACTTCGAAGCAAAACTCGGCGAGAAATTATTTCTGATTGCCGACGAACGTCATCGCGCTTCTGAGATTTCGTTTTATTTACGCGACAAACGCGTCGAAGGCCCCGGCCACCCGCCAGTTTATCTCGTCGAATCCCAGGACCTGATAAACGAGTTCTCATTCTGGCCTCGTTACGATCAATTTGTTGACGCGCCCGTTAAACCCGGTCAATTGCCGGACGAAACCTTCACCGAGCAAAAGGGCGAAAATATCTTTGTCGGGCGCAGCGCGCTCCTGATTCGAAATTACGCGAAGAAGCCGCCGCATAATATTCGCGCGGCCTTTGAATCCACCGAACTCATCGGCACAATCGAGTTGCGGCGGTTTGGCGAACATGTCCGCTACTGGCAGGTTTTTCTTTGCCGCCATTATCGCACGCTGCCGTTATGAATCAGACCCTCGCATTGCCGGCTGTCTCTGTCGTGGTTCCCGTGTTCAACGAAGAAGAGAACATGTCGATCTTGCAAACGGAATTGCAGGACGCGCTCGCGGGTTTGGATTATGAAATCGTTTTTGTCGATGACGGCTCGACTGATCGCAGTGCCCAGAGAATTGAAACCGCGCCGAATGTTCTAATTCTGCAATTCGAAAACAACACCGGCCAGAGCGCCGCGCTTTACGCCGGTATTCGCGCCGCGCGGGGGCAGATGATTGTGATGATCGACAGCGATTTACAAAACGATCCGGCTGACATTCCGCGGCTGCTCGAAGAAATCTCGCGCGGCGCCGATCTCGTTTGCGGATATCGCGCGAAACGGAAGGACACAATCACAAAACGTCTGACCAGTCGGATCGCAAATTTTGTGCGGAGCCGGTTCACAAAAGATCATGTCCGCGACACTGGTTGCACACTCAAAGCGATGCGCCGCGAATGCGTGAGCGCGCTGGTTCCATTTAAGGGAATGCACCGATTTATTCCGGCATTAATCAAAGGCGCGGGTTATCGGCTGGTTGAAATTCCGGTGAACCATCGGCCGCGCCGGTTCGGCCAGACTAAATACGGTTTCGGAAGTCGCGCACTGCGCGCCACTATCGACATGTTCGGTGTGCGCTGGTTGCTCTCGCGCCGTTTGAATTACAAAATCCGCGGTTCCTGAGCCTGAAATGCGCTTGTCAACGTAAGCGTCACCGCTAAGCTTGCGCTCCCGAATCGCGCATCTGCATGTCGTTGGGTAATTTACTTTCCGCCGAGCAAATCATCCCCGAGATGAAGGCGACCGAGCGTTGGCCGGCTATCGTCGAGCTGATTGATTTGCTCGTGCGTCTCGGCAAAATCAAACCGGAAGATCGCGACAGCATTCTCGCGTCGCTCAAGCAGCGCGAAGAAACGATGAGCACCGGAATCGGTTTTGGGATCGCCATTCCGCATTGCTCGTCCGATCGGATCGATGATGTCGTGGCCGCCTTCGGAAGATCAACAATCGGAATCGAATTCGACGCGCTTGACAATGCGCCGGTGAAATTTGTCGTCCTTTTCATTGTTCCGAAGAACCAGTTTCAAACTCATCTCCGGACACTCGCCTCGATCGCGAAATTTCTAAATGACCGCGCTACGCGCGAAAAACTTGCCGGCGCGAAATCGACCGAAGAGATTTTGTCGATCTTTCGCGAAAGTCCGCAAAAATAATTGTAGCGACCGTCGGACGAAATTAATGCGGCGCTCGTAGAGCGCCGCTACAATTCCAGCAATGGAAACCTTCCAGACACTGCTCGCAACAAAGCTGACCGAAGCGCTAATCGCCGCCGGTTTTCAAGACGTGGGCGAATTGACGCAAGCGACCGATCCTCGATTCGGCGATTATCAAACGAACACGGCGTTGGTGCTCGGAAAACAACGCGGAGAGAACTCGCGAGCCGTTGCCGAAAAGATTGTGCAGCATCTCGATGTTGCCGATTTGTCCGAACCGCCAACCGTCGCGGGCGCAGGCTTTATCAATTTCACCCTGCGCGCCGACGCGGTTGCCAGGAAAGCAGCTGAGTTCTTTGCCGATGAGCGCCTCGGCGTCGCAAGATCGACATCTCCAAAAAAAATCGTGATCGATTTCGGGTCGCCGAATGTGGCCAAGCCGATGCACGTCGGTCACATTCGGAGCACTGCGCTCGGCGATGCGCTCGCCCGGATCGCGACCTTTCTCGGGCACGACGTGATTCGCGACAATCACATCGGCGATTGGGGCACGCAGTTTGGGATGGTGATCTGGGGTTGGAAAAATTTGTTGGATCGAAACGCGCTCCAGTGCGATCCACTCGCCGAGATCGTTCGCATTTATAAAGAGACAAACGCGAGATCGACATCCGATCCGGCGGTACGCGAGGCGTGTCGCCAGGAATTGGTCAAGCTCCAATCCGGCGACAAAGAAAACATGGACATCTGGAACGAGTGTGTCGCGCTCTCGATGCAGGATTTCGAGCACGTTTACGAACTGCTCGACATTCACTACGACATCCAGTGCGGCGAAAGTTTTTACAACGATCGATTGGCTGGCGTCGTCGATCGATTACTCAAAGCCAAAATCGCTGAAGTGAGCGAAGGCGCCGTTGTTGTTTTCTTCCGCGATGTTCCCGAGCTGGCGGACAACCCGTGCATCATTCGAAAGAGCGACGGCGGCTTCAATTACGCCACGAGCGACATCGCTACGGTTGAGTATCGAATCAACGAACTAAAGCGCGACACGGTTTGGTATGTGGTAGGCGCGCCGCAAACCCTGCACTTTAAGCAGATTTTTGAGATCGCGCGCCGAGAAGGATACAAAGCCGATTTCCGCCACATTCCGTTTGGCAACGTGTTGGGCGAAGACCGGAAACTGATGAAGACGCGCTCGGGCGAAAACGTGCCGTTGCGACAATTATTGGAAGAAGCATCCGCGCGCGCGCGCAAAATTGTCGACGGAAAGAATCCGGACTTGAGCGATACGGAGAAGATCGACATCGCGCGGACGATCGGCATTGGTGCGGTCAAATACGCCGATCTATCGCAATATCGAATGACCGATTACGTTTTTTCGTGGGATAAAATGTTGGCGTTGCAGGGCAACACCGCGCCCTATTTGCAAAACGCCTACGTGCGAATCCGCTCGATCTTTCGCAAAGCGGATGTAGCGACGCCCCTGCGGGGCGTCGGAGATAAGACGGGCCACAAGCCCGTGGCTACAACGTTTGTTTTCAACGAAGCTGCCGAAATCACTTTGGCGAAGCGCCTTTGTCAGTTCGCCGAGATCGTGCCGCAAGTGCTCAACGATTTTCGGCCGAACATTCTGGCTAATTATTTGTTTGAGTTGGCGAACAGCTTCCACGCGTTCTACGAAGCGTGTCCGGTTTTGAGATCGGACGAACCGGTGCGCGGCTCGCGCCTCGCGCTATGCGATGTGACCGGGCGCGTTTTGCAGCGCGGCCTCGATTTGTTAGGCATCAAAGTGCCGGAGAAAATGTAGGTTTTGGCATTCCGAGCGAAATCGAGGAATCTCTTACTGTTCGTTTCGGCGATTTCGGGAAATATTAAGAGATGTCTCGGTCCGAGCCGGACTGGCACATTTGCTCGAGATGACAGAAAAAAAACATCCACGCATACCGACTTGCACCTACCGGTTGCAGTTTAACCGGTGGTTCACGTTCGCGCAGGCGCGCGAGATCGTGCCGTATTTGGAGGCGCTCGGTGTCACCGATGTTTACGCGTCGCCTTATTTTCAGGCCGGCTCGAACAGCTTGCACGGCTACGATATTACCGATCACAACAAGTTGAACGCGGTAATCGGCTCGCAAGCCGATTACGACGCATGGGTCACGGAGTTGCACGCGCACGGCATGGATCAGGTCCTCGACTTCGTGCCTAACCACATGGGCGTCGCCGAGCCCGGCAACAAATGGTGGGCGGACGTGCTCGAGAACGGTCCGAGCTCAATGTATGCGCCGTATTTCGACATCGATTGGCGCCCGCTCAAGTCGGATCTCCGCGATAAAGTTCTGTTGCCGATTCTGACCGATCAATACGGTCGCGTGCTCGAGCGCGGTGAGTTGCAAGTGCGTTTCGAAGAGGGTGCCTTCTATCTTGCCTATCAAAATCAGAAACTGCCGATTGCGCCCGGCACTTATCGGTTTGTTCTCGAGATGGCGCTGGAAAATCTCGCTGAATACAAAGACGAAGAGTTTTACGGTGAGTTTCAAAGTATCCTGACGGCGCTCGAGTATTTGCCGCGAAGGACTGAAACCGATCCGGAAAAAATTGCCGAGCGCGCGCGCGAAAAAGAAATCGTGAAGCGTCGTCTGGAACGGCGTTGCCAGGAAGCACCGCAAGTCCAACGCGCGATTGAAAAAGCGCTGGCTAAAATTAACGGTCGCCCAGGCGATCCGCGCAGTTTCGATCGCTTGGATGAACTTCTCAACGCGCAGTCGTATCGATTGGCATTTTGGCGCGTCGCCGCGGAAGAAATTAACTACCGCCGTTTTTTCGACGTGAACGATTTGGCGGCAATCAGGATGGAACTACCGGAGGTGTTCGACGCCGCCCACCAGCTGGTTGTCGATCTTGTCCGGACCGGAGCCGTGACCGGGCTTCGGATCGATCATCCCGACGGCTTGTATTTGCCGAAAGAATATTTGGAGGCGCTGCAGCGGCGTTGCGCCAAAGTGCTCGGCATTCCGCTGCCGAAAGACGGGCGTGCCGTCTACATGATCGCGGAAAAAATTCTGACTGGTGCGGAAAAGCTTCGTCCGGATTGGCCGCTGCATGGAACAACCGGTTACGATTTTGCCAATCAAGTCGCCGGCGTTTTCGTCGACGCATCGGCGGAAGCTGACATGACGAGGACTTTTCATCGGTTCATCGGACACACCATGCATTTCGGGCATCTCGTTTACGCGAAGAAGCGTTTGGTGATGCGACTGGCCCTGGCCAACGAAGTCGAAGTGCTCGGCAACATGCTCGACCGGTTGTCGGAAAAAAACCGTTGGTATCGCGATTTTACGTTTGAAGCGCTCGCCCGCGCGGTGCGGGAAACGATTGCCTGCTTCCCGGTGTATCGAACTTATCTCGCGCCTGGGCAACCGGTGAGCGACGAAGATCGACAAGTGATCGAGCGCGCTATCGCCGCGGCCAAACGCCGCAATCCAGCGACGGAGGAATCGATCTTCAATTTTCTGCGCGACATTTTGCTTTTCCGATTCCCGGAGAACCTTGACGCCCAGGCGCGCGAGGAGCACATGCATTTCGTCCTCAAATTTCAGCAGTTCACCGGGCCGATCATGGCGAAAGGTCTCGAGGACACGGTCTTCTACATTTACAACCGTCTGGCTGCGCTCAATGAAGTGGGCGGCGAGCCGCAACAATTTGGCCTGAGCGTCGACGCGTTTCACGAGCGCAATTTGGATCGACATCGCAATTGGCCGGCAACGTTGCTCGCGACTTCGACGCACGACACCAAGCGAAGCGAAGACGTGCGCGCGAGAATGGTTGCGATCTCTGAAATTCCGGAATTGTGGCGGCACTCTATGCAACGCTGGCGAACCGCGAACCGGCGCTGGAAAAAAATGGTGAACGAAGCGGAAGCGCCCGATCCAGACGAGGAATATCTGCTCTACCAGACCTTGCTCGGCACCTGGCCGATCGCGGCGAATGGCGCGCCTGAACAGAATGTCGGCGCTGAATACATCCAGCGCATTCAGGCCTACATGACGAAAGCATTGAACGAAGCGAAGCTGAACACGAGCTGGATTCAACCGAACGAAGAGTGGCTCGCTGCGACGCGCGATTTCGTCGCCAAAGTTTTGGACCCGACTCCGAAGAACAAGTTTTTGCCGGCTTTTCTTCCAGTCGCGGAGGAGACTGCGCGACTCGGTGCGATCAATTCGCTCGCTCAGACTTTGCTCAAGCTGACTTCGCCGGGAGTGCCGGACATTTATCAGGGAAACGAAACCTGGGATTTCTCTCTCGTCGATCCAGACAATCGCCGCCCGGTTGATTACAAACGCCGTGCTGAGATGCTTTCGTGTTTGTCGACTAAATCGCCGGAAGAGCTCTTGCAAAGTTGGCCGGACGGCCGAATCAAAATGTTTCTGACCCAGCGAGCGCTGCGTTTTCGGAACGAACATGTCGAACTCTTTCGAAATGGAAATTATTTGCCGCTGCGCGCAACCGGGTCCTTTGTCGATTGTTGCCTCTGTTTCGCACGCCGGCTGGATCAGCGGTCTATCATCGTAATTGTCCCGCGTCTTTCATCGCGAATCGGATTTCCACCAATCGGTGAACGTTGGAGGGATACAGTGGTCGAGTTGCCGGAAAGCTTATCGCTCCACCGCGGTCGCGAAATTTTTACCGGACGTGAGTTGTCGATCCAAGATCGACAAATTCGCCTCGTCGACGCGATGTCGATTTTGCCGTTTGCGATTATCACGAAACTGTAGCGGCGGTCTCTGACCGTCGGAACTAATGATGCGCGCCTTGAACGAAACGGTCGCTCAAATCGCCGACCCATTGAGAAAAGTTGCCAAGGTTTTTCGCCAGATCTGCGCCGAAACTCACGAACGTGATGTGTGGTGACGCGACAATCAGCATCACAGTGAGCAATGCGAGATTCATGAGATAAATCACCACCAGCGAAAAGAACGTTCCGTGATCGCGCAGGTCAGCTTGGTTCTTGGGGATCATCCAACAAGTGAACGTGAGATGGAATGCCCAAGTCGCTCCGATCACTGCGTAAAGGAGTCGCCCGTACGGCTGGACGTTGTAGAAAATGCTGAGCCCGCCGTAAATCGCGATCGCGAGAATGCTGTAGAGCGGGAAGAAATATGGCGCGAGCGCGATCCAAAAATTGGTGCGATTGGTGACGACGTGGCCGCCATCCCGGCCGACGCGGAAACGACTGACGCTGCCGCCCATTAACCAAATCCAAACTGCGTGCGTGAGCTCGTGGCCAAAGACGTAAAGCAAGATCGGTCGCGGCAGCCCAATGAAAGCAATCAACCAGAGCGCCGCGCCTAACGAGAAGAACCAGAATTCCTGTCCGGCCCACAAACGTTGCGTGATCGTCGCGCGGGCGAAGACGGTGAAAAACGTTTGCGTTAGAATCGCGCACAGCGGCAGGAGGAACACCGCGAAAATAAATTTTATCCACCGCGTCGGGACCAGGACCGCGTACGGCCCCGACAGGTTTCGCGTTGCCGCGACTCTCACCCGGCGAGACTTAATCGTGCGAGTGATTGTCGATCTTCGATTCATCATCCAAGCAACTAAAATTCAGATTAACCACGGATTACGCGGATGTCGCGGATGATTGTAAGGCAGGCGCATCGTCTGCCGACAAGATTAAGAGTCGGAGGGAGAGGAAGAGGAAGAGACTACGCCCGGCCCATGTAAGCGCCGGTGCGGGTGTCGATCTTGATTGTCTCGCCTTCTTTGATGAAGAGCGGGACGTTGATTGTTTTGCCGGTCTCCAACTTAGCCGGTTTGGTCACGTTGCTGGCGGTGTCGCCGCGCAAACCTTCCGCTGATTCGACGACTTTTAAGTTCACCGACGCGGGCATTTCAACCTGCACCGGTTTGCCTTCGGCGTAGAGCACTTGGATAGAAAGATTTTCGACAAGATAATCTCGGGAGTCGCCGATCAAATTCTCCTGCAAGGTGACGGTGTCGTAAGTTTCCGGGTCCATGAAATGGTAGCCGTTGTGGTCTTTGTAACTGAACTCGAGTTGTTTTCGCTCGATATCGACCAACTCCACTTTATCGGTGGAACCAAAACGGACGTCGGCGCTTTTGCCGGTGTTGATGTAGCGGATGATCGCCTGGACAAAGGCGCGTAAATTTCCGGGCGTGCGATGATGCACCTCCAGCACGATGGCAGCGTTGCCATTGTATTTTATCGCCATTCCCCGGCGGAGATCGTTAGCTGCGGCCATGACAAAAGTGACAAGTGATGAGTGACCAGTGAAAAGAGGGCGGACGTTACATGCGTTGTGTGATTTTGCAATCGTAGGGCAGGCCGCATCGCCTACCATCTATCGGTAACCGACGCGGTTGCTCTACAATAACTTCAAGCGGGTGAGGTCTTGCGAATCGACGACGCCGACCGGGACCTTATCATCATCAACCACGACGAGATCGTCGATGCGATGGGTCTCGAGCAATTTGAGAACTTCGACCGCCAATTTGTCTTTGTGCACCGTCACTGGATTCAATGTCATCAAATCGGCCACCAGACGTTCGCCCACTTTCGGATCGGATTGAAAATGGCGCGCGAAATCGCCATGGGTGAAGATGCCGAGTAATTGTCGATCTTCGCCCGCTACGACGGCGGCGCCGGCGCGGACGCTGGTCATCGCCTTGAGCACGTCGCGAACAGTCGCGGTTGGCAAAACCACCGCCATTGATTCACGCGGCCGCATCAGCTGATGCACGCGAATGAGCAGACTGCGTCCGATTTTTCCGCCAGGATGGAATTTGGCGAAATCCTCTTTTTTGAATCCACGTGCTTCCAGCAAAACCATTGCGATGGCATCACCAAGAGCGAGCATGGCGGTCGTGCTCGAAGTTGGCGCTAGATTTAACGGACAAGCTTCCTGCTCGACGTTTACGTCAAGGACGACGTGCGCATTTTTGGCGAGAGTGGAATCGGCATCGCCGCAGATGGCAATGATCTTGACCTGAAACCGCGCGATCGCCGGCAAGATGCGCACGAGCTCTTCGGTTTCGCCGCTTGAGCTCAATGCCAGGACGACGTCGCCGTCGGCCACCATGCCGAGATCGCCATGCAACGCGTTCAGCGAATCCAAAACCACCGCGGGCGATCCCGTGCTGGTTAATGTCGACGCAATCTTGCCTCCGATATGCCCGGATTTTCCGACGCCGATTACAACCACTTTGCCGCGCGCATCGACTGCATCTTTGATCAACGAGACCGCGCGCGAGAAATCGTCGCCCAGCCGCTGGCGAAGCCGCTGGAGCTCGAGAATTTCGACGTCGAAGACGCGTCTGGCTTTTTCCAGATAATCCATTTATCTTGACAATTCTGCGCCGGAGGAGTCTAACCGGCAAGAACTTGCGGGGCCTTAACCGGAGAAAAGTAATGAAGAAGCTCGTGATGCTTGGAACTCTGATGATGATGATCGCGAGCTTGGCCCTGGCGCAGCCGCAAAAGAAAACGTTCGCCGCCAAGGCTCACGGTAAGGCCCGGCCGGCTGCGACTCCACCGCCCCTGAAGAAAGAAAATACGGAGGGCGTTCTTCCGCGCGCCGTTCGTGGTGGAAATCCATTCCAAATGTTGAATCCGAAGGCGCCGGCCCAATACGGAAAAGCCGAGGACAGT
>Ga0070698_100008577_pt1 | contig 11024 bp, 9 predicted proteins | sample KBSK1502metaG_FD_65477 | JGI IMG/M metagenome (GOLD analysis project Ga0070698, IMG submission 65477) | Corn, switchgrass and miscanthus rhizosphere microbial communities from Kellogg Biological Station, Michigan, USA - KBS K1-50-2 metaG | ecosystem: Host-associated > Plants > Roots >...
TTCGCGCCTCCGATGCTCACATCGGCATTTCGGGGCGAAGTGTACTCCTCGAGGGCGTGAACGCGGCGCGGAATGAACACAGCCGTGACGATGAGCAGCCCTGTGAAAGCGGCGCGGACTCCGAGTATGGCGCGGTTCATCGAACCTCCTGGTCGGGGCAGCAGCAAAAGGTCCACAGGGATGGACCTCTTTATGTGCTTTGATGACTTAAAGGGCCATACGGTTTGAACCAGCCCCGGTTTCAGCGGAGCGCCTTGAGAATCCCGGGCTCGAGGTTCTGCTTTCCGCCAAGTCCAGTGTAGACCACCTTGCCCGCCCTGTCGACGATTACAACGTATGATGTGGCCGGGACATCGTACGCCTCGGTCGCCTCGCCTTTGGCGTCGTAGACGGTCTGGTGAGGATACTTCTTCTTCGCGGTGAAAGTCTTCACGCGGTCGATCGTCTCGTTGACGCTCACGGCGACGGAAAGGAAGCGGACTTTCGACCCGTACTTTTTCTGAAGTGAAAGAAGTGATGGCTCGAGCTCCCTGCAGTTCGGACACCAGAATGCCCAGAACTCGATCAGCATTGGTGACTTGCCAACGTAGGAGGCGATATCGATGGTCTTTCCGTCCAGCGTCTGAACTTTTGCCGCTGGAGCCTGGGTGCCGACTGCGATTCCGGATTCCTGAGCGCCCGCGAGCTTTGCGACGGCGATAATGAGTGCCAGGATCACTGAAGCAAATCTCATCGACGTTCTCAAAAGAGGAGCTGTCCCATTTTCACAAGGTAGTACTCCGCAACGCCGATCATGATCACTGCGAAGATTCTCTTTACCCAAACCATCCACGCTCCGGCACGCGGAAGACGGGTGACTGTACCGCTGAACAAACCGACGGCAACGAGGAGAGCACACATTCCGATCGAAAAGCTGAGCAGGTAGACAAATCCGAGCAGCGCTCGCTGAGTGGTCGTCACCCATGTGAGCACCGCGGCCATCACCGGCGCGCCGCATGGAGCAGCCACCAGGCCGGATACCGCTCCCATGATGAACGCACCTGATGCCCTGCCTGCCGTTCCGGCGGTCGATGCTCTTTGGACGACTCCCGCCGGAAGCGTTATCGGCAGGACATCCAGCATGGACAGGGCTGCGATGAGCAGCACGTTTGCCATGGTGAAGTACAGCCACGGATTGGTGCTGATCGTTCCGAAGATTGTGCCGCTGATTCCGGCGATCACGCCTAGTATCGCATAGACGATGGCCAGTCCGGCGACGTAGGAGAAAGTCAGAAAAACGGTGCGGCTGCGTGGTGGCTTTGTCTCGCCGACGGACTGCCCTCCGACGATCGCCGCGGTGATCGGGATCATCGGATAGATGCACGGCGTGAGACTAGTCAGTACTCCAGCCACGAATAGTAGGACCACTGCGATTGCGGGGCTGGAGCTCAGTTTCGTCGCGATATCCGAAAAATCCATGTACTAAGATACGGAACTGAATTGCGCACTACGTACTGATTGCGCATTAGGGGACCCTGCGCGCGCTGCGCACTAACAGCGCCTGATTCCGTAGTTCGTGCGAAATGCGCGCAGGGTCCCCTAATGCGCAATCAGTACGTAGTGCGCAATTCAGCTCCGTTTTGCTCCGGGTTTTTGCCTTAGATTCTCCGCACGCATGAGAAAAGCACTCTTACTGGCGTCACTCGTAATCCCCTCAGCTGTCGAACCGCAGTCTCGCGATACATTCGCGGGCCTGGATCGATATATCGAATCCGCGATGAAAGACTGGAAGATTCCGGGAGTCGCAGTCGGAATCGTTCGCAACGACTCGGTCGTGTTCGCAAAAGGATTTGGCGTACGGACCCTCGGCAAACCTGAAAAGGTCGACGAGCACACTGTCTTCGCAATCGCCTCCGATACGAAAGCGTTCACCGGCATCCTGATGGCGATGCTCGTGGACGACGGGAAGATCAGGTGGGATGCGCCGCTCACGACATATCTGCCCACGCTTCGATTCGGCGATGATTTCCTCACGCGCGAGCTCACTGTCCGGGACGCGCTCACACACAGAAGCGGACTCGCGCGCGCGGATTTGCTATGGACTGCAGGCTGGTCGTACGATCGCAGTGAGCTCCTCAAACGGCTGCGCTATCTGAAGCCTTCCTGGAATCTCAGGACTCGCTACGGGTACAGCAATCTCATGTATCTCGCTGCGGGCGAGGCCGCGGCTGCAGCGACCGGAAAATCGTGGGACGCGCTGATCAAGGAACGAATCTTCGTCCCCCTTGGAATGAATGAATCGAATACGAGCGTTACGCTCCTTCCTTCGCTGTCCAATGTTGCTTCACCGCATTCCGAAGTGGACGGGGTAGTCCGCACAGTCCCGTACACGAACATCGATGCGGCCGCATCGGCCGGGGCGATCAACTCCAACATCGTCGACATGACGAAGTGGCTGAGATTCCAGCTCGACAGCGGGCGAATGAACGGAAAAAGGCTGGTCAGCAAGCGGAGCTTCACCGAGACGCACATGCCGCAGACCGTCGTGCGCATCGACTCAGCATATCGCGCGTTCAATCCGTTTACTCACGTGAGGAGCTATGCGTTCGGATGGCAGGTGATGGATTATCGCGGGCGTGAAATGCTCTCGCATGCCGGCAACCTGGCCGGCATGAATGCAATGGTCGGGCTTCTGCCGGAGGAACGATCAGGGGTGGTCGTGCTGACTAATCTCGACGGAAACGCGCTTCGCGAATCGATCATGTACAAGGTGTTCGACATGTTACTCGGCGCTCCTGCACGGGACTGGAGCCGCGTATCCCTGATCGAAAAGGCATCTTTCGACTCGATCGACGCGAAGGATCAGAGAGAGGCGGACGCGAAGCGAGTTCCTGGCACGCATCCCTCACAGGCGCTCTCGCGGTATGCGGGGATCTACGAAGACAGTCTATATGGAAGAGTTACCGTACGGTTCGAGGGAACCAGCCTGATTCTCGATCTGGCTCCCAAAATGATAGGGGAAATGGAGCACTGGCATTACGATACTTTCAAGGTGAGATGGCGGGATCACCGCGACGGCACTAACCTCGTGACGTTCGCGCTGGACACTGACGGGAATATCGATACGATGACCGCTGATATCGGCGGGCCTCGGGAGGAATTGCCGCGCATGAAGCGCGTCGGCGATCTTCCGAACGCAACTTCCACAAACGCGAAATGACAGCAGTCAGCACAAGATCAGGAGCGGCGAAACCTCCTACCCGCACGGCGGCGAAAGCAGCCCATGACTCGGGCGCGAATTACGAGCCGTCATACAAGGCAGCGGCGATCGCGGCGTTCCTTGTCTTCATTCTCTACTACATCACCATCTCGCCTTCCGCATGGATGTGGGATACCGGCGAATACATGGCTGCGGCAAAGGTGCTCGGCCTTCCGCACCCGCCGGGCAATCCCTTCTTCATGCTGATTGCCCATGTGTTCGGGGACTTGCCCCTGCCGGGTAGCTACGCACAGCAGATCAACACGATGGCGGCGCTCGCGAGCGCGGCTTCGGCGGGTTTCTGGTTTCTCGTCACTGAGCGAATTCTCTCGGGCTGGCTCCCGAGGAGCTGGCAGCGTCTCACCGGCGCCGCACTCGGAACGCTGATCGGCGCAACTGCATTCACGGTCTGGAATCAGAGCGTCGTGAACGAAAAAGTGTACACGATGACGCTCTTTTTCTTCACCGCGGTGTCATGGCTCATGATCTCATGGACCGATGATCCGACAGGACCCAAGGCGAACAAGCGTCTGCTCATGGTTGCGTATCTGCTCGGGCTCGGATACGCAAATCACCCCGCAGGATTTCTCGCAATGCCGGCGGTCGGTGTCGCCATCCTCGTGAAGAGATGGCAGACACTCCTCGATTGGCGTCTCCTCGTCAAGGGACTACTGATACTCGCGCTCGGCCTCACGCCCTTTATCTACGAGCCCATACGCGCGGCGTACTTCCCACCGCTCAATGAAGGCGAGCCGACCGCGTGCGTCGACAAGATCGAAGCGTCCTGCACGTTCTCCGAGCTGACGAAAAAGCGCTTGATGGACAACATCAATCGCGAGCAATACGGACAGAAGCTCGAGCGCGGGGCTCCGTTCAGCGGACAAGTAGGAATGTGGTGGCTTTACTTCAAGTGGCAGTGGCTGCGCGACGCCTACACAGAGAGCGCGGCGCTTCAGGCGATTCTCGCCGTGCTGTTCCTCTCCCTCGGCTTGATAGGAGGGTACGTGCATTACATGCACGACCGGCGAACATTCTGGTATTTCGGGCCGCTGATGTTCACTCTGACGTTAGCGCTGATCTACTACATGAACTTCAAGTACGGCTGGTCGCAGGCGCCCGAGCTCGGTGACAATGTCCAGCGCGAGGTTCGCGATCGAGACTACTTCTACATATGGAGCTACTCGGCGTGGGGGGTGTGGGCTGCGATCGGACTCGTCTATATATGGCAGTCGATTGCAGAGCTTCTCGATCGAACTCCTGATGAAGGAACCGACAAGGCTGGTTATGCAAGCAGACGATCATGGCTTCTTGCAACACCAGTTCTTCTCGTAGCGTTTGTGCCGCTCGTTGGAAACTGGAAAACAGCATCGCACCGGGGCGATACCTTCGCTGCCGACTGGGGCACGGACATGCTGAATTCCGTCGAGCCGTACGGCATCATCATCACCAACGGCGACAACGACACTTTCCCTCTGTGGTATGCGCAGGAAGTCGAAGGTGTTCGTCAGGACGTTCTTGTTCTGGTTACATCGTATCTGAATACCGACTGGTTCGTGCGGCAGATCATTCGTCGCCCGGTCCGCGAGTATGATGCGGCGAAGGGTCCGGCGATTTATGGAGGAAAGACGTGGCCCAAGCCGAAAGGATCACCCCTCAAATGGACGTACGCCGAGGCTGATGCCCAGCCCGATTACATGGAGATCCGCGAGCCGCAGATCTTCAAGCAGCGAAATATCGTCACCACTTTACGTCCCCAGGATCTTCGTCCTCAGGGAGTATTGACGCGCGACCAGATCGTGGTGCTGAGCCTGATCAAGGATGCGTACCCGGAACGCAGCATCTACTTCTCGACCGGCGGTTATGGCCGCTCACTCGGCCTGGCGAATTATTCGCTGAGGCAGGGGCTTGTCGAGAAGCTCGTGGAAAATCCGATCGTGCCGGGCAAGGATACCGTCCAGATTGGCGATGGGTACCTCGATGTTCCCACCACGTACAAGCTGTGGACAGAAGTCTACAAGGCCCCAAAAACGCTCGTAAAGCTTGGCAACTGGTTCGATCGACCATCATTTGGTATCCCGTACACGTACACTGTCACGGGGTACGTGCTTTCCGAGGCGTTGAAAACTCAGGGACGGGCTCCTGACGCTTCGAAGGTACTCGATCAGGTGACGAAGATGGCACAGGCTGCACGTTTGACAGACGTGCTCGCGTCACTCAGTGGAGATCGATAGATCCGCTAGCGACGCAGTATGTCTTCGAAGAGTGATAAAGCGCGCGGATCGCCGGATTGTCCGAGCCAGAATATTGCTGTGCGCCTGACCTCAGGATCTTTGTTGTTTCGCGCCACCTGAATCAAGGCAGGAACGGCTTCGGCATTCCGCCGCTGGGATAGAGCGAATACGGCCTGCTTCTTCACTTCCGAATCATCGGACTCGCGGTCTCTTCCGTAATGATCTGGTGAGACAACATCGCTCGCTGCCTGGCCCAGCCAAAAAACCGCCTGCTTTCTCGTTCCATTCGGAACGTTGCTTTCCCGCGCAAGTCTGAAGAGCTGCGGCCACGGCGTTACGCTGTCGGCAAGTGTGACGGGCATGATTGCTTCGCGGCCAACGTTACCCTGGTCAGTCGAAGCGAGCGAGATGAGGTAATCCGTCGCTGCTCTCGTGGAGACCGCGCCGAGGTCGGTCGTCTCCGACGTTGCAGGACGCCATCGGCCGCCGACGTACGTGCGAATCTTCGTAACGCGTCCGTCATCGACGCTGAGAACAAGTCGCACCGGACTGCGACTGCACTCTTCGTCATATATGACATCGGGCGACTGATCGGAGCTCCAGTTCATGCGATTGTTGCCGCCCCGGGAGATCGAATTTCCGTATCCGCATATCTCCGGTCGCGACGCAAAGGTCAATCGCACCTTCCCATCGCGAGCGGCTGCAACCCGACTCGCGATTGACTGGCCTTCTGCTTCACGAGAAATGAAGCTCGCCACCACAACCAGCAATCCCAGTCGAGCCCACGAAACAGATCGTTTTTTCAGCATGACGCCGCCTACCGGTTGATGATGTCGGCGAGAAACGCAGACACGCGTGAATCTCTCGATTGTCCGAGCCAGAACAACGCTTTCCTTCGTGCTTCGCGATCAGGATCGTTCTTCGCGATATCCATCAGCTTGTCGAGTGCGGCCGGCTCGTGACGCTGGGAGAAGACGAAGATCATCTGCTCCTTCATCTCCTGCTCGCGCATTCTGCCGTACATCGCGCCAAGACGAGCGAATGGAGTGCGGGACTGTCCCGCCCAGAACAGTGCTTTCTTCCGCATCTCCGTCGACTCGCCCGAATTGGAGGCAAGATCGATGAGCCAGTTCTGACTGTCTTCATCTCCCTGCTGCGAGATCGAGAAGATCACCTTGTCCTTTACGTCCTCACTGCGAATGGTCTTGTACAGACGCCGGAGGTAGTCGCCGCTCTTGTCCGTGCGGCTTTGCCCAAGCCAGAAAATCGCCTGGCCGCGGACTTCATCCGAGCGCGATTCATTTTCTGCAATGGCAGCAAGACGAGGTGTCACGTCAACGCTGTCCGCGAGGGTTGTTGCAAAGATGGCTTCGCCTGCTCCTTTTCCTTCATCGCGATTTGCCACGCCGAGCAGGTAATCCACTGCCTCTTTCGCCGAGACGGTCCCGATATCGGTCGCATCGCTCGGTGTACGCCACCTTCCGCCTACATAGCTGCGGACCTTCTCTACTTTCCCATCGCGGAGGGTAAGTACGACCCTCGCCGGGCCCGCCATGCACCGATCATCGTAGTCCACGTCATCAGACCGGTTGTTCCACTTCGAGCGATTGCTGGTGCGCCCGCTGTAGTTCGTCGAAATCCCGTCGCCCCATCCACAGATGTCATCGCGCGATGCGAATGACATTCTCACTTTTCCATCCCGGACCTGAGCAACGCGGCTTGCGATCGACTGCGCCTCACTCGCCCGCGGCAGCAGGCACGCTGTAACTACCAGCGTGACCGCTGCTGCATATCTCGCGACCCTAGTGATCATCACTCTACACTCCTCAGCGGTTGATCATGTCGAGCAGGAACTGCTGCACGCGCGGATCGCGTGACTGGCCAAGCCAGAAGATTGCTTTCTTGCGCAGCTCGGGATCCTTATCATTCCTCGCGATATCCATGAGCTTGTCCACGGCTGCCGTGCTGTTCCCACGCTGCGACAGGACGAAGATCACCTGCTCCTTCATCTCCCGATCGTTGATCTTCGAGTAGAGCGGAATGATCACATCGAGACCCACCCCACTCTGTCCCGCCCAGAACAGCGCCTTCTTGCGCAGCTCGATGTCCTCGCGATCGTTGACCGCGATGTTCATCAGCCACTGCTCATTGCCCATTCCACGACGCTGGGAGAGCGAGAAGAGAACCTTCTCCTTCAGCTCTTCGTTGTTGAGACGGGCGTAGAGTCCACGAAGGAAGTCATTGTTCTCCTGTGATGGACGCTGGCCGAGCCAGAAGATTGCCTGGCCGCGCAGCTCCGTCGGTGCGTCGGACTTCGTCGCAAAATCGCGAAGGATCGCGCTGCCACGCCCGCTCCTGTGCTGCGAGAGGGAGAACAGCGCCTTGTTCTGAAGCTCTTCGTCCTTCGAGTTCGCGAGAATGTCCTGCAGCATGTCGACTACCCGCTCGTCAGGAACCTGCGAGAGCCAGAACACTGCCTGCTCACGAACTTCATTGTCCGGATCGTTGCGCGCGATCTTGAGAAGCAGATCTGCAGTCTGCGGTGTACGCTTCTGCGAGACGAGGAACACTGCTTTTCGGCGCAGACCTGCCGAGCATGGATCGCGACGCTCGAGAACCTTGGTGAGAATCGGAAGCGCGCGCTCTGCATCCATCTGAAGCAGCGCATTGAGTGCTGCGACGCGCTCGTCATCCTCGTCATCAGCGTTCGGGCAATCGGAGCTCGAGCGGGAGCTGGAGCTCGACCGTGACGACCTGCTCGACCGCTCCGCATCGCGCTCCGCCTTCTCGGCAGCCTTGTCTGCTTTCTCAGCTTCGCGCTCAGCGCGCTCGATCGACGTTGCGGTTGCACTGACTTCCGCCGCGCAAGCTTCGTCGCCACTTCGTGCCAGCTCACCGCAGATGCGAGTGCGAAGCGTTGCCGCATCGCCCTTCGCAACATTCGGGTGCGCCGACTTGAGACGCGTCAGCGTCTGAATGGCCGAGCGCATTCGCTCTGTTCCGCCGATTCGATAGTAGGAGAATGCGAGGTAGTACATCGCATCGCCGTGGTATTGATAGTTGGGGTATCGCTCCACTACGCGCGCGAACATCTCCGAGGCGCGCGTGAAGTCACCCTTGTTGAATGCCTGGCGAGCTACGCGGTAAAGCGAGTCCGCAGAGTCTTGAGCTTTCGTCGCGGCGAAAGAGGGCGGACTTCCCGGTGCCCTGCCAATCGGTGTATCCGCAACCGGTCCCGCTGCGAATGCGGCGGTGACCACGGCTAGTGCAATTGCTTTCATCATCTCTCCAGAATTCTTGTGCTATCCGCGGGAATCGCGGTGCGCAGTCTTGTCATTACATGGCCCTGCTGAATGCTTCCTTCGATCAGCTGCCGATCCTCGGCTCGAGCGTCGGGGGCGAGCTGTACTATTTGCGCTAGAACCAGCTCCAGGTCCTGGAGCAGCTTCGCGCGGCGCGGGTCGTCACCCGCGGGTGAGTCGAGGAGCAGGCGAGTATTCGAAAGAAGGCCTTTCGCCCACCCCGCGAACTGTGCGTTCATCGCGTCGTCACGTGACCCGAGCGAGAACGAAGTGAGAAGTACCTCGGCGTCGGCGAGATGCCGCACCATGGCTACCTGATAGATGTTGGAGCTTGGCGCGCTTGCGACGCGAGTGTTCGGACTAATCGGCGTGAGTCTGCCAGTGCCTTTGATTACCGGAGCTCTGCGAATCTGTTCTTGCGTTCGCGGCGTCGGCTGCGCCTCGGTCGAGCTCGGTGCCTGTGGGGGCTCAGTTATAGGCGGAGGCGACGGCCGGATCTCATCGTTGGGAGTAGTCGGAACGGGACTCGGAGATTCTGCGATTGTCTGCTCAGTGGAGCGATTCGTCCATCGTCCAATTCCAACTCCCGTCGCGATCAGCAGAACAGCAGCTGCTGCCATTCCGATCCAGGCGTACTGCGCTCCGAATCGTCTTTTTGTTGTGTATCCCGACGGCGCTCCGCCGGCGGTGACATGAAGTCGTGGACCCGGCGCTGAACGCGCGGCCAGGATCGCACTCCACATCTCATCGCGTGGAGTCTCCGGCGGGCGATTGTACTCGCTCGCTGCGCTCCGGATGATTTCGTCGATGCGGTCTTCTTCACTCATTGATCCATTCCCCTCTAAAATCCGCGAGTGCTTCTCGCAGCTTTGCCCTGCCCTGAAAGAGCCTTGTCTTCGAAGTACCCGGCGGTATGCCGAGCGCGGCTCCTATCTCATCGTGTGTGTATCCTTCGACATCATGCATCAGGAAAACCGTTCGGTACTTCTCGCTCAGTGAATCGATCGCAGCCTTGAGTCTGACTTTGAGATCGGGTTCGGCCTCGCGCGTAATTGTTCCGATTGCTGCTGCCGCCTCGATCGGAGCTTCGCGGGTGCGGGCCGTTTTCACCTTTCGCAGGCCGTTCAGCGCGATCGAGACGCCGATGGTGTGCAGCCATGTCGCGAGCGAGGATTCGAAGCGGAAGTCGCCGATTCGCTCGAAGGCCCGAATGAACGTGAGCTGGGTGAAGTCGCGTGCGAGCTCGTCTTCGCCGGCCAGCCGGTAGGCAAGGCGATAGATGCGGTCTACGTGGGAGTCATAAAGCTCCCTTTGCGCGGCCGGGTCGCCATCGACGACCCGGGCCACAAGCTGCCGTTCGCTCACCCTGCCATGCCCGTTATTTGGGACCGATAGTGCCATCATCGAACCCTCTGACAGCCGCTGGCCGAAAAGGGTTCGGTTGTAACCGGCAGGTGGCCGGTAGCCGATCCAGCTACCTGCTGCCAGTCGCCTGCTACCAGCAAATGCTACCGGCTACCTGCTACCTGCACTCAGTATTCGAGATGGTTCCAGTTAGCGATGGCGTTGAGCGGCATCGCAAACGATCCCTGCGACTCCCATCGCCACAACGGCCGGATTCCAAAGAGAATCACGTGCCCCTTACCGACGGGAGCGTCGACAACGGCAGCTTTGCCAGCCAGCTCGGCTCCCCCTGCCAGCAACCCTGACACAAGCAACGAATCCGCAGTGTTATGGTAGCGAAGAATCACCTTCGCCCTCTGCGCCTCGCGAGCCGCAACGATTGCGGGATCGATTCCGCTGGTCTCGGCTGTCGTATCCCGCGGCGTGACCGTCAGTACCGGCGTCTGGTTGAAGTACACCGGAAAACTGGCGGACTGATATCCATATAGTATAGGACTCTTCGTTGCTACCGGCTGCGCGCGGTAGATGCCGCCGCGCGCGTTGAGCGCTGTGGTCGTTGTGACAGTCACTGCAGTCGTGAATCCCATGGAAATTGGAAGATTCGTCGAGTTGCCGGTGGTGATCAGCAGCCCACCACGCTCGATGAACTTCCGAAGATTGTTGAGTCCTTCGTATCCCATTCCCGGGCGGATATCGTCAGTCTCATCCCATTTTCCGAGGTGAGGATAGGCAGCGGTTTTCTTCCACGGAATCGCAGGCCCTATCATCGGTCGTCCATTTACGAGCGCCGTTACCGGGCCGCTCACATGCTCGTACATGATGACGTCGAAGCGATCGAGGGTAGCCGGC
>Ga0070698_100008579_pt1 | contig 11023 bp, 9 predicted proteins | sample KBSK1502metaG_FD_65477 | JGI IMG/M metagenome (GOLD analysis project Ga0070698, IMG submission 65477) | Corn, switchgrass and miscanthus rhizosphere microbial communities from Kellogg Biological Station, Michigan, USA - KBS K1-50-2 metaG | ecosystem: Host-associated > Plants > Roots >...
CGTTCTGCCGTTGAACTACCGGGGATTGGTAGCGCAGACGGGAGTCGAACCCGCATTGCCGGCTTATGAAACCGGTGTCCTTCCGATTAGACGACCGCGCGGTGACCCCGCAGGGAATCGAACCCCGTTCCACGGCTTGAAGGGCCGCGATCTTACCCATAGACGATGGGGCCATTGTGTTCCGTGACGCGTGCGAGACTTGAACTCGCGTTCTCCTGGTTGAGGGCCAGGCGAGATGACCGCTACTCCAACGCGCCGTGCCCCTGGTGCGATTCGAACGCACATCAACGCGTTTAGAAGACGCCCGCTCTGTCCGGTTAAGCTACAGAGGCATTTCGTAGGCCGTCAGGGAATCGAACCCTGGGCGCGCGGATTAAAAGTCCGCCGCTCTGCCATTGAGCTAACGGCCCTTGGCCGATGGCAGAACCTGTTTTTCTAGCATCGGGTTTCCTTTCATTGACGTAGCGAGAGTGAGATTCGAACTCACGGCCTGCGGATTATGAGTCCGCCGCTCTAACCGGCTGAGCTATCTCGCTGTAGTGGCAACCCTGGAGTCGGACCAGGCGGCTAACCGCGTATCAGACGGTCCCCTTCACCGGCTGGGTCGTTGCCCATAGATTCCGGCCATCCGAAGAGAGCGGGCGACTCGAACGCCAGCGCTTTCACCCCCAGCCGCTTTCGGGGCGGCGCCTGCACCCTGGCAGGTTCACTCTCCGTGAGCGGGAGACGGAGAAATCGAATCTCAGGGCCTTCCGGCCCCACCCGCTCTCCGGGCGGGGATTACCACCTGGTGATGTCATCTCCCATCGAGGAGCGTCCGGGACTCGAACCCGAGGACCCGAAGGTCGCGCCGTAGCAGGGCGCTGCTGTAGCCGCTGAGCCAACGCTCCAGGTAAGCCGTCAGTACAACTCCAGGTCGCCGGTCACGGGGTCGATGAGGTCGTCGTAGTCCGGCCCGACGGCCAGGCACGTCCGGGTGGGAATGCCGCCGAACTCAGTCAGGCCCCGATCGGTGATCATGTGAACCACCAGGCCGGCCCCGACCGCCTTCTCGTAGACCGCCACCAGTTCGGCTTCCGAGCCCACCTTGACGGTGACCTTGCGGAGGCTGCCTTCTAGCCAGGCCCGTTCGGCCGCAGAAAACTGAACCTGGTCCGCGGTTCCGGCCGGCGTCATCCGCTGCATGACCCGCTGCCTCAGCCACGCCATGGAGGCGTGTGCGCCCTGGGCGATCTCCTTGCCGCGGCGCATCTTCAGGTCGCGCCGGATGACGATCACCTGCTTGGTCGAGCGTGCTTGCGCTATCTCATCCACGTGCCGTACCGCGGATTCGAACCGCGAACCTCCCGGTCTTGGGCCGGGCGCCTCTACCAGTTGGGCTAGAACGGCATGCGAGCGGCTGACCGGCCTCGAACCGGCGCTTGTACCTTGCCCCCTACACCACAACCGCAAGATTACGTTTGGCGTTAGCCTGCGCCTTTGCCTGGTAGCAGACATCGCAGCGGCAGCCATCATACTGATACTTCGACTGACCATGCCGACGGCGGCGACCGGGGATACCACCCGCCTCCTCAACCGCCGCAAGACAGGCGGCAATCTGCTGCTGACGGCGCTTGCCCATATGAGGAGCAAGCAGATGCAGAAGCGTAGCGACGGTGCCCATTGCCGAGATCTGCCACTGCGGCCTTCGGCTTAGGCGCGTACTTCTCCCAGCGACGTTCTCACTCATAGTGCGCATTGAGCGCATTGGCCTCAACACATTGCGGTTCTCGGCAGCCCCGGACGTAACAGGAGCGTGTCCCGTGCCGTATTGCCACGGACTCAGTATATCAACTGTGACCCTCGACATTGGCAATGTCGCGCTCTGACCTGCTGAACTAAAACCGCATGGAGCCTGCCCGGGGAATTGAACCCCGACTGCCTCCGTACCGGGGAGGCGTGCTGCCGTTACCACTAGGCAGGCGCGTAATCGCCGTCAACCACGCCGGAAGACGAAGGGCGGTTCTAGCGTCACTCCTTCCCAGCCGTCCTTGCCGAGGACGTTGAGGATGTCCTCGATGTCGCGTACGACACCCGTGGAGATTGCATCCGCCAGGCTCTTGTGGTTGCCGTTGACCTCAACGGTTCCCTTGCCGAGCACCTTGAATTCCACCAGTTCACCCTTTCGGAGTAGGCCACGCTCGTGCGCCACCAGGGACTTGAACCCCGAACCATCAGCTTAAGAGGCTGTTGCTCTGACCATTGAGCTAGCGGCGCGTGGAGCGGATGGAGAGAATCGAACTCTCATTATCAGTTTGGAAGACTGAAGTCCTGCCGTTGAACGACATCCGCGTCGTGGTTCCCCGAGGGCTCGAACCTCGTACCTGCGCTTCTTCACAGCGCCGCTCTGCCCGGTGAGCTAGAGAACCATTAGTCGGGAAGCAGGGACTCGAACCCCGTCCACCTGGCCCCAAACCAGGCGCGCTAACCCTTACGCTACATCCCGGGAAGTGGAGATGGCCGGAATCGAACCGGCTGCGGCAACGCTTGCAGGGCGCGCCCGCTACCTTAGCTGTCACCCCCAGGGGCAGGCTTCCGCGTAGCCGTTTCGGCCTGCCGTTTCATGGTGCTCACGCTATAGACGTGTCAATAACCAAGCCTGTACGAGAGGCTCGCAGGGACGGCAGGAGTTGAACCCGCATTTGGCCGGTTTTGGGGACCGGCTGCCTATCCGCTGGCTCATCCCTAGGCATAGGAAAACCCACGCAAATGAAAACCGCCCCGAGGGGAATTCCCTGGGGCGGTCACCGGCAAGTGCCTCTTGGCGCTTACACAGCAACCACTCCAACCCCAAGACCGATCAGGGCAGCCTCGAGCTGCGAGAACGGGTTTATGTACCCGGCTCGTATCGGTGTCTGCCATGTCGTCATAAGTCCATGGTAGGTCGTCCGGCGGGAGAGGGCAATTGTATTTAAGGGCGCATTCTGATCCCCGGCGCGCCCAGGCACCGCACGGAGGGGGCCCCGCGCGTGCCAGCGGGTCTGTCGAGGCGGTCCCGCCAGCGTCGCGGTCCCCTACGGCGGGCCGACTCACCCTGGACAGACCCGGTGCGGCGGGCGGGGATCCGGCGGGCCGCGGACGGCGGCTGGGAGCTGTCCGGTGTCGGCGTCGCATTCGATACATCGGGCGATTAACCGAACGTCGCCGAGAAACGACCGTACGATTACATACGGCGACCATGCGCTGGTATTCTCTGAGTTACGCCAGGTCACCTGTGGACAGGTTGTGCATAAGCCGGTGGATAACGGCCATGACGTGCGGATAACCGGCATTATCCTGTGGACAACGTGTGGACATTAGACAGACAGAAAATGAATCCCGGCAGGCTCTTGCGCAGCTCTGCCAGAGGCAGTAGAAAGACATTCACCGTTGGAAGCGGGCACCATCCGGGGGCGACCCCGGGGGCGCAGGAAAGGCAGGGAAACCGGTATTTCTTGCGGGTGCCTGGCACTGGCGGGGTGGCGTGCGGCACCGGGACGGCCGGGCAACTGGCCGGTCTGGTGCGGCGCGGCCGGACAAGGCCCCCTTCATCTCATACATGAAGGGGGCCTTGTTGCATTCTGCCCGACGGGGAAGCCCGCATCGTGGCGACACGCCGGCAAAAACAACATGTCGGGAAGCGATACGGCGTCGAATACTCGCCTGTATTGAGTACGCGGGCGAGCCGGCCTGGGTACGCGGACGGGGTCCGGCACCGGGCGTGACGGCGGATAGTGGTCGCATGAGCGACTCACAGCACCGCAGCACGTTTATCTGGCTGGCCGTCGTCTTGGCCGGGGCGGCTGCCACGCTGCTGTTCACGTGGCTCGCCCGCCTCGCCGGGGTGCCGATGACGGATTTGCTGTCCATCGGTGCGGGCCTAGCCGCCCTGGCGTGGATGATCCTGCTGGTGACGGCCCCGTGGAACCTGTACTTCGCGGCGCGCCAGGTCGTCGCCGACATGGGCGGATCCCGCGCCCGCAGCATCGCCATCCGCCCGGCTCGAGAGGAGGAGGCGGCGCAGATCGCGCGGCGGATGCTCCGGTTCGCACTCGGCGGCCACCTTGGCACCGCCGTGGTGACCGCCGTGGTGACGTACCTGTCCGGTGGTGTACTGGGCTACTACGCCGCGGGCTTCTACCTGCTCTCGACGGCGATCCGGCCGGCCACCGCCTACTTCGGCCACCTGCGCCGCCGCATCCGCGTCCTGTCGCGGGAAGCGGCATTCCCGCGTGATGACGTGGCGTCACTCAAGCACATTGTGGACACGCCGGGCGACACCGTCCGCACGCTGCAGACGCAGTTGCGGCAGGCTCAGCAAAGCGGCGCTGACAACCTCCGGCACGCTCAGTCCGCCCTGGCCGACGACCTCGCGCACCTGCGCCAGCAGATGACCGCCGACCTGGGCCGCTTGCAGGATGCGCAAGCCGCGGACAGGGCGACCGCCTGGTCCCGCGACGACGAGTCCGGCCGCCGGCTCGGGCAGCTGGCACACAAGATCGAGGCCACCCTGGACGGCATCAGCGATCATCAGGAGTTGCTGACCGGCCTGCGGGCGCTGGTCCGGATGATCAGGGCGGAACCCGCATAGGGCATGGTCCTGACGCGCTAGGCCCCGAATACTTACCCTTGGTCAGGCTGGCATGACCAGCATTTTCCCGCCGACGGCGACCGCGCCGAGCGTGGCCGCCAGCCACAGCAGGAACCAGATCGCGCGCGGAACAGAGGTGAGCTGGCTCAGATTCGCCCCGTCGGCCGACAGCGCGCCGACCTCCAGGACCCGGCGGACCCCGGACAGCAGGAGCAGCCAGGTGATCCCGTACGCGCCGACGATCTGGGCTCCCACCGGGGTGTAGTGGCCGACGGCGTACACCGCGCCGCCCACGAGCAGGACGGTGATCATGCCGTAGGACCGGCTGAGCCCGATCAGCAGCACCCCGAGCAGGAAGAGCGTCACCCACAGCACGGCCACGCTGTGACCGAGCTGGATGAGCCGGGCCGCGCCGAGACCGAACAGGCTCGGCCCGATGTACCCGGCGAACGTGACGAAGATGCTGCCCAGGCACCCGCCCGCTCTCATGCTGGTGGCACCGGTCGCGTCCGGATTCAGCGCGATCGCGCTGACCCGGCGGAACAGCAGCGACCCGAACACCGCGTGAGCGCCTTCGTGCGCCATGACCGTGCCATGGCGGACGACCTGCCAGCCCACATCCATGGCCACCGCGCCGAACGCCACCAGCCCGACCACCGTGGCCGCCGCCCCGGACAGCGGGGTTTGCGTCAAACTCACGCTTCGGACGGTAAAGCCCCGGTTAGCGGCTGTCCATCCCTCCGGAACTGAGCCCGCCAGCGGTGACCGAGCAGGGCGGCGCGAGCCGCCAGCCACAGCCCCAGGGCAATCCAGATCCCGGGCAGGCCCAGCCCGTGGAAGCGCAGCACCAGGACCGTCACCGGAACGTAGCCGCCGATGGCGAGAATCATCGCCCGACGCATCGCGGCGTAGTCCGAGACGCCCAGGATCAGGCCGTCGAGCACGAACGCCAGCGCGGCCACGGGCTGGGTCAGGGCCGCCACCAGGAGCGCCACCACGGCGGCGTGCCGGACGGCCGCGTCGCCGGTGAACAGGGCGGGCACCCAGAACGCCAGCGCGGCGGTGACGACGCCGAGCCCGACCCCGGCGATCAGGCCGAGCCGCAGGGTGCGCCGTCCCACCCGGTGCGCGCCTGCCAGGTCGCCGGCGCCGAGGGACGAGCTGACGTACACCTGCGCGGGCACCGCCAGCGCGTCGAGCAGCAGCGCCAGGAGGTACCAGACGCGCATGGCGACCTGCTGGCCGCCGAGCGCGACCGGGCCGAGCCGCGCCGCGATCGCGGTCGCGGTCAGCGGCACCACCCCGAGCGCGATCGTCCGCACCGACAACTGATGCCCGTCGCGCAGCAGGGCGGTGACCTCCGCGCGGCCCGGCCGGCGGGGCCGCACGCGGGCCCGCCGGGAGGCGGCCGCGTAGAGCGCGGCGGCCGCGACCTGAGCGGTGACCGTTCCCCAGGCCGAGCCGAGCAGGCCCAGGTGCACGCCGTAGACCAGGAAAACCTCGAGCACCACGTTCAGCACGTTGGCGGCGACCGCGATCCGCAGCGGGGTGCGCGTGTCGGCCAGCCCGATAAGATGCCCGTTGCCCGCGTACGACAGGTACAGGAAGGGCAGCCCGGCCGCGGACGCCCGCAGGTAGCCGACCGAACCGGAGAACACGTCCTGGTGGGCGCCGAGCAGCGCCGCGACCCAGGGCGCCGCCACGATCACGGCCACCGCGGCCGCCGCCCCGCCGGCCGCGGCCACCAGGTAGGCAGCCCCGGCGGTGCGCGCCGCCCGGTCGGCGGCCCGGCCCGCCGCCAGCCCGGCCACCGCCGACGTGGTCGCGGTGGTCAGGAAGATGGCTACCCACGCCGTCATGGTCAGCGTGGTGGTCGCGATGGCCAGCGAGCCGAGCGGGGTTCGGCCCAGGTGACCGACGATGGCGGTGTCGGCCAGGCTGTAGGCGGGTTCAGCGGCGATCGACCCGAGCGCGGGCAGCGCGAGCGCCGCGATGCGCCGGTCCAGTTCCCGGTCGGTTCGGATCAGCGGCGCCGCCTGCCCTTAACCAAGGCCGTCCCTCCGGTTCGGCTACGAGTTTCTGCCCTTTGAGCTGACCAGGCCGGGGTCAGCGCTGCTCGCCGGCGAGCCGGATGCCCAGGCCGATCAGGACGCATCCGGTGAGCGCGTCGAGCCAGCGCCGGATGCGGGGCCGGTCGAACAGCGCCCTGGCCCTGGCCACCACGACGCTGTACACGGTCAGCCAGCCGAACGTGAGCAGGCAGAACAAGAACCCGAAGGCGAGGAAGGCCACGAGGCTGCCGCGACCGGTACCTGCGAACTGCGGCAGCAGGCCGACGAAGAAGCCCGCCATCTTCGGGTTGCTCAGGTCGTTGATCAGTCCCTGGCGCAGAGCACGGCCCGGGCGCAGCGACGGCATCGCCGGTGCTGGCGGCATCTCAGCCCCGTCGTCACCCTCATCGCCGCGCCGCCGCGCCCAGGCGGCTCGCAGCGACTGGATACCGAGAAAGACCAGGTAGGCGGCGCCGATCGCCTTCAGGGCGAGGAACGCGGGCGCGGAGGCTCGCAGCAGGCCCGTTAGGCCCATACTTGCCGCCACCGTCCATACGCCTTGGCCTATGGCCACTCCGGCCGCGGTCAGGACCCCGCCCTTCCGGCCGCCCGTCAGCGTGTTGCGGACGGTCAGCGCGGTGTCAGGGCCCGGCGTGCAGATCACCAGCGCCGCGACCGGCACGAAGGCCGCCACCTCGGTCAGCATGATCACTAGTCTGCGCCGGGGCGGGTAGCCGGGGCAAAGCTGTGGCGGCGACAGCCCGCACGGACCCCGTTGTCCGTGCGGGCAGCCGGTGCCGTGGCCCTCGTCAGCTGGTGTCGATCTTGGCGCCGCTGGCGTTCACCACGTACCATCCCGCGCCGAACGCCTTCAGCCCTTGCCCCTTGTCCTGCCCGGCGCTGCCGTCGCCCGAGAAGTAGTACAGCGGGTGATGGTTGTAGGTGAGCTGCATGGTTCCGTCCGAACGGGTGATCGTGCCGAGCAGCGACTGGCTGACGCCGCTGCCCGCCTGCGGTGCGCCGCTCACGGTGACCGGCGGCCACGCGGCGGCACACGCGCCCGTGCACGTGGACGTACCGCCCGTGTCCGCCTCGAACAGGTACATCGTGCGCCCCTGGCTGTCAACCAGGGCCTTGCCCGGTATCTTCGAGATGGCCGCCAGGTTGATCGTCGTGGCGGCGGCGCTGCTCGACGACCCGGCGGCCGCCGGGCTGCTCGCCTGCGAGGCCGCCGACGAGGTGGCCGACGACGACGCCGGGCCTGCCGCGGTACTGCTCCCGCTCGAACCACTCGAGCAGGCGGTCGCGGCCAGGACGATCCCGGCGGCGCACGCGGCACCGGCAATCCAGTTGGTCATAGTGATACTCCCTCATGACACGGACCGGGGGCTGTGCGCGCGAAAGCCTCCCGGATGCCTAAACGGTCCCTATCGGCGAGTACGGATGGAGGCCCGGTTCGGTTCACCGCGGCTCGCCGGCAGGTCAGGTGCTGCCCGCTCGGCACCGCGACCATGACCGTGTACCGGCAGCATGGCGTGCCGGAAGCCCGCGTCTGGCTGGTTGACACCTGATACGCCCGCAGGGCTGTTTCTGTGCGTCTCGTGGAGGTCGGACCCAGAATGTGGTGATCTTCGCCGTGTCCGCTTGTACCTTTTCTCTATGGGTCCGGTTTCTGGTCCGTGGCGGGTAGCTGTGGCCGCCGGATTGTCGGCCGCGGCGCTGATCCTTGTGGCCGGATGCGCCTCTGGCGCGGGGTCAGCTCACGGAGCTCCGGGCGCAGAGTCGTCCGGCAGCCCGCTGCCTCCCCGGCAGGCCCTGCTCACGGCGGCGACCGAGGCGAACCGCATCAACTCTGCCGTCGAGACGATAATCGTGCAGGACCGCGGCGCCTCGACGTCCACGATGACGGGAACCTTCCGGTACCAGCTGAAGCCGACCATGGAAGCCAGCGCGGATTTTCACACGGACATGTTCGGGATGACCACGCAGATGAAGGCGATCGCCACCCAGCGACGCCGTGTATTTCCACCTGGGTAGGCTGCCCGACTTTGTTGGCATGGGCCAGGTGGCCCGCAAGCCATGGATCAAGGTCGACCTGAGCGGCCTGAACGGATGGGAGCTGGCAGGTTTCGCCCAGCTGGTCGAGGGCACCCAAAGCGGCGATTTCACCGCCCAGGCTCATTTGTTCGCAGTGGCAGAGAACGTTTACGTGGCGGGGACGCAGGTGATCGATGGAGTGCCCACCACCGAATACGATGGCTCGTTCCGCGTGGCCGCGGCACTCAAGGCGCTACCTGCCAGTTTCCATAAGGTCCTGGCCGCGGAACTCCAAGCGCTCGGCACCGGCCCGGTGTACTTCCGCGAATGGATCGACAGCCAGTATCACGTGCGGAAGACGATCGAAGTCCACACGGTCAATGGCACCACCACGACCAGCACGGTACTTATCACCGCGTTCAATCAGCCCGTCGACATCACGCTCCCGCCCGCCAGTCAGACGGTTACCGAGTTCATCCTCTGACCTCCGACAGGGAGATGCGGCACGCGCGTAAATCGGAATTGGGCTCTGCGCTGCGAGCCGCCTATCGGAATCGAACCGATGACCTACGCATTACGAGCGTGTCACGTGCGTTGCTCGCGGGGTTCAAAGCCCGCGCTAGCTTCAGATGCCATCAGTGCGGCGTGCCCTGAGGCGATGTGCGGTGATCATCTCCCTCGGTGCTGCGCCGTGCCGTGACGAGAGCCGCGACCGTGCTAGCGCGAATCGGTCGCCCGAGTCGTTCATAAATGGCCTCGTGTTCACGCTCAAGGGCTTGACGTTGGCCCGGTGAAAGCCGAGCGTAAAACGACATCGTACGAACGAGAGCATTGAGCTCGTCGGGAGTGTGCTCGATGAGCTTTGGCATGACTGCCACCTGAACATCACCGAACAAGCGGCCGGCATAATCTTGCCCTATGTCGTAGCTGCCGAGCCAGGCCCATACCTCTGAGACGTTACCGCGGCGTTGCTCCATCCCAGCGAGCGTGGCGTCGAGATCCCTGTAGGTTGGCCAATTAGCGGCAATGTCCGGGGCGACCTTTCTCATGGCAGCGAGCGCTGCTTCCTGATCTTCCTTGCTACGCGGCTCCTCAAGTCCGCAGTATTGCACGAGGGCGAGCGTTCCACCGGGAACAAGTACGTCAGCGGTCTTCTGCCAGCTAACGTTAGAGTCAACCCAGTGAAACGCGGACGCAGAGAACACGGCCTGAAACTGCTCGCGGGGAACCAACGCATCCTCAAACTGGGCGTTCACAAATTCCACCTCTCCCGCACTTTCCAGGTTCTGCCTGGCCAGTGCTATGAGGCTCTTGCCGGGTTCGACTGCTGTGACGTGCAGGCCCCGAGCGACAAGGCCGCGCGTCAGTTGGCCGCTTCCACACCCGACCTCAAGCACATGATCACCGCTCCCGATCCCTGCGACCCGACAAGCTTGGTCGACGAGCTCGTCAGGATAAGTCGGACGTTGGCGGTCGTACTCAGCCGCGATCTCATCAAAAACCTTGCCGTAACGACGTGCAGTAGATTCTGGTAGCCATGTCATTCATTGGCCTCCGTTCATGCTTGTCAATGCTAGGCTGCGGCCCCGGAGCGGTTAGGTCCACTTGATTACGCGGGCCATCGCGAGCCGCTCGTGAGCGACTGCAGTCACCCCAACACGCTTTCCCAGTATGCGCGGCTGGGTCCGCCGGAAGGCGGCCTTGTGTGGCTTTGGCGGTGTGCCGTAGACCGTGACCGCTTTGCGGGGGCTACCTGGCCGGGTCGGCCAGTGCCGGGCGCTGGGATGCCGCGCCGCCCACACCCGGTGGCAGCCCCTGCGCGGACTGCCGGCCGGCGCACTTGTCAAGCCAATCGTGCAATTTCACAAGCCAGCCTGTCGGCACGGCCATCCACAAGACGAACATGACCACGATGACCGGTACCGCAAAAGGCGACCCGTCCGGCGTCAGCATCATTACGGGCCACATGCCGATGCATGCGGCGGTCGCGCAGGCCGTCGCCGTGACTGCCTTCTTGTTGACCGATTGCCGGGCGGGCTCCGGCGGCCGGGCTCTTGTCAGCCGTGCCGGGATGTCGGCGGTGAGGGCGGCCAGGTCCGCGTAGGTCCGTGAAGCGAGCGCCCGGCCGACCCGCAGATCGAACTCGTCCCTGTCCAGCCGTCTTTGCACGAACGCGGTCTTGAGCACGTCAATCACCTGCTCGCGGTCGGCGTGCGACGCCCGGAGGCGAACCTGGCCGCCCACCCCTGCTGCCATCTCGTCTCCCGGCTCTGCCATCCCCGGCACCTCCCCCACGAGCACGATGTACCGGCAGCGTAACGCGGGT
>Ga0070698_100008580_pt1 | contig 11022 bp, 8 predicted proteins | sample KBSK1502metaG_FD_65477 | JGI IMG/M metagenome (GOLD analysis project Ga0070698, IMG submission 65477) | Corn, switchgrass and miscanthus rhizosphere microbial communities from Kellogg Biological Station, Michigan, USA - KBS K1-50-2 metaG | ecosystem: Host-associated > Plants > Roots >...
CCCACACTGATGTCGTCGCGGCCGGTATAGCGGTAGAGCAGCGTTTGGAACGCAGCGGTCAGGATCATGAACAAGGTCGCGCGCTCTTCTCTGGCGAGCGCCATGAGCGACCGGCAAAGTTCCGGACCCAACTCGATCCTCATCGAAGCTCCGTTATGACCTTGAACAGCGGGACGCGGGCGATCGTACGGCAGTTCCAACAGCGGCGTGCTGCCCGCCAGGTTCTGCTTCCAATAAGCGAGTTGTCGTTGCGCTTCCTCACCCTGCATCCACTGTCTTTGCCAGACGGCGAAATCCGCAAACTGTATCGGCAATTCGGCGAGTGGTGAGGGTTCATCGTTGCAATAAGCGCGATAGAGATCATTCAACTCCGCTAAGAACACATTGAACGACCACCCGTCATGGACCATGTGATGTTCGAGGTGACTCAAGACATGTTCGCTCTCGCTAAAACGAAACAGCTTCCATCGCACCAGCGGAAGTTTTCCGAGATCAAACGTGGTTTGCCCCTCTTCCTCAATGAGCTGTTCCAGCCGCTTCGCTCGTTCAGTCTCCGCGAACGCTTCGAGGTCAACAATCGGAAGCTCTATCGGTTGAGCTTCGTGAATGACCTGCACGGGTTGTCCGTCGACGAACGGGAAAGTGGTCCTGAAGATCTCGTGGCGTCGAATGATCTCGCTCAAACAACGTTCGAGCACTTCGACGTTGAGGAGACCGCTGAAGCGCAAATGGCCATGCGCGTTATAAGACCTGTTGCCGGGATTCATCTGCTGGAGAAACCAGACTCGCTCCTGCGACAGCGACAAAGGCAGCATCCCTTCGCGCGACGACCGCTCGATAACAGCCGTTTGTGTTTCGTGATGGGTGAAGCTCCAGTTTTCGATCTTTCGCGCGAGTTCGGCGATAGTCACGTCTTCAAGCAACAGGCGCAGCGGCAATTCCACCCGGAACGTTTCACGAATACGCGAAATCACTTTCGTTGAAGCGAGCGAGTGCCCGCCGAGATCGAAGAAGCTGTCGTTGACACCAACACTCTTCAGACCGAGCACCTCGGTCCAAATTTGCGCCAGGAGCCCCTCGTTTTGGTTGCGAGGCGCGACGAAGTCCTGGTCCAACTCGGGACGCGTGTTGTCCGGAGCAGGCAACGCACTCCTGTCTACCTTCTTATTGGGCATCAACGGCATCTGCTCGAGAAATACAAAATTACCGGGCACCATGTACTCCGGCAGACTATGCTTCAGAAACAGCCGCAACTGGCGGCCCGTAACTTCGCTACCCACGTGCCGCGTCACATAGGCCACTAATCGCTGTTCGCCGTTCTCACCACCACGCGCCAGTACCACGACTTCACGCACTTCGTCATGATCCCCGAGCAACGCCTCGATCTCACCCAACTCGATGCGATAGCCACGCACCTTTACTTGCTGGTCCACTCGACCCAGAAACTCGAGCTCGCCGTTGGCCTGATACTTTGCCAAATCGCCCGTCCGATAGACGCGCGCGCCGGGTTGCTCGGAGTACGGATGCGGAACAAATCGCGCTGCCGTCATGTCAGGCCGGTTGAGATACCCGCGCGCCAGTCCGAAGCCGCCGATGTAGAGTTCTCCAGCCACTCCGATTGCGGCGGGTTGAAACTCTTCATCAAGCACAAGGATTTCCACATTTTCAATCTGCTTACCAATGCTCGGCCGTCCCTCTTCTACGCGGCAATGCTTCACACTCGCCCAGATCGTTGCTTCAGTTGGTCCATAACAGTTGAAGAGACCTCGTCCCGGAGCCCAACGCTCGACAAGTTCTGCGGAACACGCTTCTCCACCAACAACCAACGCCTGCAAGGCTGGGAGGTTGTTATCCGCCACCGCAGCCAACGCGGAGGGCGGCACCGCAGTGAGATTGATTTCCTGCTCGCGCAATGTCTTCAACAGAGGCGATCCCGGCAAGATAGCTTCTCTTGACGCGATCACCAGCGTCGCACCGGTCGTGAGCGCGGTTACCATTTCGAAAACCGATGCGTCGAAGTTCATGGAACAGAACTGAAGCACCCGGTTACCTGGACCAAGCCGGAAGACTCGGCATTGTTCCGCGTAGAGATTGCTGAGGCCGCGATGACAAACGACCACACCTTTGGGTTGTCCGGTCGAGCCCGAGGTGTAGATGACGTAAGCAGGATTGTCTGCTCTCACCTCGCTGGCCACGTTCTCGCTTTCGCCTTGAAGCGAGGGCCAGTCGGCATCCAACCGGACAACCCGCGCGTTATGTCGTGGCAAGCTCGCTGTGATCGACTGTGCGGTCACCAACACGTCGGGCTGCGCGTCCGAGAGCATGAAAGCAAGACGCTCTTGAGGGTAGTTGGGATCGAGCGGCAGATACGCTCCGCCCGCCTTGAGGACTCCTAACACAGCCACGACCATCTCTATGCTGCGTTCGAGGCAAATCCCAACCAGCACCTCTGGTCCAACACCCAGTTCCTGCAAATGTTCCGCGAGTTGATTTGCCCGTGTATTCAACTCGGCATACGACAGCTTCTGCTCGCCGAACAACACCGCGATGGCGTTCGGCGTCTCGGCGGCTTGCCGCTCAAATATTTGATGGATACAAAGCTCTGGCCGGGAACTGGTAAACATGGATTATTAGCCTCTAGCTTGTTTCGATCGTTGGGCGTCTATTTGTTTAAGCGGGAACGTCCAACGTGTAACGACAAAGGAAGGGGGATTTGTCTTAAGTCCGCCGTCCTTGAAGAAGGGATTCGCTTAAATCCCTCGCCCTTGGTTCGCGCACGTAGGGCGCTTGCGCATCGAAGCCAAAAGCGCCCGCACTTCGTCAGGTGACATCTTTGCGACTCTTGTCTTCAACTGCGCGATCAACTCGATCTGTCCCGTGCGAGTCTCGTTTTCCAACAGGTGTTCAGACAGTTGGGCCACGGTCGGCGTCTCCAGGATCTGTCGCAGCTCCATTTGGAAATCGAAAGTGGCGCGCACGCGCGAAATCAATTGCGCCGCCTTGAGTGAGTGACCGCCCAGCTCGAAGAAGTTGTCGTGCACCCCGACTTCTTCGACGCCCAACACGTCGCGCCACATGCCCGAGAGAACTTCCTCCACTGGTGTTCGCGCGGCTACGTGCGAGTCGCCGTTATGTGCTGATCCAATAGCGGCGAGCGCTCGACGGTCAACTTTGCCGTTCGCCGTCAACGGTAATCGCTCAAGTTGCACGTAAGAATTCGGAACCATGTACTCAGGTAAACGGTGTTGCAGATGCGCCTTAAGTTCGCGGTTCGACACCTCAGTCTTCGGTACGATGTAGGCCACGAGACGTTCATTGCCGTTTTCCCCTACAACCAGCACGATCGCTTCGCTCAACTTCGCGTGGTCGCGCAGCGCCGTCTCGATCTCTCCCAATTCGATACGAAAACCTCGAAGCTTCACTTGATGATCGACGCGGCCGAGAAACTCGATGTTCCCGTCTTCCTGATATCGCGCCCGATCGCCGGTGCGATAGAGGCGCGTGCCCGGTGTAGTCGCAAACGGATTAGGAATAAAGCGCATCGCCGTCAGTTCAGGCCGATTCAAATAACCGCGCGCGAGTCCGGTCCCGCCGATGAAGAGTTCGCCCGCGACTCCGCCAGCTACGCGTTGTAGATCTGCATCGAGAATGTATGTTTGGGTGTTACTTATCGGCCGGCCGATGGTCGGAGCGCTCGTGGAGCCCTTCACCATCTCCGCGATTGTTGAGTAGGTCGTGTCTTCGGACGGCCCGTACAAATTAACGACGCGCTTGATACGAGGGTGTTCGTAAATGCTTTGAACGAGTGTGTTCCTCAGCGCCTCACCTGCAAGATTCACCGTGGTCACCGACTGCGGTATCCGTCCGTCACGAACCAACTCAGTCATGGCTGAAGGAACGGTATTAATTAATGTCACGCGTGCCGCGGCGCTCAATGCCGGCAGGGCCAGGACGTTTTCCGCGAGAATGACTGTCCCTCCCCAGCTTAGCGGCGCAAACAACTCAAACACCGAGAGGTCAAAGCAGATCGAAGTTGTCGCCAGCACACCGGCTAGTTCAGCGGAAGAGAAAACTTCGCGAGTCCATTCGATAAAGGCAACGACGCTGCGGTGCGTAATGCCGACGCCTTTCGGCCGGCCGGTCGATCCAGACGTGTAGATGACGTAGGCGAGATTGTCGGCGTTTGCTGCGTTCGACAGATTCTCCCTGGACTGCATCGTCAACAAGGCTTGATCCTGATCGACACAAAACTGTTCTGTTCCTTCGTGCGAGAGTTTGCCGGCGAGGTCTCCCTGCGTGATCAGAATCGTGGCGGCAGTGTCGTCGAGCATGAACTCGAGCCGCTCTTGTGGATACTGTGGATCGAGCGGTACGTAAGCGGCGCCGCTCTTCAGTATCGCCAGCAGGCTGACGACCATCTCGACGGAGCGCGGCAACATAACGGCAACCGGAACTTCCGGGCCGGCGCCGCGCGAGAGAAGATAGTGAGCCAGGCGGTTCGCGCGGCTGTTCAACTCCGCAAACGTCAGTTCATCGTCATGGACGACGAGCGCAATCGCCTCAGGAGTCCGCGCCGTTTGCGCTTCAAACAACTGGTGCAGCGTCCACACGCACCCGCTACCGCGTGGTGGCACTGACCTCGTGACACAGTGGCGTCCGACTTCTGCCGCAAAGCTTTCACGCATAAGCAAACGCCTCGTCATATTTCCAAAGGTGTTCGACGTCGCCCAGATGCTCGCGCACCCAGGTATCGGAGTAGATCGTGTCAAGGTAGCGCTCACCGCGGTCAGCCAGGAGAACAACGCAGTTGCTACCCGCGGGAATGCTCGACTTCACTTGGTTGAAAGCACTGATGACGCCGCCGGACGATCCGCCGCTAAGGATTGCTTCTTCTCGCACCAAACGACGACAACCGACTACACAATCGAGATCAGTGACGTAAATGCAACGTTCGGCGAGGTCGGGTTGAAACAGTTGAGGTCTGACTGCCGCGCCGTGTCCTGGTATCAGCCGTTTCGCCTTGAGTCCTCCAAAGATCACGCTGCCGACGGCGTCCACGGCGATGATCTTAGTCTTCGGACTTCTCTGGCGCGCGTACTCGGCGCAGCCTCTCAACGTGCCGACAGTGCTCGTGGCGCAGAAGAGATAGTCGACTTGGCCATCTAACGCGGCAACAATTTCCGCCATCGTTCGATGGTGCGCGCGGGGGTTATCGAGGTTGGCATATTGATTGGGCCAGAAGCAGTTCTTGAGCGTCGAGACAAGCTCCTTCACACGATTCAAACGCGCTTGCAGAAACTCACCCGTACCCGGATCGGGTTGGCGGACAAAGTCCACTTCCGCGCCGTAGATCTCCATTAGCCTTGCGTTCTGCGTGGTTACTTTCGGATCGACAACGCAGATGAAACGCAGACCGTAGTAAGCGCAAGCCTGGGCCAGGCCGATGCCCATGTTGCCGGAACTTGATTCCACTACGATGGTGTCGCTTTGAATGGCGCCCGACTCGATTGCTTGCGAGATGATGTTCATCGCCGGCCGGTCTTTCATGCTGCCGCCCGGATTGAAGGATTCGAGCTTGGCGAACAGATGAAACGGCTGGTCTTTGAAGATCCGCGTCAACCGAACCAACGGCGTGTTGCCTACAGTAGACAGTATTCCGTCCTTGATCATTGCAAGCCCTCTTGAAGAAGAGTGAAAGTGGAACCCTATGCTGCGGCCTGATACGGTGTGGTTTTTCCGAGGTCAGCCATCAATCGCGCGAAGCCGGGAAGATCCATCGACTGTGGTCCATCCGAAAGTGCGCGTTCCGGACACGGATGGACTTCGATAAGCAGCCCATCGGCGCCGGCGGCAAACGCTGCTTTCGACATCGCCGGTACCAGGCTGCGCCGTCCCGTACTGTGCGACGGATCCGCAATCACCGGCAGGTGCGACAACTCTTTCACAAGTGCAACGGCGGAAAGATCGAGCGTGTTGCGAGTCTCGGTTTCAAACGACTTGATTCCGCGCTCACAGAGCACAACGCGATGATTGCCGCCGTTCAGCAGGTACTCCGCCGCAAGCAGCCATTCCTTGATCGTCGCCCACGGGCCGCGCTTGAGAAGTAGTGGTCTGTTCACTCGGGCAAGACGTCGCAGCAACGCGAAGTTCTGCATGTTGCGAGCGCCGATCTGAAGCATGTCTGCGTACTCGGCAACCACGTCCACGTCGTCGGTGCTCATGATTTCGGTGACGATGGGAAGTCCGGTCTTGTCGCTCGCTTCTTTCAGTAACTCGAGTGCTTGAACGCCCAGCCCCTGAAAATCGTAAGGCGACGTGCGGGGCTTATAGGCTCCGCCACGGAGCATGTCCGCGCCCGCGGCTCGCACCGCCAACGCAGTCTCCATCAACTGCTCGCGCGATTCGACCGAACATGGGCCGGCCATGACGACCTGACTTCCAACTCCGATCCTGACCTTGCCGACTTCGACGACCGTGCCGAATTGTCGCAGTTCCCGGCTAACGAGCTTGAACGGATGCAGGATCGGAATAACTTCTTCGACGCCGCGCGCTGCACGCAACGCCTCCAGCTCATTTCCGTGAGTGTGATTGCCGATCGCGCCGATAATGGTGCGTTCAGTTCCTCTGATGACGTGGGCCTGGTAGCCACACTCTTCGATCCTTTCGACTACGTGATCGATCTCATCTTTGGTGGCTTCCGCTCTCATCTTGATAATCATGATTTCTGCACCTCTTCAATCTCATTAACTCGACGCATCTCGAAGGAGCGGGTCTCGTGGATGATGCGCCGGAAAATGTTTGTTATGGCAGTTTTGTCGAGTGGTCCGGCGTTGATGCGGCATGAGCGGTCGATTACCTCTCGCTCTCGCGCGCCGTCGCAGATTGGCAGCCCCGCGTTGAGCTTCGCTCGCCCAGCCTCGAGCGCGAGTTCTGCTCGCCGGTTGAGTAAACAGAGCAACTCGCGGTCGATTGCGTCGATCGAATTGCGCCATTCTTCAATGGTTCTCATTTTTGAAGAACTAACTTTCGTGCGATGAGGTGGAGCATGTCGGACTGCGCCGTATGAAGAAAAAAGTGATCGCCGGGAAACATGTGAAGTGAGAATGCCGCGGTTGTGTGCTCACGCCATGGCGGCAGCGCCGCAGCCGGAACTTCACGATCGCCGATACCTCCGAAAACGGTGATCGGACAATCAAGTGCAGGTTCCTCGTAATACTGGTAAGTCTCGCAAACGCTGAAGTCAGCGCGCAGCAACGGAAGCATGAGCTGCATTAACTCAGGATGATCGAGCGCGTCGTGCGGCGTTCCGTTGAAGCGGCGCAACCGCGCAATGAGGTCAGAATCAGACAACTTGTGGATCGGAGGTTCAATGTCGGGACATTGAGGAGCGCGGCGCCCTGAAACAAAAAGATGTAGCGGAAGCGCCTTCTTCTCACGTCGCAAGCGGCGCGACAGCTCCAGTGCAATCAAGGCCCCCATGCTGTGCCCGAAGAATGCGAACGGTTTATCGAAGAATGGCGACAGTGCGTGGGCGAGCGCTTCAACCGTCTCGTGCAAACTTTCGAACGGAGGTTCTGAAATCCGCGCTCCACGACCGGGAAGCTGCACCGGCGAAGATTCGATTGACAACGGCAGATCACCCTGCCAGCCTCGAAACGCTGCCACGCTGCCGCCCGCGTACGGGAAGCAAAACAAGCGAACAGCGGCGTCAGGCCACGCCCTGTAATTCGCCAGCCAGATAGACTGGATTCTCTCGCTTGTCACGCTAACAGTTTGCATCTGAGGTTTGCATCCGCGTAGTCGCCTATCGCGTGGCTTGTGCTCGTTCAGCCATCTGCTTGCGCAAGCTGAGCGGTCGCATGTCGGTCCAGACTTCCTTGATGTAACTCAGGCATTCGTCTTTGAGTCCGCTCTTTCCCACGTTGGTCCACCCAAGCGGATTCTCACGTTCTGCAGGCCAGATCGAATATTGCTCTTCATGGTTCACGACAACTTTGTAGATCGTCGTGTCTTCTTTTTCGTCAATCATCAGACTTCGTCTCCCTAATAAATTTGGTAAGTCTTGCGTCTCGCGATCGCTATTCTGGGTTTGTGAGTTGAGTTTGTGAGTTGAGTAGGCACAGCTACCGCACTGGATTTGGCGAAATCCCGAATTAGCTGGAAATTGTGGTCAGGCCCGGCTTACACCCTTTCGACACACGCTCGGTCGATCAGAACATGACTCTGACACTTCATTGCGTCGAGAAGTATCTTTACTCGTTCTTTATCTTTGGTGCTTCGCTTGAAAACGCCTACAAGGTTTTCAAACAGACCTGAGTTAATTCTGACCCGATCTCCGGGTTTAAGATCTTCGTCCGTATGAACGAATCCGTCGTCGCCTATCCGCTCCCTGATCACGCTGATGACGGTTTCGTCGATTGGAATCGGATGGCCGCCGAAGCTAACGACGTTCTGAACGCCTCTTGTGTAATTGATCTTATGAAGCTGCCGATCGACGTTGAAGCGGGCGAAGATGTAATTTGCGAATAACGGCTTGGTGACGTACGGGTTGCCGTAACTCGAGCTGCGGCGCTCTCTTAATTTTGGCGCGAAGATCGGAACGTCCCAACTGGTTAAGTTCAGTGCGGCCCGTTCTTCTTCCATGGGCTTGGTACGCACGGCGTACCAGGCAGTTTCGTTGTTTAGCGCAGCAATACTCATAGCGCTCGCGGAGGGTACACCTCTGTGGAGCGGTAGTCTTTAACCCGTTCCTAATTAATTCCTAACTGTTGGCTAAAGCTGGTGAGAGAAAGCGAGAGTAGTGCAAGCGTTTGGGATCAATACGGAAATCCAACTCGGTTTAGCACGTCTTTGAATCTCGGATCGCTGCGCAGGGCTTTGAGTTCAGGACTAACTTTGAGCCAAACCAACCAGTCGTTTCGCTCTTCGAAGAGTTGTTCGAGTAGTTCAAATACCCGTTCCGGGGGTCCGAGCGCCAGATGGATCACAAGTATGCTGTATGGCGAAACGTATTTTCGATGCGAAATATCTTGCAGGACGTTGAGGACAGTCTCCGCCTCGACGCGCTGGCCAAGCAACGCGTAGGCATAACCCATGAAGCCCAACGCCAGATAAGCTTCCTTGTCCATCTTATGAATGATCTGGAACTCAGCAATCGCTTCCTCAAGACGACCTTGTTCAATGTACACACAGCCCAAAACGAAATGGATGGGCATGTAGTTGGGTTCCAACTCGCCTGTCTTCTTCAAGAGAGCAATCGATCTCTCGTATTCACCCCTGAGAAAGTAGGTCGTAGCCAGATTCATGTTTATCTGGAGCGAGAACGGATCCAGGCTCAGCGCGTCCTCATAGTGCCTGATCGATTCCTCAAAGCGCCCCATGAACGTCAAATAGGATCCGTATCGTTGATGGGCGGAAACGAGATACGGGTTTAACTCGAGCGCTTTTCTAAATTCGCTTTCCGCGCCTTCCCAGTCGTGATCGTAGTAAACCTTGATCAAGCCTAACGAGGAGTGAGCCTCGGCAAGATTCTCATCTATCTCGAGCGCTTTCAGCGCCGCTTCCTTGGCTTTAGGCAAAACCTCACGCGGCGGGAAGTGAATGTTTGACAATCTGAAATAAGCATCCGCCAATCCGCAGTACGCCAGCGCGTAACTGGCGTCGATAGAGATCGCCTCCTCAAAAACCTCTATCGCCTTCATCACCCAGTCTTTACTGTACTTGTTCCAAAAATAGCGGCCCCTCAGATAAAGATTGTAGGCTTGGATATTCTCGGTCGGCTGTTTAATGAGAGGCGTCTTGTCGTCGCCGTCTAATTTGAATTTCAGGCTTTCTGTGATCGCTTTGGCGATCTCGTCCTGAATTGCGAGCACGTCGGAAACCGTGCGATTGTACTGCTCGCCCCAAAGCTGAGATCCGTCCGCGGCCTTCACCAACTCGCTCCTGATGATGAGTTGTTCACCGAGGCGAATAACCCGGATCGTCATTACGGCTTTGACATTGACTAGTTGACCAACCTCCTGTGGATTGATCTCCTTACCTTTGAAGCGAAAGATTGTGCTGCATGCCAGAACGCGGAGCTTGGGAATCCGTGAGAGCATATTAATGATGCTTTCGGTAATGCCGTCCGAGAGATATTCAACGTTGACGTCTTTATCTGAACCCTCTATCGGCAGGACGGCGAGAGAATCGATCGTCTCTTCTTCCGGCTCAGCTTGAAGGGTAAGTTGCCGCGTGGGCCCTCTCGGAGTCTCTTCCGCGGATACTTCGGTCACTTCTGCAACGAAGCGATATCCTCGCCGTGGCACGGTTTCAATAAACTGAGGATTGACGCGATTGTCACCGAGTGTTTTGCGCAACATCGAAATGCTGACCGTGATGTTGTTCTCTTCAACAATTGCATCGGGCCAGATCGATTTCATCAATTGGTCCTTTGTGATTAGTTGACCGTGCCGCTCAACGAGAAATAGCAAAAGATCGAGAATTTTCGGCTTGATGGGAAGCGGCCGGCCAAGATGCAGAAGTCGGCGTTGGGCCACCTCAAGCCGGAAGCCACTGAACTCATAAACCCTTGAGTCAATGCCAGTTTGCATAAGTAGTCGAACCGGAATTGCCATGCGTTGAATAAGATCCTTTTTATACTGAGTACAAGACTCGGATTTGGAAGGACCCCGTTCGACACGACGCGGACGATCGTGTCTCAAGTCTGGGCAGGTCTCGAGTCTGGCAACGTGGACCTTTGGGAGGAGTTTGGGAAAGTCACTTGACTGGCCAAACATAACCACGAGTCAACATTATAGATGACTCAGCGCCGGTGATCGTTGAGTTGTCGTTGCAGTGATAATACGAGGAAGTTTTATTGGAAGGCAATAGCGCGCAGTTCTGTTGACACACTGGACGGGTGACGCCGGACACTTATTACGTGTGAGGGTCAGAACCTTCTTTAAGAGCTTAATAGGTTAGGTTTTTGTTAAACCATAAATGCCATTAATCGCCGAAGATGATCCCGTCGCCAAAGATGAT
>Ga0070698_100008582_pt1 | contig 11022 bp, 9 predicted proteins | sample KBSK1502metaG_FD_65477 | JGI IMG/M metagenome (GOLD analysis project Ga0070698, IMG submission 65477) | Corn, switchgrass and miscanthus rhizosphere microbial communities from Kellogg Biological Station, Michigan, USA - KBS K1-50-2 metaG | ecosystem: Host-associated > Plants > Roots >...
GGTGCGCACACGGATGCCCTCGTCGATGCCGAGTTCGGATCCTTCGACGGCAGTGACCAAGCCGTCGTAGAAGCCCACTTCCCAGGCTGCCGCAGCCCGTTGGTGCGAACGAACCGCGAACGCGTCCTGGCGGTCACGGGAGATTCCGAGTCGATCGGCCAGCAGTTCGTTCGCTTCGCCGAGTGACACCGTCCACTCGGGGGGCATCCGCTTGTTGACCAGTCGCCAGCCGAGTGTCGTCGACACTGCGGTGCTGTCACCGGCCGGGAAGGCTCGGTCTGGCTTCGGAAGCACCCAGGGCGCCCTGCTCATCGACTCGCTACCGCCGACCAGAACGATGTGCGAGTCCTGCGTCTCGATCGAACGGGACCCGATCATTGCTGCGTCCAGCGACGAACCGCAGAGTCGGTTGACGGTGGTCGCCGGCAGCGACGTGGGGAGGCCTGCAAGCAGGGCTCCCATCCTGCCGACGTTCCGGTTGTCCTCGCCGGCGCCGTTGGCGTTGCCCCACACGATCTCGTCGATCTCTGTCGGTGCCAGCGCCGGTGTCTTCGCCAGGACAGCGCTCATGACGGACGCCGTCAGGTCGTCGGGGCGGACCCCTGACAGGCCCCCTGAGTAGCGCCCGAAAGGGGTGCGGGCGGCGGCGTAGATGTAGGCGGAATTCATCGGAATCTCCTGACAGCTCAGGACCGCGGCGGGGATTGCCGAAGTCAAAGTGCATGTTCATCATAATGAAGTCAGATCGATATTACGAACATCGTCAGGGCCAAGGGAGGGGCGTGATGCTTGACACGCGCTTGGTTGCGGCCATACCGTGTTCATCATAGTGATTGTAGTTCAGGATCATGAACAAGGAGATCAGTATGCTGGCGCTTGAAGGTATCCGCGTCATCGACGCGGCGACGATGGTCGCCGGGCCGCTCGGTGCGTCGATCCTGGGCGACTTCGGGGCCGAGGTGATCAAGGTCGAGCCCATTGCAGGCGACGAGTCACGCACCTTCGGGCCTGGCCGCGGCGGTATGAGTGGCGTCTTCGCAGGGGTGAACCGGAACAAGAAGGCGATCGCCCTGGACCTGCGGACCGAGGACGGCGCCCAGGTCTTCCACGACTTGTGTGCCAGCGCTGACGTCCTCATCGAGAACATGCTCCCCGCAGTCCGGGAGCGCTTCGGCCTGACCGCTGCACTGTTGAAGGAACGACACCCGCACCTGATCACCCTCAACGTCAGCGGGTACGGCGACGAAGGCCCATTGGCTGGTCGGCCAGCCATGGATCCGGTGGCCCAGGCGATGACCGGGTTCATGGCCGCCACCGGCTGGCGGGGCGGCCAGGCGATCAAGGCGGGGCCGCCCATCGCTGACAGTTCCGCGGGCTACCTGGTCGCTATTGCAGCGCTGGTCTCCATCCTCGCTCGTCAGCAGACCGGGAAGGGCCAGGCCGGTTCGGTCTCACTGGTCGGCGCGTTGTTCCACCTTCAGACCCCCTGGCTCGGTCAGTACCTGCTCGCCGACTACGTCCAGGAGCGCCCCGGCAATGGCAGCAACTTCTACGCGCCCTACAACGCCTACTCCACGAAGGACGGCGGCATGGTTCACGTCGTCGCCTTCAACGACCGGCACTTCGGCAAACTCGTGCAGGCCACAGGGCAGCCGGAGCTTCTCGACGACCCGCGGTTCGACTCGGCTGCTCGGCGGTTGGAGAACTCGGACGCGATCGATGCTGCTCTGGCTCCTTGGTTCGGGTCCCACGAGCGTGACGAGATCGTCGCGGTACTAGCCGGCCACGACATCATCTGCGCACCCGTCCTCGCGTATGACGAGGTGGTCGAACATCCACAGATCCAAGCCATGGAACTGGTTGTCGACATCGCGCACGACCAGCTGGGTGACCTCCGGGTCCCGGGCATCCCGATCAAGCTGGACAGCACCCCCGGAAGCATCCGTCGGCCACCGTCGACCGTCGGAGAACACACCGCAGAGGTACTCAGTGACCTTGGCTACGAAGCAGAACAGATCGCTCGGCTGACGGCTGACGCCGTCGTCCGCTGACCAACGCAGGACACATGAGAGGACACATTCGATGAAGGTCGGAATCAGGATCCCGGGCGCTGGCCCGTGGGCAGGCCCAGACGCGATCACCGAGGTCTCGCAGTTCGCCGAGAAGGTCGGCTTCGACTCCCTCTGGATGACCGATCACGTCGCGCTGCCGACCAAGGTCGAGACGCCGTACCCGTACACCGCTGACGGCAAGTTCCTGTGGGCGCCGGAGACGCCGTACCTGGACTGCCTGACCTCGCTGACCTGGGCGGCTGCCGCGACCGAGAAGATGGAGCTCGGGACCTCCTGCCTGATCCTGCCCTGGCGTCCGTTGGTGCAGACCGCCAAGACTCTGGTCAGCATCGACGTCCTCTCCCGCGGCCGGCTCACTGTTGCCATCGGCGTCGGCTGGATGAAGGAGCAGTTCGAGGCCCTGGGCGCCCCGTTCAAGGACCGCGGGCGCCGGGTGACCGAGATGGTCAACTTCATGCGTCACATGTGGGCCGAGGACGAGGTCGACTTCACCGGCGAGTTCTACGACCTGCACAACTTCAAGATGTACCCGAAGCCGGTCCGCGGCACGATCCCGGTCTGGTTCGCCGGCTACAGCGAAGCCTCTCTGCGACGCATTGCCACGATTGGTGACGGGTGGCACCCGCTCGCGGTCAGTCCCGACGACTATGCGGGCTACCTGAAGACCTTGACCGAGTACGTCGACCAGGCCGGCCGTGAGATGAGTGAGATCACGCTGACGGCCCGACCGCTTCGTACCGCGCCCTACAACGCCGAGACGATCGAGGCGTACGGCGCGCAGGGTGTCTCGCACTTCATCTGCGATACCTCCTTCGAGCACGCGACCCTCGGTGAGGCGATGGACGAGCTCCAGGAACTGGCCGAAGCCGTCCTGCCTACCGCGCACCGTCTTCCGTGAGCACGGGAGTGAACATGCAAGCGCTCACCGACAAGGTCTCACTCGTCCTGGACGGAGAGCTGGTCGACGCTTCCACAGGCGACAGGTTCGACACCGTCAATCCGGCCGACGGCACCGTCCTGGCCTCGGTCGCGGAAGCGTCGGTAGAGGACGTCGACCGCGCGGTGCTCTCGAGTCAGGCGGCGGCCAAGAAGTGGCAGCGGATGCGGCCCTCCGAACGTGCTCGGCACCTGATTCGGTTCGCCGGTCTCATCGAGCAGCATGGCGAGGCGCTCGCGCTCCTGCAGACCCGAGACATGGGCAAGCCGATCCGCGAATCACGGGGGATCGACCTGCCGGTGATGATCGAGACGCTCGAGTACTTCGCTGGCCTCGTCACCAAGATCGAAGGACGGACCACGCCAGCGCCGGGGCGGTTCCTCAACTACACGGTGCGTGAACCGATCGGCGTGGTCGGTGCGATCACGCCGTGGAACTTCCCGGCAGTTCAGGCCATCTGGAAGATCGCACCAGCACTGGCAATGGGCAACGCGATCGTTCTCAAGCCAGCGCAACTGGCGCCGCTGGTTCCCGCCGCCCTCGGTGAGCTCGCACTGGAAGCAGGCTTGCCGGCAGGACTGGTCAACGTCCTGCCTGGTCGCGGATCGGTGGCGGGGAACGCGCTGGTCGAACACCCCGGGATCGGCAAGATCAGCTTCACGGGCTCGACCGAGATCGGCCAACAGATCGGCCGCGCCGCAGCAGACCGCTTGATCACCGCATCTCTCGAACTCGGGGGGAAGTCGGCCCTGGTGGCCTTTGGTGATTCCTCCCCGGAGACTGTTGCCGCCGTCGTCTTCCAGGCGATGTACAGCAACCAGGGCGAGACCTGTACCGCGCCGAGCCGGCTGCTCGTGGAGCGACCGATCTACGACGAGGTGATCGACCTGGTCGTGGAGAAGGTCAAGGCCGCCCGAGTCGGCAACCCGGAGGACCCGGCCACGGAGATCGGCCCACTCGTCGATGCAGCCGCTCGGAAGTCGGTGCACTCCTACGTGACCGCAGGAGTGGCAGAAGGTGCGCGACTGGCCGCCGGCAGCGCCGAGGATCCTTCGGAGGAGGAGCCCGGCTTCTTCTACCAGCCAGCAGTGTTCGCCGACGTGACCGCGGGGATGCGGATCGCCCAGGACGAGATCTTCGGCCCGGTGCTTTCCGTGCTGCCCTTCGAGGGCGAGGCCGAGGCTGTCTCGCTGGCCAACGACACCATCTACGGACTGGCGGCAGGGGTCTTCACCCGGGACATCGGTCGGGCACTGAGGTTCGCCCAGACGCTGGATGCCGGGAACGTGTGGGTCAACAGTTGGGGAGTGCTCAACCCGGCGTCGCCGTACAGCGGCTTCAAGTTCAGCGGCCACGGCAGCGATCTCGGCCAGACCGCCATCGACAGCTTCACCAAGGAGAAGAGCGTATGGGTGCGTCTCGACTGACTCCAGCCGTCATCACCCGTCTTCGGGACGCTCGCGACCATGCGTCGTGGATCCCGGACCCGAGCTACTCGATGGTCAAGGACGCTCTCTTCGACCAGGACCCCGACACGATCGCGATCCTGCGGTCAGGGCTGCACCAGCCCCACGGGGTGACGTTCGGAGAGATCCAGCAGACCGCTCGCCTGATCGCGGGGGCGCTGGCCGATCGTGGCATCAAGCCAGGCGACCGGGTCGCAATGTACCTCGACCCGTCGCAAGCTGCGGCGGAGGTCGTATGCGGCGTGCTTGCCGCTGGTGCCGTGATCCTCCCGATGCCCATGCTTCTGGGCGGCTTGTCGGTCACCCACCGCCTGAGCGATGCCGGAGCTTCCCTCCTGGTCACCGACGCGGCGGGGACAGCTCGGCTCAACGAGACCGAGGCCCGAACAGCAGGGATCCCGGTCCTCACGGTCGACTCGACGTCCGCGGCAGACCTGATGAACGAAGCGCGGAGGGCGGAGCCGGTCGAGCCGTACCAACCGTCCGGGGACGAGCCCGCCCTGCTGATGTACACCTCGGGAACGAGCGGGAATCCCAAGGGCATCGTGCACGCAAACCGGGTGCTGTTGGGGCACGCAGGAGTCGACTTCGCCTTCGAACTCTTCGAAGAGGACGACGTCTACTACGGCACGGCGGACTGGGGCTGGGTCGGTGGCCTGATGCTGGGTCTCCTGGTGCCGTGGTCCTTCGGGGTTCCGGTTGTCGCCTTCCGTCAGCAGCGCTTCAATCCAGCCGCGACCCTCGCGGTCTTCGAACGGTACGGCGTGACCACCGCGTTCCTGCCACCCTCGGTGCTCCGCCTCCTCGCCGCTCACGGTCAGGCGCCGAGGCGTCGTCTCCGGGCCGTGGTCACCGGCGGTGAACCCGCAGGCGCAGCTGAGATGGAGTGGTCGCGTCGTCACCTCGCGGCAGCGGTCAACAAGGCATTCGGGCAGACCGAGGCGAACGCACTGATCGGCGACTCGGTGGTGCTCGGCTCGGTGGACGACGCGACCATGGGTGCTCCGTACCCCGGCCACACCGTGCGCCTGCTCGACGACGCCGGCGATGAGGTGGCTGCCGGAGAGGTCGGCGAGATCGCACTCTCCCTACCCGATCCCGTGGCGATGCTCGGGGTGTGGAGCTCGGAGCTGGGACGACCCGTCTCGGTCGACACTTCGTGGCACCGGACAGGTGACTTGGCGAGGAAGTCCTTCGGTCGTCGGCTCGAGTACATCGGGCGGATCGACGACGTGATCAAGAGTCGTGGCTACCGGATCGGTCCGGGCGAGATCGAGCAGGCGCTCAAGCTCCACCCGTCGGTCGACGACGCTGCCGTCGTCGGAGTCACTGATGCGGACTTCGGTCAGCACATCAAGGCTTTCGTCCAGCTTCACGAGACCGAACTGGATGACTCGCTCGAGGCGGTGCTGCGCGAACTCGTTGCGAGCACCGTCGGCCCGCATGCCCGGCCGCGCGACATCGAGTCGATCGACCAGATGCCGCGGACCGAGACCGGGAAGCTACTGCGTCGGGAGCTCTTGGCCAGGGCCTGACCGGAACCGCCATCCCAGCGGCGCAGAGACCTTCTGCCCGGCAAATAACAGTTCTCGGCTCAACCAACTGCAATATATGAGGAGATCGTCATGAGATCACGTACGTGGGCTGCGCTCTGTGTCAGCGCCGCCATGGTGCTGCTCGCCGGGTGCAGCGGTACCGCAGGTGGCGGACCGCCTCGTGTTGACGGCAAGCCGGCAGGCTCGGAGGTCACCGTGGGCCTGGTAGCGCCGTCATCGGGGGTGTACGGCCTCTACGGCCCGACGCTCGGCGGCATGATGAAGGGCGTCTTCGGGCGCGACGGAGCGGAGTCTGGTGTCACGTTCCTGACCGAGGACGACGCCGGCGACCCGCAGACCGCGTTGACCAAGGTTCGCAAGCTCGTGCAGCAGGACGGCGCCGATGTGGTGGTCTGCTGTGTCAACGGTGCGGCCACTCTGGCCGTCGCGCCGTACCTGCAGGGTCTGGGCATCCCGCAGATCGCGCCGATTCCGGGCCCGGGTGGGCTGGACAAGTTCAGCACCGCGTACTCGGTCGGCTTTCATGCCCAGCAGCTCACGAAGCCGTTCGGGCACTATGCCGCGACGGAGCTGGGCTACAAGAACGCTGTCATCCTCGCCAGCGACTTCGTCCAGGGCCACGACGTGGCCGACGGGTTCAAAGCAGGCTTCACGGCTGCAGGCGGAACGATCGTCAAGGAGCTCTATCCGCCGCTGGACACCTCGGACTACGGACCTTTCCTGTCGCAGATCAGTGACGCCGATGTCGTCTTCAGCTTCTTCGGCGGTGCCGATGCGGTTCGCCTGGTCAAGCAGTACGACGCTGCGGGGCTGAAGGACAAGGCCCAGCTGATCGGACTCGGCCCGATGGTCTCGCGCCTCGTGCTCGACCAGATCGGCGACGCCGCTATCGGGGTCCAGGGCGTGTTCCACTACATGGAGAGTGGGATGGGCAACCCGGCCGACGAGGCGTTCACCGCTGCGGCCTCCGCTGCGGCACCTCCCGCCGTCACGCCGAACTTCGTGCAGGCCAATGCCTGGACGACGGCCGTGGTCATCGAGCAGGCGATCAAGGACTCCCGTGCCTCCGGCGCCTCGTTGCTGAAGTCGATCGCAGGCGTCTCGGTCCAGGCTCCGTGGGGACCGTTCTCGTTCAATGCCGAGACGCACTACCCGGTTCTCAAGGGCCTTCTCTACGAGGTCGTCCGCGGGCCGGAGCGGCTGGACCACAAGGTCCTCGGCTCGTTCGACGGCGACCAGTAGGCATGGGGCAGTTGCTGGCGGTCACGGTCAACGGACTGGCGTTCGGGATGCTGTTGTTCATCCTGGCGTCCGGCTTGACCCTGATCTTCGGACTGGCACGCTACGTGAACCTGGCGCACGGCGGCGTCTACCTGCTCACGGCGTACCTGGCCATCGAGACCTACACCCGAACGGGTTCCTATTGGGCGGCAGCGGGCATGGCGCTCGGTTCTGCAGCAGCCCTGGGTGCTCTCCTGTACGCCCTCTTCGTGAGGGGTCGGGCCTGGTTGCGGGCGAATCCGCTGCCGCAGGTGCTGCTGTCGTTCGGGATCATCTACGTGATCTCGGACCTCATGCAGGCCAGGTACCAGGGTCTCGCTCAGTCACTGCCCCTTCCAGATCTGATCGCAGGCTCCGTGACGGTGCTGGGAACCACCGTCACGGAGTACCGGATCGTGCTTGTCGCAGCAGGCATCCTGGTGGCGATCTTCCTCTGGCTGTTGCTGAGCCGTACCTCGTTCGGATCTGCAGTTCGGGCGGGCGTGGATGACCACGAGATGCTTTCGGCAGTCGGACGCAACCCAGAGCTGCTGTTCGCGGCGGTCTTCGCCATCGGCTTCGCGTTGATCGGAGTCTCCGGACTTCTCGGCTCCGCTTTCATCGGAGCCTCGCCAGGGGTCGAGTACACGATCATCCTGTACACCCTGCCGATCATCGTGGTCGGTGGGATGGGCAGCCTTCCGGGGGCGTTCTTCGCCAGCATCCTCGTCGGTATCGGCGACTCGATCGGCAAGGCGTACTTTCCCGAGTTCTCGCTGTTCCTCATCTTCGCGATCGTGGTCCTCACCCTCGCGGTTCGTCCGGAGGGGTTGGTGCGAAATGCCTAGGCGCAGCTTGCTCATCGGTGTCGTGCTCGCGGTCATCGCGCTGGTGCTGCTCCGCAACGGACTGAGCCCCTACTCACTCTCGGTCTGGTCGCTAGCCCTCGTTGGTGGCGGGCTGGGGATGAGTCTCAGCCTTCTGGTCACCTATGCGGGACTGCCGTCCTTGGCGCAAGCGGCCTTCTACGGAACCGGCGGGTACGCCGTCGGCATTCTGGCCGCCAAGCATGGCCAGGACAACCTCTGGATCGGACTCCTGCTCGCAGCTCTCGTCTCGGGCCTTCTCGCCCTGGTGCTCGGACTGGTGAGTCTGCGGACACGAGGGATCTACTTCCAGATCATCACGCTCTCCTTCACCGCCATGATCTGGGGCCTCGCCGTGAAGTGGCGGAGCCTGACAGGCGGGGATGACGGGCTCGTCGGGATCTATCCGCCGAGCATGGCTCCCTTCAACGGCCATCTCGTGACCCCGCAGGGTGTCTTCACCTTCTCGGCGGTGGCACTGATCCTGATCTGCCTCGTCGTCCGGATGGTCCGGAACTCAGCGTTCGGCCATGTCCTGGTGGGAATTCGCGACAGTGAGTCACGGATGGCCGCACTGGGCTACCGGACCACGGCCTACCGGCTCGGGGCCTTCGTGCTCAGCGGAATGCTCGCGGCGATCCCCGGAGCGCTGCTCACCTACCAGCTCCAGTTCGTCAGTCCCGCACAGCTGAACTTCGTCGTCTCGATTCAGGCGCTGTTGATGGTGGTGATCGGGGCGGGGACGTTGTTCGGCCCGGCGCTCGCGGGCGTCGGTGTCATCTGGCTCCAGGAGATCCTTCAGCGCCACACCGACCACTGGCTGCTTGTCCTGGGTGCGATCTACATCGCGGTGGCGATGGTGAATCCGCCCGCGCTCGTCCAGCGTCTGCGCACGCAGTGGGCTGAGCGTCGTACGGCCGAACCTGCCCGCGAGCCAGACCTGGAGGTCGTGCGATGAAGGAATCGACCGACCGCTCTGCCGGTCCGGTGCTGGCGGCCGACAACATCTCGGTCAGGCTCGGCGGGATCCAGATCCTCCAACACCTCTCGCTCCAGGTCGAACGCGGAGAGCGTCGCGCCATCGTCGGGCCGAACGGTGCCGGCAAGACGACGATGTTCAACGTCCTCACGGGAGTCCTCCGTCCGCAAGAAGGCCACGTGGCTCTCCATGGCCGCGACGTCACCCGCTGGGGCGTGAGCAGGCGGGCCACCTGTGGGATGGCACGCACCTTCCAGATCACCAATCTGATGCACACGATGACAGTGGAGGAGAATGTCGTGCTGGCGCTGGCCGCGTCGCGCCCAGCAGTACGACGCGACTTGTTCCGCCCACTCCGATCAAGCTCGTTGGACCGGCCGGCGGCAGAGCTGTTGGATCGCTGGGGCCTCGGCGACCGACGGCACCTTCCGGTGCACGCACTCTCCTACGGGGAGCGAAGAGAGCTCGAGCTCGTTCTCGCTGTCGCCGCAGAGCCGGACGTGCTCCTGCTCGATGAGCCGGCAGCAGGACTGTCGCCGTCAGAGACGGCCCGGGTGTGCGACTTGGTGGAGCGACTTCCGAGAGAGACGAGCATCGTGCTCATCGAGCACGACCTGGACATGGCGCTCGCTCTCTCCGACACCGTCACCGTGATGTCCGAGGGGTCCATCCGTGGGACCGGCAGCGCCGATGACCCGGCGATCTCGGCCCTGGTCGAAGAGGTCTACGTCGGAGCTGTAGACCAGGAGGACGCCGATGTTGCAGGTTAGAGGCCTTCGCTCCGGCTACGGCTCGATCGAAATCGTGCGCGGACTGGACCTTTCGGTCGAGTCCGGCGAGGTGGTCGCGCTCGTTGGTCGGAACGGCGCCGGCAAGTCGACCCTGGTCAACACCTTGATGGGCTTCATCCCGGCCCGCCAAGGAGTGGTCGAGCTCGCCGGACGCGACGTCACCAAGGCAGCTCCGCATGCACGCAACGTTCTGGGTCTCGCAGTCGTGCCGCAAGGGCGCCGGGTCTTCAGCTCCCTGACCGTGGACGAGACCCTCTCGCTCGCCCATCGCCCGCGCGGGTGGGACCTGAACCGGGTGGGCACCGTCTTTCCACGCCTCGCGGAACGTCGCAACACACGGGCTCGAAGCCTTTCGGGAGGCGAGCAGAGTGCGTTGGCAATGGCCAGGGCGCTGGCCACAGGTCCGAAGATGCTGCTGCTCGACGAGCCTTCAGAGGGGATGTCGCCGCACGTCCTGCGCGCGCTCACGAGCGTCATCGGCGACTTGCGGGCCGAGGGAGCGGGCGTGCTGCTGGTCGAGCAGAACCTGGCGTTCGCGCTCACCGTCGCGGACCGGGTTGTCGTCATGGCACGGGGCCATGTGGAGATCTCGGTCTCTGGTGACGACGCGCGAGCTGATCCCGACGCGCTGTCCCAGCACCTCGTGCTGCGGGTGCGGAGCGACTGAACAGAAATCCACGACATCAACGCATCAATGAGACGGAAGGAAGTGAGTGACGTGCGGAAGTTCTGGCACGTGGGCATCAATGTCACCGACATGGACGCCACGATCGAGTTCTACAAGAAGGTCGGCTTCGAGGTCGTGCAGGACAAGGAGATCGACGACGCGAATCTGGCGCGGGCGTTCATGGTCGAGGGTGCTAGCAAGCTCCGCTTCGCCCACATGCGGCTCAACGACTCGCCCGATGAGGCGCTCCTGGACCTGATCGAGTGGCGCGACGTCCGCTCCGAGGGCCGGGCCAACGGCGATCTGGTGCACCCCGGTCTCTGCCGGTTCTCGATCCTGACCGACGACATCCACAAGGAGTTCGAACGGTTGAGTGCCTTGGGAGTCGAGTTCCTCCACGACCCGCAGACGATCATGGCTCCCGACGG
>Ga0070698_100008583_pt1 | contig 11022 bp, 9 predicted proteins | sample KBSK1502metaG_FD_65477 | JGI IMG/M metagenome (GOLD analysis project Ga0070698, IMG submission 65477) | Corn, switchgrass and miscanthus rhizosphere microbial communities from Kellogg Biological Station, Michigan, USA - KBS K1-50-2 metaG | ecosystem: Host-associated > Plants > Roots >...
GTGCCAAAACCGAGCGGCGCGTCTTTCATTCGAACTGGAACCCTTTCGGATCCTTCTCCATGATCCGCTCCATCGCCGCTTCCTCGAGGAGATCGATCATTCGCTGACCGCCGTACTTCTTCATCAGCTTGTCGTCGTACTCGTCGGCGATTAGCGCGACATCGCGCAGCGTCGCCATCAGCTCCTCCGGATCGAGTGTGGTGCCACCGAGGATCGTGTGCGTGAACAAGACGGTCTGCTCCGCGGGCTCCCACGCAAACGCGCCGAACCGCAGGTGTGCATTCAGCTCCAAAAGCTGCTTCGCGAGTGGCCCGTCGACGTCAACACCTTTCACCAATTGTGCAGTGCAGCGCACCATCGCCTTGTTGTCACCCCACGGCACGACACTGATCATCACGTAGGCCGAACCCTGCTTGATGACATAGAGAGTGTCGTCGATCTTCCGATAGGCGGGGCTGTCTTGGAGTGTGCGCTCGATCAACAGCGCGGTTGCAACTTCGGCGGGGTTCATGGGGCGTTGTTATCACGGGAGCCGTGCCATACTCGACAGCGTGCGTCGGGTCGCGATTCCGCTGCTCGTGCTTGCCGTGCTTGCCGGGCGCGCATCTGCGCAAACACCCGTGCCAGTTCCCGTCGAGCAGGGCAGCAATGATCAGCCGCCGCCGGAGCCGCAACCGCACGGCGAGCCGGTAAATGATCCGCCACCCGAGCCGCCCACGCCGCCGGTTCAAATCGAAAAGAAGACCGAAGTCACTCCCGTCGACGAGGGTCCGCAGGAGATTCGCGAGATCATCGTCGAAGACAACACGAAGACAACATCGGCGACGGTCGAGCTGATCTCCGGGCTCAAGGTCGGCGACACCTGGGATCCAAACAAGATCGATCTCATCAAGTCGCGGCTCGTATCGAGCGGGCTGTTCAAAGACGTCGAGGTGTACTGGACGAAGACCGATGGAGGTGTGGCGGTTCACCTGCTCGCGAAGGACAAGCACTCGTGGGTGATTGCGCCCGCGTTCTACAACCAGCCAACGAACGTTGGCGGCGGCATCGGCTTTGGCGAGAACAATCTGTTTGGCCAAAACCAGAAGCTGCTCCTCTACGGTCAGATCGCGACGGGTGATTCGTTCTTTGTCGCGGCGTGGGTGATTCCTTCGATCGCGGGCACGCGCTTCTCGGCGCAGCTCGACACGTACCTAAAGAGCGCGCGCAACATCGAATACAAAGCGCCGCAGAGCTACGTCGTCGCCGGCGACATGGATGTGATTCCGCTGCGCGAGTCGCGCATCCACTACTTCAACTTCGGCCTCAAAGGCGGCATGGAGCTGTGGCGCGGCATTCATCTCGACACGCGCATTCGCGGCGCGTGGGTCGCGTTCCCGAAGACGACGCTCATCACCGAGGAGGGCGGCACGATCGAAGATGTCCAACCGGGCGGAGATCCGAATGCACCGCCGCCGCCGGGCGACGATGGTTGGGACATCTCGAACGAGTGGAGCTTGACGATCGATCGCCGCGCGAACTGGTACGGCATCCAGGACGGCTTCAAATACCAATATTCGTTCGAGCGCTCGCTGCCGCCACTCGGCTCCGATTTTGATTATTGGATGACGACCCTGTCGGGCATGAAAGCGATCCGCATCCTCGAGCGACACAATCTCGTCACGAAGGCATCGATCTCCTACGGCCACAATCTGCCGTTCCAGCAGGAGTTCCAGACCGGCGGTACCTCGATGCGCGGCTGGCTTAACAATCAGTTCCGCGGCAACTTTAAAGCGCTCGCGAACGTCGAGTACTCGGTGCCGGTGTTCACGATCAAAGGCTTCTCGGTGCGCGCGCTCGCGTTCTGGGATACGGCGTACACGACGTTTACCGAGACGCACGGCACGAATCCCGACGGCACGCCGACCGCCGATGGCAGCGGCTACGATCCGACGGCCAAGCGTCATTACCTGCCTAATCCGCAGGTGCGCGGCTTCGACGGCTTCAAGAACTCGGTTGGCATCGGCACGCGTTTCTATCTGAGGCAGATCGTGCTGCCACTTCTGGGCTTGGATTTTGGGTATGGTCTCGAAGCTCGTGACTTCCAAGTCTATCTGGCTATCGGCCTTACTGATTAGCGCGTGCGGCAGCACCTCTGCGCCAAGCGGCGCCGGCAATAGCGCGCGCGCAGACCTCGTGCTCGTCAACGGCGACGTGTTCTGGCCGGGCGCGCACAAGACGAGCGTCGCCGTCAAAGGCGGCGAGATCGTCGCGACCGACGACGCGCGCGCATGGATCGGTAAGGACACGCGCGTGATCGATCTCGCGGGCAAGAGCGTGATCGTCGGGCTCACCGACGCGCACTGCCACTTGTACGGCCTCGGTAACGACATGGAGAACGTGTCGGTGCGGCAGCTCGGCTCGGAGGCGGAGGCCGTGAAGGTGATCGCCGACGCCGCGAAGAAGCGGCCGGCGAGCGAGTGGTTGATCGGCCGCGGCTGGGATCAGAATCGCTGGCCTGGGCAGAAGTTTCCGACGAAGGCGAGCATCGACGCGGCCGTCAGCGATCGGCCCGTGATGCTCGAGCGCGTCGATGGCCACGCCGTGTGGGTCAACAGTCGCGCGCTCGCCGAGGCGAAGATCACGAAGGCGACGCCGGATCCCGCGGGCGGCAAGATCGTGCGCGATGCGAGCGGCGAGCCGACCGGCGTGTTGATCGATAACGCGACAGGCCTCATCGAGGCGAAGATTCCCGATGCGACGCCGGCGGTGCGCGAGCGGCGCCTCGTCGCCGCCGCGAAGCGCGCGGTCGAGCTCGGCTTCACCGCGGTGCACGAGATGGGGATCCAGGATGCGACGGCGGATGTCTATCGCAAGCTCGCCGCCGCGAACCGGCTGCCGCTGCGCGTCTATGCATATCGCTCGGGTGATGCCGCGCATGCCGACGAGCTGCGCAAGCGCCACCCCGAGCCTGCGGTCGGTCGCTTCGTGATGCGCGGCGTGAAGTACTTCGCCGATGGTGCACTTGGCTCGCGCGGCGCGCGTCTTTACGAAGACTACGATGACGACAAAGGCAACCGCGGTTTGTGGGTGACCGATCCGAAGGTGCTCGCGAGCGCCGTCGATGCATCGGTTGCCGGCGGCTGGCAGGTCGCGATCCACGCGATCGGCGATGCCGGCGTCGGCGCGGTGCTCGATGCGTACGTGAAGCATCCCGGCCGCCGTCTGCGCATCGAGCACGTGCAGGTGATCGCGCCGAAGGATGTGCCTCGCATGGTGCAAGCAAAAGCGATCGCATCGATGCAGCCGACGCACGCGACGAGCGACATGCTGTGGGCCGAAGCGCGCATCGGCAAGCAACGCATCAAGGGCGCGTACGCGTGGCGCACGATGCTCGAACAGAAGATTCCGCTCGCGTTCGGCTCGGACTTTCCGGTGGAAGAGGTCAATCCGCTGCTCGGGCTCGACGCGGCGGTGCGGCGCGCGAACTGGTATCCCGAGCAGCGGCTGACGCTCGACGAAGCGGTCGCCGCGTTCACGACCGGCGCCGCCTACGCGGTTGGCGAAGAGAAAGATGCGCTACGCCGCGCCGACTTGACGATCTTCGACGGCAAGCTCGATCCTGCGGATTTGACGAAGCGCAGCGTGTTGATGACGATCGTCGGCGGAGAAGTCGTGTACCGAGCCGGTCCGGAGGAGCGCAGCGGCGCCCGTCAGGGGACGCCGCGAGCGAGGACCGGCGAGGTAAATGACGGAGAGGCGAAAGGGCACTGATGCGGTTTTGCCCGTTCTGCAGCGCCGAGAACGCCGACGAGATGGCGGCGTGTCAGGCCTGTGGTCGGCGGTTGCCGCCGCTGCCGCCGCGTCGCGCGGGTACTCGCGGACCTCCATCGGTGGTCCGGCCACCGCGGCCGGCGAGCGCTTCGCAGCCACCGCCGATGCCGCGTGCGAAGCCGCCGCCTGCCCCGAGCAGCTCGGGCCAGGCGGGTCATCCCTTGGCGATGCCGCCGCCGCCTGCGCCGCAAAAGCCCGTCGACGATTCGTGGGGGACGGGCGAGAGCGGCGGCAGCGCGACATTGCGTGCGGCGCTCGAGCCATCGCCAGCTGCCGAGCGCAGGCCAGCGCCGCCTGTCGAACCGGCCGCGCCGGGCGATCCGGCGCGGCGTCGCACGGACTCGCGCCAGCCGCTGACGAGCAGCTCGCAGAGCATTCCGCGCGTCACGGGCAGCTCGCAGGCGATGCCGCTCGAGCGACCGAAAACGCCGTCGCGCCCACCGCCCGTTCCGCCGATGCGGCCCTCGCCATCGCCCGGCAGCTCGGGCTCGATGGCGGTACCGCCGCCGCGTCAGACGTCGTGGTCAGAGACCGACACGTCGCCATCCGCACCGCCGATCGAAGTCTCGCCGATGCGCATGCGCACACCGACGGGCCTCGAGCCGCCGCCGACGCGCATCCAGCGTCCCGATGCGCTCGTCGATCGTCCCTTCACGCCGTCGAAGGTAAACCCGATTCCCGAGATTCCCGAGCCGGGCCTGTTCAAGGCGGCACGCTACGCGTACCAGTTCGGGCTCGCGCGCATGCAGCGGCGCGGCGCGATCAAACAGCTCGGCATCGAGATCAAACAGGACACCGAGGCGCTCGATCAGGTGCTCGGTGCGCTCGGCCGGGCCGCGCGAGGCGCGCGCGTCGAGGGCCGCGTGTTCTCCGCCGAGAATACGGCGATCACCGATGCCGAGGACCGCATCACGCGGCTCACCCAGGACAGCTCGGAAGTCGAATCGCGCAAGGCCGAGGAGAATTCGAAGTTCGGCGACATCGAGCGCGAGCGCAACGAGAAGCTCACCGAGGCCGAGCGGATGGTCGAGGAGGCGCAGCGCGATCTGCAGCAGCACGAGGCGCAGCGCCGCAGCCTGCGAGACAAGCGCAAGGAGCTCGAGCGCCGCCAGCGCGCGTACCTCAAAAACGCCGACGATAACGATCGGCAAGCCGGCGCTGCGCCCCTCGGCGATCAGCGCCAGGAGCTGCGCCGCGCCGCCGAGGGCCACCGCAAGGAAGCGGCCGCGCTCGAGCCCGACAAGCAGGAGATCGATCGCCGCATCACCGCGCTCGAGCGCCCGATCAATGAAGCGACCGCGCGGCTCGATGCCGCCAAGGCCGAGCTAGATGCTGCCAAACGCAGCCTCTCCGACGCGCGTGAAGGCCACACGCATCGCCTCGCCGAGCTCGACGCCGAGCAAAAGCGCAAGGCACGCGAGGTCGCGCTTGCCGAGGCCGAGATCCAGCGCCGGCTCGTCACGCTCGGCACGCTCGTCAACTTGAATCGCATCGAGGACCCACAATTCACAGAGCTGTATCAACGCATCGATCGACTGCGCGGCGCCATCACCGCGCGCACCACGGAAATCGAGAAGCTCACCGCTGAGCGAGAAGCCTATGACCGCGGCACTCTCGTTCGCGGGATCACGACGATCGGCGGTGTATTTGTCGTGCTGATCGCCCTGATCGTCATCCTGCGCGCGGTCCTGTAGTACTCTCGGAGCGGACGGTGCCGAAGGTCTTGGTCTCGAACAACAGCGAGTTGCTGCGACACTTCACGGCGGCGCCTTTCCAACGCCTCGGCCTCGAGTTGTTCGTCGCACGCGACGCGAAAGAAGCAGCCGAGCTGTTCAAGCGCGAGGAGCCGTCGCTGGTCGTGCTCGATGCCGAAGCCGACGGCTACAAGATCGCCAAAGAGGTCAAAGCCGCAAACGCGAGCACGCGCGTGATCCTCGTCGCGGGCAGACGCCTCACCGGCGATCAGATGCGCGAGGTCGCTGCGAGCGGCGCCGATGAGCTGTTGATCGCGCCGATGACCGCCGACGAGCTCCACGACGTCATCGCGATCACGCTCGACCAGCCGCGGCCGGGCAGCGAAAAGTTCGCCGTCACGATCCAACTCGGCGACCGCCCCGTCGAGGCGACCGTGTCGAACCTGTCGCTCGATGGCGTGCGCGTCGTCGTCACGGTGCCGGTGAACGAGGGCCAACCGATCGACGTCACGATCACGCCCGAGGGCGAAGACCCGATCGTCATCAAGGCGACCGCGGTCTGGGCACAGCCGCGCGATGGTCGGACCGTCGTCGGCGTCGGCTTCAATAACCTCGACGCCAAAGCGAAGGCGATGCTCGCGAAGCTGACGCAGTGGCAGGTCGTCAAAGACGGCGAGCGGATCCGCGTCGTGCTTCGTGGCGACTTCACCGAAGCGACGCGCTTCGATGAGCTATTGCCGGCGATGGTCGGCCGCGTCGTGTTCGACACAGCCCAAGTCACGTACATGAACTCGCTCGGTGTTCGCGCGTGGTGCGAGTTTTTGCGCCACGCGCGCATCCAGGGCTACGAGTTCCACGCGTGCTCGGTGCCGTTCGTGTTGCAGGCATCGATGGTGCGCGACGTGATCGGCCGCGGCACGGTGACTTCGTTCTTCGCGCCGTTTCACTGCATCGCCTGCGATCACCAGGAGGAGCGCTTGCTGCAATCGGCCGCGATCCTCGCGTCCAACCTCGAGCCGCCGATCTTCAAGTGCCCCAACTGCGGCGGCCCGCTCGAGTTCGATGACCTGCCGGAACGCTACTTCGCGTTTCTGCAGGACGACGCTGACTAGAGCTGGATGATCGTGACCTGCGTCGGGTCGCTGCCTTCGCAGCCTTCGCGCCCTGCGCGGATCGACCACACGATGATCGCGTTCACATCGCCGACGTAGATGCCGGCCGTCAGCGAATCGAGCACCTTGCCTGTCGCGAGCACCGTGTTCGAGCGCAAGACGCTCGCGGTGCCAGACTCTCGCATCGACACGACGCCGAGCTTGTTCGCGGGGAACTGCAGCCGATGTTTGACATCGCCGTTCTTGAGCGTGTCGGTCTTCAGCGTGCCGGGCTCGGTCGCAGCTTGGTTGAAACCGAGGTTCGCGAGCATCGTCGAGAGCTGCGCCGAGCGCGTCGCGATCGCGCCCTTCGCGCTCTTCAACACGCCGCCGCTACAGTCCGTGTCGGTTTCGTCCCAATTGACGATCGCCGTCGAGGCGACGAGCACGCCCGTGCGATCGTAGATCTCGAGACGGTTCGTGAAACTGCACGCGCCCCAGCTCGCTTCTTTGCGTACGACCGCGAGCAGCTTGCGATTCGCCGCGTACGCGACGCCGCCGGTGAGCTCGCCCGTTGCCGTCAGCGCGACGTTGCCCGGCTGCTTCGAGCGCACTGCCGCAAGCTCCGGCTCGCCGAGTAGCGGCGCGAGCTCGGGGTCGGTCGTCACCTTCACGTACGTCGCGATCGGTTCGGCCGCGAGCCATGGCGCGAGCGCCGCCGTCGCCGCGCGCTTGTCACCGCGTAGCTGGTGCGCCGATGCCAAGTTGTAGGCGGCGACGTTCCACGTCGGATCCGCGGCCACTGCGCGCGCGAAACCCTGCGCGGCGCGCTTGAAATCGCGCTTCTTGTGGAGGCCGAACGCCGTGGTGTTCTCCAGGCGCGCGTCGAGCTGACCAAACGTCCAGCGGTAGTGCTGCGACCCATCGCAGCTGACGTCCTCGACATCGATGTCGACCGCGCGCGCCTTGTCGTCGACCTTGACGCGGACGAGGTCCATCGCTTGCGCGAGCCGCGCGCGCTGCTTGCCCTTCGTGACGACGAGCTCGTCGTGCTTGACCTCGAAGTGATATCCGCCGAGGGCGGCGAGCAGCAGTAGGGGAACCATATGGGTAGAACGCTCGATTCGGCGCCCAGATTTCAGCTCTGGTACCCTAATGAAATGCGCAAGCTGTTCGTGCGGTCGTTCGTGATCGCATTCGTGACGTTTGCGTCGCTGTTTGCGCTGGAGTTCTTCGTGGAATGGCGCCGCGCCGGGTATCCGGGGTGGGGCGCGCAGAGCTGGGCGGGCGTCAACAACAACGCGAAGTTGGTCGACGTGCTGAGCCCGATGGCTCGCGCCTACAACAACGTGCTCGCGATGCTCATCGGCATGATCGGTCTAGCGATCCCGCTCACGGCGAACATGCACACGCCGAAGCTGATCGAGATGTTCTTGCGCGATCGCATCAACCGCTGGGTGCTGTCGTTCATCGCGCTCGGCGCCGCGCATGTGTTGTGGGTCGACTATCTGATCGGACCAGAGTTCGCGCCCACGTGGGCGATCACGCTCGCGATCTACATGGCGATCGCCGGCTGGATCGTGCTGCTTCCGTACTTCTTCTACGTCGTGCGGTTCGTCGATCCGTCGCGCCTGCTCATTCGCTTGCGCGAAACCACACTGCACGTCGTCAAGCAGGTCGCCGATCGCCGCTTCGATCCGCTCGACGCGCAGACCACCGTGTCGACACAGATCTCGCAGATCGGCACCATCATCATCAAGTCGCTCGACCGCAACGACCGCGACGTCGCCGCCGAAGGCACGTGGGCGATCAAGAAGATGCTCGATGACTACGACGCGTACAAATCGCGGATGCCGAGGGAGTGGTTCAAGGTCGACCGCGCTGACTTCGTCGGGCTTTCGGACGAAGCGCTCGAGATGATGACCGAGAACAAGACGTGGTTCGAGATGAAGTGCCTGCAGCAGCTCGAGCATGGCTTCTTGCGCGCACTACACGGGCCAAACGATACGGTCTCGACGTTCTCGGATGCGACGCGCGTGATCGGTTGTCGCGCCGACCTCCATCACGACGAACAAGCGATTCGCCTGTGCATTCGCTTCTTCAACAACTACCTGCGCGAAGCGATCAAGGCGCGCAACCTGCGCGCCGTCTACGATGTCTTTCATCAATACCGCCGCCTCGGTCGCGACCTCGTCGATCGCCCCGAGCTGCTGCGCGAGATCGGCCACCACTTCACGTACTACGCGACGATGGCGCGCAACTACGGCATGCTGTTCGCGCCGCAGCTCGCGCTGTTCGATCTCGGGTACGTCACGCGCCGCGCGTACGAGCGCGCATCGCCCGCCGCGGCCGATCTACTGAAGGAGATGCTCGCGCTGCCGCACCGCACCGGCAACGACCTGCACTCGATGGCGGTCAAAGCGAAACTGATCCTCGGCGGCTTTTTCGTCGAGAACCAGCTCATTGCCGAGGCCGAGGTCGTGCGCAAGAACCTCAACGATGTCGACCCGACGCACGTCGACCGTGCCGAAGCGGAGCTGCTCGCGGCGGATCGCTCGTTCTTCGAAGTCACCGATCGTCAGCTCAACCTCGAATACGTGCCGCCCGAGCGTCGCGAACCACTCAAGCAGTTCTGCGATTCGCTGCAACAGAACGGCGGCTAGGGGCAATGCCGCTCACTTAACGTGGACGTTGACGTCGACTTCGACGTACTTCGACGTCCACGTTAAGTGAGCGGCATTGCGGCTAGGGCCGCGGCGCCGAGACGCTTGGCTTCTCGGTTGGCGTCGTCTTCTTGTCGACCTTGAGCGAGCCGGTTGGCGACGACCACATGAAATATCCGACGACAGCGAGCGCGAGCAGCGCCACGATCAGGAGCACGCCAAACGGCACGCGATCGCCGAGCGTGCGCCGCCCGAAGAACGCACCGGCCGATCGCTTGTGAATCGTTTGCTCGACCTCGTGCGCGAACGTGTCGGGCGCCTTCGCCTTGCGCATCCCCGAGAGATATTTGCGCGCCTCGACGAGCTCGTCGTGCGTGCGCTTCCACGTCTCGTCGGTTTGGATCTTCGCGGCGACGTCGTCGCGCTCGGCACCAGTGAGCAGGCCATCCAGATAGTCGGAGACTTTCGCGACGACAGGGTCTTCGACATCTTCAGTCATTGTTCTCTCCTACGTGCGACGAAAGGCGCTTGCGCAGCAGCAGCCGCGCGCGGTGCAAACGCGATTTGACCGTGCCATCGGGCAGCCCGGTGATCTCGCAAATCTCTTCGATCGATAGATCCTCGACATCGCGGAGCACGACGACGACGCGCTGATCATCCTCGAGCTTTCCGATCTCGTGCTGGAGCCTCTGCTCCATCTGCGCGCTCTCGAGCTGCTTGTGCGGTGACGACGGCATCGGCCCGCCGATCGTCCCGTTGACGCCGCTCGTCGTCGTCGATTCGTCGAGCTCGTCGCGGTCGCGGTCGTGCCGCCGCGCGAGGTACTTGATCCGGTTCTTGCAGTGGTTGACGGCGACGCGATAGAGCCACGTCGAGAACTTCGACTTCTCTTGGAACGAGTCGATCGTCTTGAAGACGGTGATGAAGACTTCCTGCGCGACGTCCTCGGCCTCCGCCCGATTCCCGAGCATTCGAAAGGTGATGTTGAACACGCGGTCACGATGCAGCTCGAGCAACTCGCGAAAGGCTCGCTCGTCGCGACGCTGCAGGCGGCGGATCAGTGAGCGCTCCAGCTCACTCATGGGGCTCTGCGAGCATAACCGTGTGAATCAATAGACACCCCGGGGACCCGGGGGGTTTCGTAAGCCTTGCTCCCGACCCCCGCAATTACATTCAATGTGGCTTTTCACAGAAAGGGGCTGTAACTTCGGCCTTGCCACGGTTCGTCGGTCTGCAGGCCTGTCGCATGTTGCGTTCGCTGTCCCGGTGCTCAGTGGGCAAGGATCTCAAACCCGCTTCCGAGCACATGTAGGCCCCTCGTGGGGCGGGGCTAGCCACTCATAGGGCCAGTTCGAGCAAGCTGATGAACACTCGTCTGTACGTTGGAAATCTTTCGTTCAACACGACCGCCGATGGAGTCCGTACTGCCTTTCAGCAGTTCGGCACTGTCAGTGATGTCCACCTGGTAACGGATCGCGAGACCGGCCGTTCGCGCGGCTTCGCGTTCGTTACCATGGGCACCACCGAGGAGGCGGCCAAAGCAATTGAAGGCATGGATGGCAAGACCCTCGATGGCCGCCCGCTTCGCGTGAATGAGGCCGAGCAGCGGCAGGCACGCGGCGGTGGTGGCGGCGGTGGCGGCTATCGCGGTGGCGGTGGTGGTGGCGGCGGCGGGTATCGCGGTGGCGGTGGCGGCGGCGGATATCGCGGTGGCGGTGGTGATTACGACAGCGGCGGTGGTGGCGGCGGCGGCGGTGGTGG
>Ga0070698_100008584_pt1 | contig 11021 bp, 12 predicted proteins | sample KBSK1502metaG_FD_65477 | JGI IMG/M metagenome (GOLD analysis project Ga0070698, IMG submission 65477) | Corn, switchgrass and miscanthus rhizosphere microbial communities from Kellogg Biological Station, Michigan, USA - KBS K1-50-2 metaG | ecosystem: Host-associated > Plants > Roots >...
CCGCGCTCCGCCGGCCGCTTGGCGGTGGCCGGCGGGCTGGCGTTGGTCGTGGCGGTGGCGCTGTACGCCTTCGGCCGGACGCACACCCCAAGCTACACGATGGGCCTGTTCGGCCAGCACGGCGTCGCCGTCAACCGCCTCAAGGCGCAGCTGGCGACCGGGATGCTGGGGCTGGCCTTGGTCCAGCTCACCTTGGCGCTGTGGATGTACCGGCGGCTCCCCGGGGCCGGCGTGGCGCCGCCGCCGGTGCCGGTGCTGCATCGCGTCGGCGGCGTGAGCTTGTTCCTGCTCTCGTTGCCCGTTGCCGTGCACTGCATGTTCGCCTACGGCGTGCAGCTGGGCGACCTGCGGGTGGCGGTGCACTCGCTGGCCGGTTGCTTCTTCTACGGCGCGTTCGCGGCCAAGGTGCTCATTGTGCGGAGCCGTCGGCTGCCGGGCTGGGCGCTGCCGGTCGCGGGCGGCCTGCTCGTCACCCTGATCGTGGTCATGTGGTACTCGAGCGCGCTGTGGTACTTCGACGGCTCCCGCCTGCCCCTGCCGTGAGATGGTCGCAGGCTCGGGTAGCTGTAACCCTTGTCACCAGCCACCGCGGCCGGCCGGACCCGCGGCCTGCCCTGCCGGGACGCTTGACCGCCCCGCCCTCCATCAGGCGACGCAGCATCGGCGCCTCATGACGCTGCCCCGCGGTGGCCAAGATCACCATCGGCTTGCCCCCACGCTCCACCCGAAGTGCAGCTTGGTGGAGTACCCGCCGCGGCTGCGGCCCAACGCCTCCCGATCGCCCGGTTGGTCAGGATCGGCGGGAGCCCCCCATGTCCCGCACGGCCAGGTCGGGTTGATGCCCGCCGCATGGACCGCGACACGCACCTGGCCAGGCCCGGCCTGCGGGTCGGGCAACTTGGCGATCCGCATGACCAGCACGTGTACGATCCGCTCGAGGAATCGCCGCCGCGGCGCACGTGGCGATGACACCATGCTTCGGTGGCTTCCCATCGCGGGCTCCCGATCATGGGAGGGCGATGGCATGCAGCGTATCGGCATCCTGCTCTTCGACGATGTGGAGGAGCTGGACGCGGTGGGACCGTGGGAGGTGTTCGGCGCGTGGGCGCACGCCTATCCGGAAGAGGCCGAGGTGGTCGCGTTCGCCGCCAATCGGGGCCCGGTGCGGGCGGCATCGAGCGTGCCAAGGAGATCCGCCGCTACATCCAGTACGACCCGCTCCCACCTGTCTAGCTTCTGTGCCACTGGTGTCCGCTATTCGGCACGAGCGAGCCAACTCCGAAAGGTGGGGGTTGAAGCAGACGCGGAAGGCACCCGGCAGGCCCGCAAGGTGAGGGCTAGGCTCAGGCCGATATCGGCGGTTGCTCCTTGGCGGGACGGCTGATCGGGCATGTGAGGGACGAAGCCGTGCCGGATGGCGCGCCGGCCACCAAGCCGGTCGGCAGGGGTGAGCGATGGCAGACGGGTTGAAGCTGGGCTTGTACGGGCTGCACCGGGGTGGCAGCGCCGATCCGGACACGCTGGTCCGGCGGGCGCGGTTGGCTGAGGAGGCAGGCTTCGAGTCGCTGTGGGTCGGCGACCACATCGCCCTGCCGTCCGGTCTGGACGACCCGCCGGAGCAGCCGCGCCTGGAAGCCGTCGTCGCCCTGGCCTACATGGCGGCGCTGACCAGTAGGGTGCGGCTGTGCCTGGGGGTGATCGTGCTGCCGCAGCGCCAGCCGGTCCTGCTGGCAAAGCAGCTGGCGTCGATCGACGTCCTGTGCAAGGGGCGGCTGACCGTCGGCATCGGCGTCGGCTACGTCGAGCAGGAATTGCGAGCGCTCGGGGTGTCGCTGGCTGACCGCGGTGCCCGGACCGACGAGTACCTGGCCGTCATGCGCGCGCTGTGGGACGAGCCGACGCCATCGTTTCAGGGGCGCTTCGTCGACGTCGCCGACGTCGTCGAGCGACCGCGGCCAGTCCAGCGGCCGTGCCCGCCGATCGTGGTCGGCGGGGAATCGCCGGCCGCGTATCGACGCGCGGTCCAGGGCGGGAACGGTTGGTATGGCTGGGACCTGGACCTCGAGGGCACCGCCGGGGCGCTGGCGGCATTGCGCGAGACCGCCAGCCGCTACCAGCGGCCGCCCGGGCTCGGTGAGCTGGAGATCACGATCACCCCGCGCGGCGTGGTCGACGTCGAGACGGCGCGCCGATATGCCGATCTGGGCGTGCACCGCCTGGCCTTCCTGCCGCCCACCATGGAAGGCTCCGCCATGGACGAGCTGATCGCGTCGGTTGCCGAGACGCTCGTCGGCCGGATCTGAGACATCCAGGCATAGTTTCCAATGATGTTTCTGACCCGCATCAACAGGGTCGGTTCGCGATTTTGCTCGGGTTGCTTGTTGGATGAGCCTGGGGTGGCGTGCGCGGCGGCGAGCTGGTGCTTCAGCTCCGCCTCGCGGGCGGCTGGAAAGCGGCGGCCGTTCCCAAGGGGTCACGCAGACCGGTCTGTCTGATTATCATGCTGGCATGGCGAGGGACCTGAACGACAAGCTGACGCCACGTGAGCGACTGCTGGCAGCGGCCGACGAGCTCTTCTACCGGGAAGGCGTGCGGTCGGTCGGGATCGACCGGGTGATCGACCGGGCCGGCGTTGCCAAAGCGACCCTGTACAACGCCTTTGGCAGCAAGGAAGAGCTCGTGAAGGCCTACCTTGATAGCCGCCACGAGGCCCGCAGGCGACGCCTCGCCCAGGCGATGGAAGGCATCGACTCGCCACGGGGGAAGTTACTGGTCGTCTTCGACGTGATGGACAAGCTTTTCGCCGCCCCCAGTTACCGCGGGTGTGCGTTCTTGAACGCCAGCGCCGAATCGCCCGCCGGTGGCTTGGTGGAAAAGGTGTCTGACGAGTACCGCGAATGGGTGCGGTCGATGTTCGAGGGCCTCGCCTCCGATGCAGGGGCATCGGACCCACGGCAGTTGGCGCAACAACTGGTGCTGTTGTATGACGGCGCCACCGTGGCCGCCCAGATGGACCGCGACCGGACCGCCGCTCTCGCCGCCAAGGACGTCGCGACCGCTCTCGTCGATGCGGCGATCCGGCGTGGCCCCAAGCGTCGCCCCAAGCGTCGCCCCAAGCGTCGCGCGCGCTGATCGGTCGACGACCTCTTGCGTCCTCGCCTACGGCCCGGTAAGGGCCGGTTGACAAGCTAGACAGATCGGTCTAGCGTCAGGCAGCGTCTAGACAGACTGGTCTAGCTCGTTGAGGAGTTGCACGACGAGGAGCCACCGACCATGCCGATGATCGACGTCACCGCCGCCACCGGAACCTTCTTGGATAAGCCGGCGCTCATCAAGGCGCTCGCCGAAGCGATCATGCGCTGGGAGCAGGTCCCGCCCATCGACTTCTTCTCCGAGAACACCGCGGCGTTTCTCCATGAGTTGCCGAGCGATTCGATCTCGAACGCCAAGGGCGAGAGCAACTATGTGCGCATCAACGTGTTGACGCCCGCCGGCGTGCTCGACCGTGACAAGAAGCTCGGTGTGGTGAGGGAGATGACCGAAATCGTCACCGCTGCGGCGGGCGATCCGACGTTGGCCGAACGCACATGGGTGCTGATCTCCGAGGCGCCCGAAGGCGGTTGGGGCATCGACGGCCACGCGTACTTGAACGCCGAGATCGCCGACACCGCTCGCCGCATCCTCGGAGGCGGCTGACGCTCGGGCCGGACCGTGCCGGGCGGCGCCTCGGCGAGCGCGAGAGCAGACGGCGACCACGGAGGATTTAGCGCATGACGACGATGAAGGCAGCGTTCCGCACAGCCGACGGCTTGAGGGTCCGCTAGAAGAACATCATCGAGGCCCCCGACCTCGACGGCTACCGTCAGGTCGACTCGAAGGAGATCCTCGGCCCGCTATGTGCGGACATACCCGGCAGAGCTTCCGGTCCTGGCCGAACAGCTCCGGGCATCGAGACGCCCGCCGCGCTCATGGGGGAGCCAGTACCAGGCGGTCTACCTGCGCGCACGAGGCCTGGCACGCCGTGTCGCCGCTTTGTCGATGCTATCCGTCAGTACCCGCAACTCCTCCTCCAGGTAGGCCGTGAGCCTGTCGACGTCGGGCACCAGCTCCCGGCACGCGATGACCCCGAAGAACAGGGTGTCCCGGTAGCTCATCGCCGTGATGTTCAGGCCTTGGCCGTCGGTGATCGCGGACAGCGGGTAGTACGCGAGCAGCTCGGCGCCGGCGTAGTACAACGGCAGGTTGGGGCCGGGGACGTTGGAGATGATCAGGTTGAACAGGCTGGCCCGTTCGACCAGCCGCAGGCGCGCGGCCATCCGGGCGGCCTGCCCGGCAAGCGCCGGCATCGCGAACTGGGTGACGTCCGCGAGCAGGTTCGCGGGCAGTGCGTCGTGCTGCTCCTTGGCGGCACGCATGGCCTCGTGTACCACCCGCAGGCGCTCGCGTGGATCGGCAAGCTGCGTCGGCAGGACGGCGAGCATGGTGGAGACGCGGTTGCCGAGGGTGCCCTCCTGCTCCTCGGTGCGGACCGAGACCGGTACCGCGGCGATCAGTGGGCCATCGGGCAGCGCATCATGGTCGGCCAGCCAGCGGCGCAGCGCCCCCGCGCACAGCGCCATGACGACGTCGTTGACCGTGATCCCAAGCGCATTCTTCACGCGCTTGACCTCCGACAGCGACAGGCCGCAGAAACCCCATCGCCGGTGCTGGGTGATCGATCGGTTGAACGGCGTCCGCGGCGCCCGCAGCCCGGGCTGCGACAGGACGGCGTCCCCATCCCGTCCCAGCAACTGCTCGACCAGCGGCAACCTCGCCAAGGCCGGGCTGGCAACCAGCGAAGGCGCTGATCGGAGCAGGCCGACCGACAGCCGTACCGCGCGGAGCGGGTGACGGGTCAGCGACACGGCGCTGCGTGCCAGCAGCTCGACCGCGCCCGGTTGCCGCTCCGTCCTGCGAGGCGGCGGGCCGGGCAGCTTGCGGCCCTCGGGCGACAGGTCGAGCAGCGCGGCCAGGATGTCATTGCCGGACACGCCGTCGATGGCTGCATGGTGCACCTTGCTGTAGATGGCCGCCCGTCCGCCCTGCAGCCCGAAGATCAGGTAGATCTCCCACAGCGGCCGGCTGCGGTCCAACGGCCGAGCGTGCAGACGGGCGGCCTGCTCGGCGAGCTGCCGATCGCTGCCGGGGGAGGGCAGGGCAAGCTCCCGGACGTGGAACTCGATGTCGAAGTCCGGATCCTCGATCCAGTACGGCTGGTCAAGGCCCAATGGCACGTCGACCAGACGGCGGCGCAGGGGCGGGACCAACGGCAGACGGGACTCGACCACCCGGGTGAACCGCTCCAGCGTGAAGGGCTCGGACGCGGTCGACGGGTCGACGATGCACACGCTTCCCACATGGCCGAACACCGTTCGGGTCTCCATCGCCAGGAACGCCGCATCCAGTCCGGTCAGCTGCTGCACGTGGTCACCTCCCGATGGCGCGACACACTTGAGCTGCTGGTTGAGAACCTCGCCGGTCGCGCTCCAGTGTCGTGAGCGCGGCGGCCGAGGTGCGCAGTGACGTGTCCAGCACCCGGATGCGGCGCCTCGGGTCCATGAGGTTTGCGCCGATAACGGTGAGGTCCTCCGGCCCGGGGGTGAGCACGGTGACCCGGATGCCCCGCGCCTTGACCTTGCGCACCTCGCGCTGGAGCCAGAGGGTGATCAGACGACGGAACTGCCGTTCCAGGCGGACGTAGGGGCTACGCGGACTGTCCAGGATGTAGCTGGCCATTGGCGCCAGCACGTAGATCTCGTCGAGGTCGACATCGGCCAGAAGGTCCAGCGACGTGGTCGAGTGGACACCGCCATCGACGTACCGCCGTCCCCCGATCAGTGTCGGCCGGTACCAGCCAGGGATGGAACAGGACGCGACCACCGCTTCGGGCAGCGTCGCGGGTGCCGCTCCAGCTCGGCCGAACGCGACCCGCCGCCCGGAGTCGTAGTCGACTGCCATGACCCAGGTCTCCCCGCCCGGCGCCCAGCCGTCCCCCGCGGTCCGCGCTGTGGCGGGTCGCGCGTGGGCCTGGGTGAGCAGTCCGCGTATCAGGCCCTCCAACGAGGTGTGCCGGGCGCGTCCCTGCGGCACCAACGCGCTGGCGGCCACCCATGGGTACACCCGGTGCGGGGCCAGCGCCGTACTGAGCAGCAGCCGAGGCGAGCCGACCCGCATCCGTGGCAGCGGCGGCAGCGGACCGCCGGCGTCGCCGTCGATCTCATTCAGGTCGGGCAGGAGCGCCAGCGCCCTCCCGCGCTGGTGTTCCACGATGTCCTTGACGGCGACCCCGCAGCGCAGGGCGGCGGCCAGCGCGCTGCCGGCGCTGGTGCCCACGATGAGGTCCACCGCGCCGACCGGGTACGGCAGCCGCCCTTGCAACGCAGCCAGGGCTCCGGCCATCCAGGCGGCGCCGAGCACGCCGCCCGCACCGAGCACCAGGCCGGTCCGGGGGTGCCGCGGCACTGAAGGTATGGCCCCATCTCCGGACGCCATCGACGCCTCCAAAGTCAGGCCACCCTGACGTCACGCCGGGCGCCATCGGCCAAGCATGGCACGCGGTGTGGCATCGCGCTCACCAAGCGGCCCTGTCCCGCTCGGCGTCGACCATGGCGGTCAGGGTCTCGTGAGCGGTGTGCGCCGGCGCCCAGCCGAGCTCGCGGCGGGCCTTCGTCGTGTCCATGAGCATCGGGTGCCGCGCGGTGTGCACCCACTCCATCTCGGCAGGAAGGAAGGGAAGCCTTCTGCGCGGAGTAGTAGTGCTCGGGCGAGCCGCGGGCGGGGACGTCCTCGGTGAGCGGCACCGGGTTGTCGACGTGGTAGCCGTAGGCCGCCAGGGACGAGGTGTACACCAGCCGGCGCGGTCGATCAGCCGAAACGGTAGCCTCGAACACGTTGCGGGTGCCGGCGAGATTGATCCGCTGGCTCTCCTCGCGCGAGCCGACGATGACGTACGCGAGATGCACGACCACGTCGGCCTCGGCCACGAACGCCGCGACCGCGACCCGGTCCAGGACATCGCCTTGCCGATACTCGGTCTTGCGCCAGCCTCGGGACGCCGGGTCGAACGGCCGGCGGGCCATGCCCAGGACGCGATCCACCCGGCGCTCCTGTTCCAGCGCGCGGACCACTGACGTGCCGATCTCCCCGGTCGGCCCGGTGACGGCGACGGTGAGCGCCATGGTCAGCTCCCCCTACGGTCGCTGACCATCATGAACGCGGGCATACCGGCCGTCCAACATAAACATATCCTTGAGGCCTGCACGTGGCCGATACCGCAGTGACGTTCGAGGAGGTCCGATGAACGTTCTCTATACCGCGGAAGCAACAGCGCACGGAGGACGGGAAGGCCGCGTTCGATCCTCCGACGGCTCCTTCGCGCTGGACCTCGCCATCCCGAAGGAGCTGGGCGGGCCAGGCGGCCCAGCCACCAACCCGGAGCAGCTGTTCGCCGCCGGCTACGCCGCGTGCTTTGAGAACGCGATACGTCTTACTGCACGCAGGATGAAGCTTCCGGCCAGCGGCGCCTCCGTCACCGCCCGGGTCGGCATCGGCCCCGACGGGTCGGGCGGGTACGGGCTCACCGTCGAGCTCCGCGCCCGCCTGCCAGAACTCGATCGCGACCAGGCTGAGCAGGTCGTAGCCAAGGCACACACTGTGTGTCCCTATTCGAACGCGGTCCGTGACAATGTCGAGGTCACAGTCGTCATCGACCCGGCTCCCGACGTCATCTAGCCACCACTGTCGCGCGCTCACCCCGGTTGGATAGCTCATGGCGTTGGTTCGGTTGGCCTGTCGATGGATGCGGCTGCCTGGAGGCGGCGGCGGGCGTGCCGATAGGCGTGGTCTTCGACCTCGTCGATTCGGCGGGCGCTCATCATGTTCAGCCCCATCGCCTGCAAGGTGGCGGTGTCCGGCTCGATCGTCACGATCGCGAGGCCGTGGCGACGCAGCGTCCACGTCTCCCCACGGAGGAATTGTTGGAACCGCAGGCGGATCGGCAGGTCGACGCGGGGGCGGACCGAACGCACGTCGACCGACATGGGCGAGCTCACGACGACCAGGTCCAGGTCGCAGCCTGCCAGCAGGTCGGCGTTGGTCGGCGAGTGCACGCCACCGTCGATGTAGTCGACGCCGTCGATCCGGATCGGGGTGAAGTAGGCGGGGATCGCGCAGGAGGCGGCGACGGCGGACCCGACGTCGGTGGCGGGTGCGCCGGGAGTGCCGAACACGACCCGACGGCCGTCCCGTCGGCGGACCGCGACGACCCAAAGCTCTGCGGCCGGCCAGGTCGTCCCGTGCACGCGCCGCAGCCGCTCGGCGATGAAGGTGACGTCCAGCCGGCCTGTGGTGAACTCGGGCCGGAGCAGCATGGCGTTGAGGCCCTGCCGTGGTCGCCGGGCCAGGTCGAGGAGCAGGCTCCGCTGGGACGGGGCCCGCCGCCCGGTCCGGGGCGCCGCCGCGGGGAGCGGGCGAGCCGGCGCGTACCGTCGCAGCGAGGCGGCGACCAGGGACCCGGCGGAGGTGCCGACGATGACGTCGGCCGCTCGAGCGTCCACGCCGAGGTCGTCCATCGCGCGCACGACTCCGCGGTGGAACGCCTCGCCCGCCGTCCCGCCAGCCCCTAGAACCAGCCCGACCCGCGGCTTCCCATCCGTCTTCCCCGCCCTCCCACCGGGTCCCTGGCCGCTCACCGGGCGGCCGTCCCGCCTGGACCTTGCGGCGCGCCCGTCGGCCCGTTCCCGGTACGGCCGTCCGCGGCAGGCTTGGCCGCCCGCCGGGCCGCGGTGGCGCCCTCGGTGTCGAGCCAGTCCAGGATGAGGCCGGCGACCGCGTCCGGCACCTCGAGCTGCGGTACGTGCCCGACGTCGGAGAGGACCTCGAAGCGCCAGTCCGGATTGCGAGCCGCCGCCTCGTGCGCCGACTGAACCGATACCAGCCGATCCTTTTCCCCGTGCATCAGCAGCACGGGCGACCCGACCGCCCGCATCGCCGCCCAGTACCGCCCTCGTCTCGCGCTCACCCGTAGCAGCGACCTGGCGGCGCTCAAGAAGGCAGCGTCCAGCCCGGCCACCGCCACGCGCTCCTCGGCCAGCGCCACCGACGCCGCGACCAACTCCTGCGGGACGCGCGCCGGATCGACGCAGCAGACGTCCAGGACCTGTCGGACGAGCTCGCCTGGTGCCACCGCGGCCCGGCGCCGGGCCAGATACCGCTCCCCGATACCAGGGACGGCGTACAGCAGGAACATGGTCGCCACCAGCCGTTCCGGCCGCACGCCACGAACGAGCGGCAGCGCCGGGTCGATCAGGACCAAGCCGGCCACCGCGTCCGGGTTGGCCACCGCCTCCATGATCGAGGCCATCCCTCCCATGGAGTTGCCGACCAGGATCGCCGGGGCGCCGGCGACCTCGCGCACGAAGCGGTCGAGCATGACGGCGGCGCTCTGAACCGTGGCGGCGCGCCCCTCGGGGTGGGTCAGCCCGAAGCCGACCAGGTCGACCGCCAGGAGCCGCGCCTTGGCGACCAGCCTGGGAGCCAGCAGACACCAGTTCAGGTGCGACCCGCCCAGGCCGTGCACCAGCACGACCCGCGGCGCCGCAGCCGGACCGCCGAAGTCCACGTAGTGGACCGGGCCGCCCAGGTCAGCCGTGCGGCTGACGCCACCCCAGGCGACCAGCCGCGACGACGCCTCGTTCCGCGACGCCTCCGTCATGCGGCTCCCTCATTGCGTATCTGACTCGCGACGGCCCCTCTCGTGACCTCGGTGCCCGTCCGAATCGAGGATGTTCCGAGATGTAGTTGCCCGAAGCCCACCGCATCCAATATTGCCTCGTCGCGAGACGATCAGTCGTCTTGTCCCAGAAGCCACCGGCTCTGGTAGGCGTAATGTCCCAATCGGCCTCTGCTCAACGGGTCCGAGAGGGCGCGGCGCCGATGTGTCAGCCGGACGGACATGACTGCGTGATCAGCGCCTTGTCGTGCCCTGCTCGTCCAGGACGCAGGCGCACACCTGGGTGACGAGGTCGTCCACAGCAGTCGGCGGCGGCTTGCCGGCCAGTAGGTAGCGACGCGCCGCCGCATAGGGCACGTCCACGAGCGCGAAGGTCACGCGCCGGAGGTTCGTTCCGGTCAAGCGCCCGTAGCGGCGCCGGGTGAAGTCCCGCAGGGCCTGCTCGATCTCGACGTTCAGGTTGGCGAGCTCCTCGCCGAGCTCGTCCGGCCAGCGCGCGGCCAGGGCCTCGGCGATGGTGCCGACCGTGGTCAGACGTGGACCCCCCCGCGCGATCAGCCTGGCCGCCGCGTCGAGGATCTCGCTGCTGGTGAACTTGGCCGGCCGACCCATTGTCGCGATCCCTGTCTCTCGGGCTGCGTAGCTGCAGCCACGGCGGTCGATTCAGCCGCCCCGATTTCGAGATCGTCTGGCCACCATCGCTGCCCTACGGCGGCACCTACCGTGACCTGGAGGCCAGCGTCCTGCAGAATCGTCCCACCTGGGCTGGAACGTGGGATCTTCTGCAGCCCACCGTGGCCGAGCGACGGATGGATCCGCGCATCGTCGCCGCCAGCGACGCGGAGGTCGTGGTGCTGTGGCGGCAGCGCGGACGCAGTCTCACTGGCGTGCGCTTCGACGGTCCGGTGCTCGGCCTCTGTCAGGTCAGCAACGGGAAGCTTGCTCGCGCGCAGATGTTCTACTTCGACACCGCGGCGCTGGCCAGCTTCCTGGCCGACGCCGAGCGCCACAAAGCTGGCCAGTAGCTTGTCACGGACGGAGGCGGCACCGCCTCTGCCAGTGGTGTTGGAGAAGAAGCGGCGGCGGAGGCTCACCACGCGCTCGAATCGCGGGCGTCAGTGGGGAAGGCCGTACGGTCTCCGAGCACCAGCGCGCTGCCCAGTCAGCCCGTGGAATGTGTCGTGAGAGGGCGCGGCCCACCGCCGACCGCGTCGGTGATGAGTTGCAGCACCGGCTCGACCACGGGCAGCCG
>Ga0070698_100008585_pt1 | contig 11021 bp, 8 predicted proteins | sample KBSK1502metaG_FD_65477 | JGI IMG/M metagenome (GOLD analysis project Ga0070698, IMG submission 65477) | Corn, switchgrass and miscanthus rhizosphere microbial communities from Kellogg Biological Station, Michigan, USA - KBS K1-50-2 metaG | ecosystem: Host-associated > Plants > Roots >...
GGTCGCTCCGCGAACGAGAAATTCTGAGGACTGATAGAGAACAGGCCGACTGCGATGAAGAGAAGAAGCGGCAGTACCTTCCCGACGGTTAATACGTTGGTCACCGCTGCCGTTGACCGGACGCCCACGATGTTTGCGAGCGTGAGGGAAAACACGATCGTTGTGATCACAAACGCGCGTCCCAGACCGAAACTCGCCGCCGGTATGAAATAACCCAGGTACCCGACGAACAAATTGCATAGCGCCGCGAAGGCGGTCACCCGTGCCAGCCACATCAACCACCCAACCTCGAAGCCGATGAGGGGCCCGAATGCCACACGCGCATACAGATAGGGGCCACCTGTCTCCTTAAAGCGACTCCCCACTTCTGCAAAGCAGAGGACGATGAGGACAATCGGCAACGCGCAAAGCAGCCACGCAATCACACTGTAGCTTCCAATGTGTGCTTGAACCGTGGAGGGAAGCCCAAAGATGCCCGCCCCGATGATCGTATTCAGCACGAGCGCAACGAGATCCCACCGCCTGAGGCCTCGGATCAATCCTTGCTCGGATGCGTGTTGCATATCAGGGTGACCGTGCGACCTGCCGTCTCACCCGCTATCGGGTGACTGCCCAGAAAGGTCGGCAGCGTAACGACTGCACCATTTTCCGAGCTGGACCTTTTTGCACAAGCATAAGACGTCCTTACCCTCGAAGGGCGGGAAAGGCTAACGTGGCGTGAAAGCGTCGCTCGCGGCCTGCAGATGGCAACATGATCGCTGGTCTAGTCGTTGTTGATTCGACTACGATGTGTCGCCCGGAGCTGAGTGTCTGGGAACGGCCCCTGATTTTCGCAACGAGAGGCCGCTGCTCGGTCTGTTGTTACGCTACTCCAACCCCGAAAGAGGAGAGGAGGGGACGCCGTTCAGAAAGAGATTGCCTCTGTCGACCTTCCCCCGTGAGACTCAGCGGTTCACACGGAGAACAGGAGCTTCTGCCGGGATGACCTACAAGATTGAGTTTCAATACAAGAAGCCTGATTCCCCCTTCCCAGAGGCTCTTGTCCAAGACGCTGAGATTCGGTTTGACTCCAGCCAATTCGTCCCCCTCCCTGACGTTGGGGATACGGTGACGTACACCTACGGCAAACACCCGGTCGCCCGCAAAGTGATCACGCGACATTTTTCCTATATTGCAGACTGGTGCTTCGTCAACATCGTGGTGGGAGACGTGACTGAGGCGGAGCTCGCGGCTCGCCTGAAAGAGTAGGGGGGGCATCCATGCGTCAAGCGAGACTCATCGTCGCGATCGTGCTGTCAGCCGCGGCGATTACCGCAGGCTCCATGATCGCGGGTCAGCAGCCGAAAGGCGAGCCGTTTTCGACCGCGATCATGAAACTCAAAGACGGCCTGTACGTCATTCCCGGTTACGACGGCGCGGTGACCGGCGGCAACGTCGCCGTGCGAGTGACGAGCGAAGGCGTGGTGATCGTCGACGACAGGTTTCCGCCCAGCTCCGCCGAGATCACGCCAAAAGTCAGGTCCGTGACGTCTCAGCCGATCAAGTACGTGCTCACCACACATCATCACGGCGATCATACGGGCGGTCATCCGGAGTTCATCAAGACGGCGGAAATCATCGCGCACAGAAACGCGCGTCAGAACATGGTCAGCGGCAAGCAGGCGGCGCCGCCCCGCATCGTGTTCAACGATCAGGCGGCCGTATTTCTTGGCGGGATCGAGGTTCAGACGCACTATCTGGGGCGCGGTCACACGAACGGCGACGCGGTTGTCTATTTCCGTGACCTGCGGACCGTTCACACTGGCGATCTCGTGGTGTGGGGCAAGCGCACGGATGGCAGCGTGCTTACGCCCTTCATGGACTACGCAAACGGGGGCAGCCTGACGGAGTGGATCGGGACGCTCGACAAGGTGCTTCAACTCGATTTCGATTCAGCGATTCCTGGGCACGGACCCGTGTTGTCGAAGGACGACATCCGCACGTTCAGACAGAAGCTGGTCACCCTGCGGCAGCGTGCGGAGGAGCTCGTGAGGTCCGGCGCGCGCAGGACCGAGTTCATGTCGAAGCTCAAGACGGACGATTTGAACTGGCCGTTTCCGAAAGAGCGAATCGACCCGCTCTACGACGAGCTTTCAGCGAAACGCTGAAACCCGTCTGCGTCTGCCGATCTATCGGTGCCACGCTCTCTAGGGAACGTCACCGCTCATCTGGCCTGGCCGGTCGATTTGACCGCAATAACGAAACGGCATTCGTGGCCTTATAGAAGCGCGTGACCGGGACCCTGCCCGGCAGCGCGATTTGGCGATTGATATCGAGGCCTGTGATAGCCTCACCACGTCCCGCTCCATTCGGTGCAGCGCCGCCTTCATTTTCGAAGGAGCCATCCCGTGAGGCACGGAATCATGAGAACAGGTGCCGCCGTGGTCACCGCCGCGTTGTGCGCGGCGTTCGGTCAAGCCCAGAGCCCACAGGGGCAGCCCGCCCAACGCACGGCCGGCCGGGATGGATCGTTTCGACTCGTCGAGACATCAGTCGACGAGGTGCACGCCGCCTACAAGTCGGGAGCATTGACTGCGCACGAGTTGGTGCAGGCGTACCTGGACCGCATCGACGCATACGACCAGAAGGGGCCGGCGATCAATTGCATCATTACGATCAATCCACGCGCCCTCGCCGAGGCCGACGCGCTGGACGCGGCTTTCAAGAAATCGCGCACGTTCGTGGGATCGATGCACGGCATTCCGATCGTGGTGAAAGATGAGATCGACACGGCCGGCATGCCCACCACCCAGGGCACCCTGGTGTTCAAGGGCTACCGCCCGACGAGAGACGCTTTCGTCGTGGAGCGGCTGCGGAAGGCCGGCGCGATCATCCTCGGTAAGACGACCCTGAGTGAGTTTGCTGCCGGCGACACGTACGGCTCGCTGTTCGGCGCGACGAGGAACCCGTATGATCTCCAACGGACGGTCGGCGGCTCCTCGGGTGGATCTGGCGCCGCGCTTGCGGCCAACTTCTCCACGCTCGCGCTCGGCGAAGAGACGGTCGCCTCGATTCGACGACCGGGCGCATGGAATGCGATTGTGAGCTTGCGCCCGACGCCCGGCCTCGTCAGCCGGAGCGGGATGTGGGATGGCTATCCGTCGCCCACCGCGCAGATGGGACCGATGGCACGCTCGGTGCGCGATTTGGCGCAGCTATTGGACGCGATGGTCGGCTACGATCCCGAGGATCCCGTGACGGCCCTCGGGATCGGTCACGCGCCCGACAGCTACGCCAAATCGCTGGACGCGAACGGCTTGAAGGGCGCGCGGATCGGAATTCTTCGCGAGCCGATCGGCGGTCAGTCGGAACCGGGATCGCAGGATTTCAAGACGGTCGACGCCGCCTTCCAGAAAAACGTCGCGGAGCTCAGAGGCGCTGGTGCAATCATCATCGATCCCGTCTTGATCCCCGACCTGAACGCGCTGCTGGCCAAGCGGGCGGCCAACCCGGACATCGCCAACGTGGCGATGCAGCGCTATCTCGCTCGCAACCCGGACTCTCCGTTCAAATCGCGCGAAGACATCGCCAAGTCGCCGGACATGGCGAAGAGCATTCCACCGAGCAAGGCCAAGGTGTGGCAAGGACCGCGGCCAACGACCGACTGGTCCAAATGGGGCGAGTATCTCCAGGCGCGGGAGCAGCTTCTCGTCAATATTTCGAAGGTGATGGCCGACAATAGGCTCGATGCCATCGTGCACAAATCCGTGGAGCATCAGCCAACGTTCATCAAGGACGGCATCAACCCGCCTTACGTCAGCGGCAAAGGCGTGCCCTCGCTGAACACCTTCCTGGTGTACGCGGCCTCGCTGACGGTGCCGTCTGGGTTCACGTCGGACAACCTGCCAGTCGGCATGACGTTCTTCGGCCTTCCGTACAGAGAGCCGGCGTTGATCAAACTCGCCTACAGCTACGAACAGGCGACACACCATCGGATTCCGCCAAAAACCACGCCGCCGCTGCCAACCCGACGGCCGCCAGCCTGAGCTGCAACAGGCATTGATGTGTGGCGGCCACCTGACCGGGTCGGAAGTGCCACACCAGAAGGAGGAGTGATGCGGTGGACGAATCGGCGATTGTTCAGCGTGCTAGGCGCGTTCGCTTGTGTAGTGTCCGTCGAAGCGCAGTCGCACCAGATGACCGTCATCAAGGACGTCGACTACGTTGCCAATATCAATTACCCGGATGGCAAAGATCGCCTCGACCTTTACATCCCCAAAGGCGCGACAAACGCACCCGTCATTTTCTCGCTCCATGGGGGCGCGCTGTCGGCCGGTGACAAGGCCGAGGAGACGTTTGTCGGCCGGCGGTTCGCTGCGGCGGGCTACGTCACCGTCGTGACCAGTTATCGCCTCTCGCCAGGGGTCTCGCATCCCGCTCACATTCAGGATGCCGCGGCGGCGTTTGCCTGGGTGAAACGTAATATCGGGCAGCATGGGGGCGACTCTAACCGCATCGTCGTCATCGGCCATTCCGCGGGCGCGTACCTGGCTACGCTCCTTGTCACCGATTCCCGGTATCTGGCCGCACACAAGCTGTCCCCCAGCGACATCCGAGGCATCGTGCCGGTCAGCGGGTTCTTCTGGGTCGATAAACCGGGGGTCGCGCCCGACCGCCCCAAAGACGTGTGGGGCCCGGAGCAGCGGGTCTGGATGGAAGCCTCTCCAGCGCGCTATCTCCGTCCTGATCTGCCGCCGGTGCTTCTTATCTACACAGACGGTGACGAGGATTGGAGAAGGAAACAGAACGACGACATGGCGGCGGCGCTCCGAGCGGCTGGTCACAAGGATGTGACGGTGCATCAGGTCAAGGGCCGCACTCATATGAGTGTGTGGACAAAGATGCTGGATGGCGAATCGGAAGAGACCTCGTCCGCGATCCTGCTCTTCGCAAAGCGTGTCCTGTCCGAGAAGGGAAAATGACGTAACGGCCGACGCGGGTGGTTTCACGAAGGGCCCACACACCTCGAAAGATTGAAAGCGCTTCGATGATCGGCGCGGAGCGGCGAGAAAGGAAGCTCATCCGCGTCTCTTCACTGCTTACGTAAGCTCAAGGGGCCCCCCTTGGTGGACGCTCATCTTGCGTTGGGCTCGGATTATGCAAGGTGTCCGGCCGGAGGACACAGGATGAGAAAAATGATCGCGGGATGTCTGATCGTGCTTTCGCTGGGACTTGGGATGGAAGGCGTGGCGGCGCAGTCCGGCGCCAAGGAAGAGACCAAGAAAGCAGGGGAGGCAGCCAAGGAAGCCGGCAAGGACGCAGCGGACGCCGCCAAGCACGCGGGGAAAGCGACGGCAAAGGCGACAAAAAAAGGTGCCAAAAAGGTGAAGAAGGCCGTGACGGGTGATGCGCACGCAACCTGCGTGGACGGTACCCGGCAGGCGGGAACAACGGAGGCCGCCGCGGCCGCCGCGTGCTCCGGCCATGGCGGCGTTGCCAAGCGGTAACGACATTATCGGAATTTAGAGCGCGTTGCCCAATGACGGATCGAAAAGGGGTCGTACCCCTTTTTGGCGTGCCTCCGCAAAAAGGGGTACGACCCCTTTTCGCGACCCATTTTGGTGAGCTCCTTGACACCACTCGAAAGCGATGCCGGCGTACCCATCGACGTGGTGCAGCAGGGAGCTCATCTCGACTGAGTCGTACACCAACACCATCTCCCTCGCCCGCGAGTAACCCCGGAATAATTTGCGATTGCTCGAAACTGAGTCGGGTCACGATCGAGTATTTGTGATTTCGAGAATTGACGGGGTTGAGCCCTTCTGATAAGGTCGCGCCACTCATAACGCATTCGTCTCCGCAGCGCCTCCGACACCACAGCAGGAGGGAACGATGATGCGTCGTCACATCGCGCACGCAGCGGTCCTCGTATGTTTGGCTTCCGCTTTCCTTCCTGGGACCGCCTTCGCCCAGAGCCAAATCACCGGCGTTGTGACGGACCCCAGCGGGGGAGTGCTGCCCGGGGTCACCGTGGAAGCGGCCAGCCCGGCGCTGATCGAAAAGATCCGCACCGCTGTCACGGACGCGGAAGGACGATATGCGATCGTGGCCCTTCGTCCTGGTACCTACAGCCTGACCTTCGCCTTGGCAGGGTTTTCGTCCTTGGTTCGCGACGGCATTGCCTTGCCGTCCAATTTCACGGCCACAGTCAATGCTGAACTGAGGGTCGGAACCCTCCAGGAAACGGTGACCGTTTCCGGTCAGGGGCCAGTTGTCGACGTACAGAGCACGCAGCGGACCACCGTTCTCGATCGAGAGCTGCTCGATTCGCTGCCTACGGGCCGAACGGTCACAGCCGTGGCCGCGCTCGTCCCGGGCACCAGGGTCAGCGAACCCAACGTCGGAGGCGCACGAACCGCGATCGTGCAGCGGGTTGTCGCATACGGCAGCGTGCCAAGAGATACGACCATCGACGTCGACGGGATGAAGGAGAACGGGCTCGCAGAGGGCGGAGACCAACACGCCTCTCACAACGAGGCGATGACGGCGGAAGTGACCGTGCAAACCAGCGGCTTGAGCGCCGAGGTCGCGCGTGGCGGCCCGCACATCAATCTCATTCCTCGCGAAGGTGGCAACACCTTCCGCGGAACGTCGTATTTCGGTTACACCAACGGCTCGTGGCAGAGCGACAACCTGGGGGACCTGCCGAGCCGCGGCCTGACAGCACCCGACTCGGTCGACCTGCTCTACTACGCGAACGTCGCGGTCGGGGGGCCGATCAAACGCAACACCCTCTGGTTTTTCGGGTCGTATGGAAACAACGGCAACAACAACATCGTCGCCAATAGCTTCTATCCGGACGGCCGGCCTGGCATTTATGACCAGCGCGCCAAGAATCAGTCGCTCCGGCTCACGTGGCAGGCCACTCCGAAGAACAAGATCACCGCCTACGGCGACGCGATAAGAACCTCGCTAGGCCACGAAATTCTAGCCGGCGCCGATCCCGCGACAGCCTCGTGGAGCCGGAGTGTCCGGGGGTTGGTTCCGAGCTACGTCGGAACTGTCAAGTGGACCTCGACGGTGAGCAATAACCTCCTGCTAGAGACCGGTTACCTCGAGAACGCGCAGACGAGCGGGAACTCGCGATTGTATCAACCGGGAATCAGGAAGGTTCGCGGCACGCCTGAGTGGTATGCGAACGCATCGCGGGTCGACATCACTCGTGGCACGACGACCACGGCGCCCAACGTACCGGAGCGGTTCGGATATCAGAGAGTCCGCCTGCTCTCCTCGTCGGTATCGTACGTCGCGCGCTCGCACACGTTCAAGTCGGGCGTGCAATGGGCTTTCGGCGAGATTTATCGGGAAGAGAACGGCAACAACGGCGATCTCAACCAACGCTATCGAGATGGTGTCCCGGACTCGGTGGTCGTCTTCAACCAGCCATCGGTGTTCAACAACCGGCTGAATGCCGACCTCGGGTTCTACGTGCAGGACGCGTGGCATCTCACCAATCGTCTGACGATCACCCCCGGTGTGCGCTTCGAGTATGTCAACTCCTCAATCGGGGCAGCAGCCGCCCCGGCGGGCCGCTTTGTGCCGGCTCGGCAATCCCCATCGGTATCCGACCTGCCCAACTGGTTCGACGTCGCGCCGAGATTCGGCGTGGTCTACGACCTGACCGGCGACACAAGAACCGCGTTGAAGGGCACCGTGAATCGATACTTCAGGAACGTCACGACGGACTTTGCGGCGCTGTACGATCCCATGCCACTGCAAAGTGACACGCGCAACTGGTCCGACTGTGATTACATCCTGGGAACGTCCCGGTGCTCGGGCCTGGTGTTGCCAACCAACCGCGACAACATCGCCCAGGACAACGAGATCGGGCCGAGCAACAACAGGACCTTCGGCGTTGCACCAAATCGCCACTTTGACCCGAACAGCAAGCGGCCGTACGACCTTGAGTACACCTTGGGCGTCGAGCGCGAGGTGGCGCGTGGCGTGTCGGTCACCGCCACCTGGTTTCGGCGGGACTCGTACAACTTCCAGCAGACCATCAACCGGCTGGTCGACGTCTCCGACTTTGCCTCGTTTCAAGTGCCCAATCCGCTGCTGAACGGCGAAATCCTCACCATCTACAACCTCAACCCGGCCAAGCAGGGGTTGGTCGATTTACTCGACACCACGGCCGATCATTCGAAAGCGCGCTACTCTTTCAACGGCTTCGAGGTGACCTTCAAGGCGCGGCTGCCCAAGGGCGGCAACTTGTTCGGAGGGTGGTCCAGCGGGAAAGCGATCACGGTCGCGTGTGCCAACCTCTCCGATCCGAACACACTCCGCAACTGCGACCATAGTCAGCTCGACATTCCCTACCGGCACGGTCTCAAGTTCGCCGGCAGCTACCCGCTCCCTCTAGGTCTGATCGTCAGCACGTCGATGGTCAGCAATCCCGGTTCACCGATAGGCGTCGATCAGGCACGGGTTACGCAGGACCCCTCGCTGGCGACATTCTGGGCCGTGCCAGCGAGCCTGTTTCCGGGCGGCCGGACTCAGGCGGTCACCATAAGACTGGACACACCGGGGAGCCAGTACTTGGAGCGCTGGAATCAGGTGGACGTCAATGTTCGAAGGGTGTTCAGAGCAGGAAAGTTGCAGGTTGAGCCGGGCCTGGACGTGTATAACCTCCTCAACAGCAACGTCGTCATCACGCAAAATCAGAACTTCGGGTCAGCGCTCGGACGGCCGGACAGGGTGCTCCAGGGACGGCTTGTCCGGCTCACGGCGCAAATCGACTTCTAGATCTTTCGGGCGAGTTCTCGTCGCCGCGCGCGTTTCAGACTTCGGATACATTGGAGAGGGGGAGCGTCATGCCCGTCGCCTTCTGGCTATTGCTCGTGGCTGCCTTACTGACCCAACAGCCATCCACTGTTACCCTGCGGGCTCAAGCCCCAGGCACCCCCGCGGCGTCGTATCTGGATTTCGAGTTCTTCAGGACCAAGGTACAGCCGATTCTTCTGGCTACGCGCGAGCGCCACACCCGCTGTGTCACTTGTCATAGTCAAGGCACTCCCATGCGCTTGCAGGAGCTCTCGCCCGGGGCCAGCACCTGGAACGAGGAGCAATCCCGGCGGAATTTCCAGGTGATTTCCGCCCGGGTGACTCCCCTTAGTCCCCTTCAGAGCAAACTCCTCCTGCACCCGCTTGTGACTGAGGGAGGCGGCGACTACTATCACGGTGGCGGCAAACACTGGAACTCGTTTCTCGATCCCGAGTGGCAGACTATCGCCAATTGGATATGCGGGCGGAAAGCCACCGAGAAGATCGTCGAGTTGACCGGGGCATGCGGGGAGTGACCTGCGAACCGTCGACGGTCGGCGACATCAACGCCGCTGTTAGTACGCCTCGGAGCGTGCGCGGGATTGCGCGTCGTGGGCGGACTCGCGAGAGCCGGCCCGAAACTGGCGCAGAAGGTAAACGTTGACCCGTTTTTTCGAGGAGCTGACGATGAGAGTAGTCGATATGGTTCGTCGCTGCCTGAAGCCTCTGGCGATCCTTTTCCTCACGCTGCCGTTGACGGCTCAAGGCCAGGTGCGGATCCTCCAGACCACCGAGGCCGGCGACAGAGTACACATCATTGACCCTGTGACGAACAAGATCGTTGGGGAGATTCCAGGCATCGAGAAGGCCCATGGCGTCACCGCGTCACCAGACGGGAGCCGGATCTACGTCAGCAATGAGGCGACCGACACGCTGGACGTGGCCGACGTCAAGACGCTGAAGGTCATCAAGAAGATCGCTCTCTCGGGCCGTCCCAACAACGTTGCGATCAGTCCTGATGGTCGGCGCGTGTATGTGGGTATCAGGATGGCGGTCGGGGACAACCCGGGCGTAGCAGATGTCATCGATACCGCGTCGCTCTCCAAGATCAAGAGCATTCGTACGGAAGGGCCCGTCCACAACCTGTATGTCACCCCGGACGGCAAGTTCGTGGTCGCCGGCGACGCCACAAAGAAGGGGTATGTGAGTGTCCTCGATACCCGGACTGACGCGCCCGCCTGGTCGATTCCACTGGGGCAGAACATCCGTCCGATGGCGATCTCCAAGAATGCCGATGGCTCGACGCGCTCGCTCTTCGTCCAGCTCGGTCCCCACAACGGGTTTGCGGTGGTGGATTTTCAAGCGCGCAAGGAAGTCGCTCGGATCACTCTACCGAAGTTGGCCCCCGGGAGAACGCCGATAGCGGTCGGCTCCTCGGAATCTCACGGCATCGCCGTCACCGCCGATCAAAAGACCCTCGTGGTCTGCAGCCGCTTGAACAATGCGCTCTACTCTTACTCACTCCCTGACTTGAAGCTGGCGGGAACAACTTATCTGAGCGGGAAGGGTTGCCAGTGGGTGTCGATCACGCCTGATAGCAAGAGGGCCTATTTGGCCGACCCCGTGGGGGGCAGCACCTTGGTGGTCGACATCCCATCGATGAAGGAAGTCGCCAAAATCGCCATCGGATATGTATCGCCGGCCCGCAACCACACCATGGTGATCCCGGCGGGATCGGCGACGCAATAACTTCGGATCGTTCGACTGGAAGCGGTTTCAGCGGGCGGACTGTGCCTTCGGGAGAATGACCGCAAGCGCCACGCCATCGAACGGCGCCTTCCCGGGGCTGTTGGTCGAGTCGGCACTGAGCGGCATTGCACCCGTCGCCTGCGGATCGAGGTGAAACTTGCCGATGAGGTATTCGCGCACGATCGACGCGCGCGCACGCGACCGCAGGTACTGCTGGTCGCGCGTGCCCTGCTGCGCGTAGCCTTCGACCATAACTATCCCCGACGCGACATGCTCCAGGTAGGGTGCTATCGCCGAATCGACCCCCGCCTTCCCCGGCTCGGTCAACCGCTCGTTCTCCGGGTGATCCGGCTCCGGCTCGAACAGCACATCGGAGTGCCGCCAGACGCGGACCAGACGACGATCGCTGCCCTTCGTGAGGGCTCCGAGCCGGTAGTCGGCCGGTGAAATCTGCGCGAGGTCGAAGTAGCCGC
>Ga0070698_100008587_pt1 | contig 11019 bp, 12 predicted proteins | sample KBSK1502metaG_FD_65477 | JGI IMG/M metagenome (GOLD analysis project Ga0070698, IMG submission 65477) | Corn, switchgrass and miscanthus rhizosphere microbial communities from Kellogg Biological Station, Michigan, USA - KBS K1-50-2 metaG | ecosystem: Host-associated > Plants > Roots >...
GTCGATAATAATTCAACTGATGGAAGCAAAGAATATTTACCGGCAAGGATTACAGATGTAAAATTTATTTTCAATGATAAGAATACCGGATTTGCAAAAGCTTGTAACCAGGGGTTTAAAAATTCTTCAGGCAAATACATACTTTTTTTAAATCCTGATACAATTTTGACAGACACATGCTTGACAGATTGCATTTCTTTTTTAGAAACACATTCTGATGCTGGTGCAGTGGGAGTAAGAATGCTTGATGGCCAAGGGAAATTTTTAAAAGAATCCAAAAGAGGATTACCGTCTTCTGCCACATCCTTTTACAAATTATTTGGCCTGGCTTCAATTTTTCCAACATCAACAACATTTGCAAAATATTACCAGGGCTATTTGCCAGAAAAAGAAAATAATCCCGTTGAAGTTTTATCAGGAGCATTTATTATGATAAAAAGAGAAGTGTTTGAAAAAGTCAATGGCTTCGATGAAGATTTCTTTATGTATGGAGAAGACATAGACTTGAGTATTCGTATTACTCGATCAGGGTATAAAAATTATTATTTGGGTGCTATAAGCATTACACATTTAAAAGGAGGAAGCACTGTATATGGTAATAAGCATATTGAGGACTTTTACGACGCAATGAATGTTTTTATAAAAAAACATTATAGCAACAGTTCTGGCGGGCAAATTTTGTTTTTAAAAGCTGGCATTGCCATTCGCAAATTGTTGGCAAAAGCTGGCCTGATCTTCCGCTAATCATCTGGCAACAATCTTTTCATCACATCATTGTATATTCGCTCCGTTCATCATAACAATCGTAACTTTAAGAACCCGGATGGCCAACATAATTGATATAAAAATTCCCAAAGCAATTGCTACTGCATTACGTCTTCCGCAAAATGATCCGCGACGGCAGCAAATAAGAGTTTTGAAGAAACTGCTTCGTAAAGCAAGGTTTACCGAGTTTGGTCAGCAATATCGTTTTGATGATATTCTTTTAAGCAAATATCCCGGAAAAAGTTTCCAGGAATTAGTGCCTGTTCACGATTATAATAAAATTTATTCTGAGTGGTGGAAGAAAACACTGGAAGGAGTACCCGATGTTGCATGGCCTGGTAAAATAAAATATTATGCTCTTAGCTCGGGCACATCTGAAGCGGCGAGTAAATATATCCCGATTACAAAAGAGATGTTGCGCAGTAATACCATCAACTATGTTAAGCAACTTATCACACTCTTCAGTTATGATCATTTGCCATACAATGCAATGACCAAAGGGTTTTTGATGATCGGAGGAGCTACCGATCTTCAAAAAGGAAAAGCCGGCTGGTATGCAGGTGATCTTAGTGGCATACTTGCTAAAAAAAGACCATTCTGGTTCCAGACATTTTATAAACCAGGCGGAAGAATTGCTGCGATGAAAGACTGGAAAGAAAAGCTGAATGAAATTGTTGAGCATGCCCGGGAATGGGATATTGGTTATATAGTTGGTGTGCCGGCATGGTGCCAGATGTGTATGGAAATGGTGATCGAACATTACAACGTAAAAAACATTCACGATATATGGCCCAATCTTGGATTCTTTGTTCACGGCGGCGTTGCGTTTGAACCCTATAAAAAAGGATTTGAAAAATTATTAGGGAAGCCTATTGTCTATATTGAAAATTATTTATCAAGCGAAGGATTCATTGGTTATAAAACAAGAGAGCATGCAAAAGGAATGAAGCTTGTTCTTGATAATAACATTTTCTTCGAGTTTGTTTCCTTTGATGATAAAAATTTTGATCACGATGGAAACATTATTCCTAATCCAGAAACAAAAATGATCCATGAAGTGGAGGAAGGAAAGGAATATGCGTTGTTGATGAGCACCAATGCCGGCGCATGGAGATATCTTATCGGCGATACACTAAAATTTGTTGATGTTGAACATAGCGAAGTTGTGATCACTGGCCGTACAAAACATTTTCTTAGTCTTACCGGCGAACACCTGAGCGTAGAGAACATGAATAAAGCAATTGAACTTGTAAGCGAAGAGTTAAATATCAGCATTCCCGAATACACAGTTGTTGGATTCCCCCACCAAAACTTTTTTGCACACAAATGGTATATTGCCAGCAATGATAAGTGCAATACAGAAATGCTGAAAAATAAAATTGATCAACACCTTCGCAAATTGAACGACGATTATGCCACGGAAAGAGACAGCGCCTTAAAAGATGTTTTTCTTGAAAAATTACCAGAAGAAAAATTTATGAAGTTTATGGAGCTGAAAGGAAAGCTGGGCAGCCAGCACAAATTTCCAAGAGTGATGAAAGGAAAAATGCTGGCAGATTGGAACAGGTTCCTTGAAACAGGTGGGATCATGTAAAATTAATTATCGGGGATAAGCTGGCATTTGTCATACTTCTTCAATAAAGAAATAAGCGATTTAGCATTTAGCTGGGTTTTATCAACTTCAGGAAAAATATTTTTACAATCCTGCATCATTTCTTTGAGCCCAAAATAATACTGGAAATTATTTACGACCACTGGCTGTTTTGTATTTGTTCCGGTAACATATCCACCTACAGTGTAATAAAGATGAATGTAGATCTCTTTGAGAACTGAATTTTTTTCAATGAAATAGTGATCTCCGCCCAGGAGATCTTTGTATAAATAAAGAGTTATTCTTGCCCGATATAAGATTTTAAGAAACGCAGCAGAAATAATTTCAGAGGATGGAATATCATTAGATATTGCAAATTGAATATCACGGTTGTATTTAAAAAGCTCGATTTTACGGGATACAAATTCATCGCCCGAAGGATTTATAAAACTGTTTGTGCTGCCAGGGTAAATGGTAGTGTCTTTTCCATTCACCCTGACTTTTATTGAAGCAGGTTGTTTTTTCCAATTATGTTGTTCAAATTCACAGGCAATTGTATCATGTGTTTGTGTGATCAAATATCCGGCTGAAGACTTCTTTTTTTGCGCAGTAACGGGAACCACGATCATTATCAATAATAAATACAGACTTGTTGTAAGGATTATTTTCATTTGTTTTGTGCAGCGGAAAATTACAATAATATGAACAGATTTTAAATGTAACAGAGCTTATTTCATGACTGAAGCATTTTTGAAAGGCATAACTCTTGGTTTGTTACTGAGTATTTCGGTAGGCCCTGTTATTTTCTCCATCATAAAACAAAGCCTGAATAGCGGGCATCGCGGAGGCATCGCATTTATATTAGGGGTTTCAGCTTCTGATATTGTACTTGTACTGATCAGCAATGTTTTTACACAAATGTTTTCCTACATGGTAAAGCATAAAAGTTTTATTGGCATAGCCGGAAGCATATTTTTAATTTCAATGGGTATCTTTTTTCTTTTCTTCAAAAAAATAAATGTTGATGATAGTGGTGTGCAGGTTTTACGGCTTACTAAAAGAGATTATATAAAAACATTTTTGTCCGGCTTTTTTATGAATTTACTCAATCCGGCGGTTTTTATTTTCTGGCTCACAACTTCTACAACCCTTATCACACTTTCAATCGAAAACCGCATCATCGCATTTGTTACCTGTCTTGTTTTTGTGCTGGCAACGGATGTTTTAAAAGTAATGATGGCGCAAAAGATCAGGAAGAAATTAACGCCTCACAATATTCAAATATTGAGCCGTATAAATGGTCTTGTGCTCCTTGGTTTTGGACTTGTGCTACTGTGGGGACTAATTTTTTATGGAGATAAAATCTAAAGATTATTTTGCAGCCGATGAAGGCACGACCTCTTTTAAAAAAACTTTGGAAATGGACCAAGCGGGTTTTCTTATTCCTTTTTTTCTTCCAGCTTTTCTGCATCATTCTTTTTAAATGGGTAAACCCTCCGGTCACAATGACACAGTTAGTGAGCTGGATCAGTGGCGATGGATTGAAAAGAGATTACATAAGCAGGAAAAAAATTTCAGACAATGCGAGGCTTGCCGTAATTGCGGCAGAGGACCAATTATTTCCCGATCATAGCGGGTTTGATTGGAAAAGCATTAAGAAGGCAATGGAGTACAATAAAAGAAAACCAAACAGGATTCGCGGCGGAAGCACTATTAGCCAACAGGTAGCAAAAAATGTTTTTTTATGGCAGGGAAGAAGTAAGTTTAGAAAAGGACTCGAAGCATATTTTACTTTTATGATCGAACTGATATGGGGAAAGAAAAGGATCCTTGAAGTGTATTTGAATGTGATCGAAATGGGAAAAGGAATTTATGGTATTGAAGCGGCATCACGATCTTATTTTAATAAACCTGCTTTATCCCTAACAAGAATTGAAGCAGCAATGATCGCATCATGTTTGCGGAATCCTAAAATTTATACTGTTAAGCCGTTATCAAATTCAGTAGCAAGCAGGAGAAGTTGGGTGCTTATACAAATGAATAATCTTGAAAGCGATCCGGATATTCAAAAAATAATCAAGGCCACTCCTCAAAAGTAAAAGTGAATTATAAGTTTGTCAGGTCAATTTTTTCACTATTGTGAGTGATAAGATAATCATTTACTTTAATGCCGATTCGTAATATGTATTTTCCAGGTGCAAGAGTTGCAAAATTCATAAGAAGATCAAATTTGTATAAAGGATCGGCAATCTGATAAGCTGAAATATTTGTATTGATCTCTTCAACCAGGTCTTTTCCTTTAAAAACACCAATAACTAATTCGGTTTTTAATTCAGGATATGACTTCAAATAATTTAAATATTGTTCGGGTATATTGCTATGACATTTAATACCATAAAATTTTGTATCCTCAAGAATGATCTTCCTTTCTTCGGGAATTATTTGAATGCCGCCTAAGGCTGAATATGCGCTATCTTCATTTAAGCCAACCCAACCCTTCTTTGTTTTCACCGAATCGGAAAATGTATGAATCCCATATACATCAGCTATAAAAACTTTTTTTCCTAATAAATCACTTTCCGTTGGCCAGAAGTTATAATTGTTTCTCCTGTCCCAATATGGATTATGTGAATGTGATGGCTTGCCGCTATAAAACCAAAACAGAGAAGTCCGTTGATAAGAATTATTAAAAACCACAGGAAGATTGCCGGTTTTTTCTGCAACAGCTTTTGCCCATGCTTTATTATTATGAAATCTTCCTTTTGTGGCATTATCCGGCCCGATATCGACAGCAAGATAAATACGACCTGCAATAATGAATAAAAGGGAAATGAATGCAATTATCCGTAGCGGTTTGATCCATGAAATTTTATCAATAATAAACTGATGACTTAATACAATTAAAGGGATCAATGCAGGCATTGTCCAATTCGTTTCTACGATTCCGCGAAAAGAACTTATTAAAAAAATAGAATAAACACCGATCAACGTAAACCTTAGTGCTTTTTCAGTTTGATCTTTTGCTTTATAAATAAATGCTGCAGGCAAAAGAATAAACCCGGCTAATGGCCCCGCAAGCAACAGCTGACCAAGCAAATAATCTGTGGTGTAAGAGAATTTATAGGTGCTAACGTTACTTTCAAACAGGTGATAACGAAAGCTCATCCAGTCATGTTGCCATTGCCAGAATAAATGCGGCGCATATAAGATGAGTACAAAAAAACAAGCAAGCCATGTTTGCCAGCGGGCCAATAATTTAATATTTGAAAGAACAGTAAATAACACGATAAGCAGTCCATGATATTTAGTGTAAAAAAGTAAAGTGATAGCAAAGCCAAGCAGTAATCCATTTTGCCAATTTATTTTTTGTACAAAGCGACGATAGATGTAAAAAAACACAGCTGTAAAAAATAATAACGGTGTATCAGGTACAGCAAGAAACCCGGTGATCTGTAGTACGCCAATGCTTAAAACAATTGTATAAAATAGAAAAGGGTTTCTTTTACCCGTAAGTGATTCAGTAATTAAAATTGTAAATGTGCTAAGCAATGCGCAGATCAATCTTACACCTAATTCATTATTAAATATTGCATAGCCGGATTTGATCAAAACTGCGATCATTGGCGGATGATCAAAATAACCCCAGGCAGGAAAACGTGAATAGACCCAGTAATAAGCTTCATCGGCGATTAACTCTGTTGAAGCTGATTGGGCCAATGCAAGTATTAACCAGGCGCTGTAAAAAAGTAATCGATGGTGCTTTTGAAATAAGGAATTCATTAATGACGAAAATACATGATATTTTATGTTGCGATCAGCTGATCAACCGCCCTGATCGCTTTTCGTAATCTTTCATCATAATCATTGCTTATATCCACCCACGGTGTTGATTGATTTATCATGATGTTTTTATAAATACCATACAACTTATCTCTTGTTGCCAGGTCGGGGTACTCTCTTAATTCATCTTTTACCCAGGGCAGGTCAGTATTGCACAACAAATAAAGATCATATTTTCTTTTTGTGATCTGCTCAAGTATCCAGGCGTGACATTTACCAAAAACAAATTCACACCACACTTTCATTACGTACATGTCGGTGTCGATGAAGAGAAGTTTGGCGTTTAGAGTTCTGAGTTCAGAGTCTTGCATAGAACTATTGACTCCCGACTCTGAACTCCGGACTAATGACTGTGTATATTCATCTTCCATTGCTAGCTGTCCTTTGGCAATATATAACAGGTCGTCGTAAGTATAATCCATTCCGTGTGTAAGCAAAAATTCTCTTGCAAATTCCGGGCACCACTGTGTATTGTAATGCTGTGCCAGCAATTCACACAATGTGCTTTTGCCTGTTGATTCGGGCCCGATAACAGCCACTTTTATCAGTGGCTTTTGTTCCATGCTGGTTTGGCTTTCAATACTTTTTTATAAATGGGACAGCTTTCTTCATGAGCATTTGGTAAATAACCTGTGCTCATCAAAAACTCATTTACTATTTCTCCACCTGTGAAACGGAATGTTTGCTTGAATAGTTTGGTCCATTCCTCTCTTTTTTTTGGATAATGATGGTCTAACCATTTTTTAAATGAACCGGATCCTTTCTGTATCAGCAGAATTGTTTTTGCATTTTCGATAGCGGCATTAATTTTTAACCGGTTGCGGATAATGCCCGCATCATTCATCAAGCGGTCAAAATCTTTTGCTTTGTATGCAGCCACTTTCTTTATATCGAAATTGTGATAGGCCTTTCTAAAGCTTTCTTGTTTATTTAAAATCGTTGTCCAGCTTAAACCTGCCTGGTTAATTTCCAAGATCAATCGACAGAAAAGTTCGTTATCATCATGAATGGGAAATCCATAATATTTATCATGATAATCTCGATGAACATTGTATTCACCCGCAGTTAAAGAGTTGATGTATTTGCAGTAACTCATATCTGATTTTTAGATGCTTGTTTTTTCCATTCAATAAAACCCCATATAGCCATTCCTAAAAATAAAACATACATTAAGGTGAACAAATAAAATTCTTTGTAAAAATTCAATGGAACAGCAACAATATTGCTGATTATCCAACCCAGCCAGTTTTCGATCTTTCTTTTTGCCATCCACCACATTGCTACCACTGCAGATGCAGAGACCAGTGAATCCAAAATCGGCGTATTACTATCAGTGATCTTGATCAAAGCAAAATAAATAGCCCCCCAGGAAACAAAGAACAAAGCAGCACCAATTGAAAGTTCTTTTTTACTGCACCAGCTTATCGGATATGTTAAATGTTCTGCATCTTTTTTCTGCACCCAATTGTACCAACCATACACACTCATTACAAAATAATAAACATTCAAAACTCCATCAGCATACAAAGGAGGATGTGAGTCAAAAAAATAAAGATATGCCGCCAGTACTACGCCAATAATACCTGTAGGATAAACCAGTACGTTATTTTTACGGGCATACCAAACACTCGCTATTTGAGTAATGGTACTTACCCATTCCTTCCAACCCGTATGCTGAATATTTGAAATAAGCTTATCCCAGAACTCCTGAAAATTCAATTCAATTTTTTTCCAAATGTAAGTGCTTAGAAATTGTTACAGCTGTGGAGCTGTTCCCGCGGGTTGAGAAACCCCAGGTGTAGATTTTCGCTTATTCCGATACCATTTCCATGGACGCAGATATCTTATTCCTTTTGATGTTCGAAATCTTGTGGCTACTTGTTGCCATTGACCACGGCTATCAAAACTCCAGACAATAAAATGTAAGTGTGGTATTGCTGCATAACCTGTTTTACCACTCAGTCCTATTACTTGTCCCTGTTTTACTGTATCACCAACATTTACCAGGGCGCCATCTTTTTGCAAATGCCAGTACCCGCTTCTTGAGTTATCGCTATGTTGAATAATAATATTATTTCCCTGGCTGCGATATTTTCTGTTCCAGCCACCTTTTGAACCATCTTCCTTTACTCTTGTCACGATGCCATCTCTCACTGCCAGAATTTTTGTTCCTCTTTTCATTTTAAAATCCAGCGCAGCTCTTTCTTTATGGGAGAAAACACCAAAATAACCCTGCACGATCAGGTGAGAACCGTCATTTTCAAATGGTAGTGAATAAACAAAGCTGGTATCATCCTTAATTCTACCTTTTTGCAATTGTTTAATTTCCTTACGAAGCGGATTATTACTAACCGCACAGCCGGCAAAGAAGCAGCAAATAAATAAAATGATGATAGTATAAAGCAAAGGCCTCATTGAAAGTCTTAACGCTACATTCATACCACAAATTTCGGGGTTCATAATTATTTAATTTTTTCGGGAACAAAATATTCGTAGATTATCCGTCCTTTTTAACTATTTAAAACTTTTAACTATGTCAACGTCTGAAGTAAGTGCAATTTCGACCAAGGAAATTGCTAACCGTATGGCCGAACTTTTCAAAGAAGGCAAATGGGCAGAAGTACAGGAAGAACTGTTTGCCGAAAATGCAGTTAGTATTGAGCCTCCGGGTTCAAAGGGCTTACAAACTGTAGAAGGTCTGGCAGCTATTAAAAAGAAAGGAGAAGATTTTAACAACATGGTAGAAGAAATGCATGGCGGCTATGTTGGGGATCCTGTTGTCGCAGGCAATCATATTGCTTTTGCAATGGGTATAGATGCAACTTATAAAGGAATGGGCAGGCAAAAAATGGAGGAGATCGCTGTGTACGAAGTAAAAGACGGAAAGATTGTAAAAGAACAATTCTTCTATTGAAAAAATTCTTTGGGTTAGTAATCCCGCCATCGGCGGGATTTTTTATTTTCATAAATAAATTACTTTGCAGCATGCATAAAAAAATATTGTTGCTGGGGAGTGGTGAGCTGGGAAAAGAATTGGTCATCGCTTTAAAAAGACTGGGGCAAACAGTGATCGCTGTTGACAATTATGCCGGCGCACCCGCTATGCAGGTGACCGATCATTTTGAAGTGATCGATATGCTGGATGGAGAACAGCTTGATGCAATTGTTGCCAAAAATCAACCCGATTTAATTGTACCCGAGATTGAAGCAATAAGAACAGAACGCTTTTATGATTATGAAAAACAAAACATACAAGTGGTTCCCAGTGCAAGAGCGGCAAATTTTACCATGAACAGAAAACTGATAAGAGACCTGGCGAGTAATGAACTGGGATTAAGAACAGCAAAATATTTTTACGCTACAACATTTGAACAATTTACCGAAGCTGTAAATAAAATTGGTTTACCATGTGTAATAAAACCATTAATGTCATCTTCGGGCAAAGGCCAATCAGTTTTAAAGAATAAAGAAGACGAAAAAAAAGTTTGGGATTATGCGATCAATAATTCACGAGGGGATATAAAAGAAGTAATTATTGAAGAGTTTATTTCTTTTCATACAGAGATCACTTTGCTGACAGTTACACAAAAGGAAGGAGAGACATTGTTCTGTCCCCCGATAGGACACAGACAGGAAAGAGGCGATTACCAGGAAAGCTGGCAACCTGTTGCAATAAGTAAGGAAGATTTTGATGATGCATGTGAGATGGCAAAAAAAGTAACAGCATCTTTAACCGGTGCAGGAATTTGGGGTGTAGAATTTTTTCTGACACATAATGGGGTTTACTTTTCTGAATTGAGTCCGCGACCACATGATACCGGCATGGTTACATTAGCAGGCACACAAAACCTTTCGGAGTTTGAATTGCATGCAAGGGCAATTCTTGGATTACCAATTCCACATATTTATCTTGATAAAGCGGGAGCCAGTGCCGTGATACTTGCCGATAAAACATCGGAACATTTTACTGTAACCGGGTTAGATAAAGCACTGGAAGAACCCAATACGGATGTTCGCATTTTCGGAAAAACAACTACAAGTCCTTACCGTCGTATGGGTGTTGCGCTGGTGCATGATGATCTGAATGCTGATATGGATCAGTTACGAAAAAAAGCAAAAGAAACAGCCGATAAAATTTCGATTAAGTGATTGTTAAATGGCTATATGGCTAAATTGTTATCAAGTCATTTGACAATTTAACCATTCATCAATAAATATTAATATGGAAAAGATCAACCTTGCAGAAAAGTTCTCACAGTTCTCCGAACATTATAGTCCCAAAATCGCGGGAGAACTAAACGGGCAAATGGTAAAACTTGTAAAATTCAAAGGACCATTTGTCTGGCATCATCATGATAACGAGGATGAGATGTTTTATGTGGTGAAAGGAAACTTTGATATGGAGTTCCGTGATAAGACGGTTACGATTAACGAGGGTGAGTTCATTATTGTGCCTCGTGGAGTTGAACATCGCCCCAATGCAAAGGAAGAAGTATATGTTGTTTTATTTGAACCGGGCACTACATTGAATATGGGGAATGTGAAGAATGAGATGACGTTAGAGAAATTGGAGAAGATATAATGCATCCGAACATAAAGTTTAAAGGGCTTCGTGTCAATGAAACTGTTTATACCTTAATCGATTTTCTTTTCTTATGGTTTTTGGGTATCCGATTTATGGAATATTCTTCTTCAATATCAGACACCATGTCAAGCGTTAACTGGCTTCTGAAGTTTTCTAATCTTTTATTTGCAATTCGAACATACTTCTCGCTTATTTCACTCCCCAACCATTTTCTCTTAAGTAACTCTGCCGCCTTCGC
>Ga0070698_100008588_pt1 | contig 11019 bp, 8 predicted proteins | sample KBSK1502metaG_FD_65477 | JGI IMG/M metagenome (GOLD analysis project Ga0070698, IMG submission 65477) | Corn, switchgrass and miscanthus rhizosphere microbial communities from Kellogg Biological Station, Michigan, USA - KBS K1-50-2 metaG | ecosystem: Host-associated > Plants > Roots >...
GGTGATCGCACGCACGAACTCTATCAACGCGTGCAGGTTATTCATCAAGGGAAGAGCTGCCGTGAAAGTGATAAATGCAAAAAGCGCAGCTTCACTCCAGAAGTCGTGGCGCGCTTCATCTTTCAAGTAATTGCCCGCGATGTTCCAAAACGATTGCGCGGGATTGCGCAGATAACGTCCGTTGAATCCTTCGAATGCGACGGAGTGATAACGGTAATCTGTTACGGGCATCCGGTGGCGTTCGCGTCCGCTGGGAACAAACAAATCGCGGCGGCTGTGATCAGGAGTCGTTAAGGGTATTGGTTTCATGTTTCGAGCGTTTTCTTCCTTTGAGATGCACCTCACTCGCTCCATGGATTCAAATCTGTTTGCACCTGCCGATGCTCTTGTTGGCGATTGTAATTGGAGGGCCGGGCACGATCACGAGCAGGCGCGCAGAATGCCTGATTGATCGGCTACACCCAGAGCGTGCGGTCAAACGTGCGATATTGAATCGCTTCGCTCACGTGCTCAGGCGAGATCTCGGTCTTGACATCGAGATCGGCGATGGTGCGCGAAACTTTCAGAATCCGATCATAAGCGCGGGCGCTTAAGTTCAATTCGTTCATGGCTACGCGAATCAATTCCTGGGAATCCTGATTGAGTTTGCAGTATTGCTTGAGGTGGCGTGTGGCCATGCGGGCGTTGCAACTTACTTTTGCGTCGCTGCGAAACCGCTCTTGCTGACGTTGACGCGCGCGGATGACGCGCTCACGAATCGCGGCAGATGTCTCTTCAGCGCGCTCGCTGGCAACGTCTCGATACTCGACTGCCGGCACTTCAATGTGCAGATCGATGCGATCCAGTAACGGGCCGGAGACGCGCTGGCGATAACGCTGCACCTGGGCCGGACCGCAACGGCATTCGCGCTTGAGGTCGCCAAAGTAGCCGCATGGACACGGATTCATCGCGGCGACGAGCATGAACTCTGAAGGAAAAGTGACGCTGCCTGCTGCACGGGAGACGGTAACTTTTCCGTCTTCGAGTGGCTGGCGCATCACTTCCAGCGCCGATCTTTTGAATTCGGGCAGCTCATCAAGGAAGAGGACACCATTGTGAGCGAGACTCACTTCGCCCGGGTTTGGGAACGCGCCGCCGCCCAGGAGCCCAATGTCGCTGATGGTGTGATGCGGCGGACGAAATGGTCGCGTGGAAACAAAGGATTTTTCGGCATCGAGCAACCCGGCGATGCTGTGAATCTTTGTCGTCTCAATCGCTTCCTCGAGTGAAAGAGGCGGAATTATGGTAGGGATACGTTTTGCCAGCATCGATTTTCCCGAGCCGGGCGGTCCGACCATCAAGACGTTGTGACCGCCGGCCACAGCCACTTCAACCGCGCGTTTGACGTGTCCCTGGCCCTTAACATCTGCGAAATCGACGTCATAGCTTTGGTGCCCGGCAAAGAATCCCGTCAAATCAGCGCGCGTTGGAAGCAGCGGACTTTCGCCCCGCAAAAACGCGAATGTCTGGCGCAAATTTTGCACGCCGTAGATATCTATCTTATCAACCATTGCGGCTTCGAGAGCGTTTGCCTCTGGCACGAACAACGCCCGCTTGCCGCGACGGCGTGCTTCCAGTGCGACTGGCAGCACGCCTTTGACGGCGCGAACTGCGCCATCCAAAGCGAGCTCACCCACAAAGCTGAAGTTTTCAAACGGTGAGCTGTCCAGGCCCTCCGTCACCGCAATCATTCCAAGGGCGATTGGTAGATCAAAGCTTGGTCCCTCCTTTTTTATATCGGCCGGGGCAAGATTGATTGTGGTACGCCCGCGTGGCCAGTAATAACCGCTGTTGGCGATGGCCGTGGTGACCCGATCGCGACTTTCCCGCACAGCCGCGTCCGGCAACCCAACGATAACGATGTTCGGATCGCCGCCGGCGCCGTTGACCTCGATTTCTACCTCGTATGCGTCCACGCCGTAAACAGCCGCGGAGTAAATTTTCGCCAACATCGCCGTTGCAGAGTCGCAAAAAATCGTTACGCGGAAAAGCGTCAAATATCCCTCTAAAGTGGGAGGCGACTCACGCCTGCCAAACCCGTAGAATGTATAGGAGGCTGCCCTAGGAATGGGCTAATTATGACCCTCCAAAAAAATTGAACAGGAGGCATCCGGCGATTGTCAGTATTCCGAATATTTAACCTTGTTAAATACTTGGTAGGATGCTACAACGCGTGAACGATAAGGCCCCAGCGAATGCAATTGACGGGGAGTTGTCGATTCGAACCCCCCAAATGATTAATGAAAAAGAGTTATATGGCTGCTGAGGATAGCGATACCGGAATTAAGATTTACCTGCGCGAGATCGGGCAAATCCCGTTGTTGACTCCCGAGCAGGAGATCGAGCTGGCCGCTAAAATCAAGAAGGGCGATCGCGAAGCACGAGCGCTGATGATCCGGTCTAACTTGCGTCTGGTGGTCAAGATAGCGCATGACTATGCGAATCTGGGTCTTCCGCTCCTCGACCTGATATCGGAGGGAAATATTGGTCTGATGAAGGCGGTGGAACGGTTCGATCCGGCGAAGGGCGGGAAACTTAGCACTTACGCCGCGTGGTGGATCAAACAGTCCATCAAACGAGCACTGGCGAACCAGAGCAAGACGATCCGTCTGCCTGTTCATCTGGTGGACAAAATCTCCAAGATGCGCCGTGTTTCCCTGCAAATGAGCGAGGAGCTGGGCCGCGAACCGACCGACGAAGAGCTGGGTGATGAAATTGGAATTGCGAGCGGAAAAGTTTCGCAGCTAAAAACCGTGTCGATCCGTCCGGCGTCGCTCGATGCGCCCATTAGCGACGATGATTCCACCGAGTTCGGCGAGATTGTTGGCGACGAGGACGCGCAAACGCCATTTGAGCTGCTGCGCGACAAAAACCTGCGCAACGAAGTCGGCGGGCTGCTTGACGTGCTGGATGATCGTGAAAAGAAGATTATTTTCCAGCGGTTCGGACTGGACGGCGGCAAACCGAAAACGCTTGAGGAAGTGGGCAAGAAATTCGGTGTCACCCGGGAACGGATTCGTCAGTTGCAAAACATCGCGCTATCGAAGTTGCGCCGTGCGCTCAGCAAGAAGGAGCGTCCGGTCGACGTCGAGTTGCCCGTGGAAGCTTAAGCTGGGTCAATGTCTTCAGTTTAGAACGCGCGGACCTCCTGTCCGCGCGTTTTTGTTTTCATTTCACTACACGCAGTTGGATCGAATCGATGAGCGCGCGACCCATACGCACGTCACTGACGATTACCATGCGGTCTCCCGGTGTAGCCCACTTGTTTTTGCGCAAAAACCTCTCGGCTGCTGAAATCGTCCTGTCCGGACCGGCGGCAAAATCGATGCATGCCGGAAACGTTCCCCAGTAAAGCGCCAGTTGCCTGTAAACTTCCTCGCTCGGAGTGAAAGCAAAGATCGGTGCGCGCTGCGGCCGCAGATTTGCCGCATACCGCGCCATTCTTCCCTGCAGCGTGAAGACAACCAGTTTTGAATCTTGCAGCGAGTCTGCCAGCGTGACAGCTGAAGCCACCGTTTTCTGACGAATGTTTTCCAAAAGTGCGTTCTCTGCATAACCCGCGCCACCGCTGCGTTCGATGCGCACAGCGACGCGGCGCAAAACTTCGACGCACTCAACCGGGTAACGCCCGATCGTCGTTTCGCCGCTCAACATCAGAGCGTCGGCCTGTTCGAAAACGGCATTTGCCACGTCAGTGATCTCGGCCCGCGTGGGCAAAGGATTGGTGATCATCGATTCTAACAGCTGAGTCGCCACTATGACCGGCTTACCCAGGCGAAGACAATTTTTCACAATTCGGCGCTGGATGATTGGCAAGTCTTCCATTGGGCATTCGATTCCCAAATCGCCGCGCGCCACCATGATTACGTCAGCACTCTCGATCATCTTGTCGATGGAGCGCACCGCCAGTTGGTCCTCGATTTTTGCCACGATCTGCGCCTTGCTTTTTTTCCTCGCCAGAAGTTTTCGCAACTGTTCGATGTCGGTCTTCTCGCGCACGAAACTCAGCCCGATGAAATCCGCGCCAATCTCCACGCCGAGGGAGACATCGGCCAGGTCCTTGCTCGTGAGCGAGGGGAGATTTACATGTACGCCGGGCAAATTAATGTGACGCCGCGAACCGAGGATCGCGCGCGTCAAAACCTTGCAGCGCACACGATTTTTTCCCTTATCGAGCACCAGTAATTTGATCAAGCCGTTATCGACCAGAATCGTGCCGCCAACCGTCACATCCCCCGTAAAACCGGGGTAATTCACGTCCACGGAATAGCGCTCCCTACCTTTCGCGCCGCGCACGGTGAACTCCAGAATGTCGCCCGGCTTCAAATGCAAGCTGGCCTTCAGATCGCCAGTCCGGATAGCCGGGCCTTGGGTATCAAGGAGAAGCGCAACCGCCCGGCCCGCTTTTTGTGCGAGCATTCGGAGGCGTGGAACAATTTCGCATACCCATTCGTGGGTGGCGTGGCTCATATTCAATCGGAAGACGTCGCTTCCTTTCTGTATTAGCTGGCGCAAGACCTCGGTCTTTTCGGTCGCAGGACCCAGGGTGCAGATGATTTTCGTCTTGCGCATGGACTAGAGGATCAAGTTTCGCATCCGAAAAGCCAAGGCGCTTTTAGGTGTCACAGGCTTTCAGCCGAAGCACAAAAATCGAAAACAGGCGCTCGATTGGATGCGAATGAATCCTGATTTGATCGCGCGCTTCGCCTGCGACCCTTGTCCACGCGGCGATTGCAGGCTGAATCGTACACGTGAAAGGCGATTAGCTGATATTCTGTTCGTACGAGCTTTCCACGCGGGTCGCCACATCCTTGTAGCCGTGTTCGACTTCGTAAATTTGCTTCATGCAGGCGAGCGATTTTTCCCGGTCGCCCATCCGCTCGTAAACAAGTCCAAGATTGTAGACGATCTCTTTTTTAATCGCGCCCATGGACAAAATTTCCTTCGACGCCGCCTCCAATTGCTTCGTTGCAAGATCAAGCATCCCAAGCTCGCCATAACAACAACCGAGCAAATTCATCGCTTTTACGCGGGCGTGTGGATTTTGCAGCGCCCGCTGCAACTCGGGCACGGCTTCGCGAAAACGTCTGGCGCTGACGAGGTGCTCGCCCAACTCGAATCGAAGCTGAAGATCAGTCGGATTTCGAGCGACCCGTTCACGTGCATCGGCGACGAGGATTTCGCCGCGCTTCGTTTTGGCTGCCTTTAGTTCTTCAGATTCTTTCACGTGCAACTCATGGGCTACGTTGTGTGTCGAAAGAAATTTCTCGTGCGCGGCAATCTCACGTTCCAGGCATTTGATTTTAAGATCGGAAACTTTCCGGACCAATCCGGTATCCGCACCTTTAGTCAGGTCAGCCGCACATTGATACCAGCCGACCGCGGCCTCCAAGTCCTCCTTTTGCTCGTTCAACACGCCCAAGCGTCGCGCAAGGTCGACGTTCTTCGGCTCTGCCTTGTAACGCGCGTGCGTTTCGGCGATCTGTTGCTCGAGCGATTCGCCTGTCAATCGCATCCGGCTTTGCTGTTCGAGCGAAATCGCCATCTCTTTGTCCTTGATCAGGTCGCGGTAACTTTCGGCCTGCGTCCAGCCACCGCTTTTCATGGACGCATGCGCCGCCGCGTCTTTGCCCCGACGGAGCGCTTCGGCGTCCAATGGATTTAGCTCGATGATTTGATTATAGACTTCGACTTCCTGATCGTTCTCTCCAAGCTCGCGGTACAAACGGCCGAGTTCGTGTAACACTTTGACATCGCGCGGATTTTCTTCGAGCAACGTGCGCAGCGCGAACACGCCAATCTCGGACCAGCCCGCTGCTGTTGCAGCTTCCTTTAAAGCCAGGTTCGCCTGTCGATTATAAGGTTCGTCTTCCAGCACCTTTTCCAGCATCTCGACGGCACGTTTCGGGTCCTTCTTGGTTTCTCGCTGCGCTTTCATGACAGCGAGCGGCGCAGTCGAGATATTGAAAAAACTTCTCTTGGTTGACTTGTGTCGCGTGACTTCAGTGCGCCGCAGCAATTGTCGTCCCGTTAGAAATCGCGGTTCCTGTTTCAGGATTTCCTGCAAAAGCGAAATTGCGTAATCGAGATTGCGCAGCTCAACAGCAGCCACTGCCTTGAGCCAAAGGTTGCGCTGTGTCTGGTTCAGTTCCTTTTCCGTCTTCACCGCCATTGCGGATAGTTTATCACAATACGCAATTCTGGTGCGGTGCACGTTTCACCGGGGCGGGCAAACACTCAGTTTCACAACAAATCCAGCTGCGGTTTTTCGTTTGTAGCACCTGCTTTTGCCGCTCTTTTGTGCGGCTTGGTGGACGGCGCAATTATGCCATCCGGTTTCTCCAGATGGGAGAGAATCTCCTTCGCCCGATCAAGAATCTCCTTTGGTAAACCTGCCAGCCGGGCGACCTGAATACCGTAGCTTTTGTCCGCGCCGCCCGGGATGATTTTGCGCAGGAAAATGATTTGGTCGTTCCACTCGCGGACTGCGACATTGAAATTGCAAACGCCTTTGCGTTCCTCCGCGAGTTTGGTCAACTCATGATAATGCGTGGCGAATAACGTGCGCGCTTTGATCTTGTCGTGGAGAAACTCCGCGACGCTCCAGGCGATGGAAAGGCCGTCAAATGTGGATGTGCCGCGGCCGATCTCATCCAGTATCACCAGACTGCATTCGCTCGCGTTATTGACGATATTCGAAGTCTCGTTCATCTCGACCATGAATGTCGATTGGCCGCGTCCTATGTCGTCGTTCGCGCCGACGCGCGTGAAAATACGATCCACCAGCCCGATCTCCGCACTCTCCGCCGGAACAAAGCTGCCTATTTGGGCCATCAGCCCAATCAACGCGACCTGGCGAATGTAAGTGGATTTTCCCGCCATGTTTGGGCCGGTCACGATCGCGAGTCGGACGGTCTCGCCATCCAGTGAAGTGTCGTTAGGCACAAACTTTTCTTCCACCAGATTCTGGTCGAGTACGGGATGCCGTCCGTCTTTGATCACAAGCCGCAGCGTATTGTTTAGTTGCGGCCGGCAATAACGGAACAACCGCGCAGTCTCAGCCAGGGCACAAATGACATCGAGCACGGCAATGGCCGCGGCAGTTTGCTGGATCGACTCCAGTTCCCGCAGAGTTTCCTCGCGCAGTTTTAGGAAAAGCTGGTACTCCAGTTGCCGCGCACGTTCGTCTGCGCCGAGGATTTTTGCCTCCATCTCCTTTAACTCCGGTGTGACGAAGCGCTCTCCCCCCACGGTGGTTTGCTTGCGCGTGTAGCGCGCAGGCACATTCGCAAGGTTTGATTTGGTGACCTCGATGAAATAACCAAAAACCGAGTTGTAACGTACTTTGAGTGACTTGATGCCCGTTGCAGTGATCTCGCGCTCCTGCAAATGGCTGATCCAATTCTTTCCATCGCGCGACGCCCGCCGCAGCTCGTCAAGATCGCCGTCGTATTCGTCCCGAAAAATTCCACCGTCTTTTAGAGCCAACGGCGGATCGTCGACGACTGCTTTCCCGAGCTTTTCAGCCAACAGAGGTATTTCGTGAATCGCGCTTTGCAATTGTAATGATAGCGCTGGTTCGCCGAGCCCCCCGCCTTTCTCAGCAACGACAGGCGCTTTTCCAAAGCTGGCTCGCTCGATCAGTTTTTGCAGTTCGCCTTTCAGTCGGGGAATTTCCTGAAGCGAAAATTTCAGGGCCACGAGATCGCGCGCGTTTCCCGAGGCCTGGCTCAGTCGCGATGTTGCGCGTTCGATGTCGCGAATGGGTTTCAGTTGAGCGCGGATTGCCGCAAGCAAGTCTGGTTCCTGCAACAAATCGGCGATCATTTGCTGGCGTCGCTCGAGCTCACTCAGATTGCGCAGCGGCTGCAAAATCCACGAACGCAACCTCCGGCCGCCCATCGGCGTGACCGTTCGATCAAGAACTGCGAGCAAACTGGTGTTACGTGCCCCGCGTGACTCGACCAGCTCGAGATTTGTCTGGGTCGCGGCGTCGAGCATGACGTATTCCGCGGGCGCATCGCAGCGCAACGAGGTGAGATGATCGATGTTACGCCGAAGCTGGTGCTTCAAATAGTGAACAATTGCGCCGGCGGCGGCGACCGCCTGAGACATTTCTCCGCAGCCAAATCCGTCCAGCGATTTCGTTTTGAAATGCTCGCATAAGGTGAAGGTCGCTTGCTCTGGCAGGAACGCGTAGCTGTCATACTCGAGCGCGCGATCGATCTCACCCAGCTGATCTTTCTGTTCGGAGCTGATGAGCAGTTCCGAAGGCGAAACACGCGCGAGTTCGTCAAAGAGCGATTGTCGATCTTGCAGTTGGGTGAGCCGGAACTCCCCGGTGGTGAGGTCCGCGTAAGCAAAACCAAATTTGCCGCCGTCGGCGTAAACCCCGCCCAGATAATTCGCGCGTTTCGCTTCGAGTAAGTCGAGGTCACTCACAGTTCCCGCGCTGATGATCTGGGTGATGTCCCGGGAAACGATTTTCCCCGGTTGCGGCTCGCTCGTCTGATCGCAAATCGCCACGCGTCGGCCAGCCTTGATCAATTTTGCGATGTAACTTTGCGCTGCGTGATACGGCATACCGCACATCGGCACGCCGTTGCGCTTGGTCAGGGCAACATTCAGCAAGACTGATGCTTCCTTTGCGTCTTCGAAGAAGAGTTCATAGAAATCGCCAAGCCTGAACAACAAAAGCGTATCTGCCGGGATGCTGCCTCGGAGCCGCCGGTATTGTTGCATCATTGGAGTGAGCGCGTCGGCCATGATTTCAGAATTAAATCAGCCCGCGCGAATTGCGAGTTTGGAATGTCGATTGGTAAAAATTCCTTGCCTGCCGGAGGCGTTCGTCTCCAATCTGGGCGCGGCCCGCATGAAGTTCATCGCTCATTTGCCTGGCGGCTGGCTCGGCACATTCTGTTTTCTTTTTTCTTCCGTTTTCCTTGCCGGTACGCTCGTTCAAAAGAATCCGCCGGTGCGTTCTGCGGACGCGCCGGTGCTGATTTGGGACATCGACCTAACGCTGGCCAGCGCGTTGCCGCGAAACTTCCGCACGACTGATGATCCGCCTAAGGCGAACAATGATAAGACGCCTTCGACCACTGGTTTGATTGATCTTCACGCCTCTGGTAGCGGAGAGTTTACCGCTGATAACCTCAAGCTTTTGCTGGCGCGAATGCATGGTCCGGTCACCATTTTCGATCTACGGCAAGAAACACACATATTTGTCAACGGCCTCCCTGTTAGTTGGTTCGCGACACGCGATTGGGCGAATGTCGGTCGCAGCCAGACTGAAATCGAAGAGGTGGAAGCCGCATGGGCGCAATCGCTTGGACCAGGGAGCGAAATCGCCGTTCGGCCCGGCAAGCCGGTCAAGAAGGGCGACGCTGACTCTGCCGTCCCGCAACGGGTGATTGTAAAAGAAGCGAGCATCGAACGCGATCTTGTGTCGTCTGCAGACACCAGTTATGTGCGGGTGGCTGTTACGGACCACACGCGACCGCTCGATGACGCGGTCGATCGATTTATTGTTGCCGTTCGCGCGCTTCCGGAGAACGCATGGGCGCATTTTCACTGCGAAGCCGGACTTGGACGAACGACCACATTCATGGTGCTGTACGACATGCTGCGAAATGCCACTCGTGTATCCCTCGAGGACATTGTGGGCCGTCAGAAATTACTCTCATTCGACTACGATGTGCTGCGTCCAGTCGGGCCTGGGAACTGGAAGGCTCCGTACGTAGAAGATCGGATCGCATTTGTTCGCGCGTTCTACAATTATGCGCGCGCTAATCCGAACGGTCGCCCGCACCTCTGGAGTGAATGGCTCAAATCGGGTGGGCGGTGACCGCGTGACGGGCGATGCACAGCATTAATTTTTCGTGCGCTGGGCGGGCAAGTTTCAAAGACGCTTTTTCAGAAAGGCGCGACCAGACGCCGACTTGAGATAATTTTCTAAATCAGCCGCGCGTTCGGAGTCTGAAAGCGCGATATAAGTTTTGATCCGCCAGGGTCTCCATTTTACCGTATGGGGAACCTTCCCGTTATTGTGGCGGATCAATCGACCGCGAAGATCGCGTGTGCTGCCAGTGTAGAAACGTTCCGGATTTGTTTCGCTCTGGAGAACGTAAACGTAGGTGAACTTTGCCATTGTTTTGGCTGGCTTGCCGAGCCGTAGCTCGCAACAAATGCGTTCCATGCACACTGGATGTCCGCCTTCGCCAAGGCTACGGCGCGACAGCCTTCGCTCTCCACTAAGTTGCGAGCGAAGGCTGGAGGCGAGGGGAGTTGAACCCCTGTCCTCGTCGCTATCCGCGCAAACATCTACATGTTTATCCGACGATAAATTCTGAGGAGCCAAGCCATGCGCCGGCACACTGCCGGCTCCCGAGCGTCCACGAAATCGATTCACGAACCGGCGCGGTCGCTCCGCCGATTCGCCAGCCTGCTGTCCACGCTTGCCGTCGTAGCAGGCGTCCCACGACAAACGTCGCGATCAATTAAGCCGCGAGAGCTAGACCTTCGTTGTCTGCGTTTGTTTTTTGGTCCGGTTTTTAACGAGGCCAACGAACCATCCTCGACATGCCGCCTGCGCTTCCAACAATGAGTCGAAGCCAGTACGCCCCCTTTTTTTGTGCTTGAACAAATACCTCTTTTTGGCGTCTTATGCAACAGAACCGCAAGACTCGTAGAGGCGCGGCTCTAAAGTGTAATTCCGGGAATGGCGATTCAAATAACAGCTCGATCCTTGGCCGACACGCAACAGGCGGACATGGCCTCCGGTGAAGCGATTCAGTCCGGGGAACTTTCGGGGCTTCCCGAGAAGTCAGCTCCGCTCTCTCGATTTTTCCGGCGCTCGCTGCGTTGGACGCGCCGAAACTTCAGTAGTCGCGCGAGGCTGCTTTCCGGCGGGGACGTGGTCGTTCTTTCAGCGCCAAAAAGCGGACGCACATGGATCCGGACGTTTCTTTGCGCTTACTT
>Ga0070698_100008589_pt1 | contig 11017 bp, 10 predicted proteins | sample KBSK1502metaG_FD_65477 | JGI IMG/M metagenome (GOLD analysis project Ga0070698, IMG submission 65477) | Corn, switchgrass and miscanthus rhizosphere microbial communities from Kellogg Biological Station, Michigan, USA - KBS K1-50-2 metaG | ecosystem: Host-associated > Plants > Roots >...
AATGACCAGCCGCCCGAGGAGTGGCTGGTGGCGCAGGCGGAGGGCCGCGACGGGATGCTGGCGGGCTTCGTCGCGCCGAAAGGGCCCGCCAGCCCGCGGATGCGGGTGGACGCGATCATCGTGCCGTGCGCACAGGCCGAGGACCTGGCCGCGCAGATTGCGAGCCAGTGGCCCGTCGACGGTTACGGCACGGCCCTCGACCTCGCGGTCGTGGAAGGCTTCGCCAGCAGCGACGCCGAACGTCCGGTGTGGGCCGCGACCGGGTACGAGTTCTGTCCCTGGCGCGCCACCACCCAGCACTGGCTGGGCGCGGCGTTCTGCAGTTTCTGGTGGGACTGATTCACGGTTCAGCGCTCGCTCCGTACCGCGGGCGCCGGCGTGATGTGTAATCGGCTTATGCAGTTCAACACTTACACGGCGGCTGGGGCGCACATCGCCTGCTGGCTGGTCAATAACCCCCTGGCCGACCGGGCGGCCCTGGCCGCCACGCTGGCCCGTTATGACGTCCACGAGCCGCTTGCGGACGGGGTCCGGTCGCAGGCGCTGGAGGGCTGGGCGGGGCGGGTGCGGGCGGTGTTCGAGTCCGGAACCGAGGCCGAGCGGGCGGAACGCGCCGACGCGCTGCTGGTCGCCGCCGACTGTCGGCCGCGACTGGTGCGCCACGGCGACGGCCTGCCGTTCCACCTCCACTACGCGCCGGTGCGGGCCGGCCTGACGGCGCGGGTGAAAGCCCTCACCGCCGGCGGCCTGGCCCACCTGATCGACGAGGGGGGCGGCTCACGGCTGCGCACCTGCCACCGGGGCGGATGCGACACCGCCTTCGTCGACACCTCCCGCAACGGCCGCCGCCGGTTCTGCTCCCTGCGCTGCGCCAACCAGGTGAACGTGGCCAAGCACCGGACCCGCCGACGTCAGGCGGCCGCGCACTAACCGGGACGTTATGTAATGGTTGAACTGTATAAGGCCATTACACGATAGTGGTCGGCATGGAGCCGACCGGACCCGCCGGCGCCCGGCGCCCGGCGCGGCGGCGCGGCGGTTCCGGCGCGACGGGCACGGCGCCGCACGGGAGCCGGCCAGCGCCCGCCGGGCGGGGCAGCCCTGGCTGGCCTGCGGCGAGCGGCCTGGTCGCGGTGGCCATGTGGGGCCTGGCGCCGGTGGCCACCCGGGCGCTGGTCATGCACCTGGCGCCGCTGCCGCTGCTCGCGGTCCGGCTGGGCGCGGCCAGCATCATCCTGCTGCCCTGGTGCGGGCCGGTGCTGCGGCGGCGGCCCGGCCGGGCGGCGCTCGCCCGGCTGGTGGCCGGCGGCCTGCTCGGCATGGTCGGCTACAACCTGCCGGTCACCGTCGGCCTGCAGTGGGTACCGGCGTCCACGGCGGGGCTGCTGCTGGCCAGCGAGCCGGTCTGGATCTTGCTCCTCGGGCGATTGTTCCTCGCCGAGCGGGTTCCCGGCCGGTCATGGGCCGGCGCCGCGGTCGCCCTCGGCGGGGTGGCGATCCTGGCCGGGCCCGGGGCGCTGTCGCTGCGTTCCGGGACCCGGGAGCTCGCGGGCGCCGCCCTCGTCCTGCTCGGCACCCTGCTCTTCGGCGGCTACACCCTCGTTATCAGGCCGCTGAGCCGCGCGTACGGGACGCTGCCCGCCACGGCCGCGTCTACGGTGGCCGGCAGCCTGCCGTACGCGGCCTTCGCCGGCCTGGTCTCGCCCCGCCAGCTCGGCGCGCTTCCGGCCGCGGCGTGGGGGAGCTGGCCTTCCTCGCCTTCGGCAGCACCGCCGCCGGCATGCTGCTCTGGAACCTGGCCGTGTCCCGCCTGCCAGGCAGCCGGGTCAGCCTGCTGCTCTACCTGGAACCGCTGGTCAGCGTCGTCGGCGCGGTGTCCTTGCTGCACGAGCACGTCTCCGGCGCCATGATCATCGGGGGTGTGCTGGTGCTGGCCGGGGTCGGCGCCACCTGGGCTCCCGGCCGGGACCGGCACCGCCGGGCCCGCGCTGCGGCAGCGCCGGCCCGGGGGGCACGACCTCCGTGCACCCCCTCGCCGCGGAGCAAGATCCGCAAGCAGGTCTCGGCTGATTGTGCGGCATGTCGCAGGCCGCGCGGTTAGTTAAGCTTCTGGGCCCGGGCGATGACCGAGAGCCCCCGGATCACATAGACGACACCGAGGATCATCGGTCCGTAGGCCACCACATAGGTGCCGCCGGTTGGCGACGATGAAGCACTGCTGTAGGTGGCAACCGTGATGATGAGGCCGATAACGAATATGACGGCCCCGATCACTATCTGCCGCATTCCGCGCTTGCGGGCGATGGCGGCCAGGGACGTTCCCGGCATCGGATTCGGCCCGCCCGGGAATCCTGGCTGGGGACCGGGACCGTATTGGCCGTATTGGCCGGGACCCGGGCTGAACTGCCCGGGAGGCTGACCGTACTGGCCGGGAGCCTGACCATACTGCCCGGGAGCCTGACCATACTGTCCCTGGGCCTGGCCGTACTGGCGGGGCGCTTGCCCGTACTGGCCCGGGACCTGGCCGAACTGACCGGGCGCCGCGCCGTACTGGCCCGGGTTCGGGTCGTACTGGCCCGAGGCTGGGTCATAGTGTGGGGTGGTCATGGTGCCCTCATTTCGTTCAGGTGGGGGGTTCAGCCAGGCGGAACGAGCACGGCGAGGCCCTGCAGCCGACGAGCATGGTCCAGGTCGATGATGGCCTTCGTTCCGAGCACGAAGATCTGGATGCCGCGATCCATAACGACGCCGGCCCACCAGTATTCGCTGCGCACAACTTCCCCAGCCCTGACGCCGCCGTGAACGAACGTATGGCGCGCACAGAGCCAGCCGCCGAGGAACACGTCGGGCTGCCAGTCGCCCACCGCCATGTCCGGCAGCTGGCTTCGCATGCTCTCGAGGCGGGTGATCGCGAAATCGTCGGTGGACGTCGTTATGAGCCCCGGTGATACGACCGCGGTCAGCCGCACGTTCCGCCGGGTGAGGATGAGTTTCTCTTCCACGGCCGACCGGCCGACCGCGGGCATCTGCACGACGGGCGTGATAGCCGGCGAGGGGGGCGGGTCAACCCTTATCGGCCCGAGATCGTCCGCCAGGCCGGCTTGCGCCTCGGTGACCGTCAGGATGAGGGAATACGGTCCGGTCAGGGCGTAGAGCTGCAGCTGAGGCTCGCCCCCGGGGCGCCGGAACCTCTTCTTCTTCGCGACGACCCGGGCGCGGCCGTCGGCAAACCCGCCGACCTCGGCCCGGTAGGGCGGCCCGCATGAATAGCCCCGTCGCCGCAGGCGCCTGCCCGTGATATCGACGAAGTCGTCGACGCTCGTCGTGGCGGCGGGCTCTAGAACGAGATGCAGGTCACCGATCTTGAACTGCGACGAGATCTCCGGCGGGCCGAGATCATCGGCCGCCGGGATCGCGCCGAGCAGGCTACGGAATGGCTCGCGTCCCGTCGCGCTGTCTGTCGTGCGCCGCGCGCCGATTGTTTCCGGATCCCCAGCCGGCCAGGAGGGCATGGCAGTCATCGTGGTGGGCTTCTCTAATCGGCTGGGTCCGCCAGCTGGACCCCAGGCGGGCCCCTTTGCCAGCTCCTGGGAGAGAACACAACAGTATCGGCCATTGGTCGGAGTTTCAGCGTATTCAGCAAGATAGCCACGGTTGTCCGCTGTGCCCGGTGTAATGGCCTGCGGAAGCCAGCCCCAGCGCCGCGTTAGCTGCGCCGCTGGGATTCTGCTGGCGGGACCGGCAGGGGCCTGGCTGGTCAGGACCGCGCGGGCCCGGTGAAGACGTCACGGACCGTGGCGGTCAGGATGAGCGGCGCGTCGCCGGGGTCGATCCGGCCCGCCCTGACCTCCTCCGCGCAGGCGTGGATGAGCGTGATGCAGGCCGTGATCAGCCAGCCGGCCGGGACGTCGGTGCGGAACGACCCGTCGGCCTGCCCCCGCTGGAGCAGCGCGCCGACGGTCCGGTGGGCGGCCTGGTGGGTCCGGGTCACCGCCTCGGGGCTCAGCTGCTCGGCGACGGCCTGGGCCATGGCGCCGTACCGGGCCAGGTGCCGCCACGCCGCGGCGAGCATCCGCTCCAGCGCCTGGACGGGCGGACCCTGGTCAGGATGGGCGGCCTGCAGCGCGGCCATCGTCTGGCGGACCGCGCGTTCCACGGCCGCCTCGAGGAGCACCTCCCAGGTGGGAAAGTGAGCGTACACGGTGACCCGGGACACGCCCGCCCGCGCGGCGACCGCCGAGATGCTGGTCGGCGCCCGGCGTTCCAGCAGGTCCTCGACCGCGTCGAGTATCGCGGTTACGTTCCTCTCGGCGATCGCCCGCTGGTACTCGGCCGTCCGCTGTGCGGCCATGTCAGTGCACCGCCAGCCTGGCGCCGTCCGCGGGCCGCACGCCAGGGATGGCCGCGGCGGCGAGGAGCGCGAGCCCGGCGGCGAGGCCCGCCGCGACCGTGAAGCCATGGCGGTATCCGGCCGCGAACCCGCCGCCGACCGCAATAGCGACCACGGAGAACACGGCGACCCCGAGCGCGGCGCCGATCTCGTGGGCCGTGGTCATCAGGCCGGACGCGAGCCCGGCCCGGTCCGCGGCGACGTCGCTCATCGCGGTGATCGAGACCGCGGGGAAGACCAGGCCGGTGCCCGCCCCGATGATCAGCAGGCCGGGCAGCAGGCCCGTGAGGTAGCCGGACCGAGCCGACACGACCGACAGCAGCAGCGCGCCCCCGGCCATGAGCGCGAGCCCGGCGACGGCTACCACCCGCGTCCCGGCGCGCGGCAGCAGCCGCGACGCGAGGTGCGCGCCGGCCCCGATCACCACGGTCACGGGCAGGAACTCCAGGCCCGCCCGCAGCGCCGAGGCGTGCTGCACGTCCTGAAGGTAGAGCGAGTTGAGGAAGAACGTGCCGACCAGGATGCCGGTCGCGCCGAGCATCACCACCACTCCGGCGACCAGGGACCGGGTGCGCCAGGTGCCCGGGGGCAGCAGCGGCCCCTGGACCGAGCGCTCGACCACCGCGAACGCCGCCAGCAGGGCGGCCGCCACCGCCAGCAGCAGCAGCGTGCGGGCCGATCCCCAGCCGTGCGCCCGCGCGCCCGACAGCGCGTACACCCCGGTGACCAGGCCCGCGGTCGCGAGCACCGCGCCCGGCAGGTCGAGCGCCCGGCGGGTCCTGGCCGGCGCCCCCGAGCGCGGGACGAGGCGCAGGCTCAGCAGGCCGGCGACCACCCCGACCGGAACGTTGATCAGGAACACCGAACGCCAGCCCAGCCAGGTCGTCAGCATCCCCCCGACCAGCACGCCCGCGCCAGCGCCGGCGCCGCCGATCGCGCCCCACGCGCTAAGCGCGGCGGCGCGCTGCGCGCCCGAGTAGGTCGTCGTGATGATCGACAACGCGGCGGGCGTGAGCAGCGCCGCGCCGAGCCCCTGGCCGGCCCGGGCGGCGAACAGCGCGCCGGCGGCCGGGGCCAGTCCGCTGGCCAGCGAGGCGGCCGTGAACACCGAGAGGCCGGCCAGGAGCATCCGGCGGCGCCCCGCCACGTCGGCCGCCCGGCCGCCGAGCAGCACCAGCCCGCCGCTCAGCAGGACATACGCGGTCACCACCCACTGCAGGTCGCCGGCCGCGACGTGCAGCGACCGCCCGATCGAGGGGAGCGCGACGTTCACCACGGTGGCATCCAGGATCACCATGAACTGGGCCACGCTCAGCAAGATCAGCACCGACCACGGCCGGCGCCGCGGGGCGGGCGCGGCATCTCGCGCGGGGACGGCTTCCGGCCGGGTAGTCCGTCTGGTCTTGTGCATGTGGTCCTCCAGCCTCTTGGCATAGTAGTTAACAGTGCTGTCAACCACTACTGTGCAATGACTTTACAGTGCTGTCAACCATAATTGGCCGCCGTCATCGCCGTTTAATCCGCCCCGGGTAGCGTCTAAGGCGAGCCGAGCGGCGCGGCGCCGCCTGGACTGAGGAGCGAGGAGCTTGCGACGAGCGACGAGGGAAGGAGGCGCCAGTGAAGGGGGAAGGGGAGGCGGGCGGGGCCGTGAGGCGAGCCGAGGACACAGCGTGAACCTTCGGCAGGCGGCGGCCGCCATCGCCGCGCTGGCGGCGGCCGGTTGCGCGGCAGCGACCCCGGTGGCCTCGCACCCCGCGGCACCGGCGGGCCGCCCTCGGACGCCGGGCTCGGCGAGCGGCTCGCCGTCAGCGCGGCCGCCACGTCCGACGCCGAAGCCGAAGCCGACGGTCGTCCCGGCGAGCGTGGTCATGTCCCGTTTCCGCGCCGCGGACGGGTCGGTGATCACGCTGGCGGAGTTCCGCGGCACGGTGACGTTCCGGCTGCACGCGGGCAGCGCGGACCCGGGTTACCCGGCGCTGGCACGGCTGCACGCCGGGTCGGCGGTGGTCGGCGGGGAGCGCCGCAGGCTGGTCGCCGCGTTCAACGGCGGGTTCAAGCTCTCCCAGGGCGACGGCGGCTATGAGCAGGAGGGCCACATCATCAGCCCGCTCGTCCGGGGGCTGGCGAGCCTGGTGATAGACCGCTCGGGCGCCGCGGTGATCGGCGTCTGGGGTTACGGCCTGCCGCAGCCAGGCGAAGCGGTCGACAGCGTCAGGCAGAACCTGTCGCTGCTGGTCAGCCACGGGCAGGCCACCGCGAGCGCGGCGGACTGGGGGCTGTGGGGGGCGACGCTGGGCGGTGGTGAGTTCGTCGCGCGCAGCGCCCTCGGCCAGGATGCGGCCGGCCAGCTCATCTTCGCGGGCAGCATGTCAGCCAGCCCGGCCGATCTCGCGGCGGCGCTCGTCCACGCGGGCGCGCGCCGGGCCATGGAGCTCGACATCAACCCCGAGTGGGTCCAGCTCGACGTCGCCAGGCACCCGGGGCACGCGCTGACCGCCGTCATCCCCGGCCAGCAGCGACCGGCCGACCAGTTCCTCGTCGGCTGGATCAGAGACTTCCTAACGGTCCTGGCGTCACCGTGACCACGAACGTTCGCGGGGGGCGCCGGCTCTGAGCCTGGTCCGCCGCGGGACACCAGGCGTTACCTATCTGATGGTTGATCAGCGGCGCCTCTGGCGGGCGTCCGGCAGAGGATCTCGCCGTGCGGGATCAGGAACCATCCGTCATCGCTGGCCGCCCACCGCAGCCACGCCTCGGCCAGGCGCCGCAGGTCCGCCCGGCTGGCCAGGGCGCGCTCGACCACGCGGTCGCCGAACGGCGACTCGGTCAGCCGCTCGGCCCACAGCCTGCCCCACCACGACCGGTCGCCGGGCGCCGCGTAGCACCATACGCTCGCCGACGCCTCGACCTCGGCGAACCCGGCCGCACGGGCCCAGGACAGCAGGCGCCGGCCGGCGTCGGGCTCGCCGCCGAGCGCCCGCGCCACCCGCTGGTACAGCGCCAGCCACTCCGCCAGCTCGGGATCCTCCGGGAACCAGAGCATCCCGCCGTAGTCGCCGTCGCGGGCGGCGACCAGCCCGCCGGCCCGGCACACCCGGCGCATCTCCGCGAGCGCGCCGACCGGGTCGGGCAGATGCTGGAGCACCTGATGGGCGTGCACCACATCGAACGTGCCATCGCCGAAGGCCAGGTGATAGGCGTTGCCGACGCCGAAGCCGACGTTAGGCCGGCCCTGGCGGACCGCTTCCTGCCGGGCGACGCCCAGAACGTCGGGGGCCTGGTCGACGCCGACGACCTGGCCGCCGGGAACCCGGGCCGCGAGGTCCACGGTGATCGTGCCCGGGCCGCAGCCGACGTCCAGCACGCGGGCCGTGTCCGGCAGGGCGGCCAGCAGGTAGCCGGCCGAGTTCTCCGCGGTCCGCCATCGGTGCGACCGGAGCACGCTGTCGTGGTGGCCATGCAGGTAGGTCTCGGCGGCGCTCGGCACGCACCTATCATCCCGGCTCGTCGTCTCAGCGGATCGGGCAGGTTTCACGGCGGCTCTAGGGGGCCGGGGTAGGCGGCCTCGGCCCGGGCCGCCAGCTTGCCGAGCTCGCGGCGGACCAGGAGCAGGGTGACGATGATGGCGACGACCGCGCCGATGCCCAGCACCAGGTTGATCGTGCCCGACGCCCGCTTCAGGGTGTTGCCGGCCAGGTAGGCGGCCCAGGTGTAGATGCCGGCCCAGATGATCCCGCCGGAGGCGTTCGCGGGCAGGAACCGCCGCCAGCGCATCTGGCTGGTCCCGGCCAGGAACGCCGCGTAGGTGCGCAGCACGGAGATGAACCGGCCGAAGAACACCACCTTCGGGCCGTGGCGGTCGAACAGGTAGCGGGCGATCTTCAGCTTCTGCTCGTCGAGGCGTACCCTGCGCCCGTACCGGTAGGCCAGCCGGTACCCGCCCTTGTCGCCGATCCAGAAGCCGATGTTGTCCCCGACGATCGCCGCGGCCGACGCCACCACGAAGATCAGCCACGGGCTCAGCCGGTGGGTGGTCCCGGCATAGGTACCCGCGGCGATCAGCGCGGTCTCGCCGGGCAGCGGCACGCCGAGGCTCTCGATCGCCACCAGCCCGAACACCGCCAGGTAGCCGTAGCTGGTGATCAGCCCGTCGATGCTCACGCCGACCGACCTTCTTCGCCGCGCGGTCGGTACATCCCTGTAATTTACAACTGCTGTAGAACTTCCTGGGACGCACCCCTTCGTCAGGAGCCTAGGTCCTCGACCGGCGGGCAGCCGGAGGCGGCCTGGTCGAGCCATTCACGCAGCGCGAGCGTCGCCTCGACGTCGTTGCGGTTGTAGGTGAGCAGCCAGTCGCGGGCCGAGCGGGCCGCGACCGGATCGCCGGGGTCGACGGCCTCGTCGTAGTGGATCATCGACTCACCGCCGCCGGGGTCGTCCACCTGCCAGGTGAAGCCGCTGAGCGGGGCCACGTGCTTGAGCCCCGCCGGCGAGCCGGTCAGCAGCTGGGTCTCGAACACGCGGAGCAGGTCCACCCACTGCCCGGACCCGGTGAAGGCGGCGACCTCGTCCTCCAGGCCCGTGACGGCCGCGATGCGCCGCATCTGCGTGCTCTCGGCGGCGGCGTTGTAGCAGTAGGCCCGGAAGACCAGGCCCGCGCCGGCCGCGCGCTGGCGCAGCCCCGACAGCCACCGCCAGAATTCCGCGAACAGGCTGGCCTCGACGTCGGCGGTCATCGGCTCCCAGGTGCAGAACGGGTGGTAGCCGGCGGGCGCGGCATCCCGGCCCGACCGGTCGGTGACCAGGGCGCCCCACAGGTAGACGCCATCCTCGACGTTCTCCATGTCGATGTCGACCTCGAGGTCGCCGCGGGGCACCTCGACCCGGGCCACGCCGCGGCGCCGGTAGGCGGGCGAGCGGCCGAGCGCGGCCCGGGCCCGGTCGATCTGCTCGGGGAGATCCCGCATCGGGCGGTCGCTGTAGGCGGCCGTGCGGGCGCAGAGCACGCGGGCGTCGCCGAGCGTGCGGATGCCCGCGCGGGCCAGGCGGGCGAGCTGCGCTCGCCTGCGCTCCCCCAGGACCGTGGCGGTCGGCGTGTCGTCGGGCAGGGTGCCGAGCGCCGCGGTGATCGGCCGGAGGTCGACCTGGCCCGCGACCAGCGTGGCGGTGCGGTGGTTGAGGGCGGCCAACTCGGACCGGCTGGTCACCCCGTGATCGCGGTGGATGCGCCACGCCCGCCAGCCCAGGTTCGGCAGCAGGCTCACGTCGCCGGAGCCTGCCGCGAGCTGCGGGCCGCACCACGACCACCAGGGGCACTCGGCGCACTCCGCGATCCGTACCGGCAGCACCAGGAGCCTGACGTCCGGGTCGGCCAGGTGAGCGGCGGCGACGGCGAGGATGTCCAGGCGGAAGCCGAACTCGAAGTCGTACACCTCCATGGTCGAGCGCCGTTTCTGCCGCCCGGACGCCGACGGGGTCACCCAGCTCGGCGCGTCCAGGTCATACCAGGCGACGAGGCCGTCGACGCCGATGATCCCGCCGACGCGGCCGCCGGGAGCGGCCAGGCCGGCGGCCTCGAGCATCCGCTGGTAGTGGGCGAGCTGGAGCAGGTCCTCCCGGCGCTTGCGGGCCGACGAGGCCGGGTCCTCCTCCGCCGCCTCCCAGGTCAGCCGGTCCAGGGACGAACAGCGCGCGGGCAGGCCGCCCGGCCCGGCGTCCAGGCAGCGGTGGTGCTTGATGTCCACCGGCCGGTAGCCGGAGCCGCCCGCCGCGGCGACCAGGAGGTCGGGCTCGCCCACCCGCCGCCCGGCGAGATCGGCGGGCAGCCGTCCCGCCACGATGAGCGGCGCCCCCTCGCGCATCGCGCCGGCCGTCGCCGCCTCCCGCTCCGCCCGGTCCCCGTCGGCCACCACCAGCGCGTCCGGATGCAGGGCGGCAAGCCGGGCCACCACCTCGGCCTCGAACCGCAGTCCCCGCGCGAACTTGCGCTCCAGCAGCCGCGACACGGGCAGCGGGTCGCACGGCCGGACAGCGTCCCACTGGGCCCGGACCGGGCACTGCTTGGCCACGTAGCCGCCCTGCGGCGGCACGGCCGAGACGTCATAGCGGGTGCCCACACGCCCGATGCTACGAACCGCCTCTTTGACGTCCTCCCTGCCATGAAGGGCGGGGATTCCTCCAGCGCGGCTCATGCGACGCTCCGGTGGGTTCCTGCTTCAGCGCCGGCCGCCACTTGCACCTCGGTGTCGCTGATCTTCTCCCCGCGGGCGTGGCATTCGTCACGGACTCGCAGGCAGTCGTTGTAGACCACCCTGGCGCAGCCGAACGCCCGCGCCAGAGCTTGCTGCTGCCCCGGCGACGGGTAAAGACGGTACCGGTACCTGACCTGCACAGCACCAGACCATAACTTCGGCCAGTGACAATCTGGGAGGACTACCACCCTGGCGGGTGCACGTCAGATTTGCAGGTAACGAAGATCATCTTCGCGACGTGGCAGCTCAGATGATGCCTGTCTGGGTGTGACGGTGTGCTTCGCATGCACATCCGACAATCGCGCGTCGCCAGGGCTTAGCTTAGTGTGCAGTCAGTTGGTACGCCTGACTCGTGCGCTTGGAACTGCTAAAGACC
>Ga0070698_100008592_pt1 | contig 11014 bp, 12 predicted proteins | sample KBSK1502metaG_FD_65477 | JGI IMG/M metagenome (GOLD analysis project Ga0070698, IMG submission 65477) | Corn, switchgrass and miscanthus rhizosphere microbial communities from Kellogg Biological Station, Michigan, USA - KBS K1-50-2 metaG | ecosystem: Host-associated > Plants > Roots >...
CGTAGATCCTGCTTGGTTTCGGCGATGCACTCAGCCAGCCGCGAGATTGGCACACACACATCTGTGCTAAGCACGCGACAGCCCGGGCGAAAAGCCAGGCCGGCATAGTAGGCGTTGTGCCGCGCCTTCCACATGGCGGTGCGCTCCTCAGTCTTGACTGCCCATTTGAAATCACTGCCACCCAAATCGTGCATGATCTCACCTGCCCTTTCGGCATTTTCACGCACTGCAGCGGCTGAACCATGGAATTCCAGAAAAAGAGTTGGCTGTTCAACTAGGCCCAGCCCAGAAAATTGATTGACCGCTTTTACCATCACTTCATCCAGGAATTCAATGCGAGCCACGGGTACGCCGGTTTGCATCACTTGTGTCACCGCTTGCACCGCAGATTCAAAAAGGTTGAAGCTCACCACAGCCGCCGATATTGCTTCAGGCACGCCCTGTAAGCGCAGGGTAATCTCGGTGATGATCCCAAGTGTGCCTTCCGATCCCACGAATAGGCGCGTGAGATCATACCCAGCCGATGACTTGTGGGCGCGTGTGCCTGTTGCAATGACTTGCCCGTCTGCCAGGACGACTTTGAGGGCGAGCACGTTCTCGCGCATGGTGCCATAACGGACAGCGTTGGTGCCACTGGCGCGGGTACTGGCCATGCCGCCGAGGGTCGCCTCCGAGCCGGGATCAACCGGGAAGAACATCCCGCGTCTTTTGAGCTGCTCGTTGAGCTGTTGACGTGTCACTCCGGCCTGCACCGTGCAATCAAGGTCGTCGGCGCTGACGCGTAAAATTTTAGTCATGCGGGAGAGGTCGACTGAAACTCCGCCATGCGGGGCGAAGACGTGACCCTCGAGTGAAGTCCCGGCTCCAAAGGGGATGATGGGTGTCTGATATTGCTGACATAGTTGGACAATTTCAGCTACTTCCTCCGTGTTAAGCGGAAAGCAGACAGCCTCCGGTGGCATTGGACGGAACGAAGATTCATCCTTGCCATGCTGTTGGCGCTCGTAGTCACCGTTCGTAAACCTCTCGCCAAGCAATTGCGAGAGTTTGTTGGTTAGTTGCACATTCATTTGTTTTCTCCGTTTATAGGCTTTTCAGATTTCTACTCCATTGCCAACACATGCCGGGCGATGACAATTCTGTGGATCTCGCTTGTACCTTCGCCAATGGTCATCAAGCGCGCGTCGCGGTAAATTCTTTCAACAGGATATTCGCTGGAATATCCATACCCGCCGTGGATCTGGATGGCATTTCGGCAGACGCGTTCCGCCATTTCAGTGGCGAACATTTTCGCGATAGCGGCTTCTTTATTGTAGGGGCGTTTTTGTTCTTTAAGCCACGCAGTTTTATATAGCATGGTGCGCGCTACTTCGATCTCGGTGGCCGCGTCGGCTAGCATCCATTGGATGGCTTGTTGTTCCGCGATCGGTTTCCCGAAGGCTTTGCGTTCTCTCGCATAGTTGACGGCATGCTCAAAGGCAGCTTGGGCCAGACCGATTGATAGCGCGCCAATGCCGATTCGCCCACCATCCAGCGTAGAGAGAGTCTGTTGCAATCCCTTGCCCTCTTCTCCGATCAGATTCCCCAAAGGCACGCGCACATCCTCAAAGGTCACTGCATGCGTGGGGGAGCCGTGGAGTCCCATCTTCTTTTCGGCGGGACCAATCTTTACCCCTAGCGTGTCTGTTGGAACCAGGATCTGGCTCAAGGAATGGGAGCCACCTTTCGGGTCCGTTCGAACGAGGGTAATGATATATTCCGCAATGGAGGCGTTGGTGCACCACATCTTTGCACCGTTGATCAGCCAGTCGTTCCCGTCTTTGACCGCTTTGGTGATGACTCCGCCTTGTAGATCGGAACCCGCTCCAGGTTCCGTAAGAGCGAGCGCGGCGAGTCTATTTTTTCCGCTGGCAACGAGTGGTAACCATTTTCGCTTGAGTACTTCGCTCCCATAAATGACAATGGGCGTGGTGCCGAGTCCATTGTGCGCGGCGATGGCAAGCGCGGTTGAGCCGCAGCCCCAGGCTAGTTCTTCGATCGCAATCGCCGCGCTGACGGAGTCCACGCCCGCGCCGTCATATTCTTCAGGGATGTTCAAACTCAGCAGACCAAGAGGACCCATCTTGCGCGTTGCGTTCCAGTTGAACTCGCTGGTGACATCCACTTCATGGGCTTTGGGCTGCACTTCCTTTGCAACAAAATCATGAACAGTTTTTTGCCAGAGCTTTTGCTCTTCGGTTAGGTCAAAGTTCATTTTAATTTTCCTTTATTTGATTTCTGCTCGGCAATATGGAATTGGTCTTGAGTTCGTTCCTATTTGCCTGCGTTAAGTCCTTTTGACCCATTGTACCAAGTCTGAGATGGGGAAACTGCAGAAGCCACGTGGCTGCGGTGTGAGAATTTTATGACTTGAACTCAGAGATTATGCTAGAATTCTAACGATGGATATGGTAGGCTGGTTGCCCGAGCTGTTCATTTATTCATTCTTTCAACGATAAAATATAATAATGCTACAGGAAACATAAAATGGATCAAATGAAATATGCCCTGCTTACTGAAGTAACAGGTCGTTGGAAGCAGATATACTTGAAAGCTTCTTACACTCTGAAGAGATTGATGTAGTACTCGTTCAAGATGGTGTTTCCCATTTAACTCACACAACTTCATTCGCACCTGTTAAGATCTTTGTTCCCAAGGAAAATATCAGGAAAGCACGCAATTTATTGAAAACTTTTAACGAAACTCAAGATGAACCAAAGGAGAAAATTGATATGGCAAGTAAAAAGCAGATCGAAGAACGTGAAAAGCTGCGACGTGCCAAACAAACTGAGCGCACGATCCAAATGGTTGGCGGAGGCATTGTTTTGCTTATCCTTGCAGTGCTGGCTTTTATGTATTTTTCCAATCGGGAACCTGCAGCTCAGGAGCCGGCCGCCGTTGACACACCGCAAACGACAACACTGCAATATGACACATATCCGCCAATGACGATCGATGTCAATAAGCAATATTTTGCTGCGGTCAAAATGGTGAACGGAGGTGAGTTTACCATCCAGCTCTTCCCGGATAAGGCTCCGAAAACGGTGAACAGTTTTGTTTTCCTGGCGCGCGAGGGATATTTCAATGGCGTGACTTTTCATCGCGTGCTGGACGGTTTCATGGCACAGGGTGGCGACCCAACTGGCACGGGCGGAGGCGGCCCAGGTTATGAGTTTGAAAATGAGAACAGTGACTTGACCTTCGACAAGGAAGGCGTTGTGGCGATGGCGAATGCAGGACTCGATACGAATGGTAGTCAGTTCTTCATAACTTTTGTGCCGACGCCCCAACTCAATGGTGGCTACACCATTTTTGGGCAGGTCATTGAAGGTATGGATGTAGTCAACGCCATCACAAGACGCGACCCGGATACAAATCCGTCTTTCGCCGGAGATGCGATGGAAAGCGTCACAATTACTGAACAATAAATAAAGCAGCGATGCCTGACAAAAAAAGGACGCCATCCATTTGGATGGCGTCCTTTTGCTTTTAACTAAACAGCTAACAAAACTACTTACGCGTACATTCCCCAGTCGAGGGCGGAAGGATCTTCCATCATGGAGAAGTCCCACACGTCCATGCCCATTTCAATTGTCACCGGCATGTCTAACCCTTCAACGGCTTTGGCTTTGGTCATTTCGATCATCGCTGGGCCATATGGGCAGAACGGAGTGGTGAGGATCATCTTCAAGCGTGCAATGTCGTTTTCGATTGCTACATCGCGTACCAATCCCAGTTGGATAATGTTCATGCCAATTTCAGGGTCAACAACTTCTGAAAGTTTTTCGCGTGCCATTTGTACTTTGTCTGGGTGTGTTTCGTGAATTGTCCACTTGATCGGGTTAACGATTTCTTCGGTCATTTTTCCTCTTTGTAATTTGGGGGTCGAGTGGAGCGTTTTGGCTTCCAACACGCTCGTATCGAAACCTAGTTTTTAACAACTGCGGGCTGTACAACATAAGTGCAGAATGCGCCACCATCAAGAATGCATTGTACTTTATTGGCAGGTAACGCGAGCATTTTTGAGATCAAAGTCTGATCCATGGTACAAACTTCAGGATGTGCAATACCGATCTGGTAATATGGGCAGGATATTTCATGGATCTGGTATTGTCCATCTTTCTTTTCCCATTCAACGGTAAAGCCTTCTTGTGCCAGTAGTTCTTTGACAAAATCGAGACGCTCTTCCATGCTCAAACCTTCAATTTGGCTGGAGTATTCGTTTGCCATGTCTTCAGCGATCTGGCCGAACAACTTGCTCACCATCGGCGCGGGCATGGTTTCTTTCATCTGTGTCAATAGACGCGTGGTAAGGCGCAGATATTTCGTGGGGAATTTTTCCATCCCATCTTCGGTGAGAGAGTAGACTAGGCGCGGGCGGCCTACGCCGTGCCTCTGCTCATCTGCCATGACCAGGCCTTCCATCTGTAAATTTGTGAGATGATGCCGTACCGAAATGGGATTAATGCCCACAGCCTCAGCCAGGTCGTTAATGGCGATCTTCGGCTTGCGAAGAAGCACCTGAAGGATCTTGTCTTTCATACTTTTCATGCTCGAAAGTATATCAGCGTGGCATCACTCTGTCAATATTTATGATATTTCTCATAAATATTGACTTTTACCTGTTATCCTGCTATAATGCTGCGGTCAGGCAGAAGATGGGCGAAGAACTGTCGTTCATGCTGAATTGTCTGACAAAAACACGAATTTGTCAGGAGAATCAATGTCGCAACTCGAAATCAAGAACCTTCACGTCAATATTGACGGGAAGGAGATTCTGAAAGGTCTCGATCTAACAGTAGAGCAGGGGAAGATCCACGCAATTATGGGCCCTAATGGCACTGGCAAGTCCACGCTGGCTTACACATTGATGGGACACCCATCCTATACGGTCACTGAAGGTGATGTGCATTTTAAGGGTCAAAATATCCTTGAGTTGGAGCCGGATGAGCGCTCACGCCTCGGCATTTTCCTTGCATTCCAATATCCTGTCGCCATCCCCGGTGTGACAGTCGCGAATTTCCTGCGCACTGCCATCAACGCGCGGCGTCGCGCAGTCAATGCCGAAGACAAGGGTATGCCCATTCCGGAGTTCCGTAAGCTTCTCAAAGAGAAAATGGATCTCCTGCGCATGGACCACACTTTTGCAGGCCGCTATCTTAATGAAGGTTTTTCAGGTGGCGAGAAAAAGCGCGCCGAGATCCTGCAATTGGCTGCCCTCAAACCTGAGATCGCCATACTGGATGAAACCGATTCAGGTCTGGACATCGACGCGCTGCGCATCGTAGCAGACGGAGTCAACGCGCTGATGAGTAATGACATGGGCATGCTGGTGATCACACATTATCAGCGTCTGTTGAATTACATCAAACCGGACTACGTCCATGTGATGCTGGATGGCCGCATTGTTGAATCTGGTGGGCCTGACCTGGCATTGCATCTGGAAGATCAGGGCTACGATTGGGTACGAGAGAAGCACGACACCGTGGTCGAAGGGTAACAGGCAACGGCTGAGAGTCGATTCGTAAAACGATAACAGGTGCCGGCCCTGAAAGATGCGCTTGGTTTAATCCAGGCGAGGCGGCCAGAGGGACATCTGTAAAAGGTGAATATCATGAGTGAAGATACAAAGACCCTGGAAGATATCGGACAATACAAATACGGTTTCCATGACCGCGATGACAATTACGTTTTCAAATCTGAACGCGGACTTTCGCGCGAGGTAGTTGAAAATATTTCGCGTATGAAGAAAGAACCGCAATGGATGCTTGAATTCCGCCTCAAGGCGCTTGAGCATTATCGCACGCGCCCAATGCCGAATTGGGGTCCATCGCTGAAAGAGCTCGATTTCGAAAATATTTATTACTACGTGAAGCCAACTGAAAAAAGCGAAAAATCATGGGACGATGTTCCTGATGATATCAAGAAGACTTTCGATAAATTGGGGATCCCCGAAGCTGAGCGAAAATTTTTGGCTGGCGTAGGCGCGCAATACGAATCGGAAATGGTCTATCATTCGATCCAGGAGCACCTTGAAAAGCAAGGTGTCATCTTCCTTTCGATCGAAGACGGTCTCAAGCAATACCCCGATTTGTTCCGTGAATATTTTGGCACGGTCATTCCACCTGAAGATAATAAATTTGCTGCATTGAACAGCGCGGTCTGGTCAGGCGGCTCGTTCGTCTATGTGCCGAAGAACGTGAAGGTCGATCTGCCTCTCCAGGCTTACTTCCGTTTGAACACCGCCAATGTGGGGCAGTTCGAACGCACACTTATCATCGTGGATGAAGGCGCGTCGGTGCATTATGTTGAGGGCTGTACAGCGCCGCAATACACAACGGACTCGTTCCACTCTGGTGTGATCGAGATCATTGTGAAGAAGGGCGCGCGCTCGCGCTATTCAACGATTCAAAACTGGTCCACCAATGTTTACAATCTGGTCACGCAACGCGCCAAGGTTTTTGCGAATGCTTCTCACGAATGGGTGGATGCGAATATCGGTTCAAAGGTCACGATGAAATATCCGTCGTGTTATCTGATGGAACCCGGTGCACGCGGCGAAATGCTTTCGATGGCATTCGCCGGTCCTGGCCAGACTCAGGATGCGGGTGGCAAGATGTACCATTTCGCACCCAACACAACAAGTAAAGTCACATCCAAATCCATTAGCAAGGGCGGTGGGCGTGCTTCGTTCCGTGGCCTGCTCAAAGTTTACAAAGGCTCTAAAGGCGTGAAATCCAACACGGTTTGCGATGCACTTTTGCTCGACCCTTTATCCCGCTCAGATACGTATCCATATATCGAAATCGATGAAGATGATGTCTCGATCGGTCACGAAGCTTCAGTGAGCAAAGTGGGTGAAGAGCAGCTCTTCTACCTCATGTCGCGCGGTCTTAGCGAAGAAGAAGCCACCACCATGGTTATCTCGGGTTTCATCGAGCCGCTTATCAAGGAATTGCCGATGGAATACGCGGTCGAAATGAATCGCCTGATCCAACTACAGATGGAAGGATCGATAGGCTAACATGCAGGAAAAACCCAAAGTAGTTGTTTCAAAAACTCGACGTGCTGATTCCGCCGCAAAGGAATTTAACTTTTCACAAGCAGATATCCGCGCAGCAGGTGACTCAGTCGCTTCATACCGGACCTTAGCCTGGAACGCGTTTAAACGGCTTTCCCTCCCCATCACCACTGAAGAGGCCTGGCGCCGCACTGACATCCACAACCTGCCCGTGGACAAATTCAAGTTCGCGAACGATGGCGCGTTCAACGACCTGCCCTCGGTCCGCGAAGATCTGCTCAAACCGCTGACAGGTAATAAGAATGGTGGGCAGATCGTGCTCACTCCGGGCGGCGTCACAATTGAACTCGAAGAAAAACTTTCCAAACAGGGTGTCATTTTCACAGACTTAAAAACTGCTGAACAGAAACATCCTGAATTACTTGAGAAGATGATTGGCAAGACGGTCAATGTTGAGGAAGGTAAATTTTCTGCATTAGCTAGCGCGTTTGCACAGAACGGTATTGTGCTGTATGTTCCCAAGGGCGTGATCGTTGAAGAACCACTTCACTCGGTGCTGTGGGGCCCTGGCGCGGATCTGGCGCACATCTCGCATATTCTGGTTCTTGTGGACGATGGCGCGTCGGTGACGTATGTTCACGAGTCAGCATCACCGGACGAAACAGGATCCAATTCGATGCACGCGGGGATCGTCGAGATCCAGGTAATGCAGGAAGCGTCGCTGAAATTCGTCGAACTGCAATCCTGGGGACGTCACGTTTGGAATTTCAGTCACGAACGCGCCCGCGTGGATCGCGGTGGCAAACTGGACTGGATCTTTGGCGCGATCGGTTCGCGCCTGACCAAGAATTTCTCCGAGCTTGATCTTGTAGGCGAGGGCGCACAGGGACGCATGTCTGGTTTTTATTTCACTGATGGCAATCAGCATCTTGACCATGATACGCAGCAAAATCATCTTGCCCAACACACGACCAGCGATCTGCTGTTCAAGGGCGCGTTGAAAGGCAAAAGCCGCTCTGTCTGGCAGGGCATGATCTACGTCGCGCCCGGAGCGCAGAAAACTGACGGGTATCAGGCCAACCGAAATCTGGTGCTGAGCGACGGCGCGCGCGCAGATTCGATTCCTGGCCTGGAGATTCTCGCCGATGATGTCCGCTGCACACACGGCGCGACCGTTGGCAAGTTGGAACAGGAACCGTTGTTCTATCTCAAGTCGCGTGGCATTCCGCAGGCAGAGGCGGAAAAGATCGTCGTCGAAGGATTTTTTGATCCCATTTTTCAACGTATCCCATTTGAAGGAGTGCGTGAACGTTTCCAACAATATATTGCAGATAAGATGGCTTAGTTGAATAAAATAAAAAGAATTGAAAGAAATGAGAACATTGATGGCTACTAAAACCCAAGCAAAATCAAAACCTGGTATTCAGGCAAAAGCAAAAACTGGAAGCAGCATCAAGGAAAAGCCGCGCGTGAACGAGAAGGTGCAGGTGGTGAATAAGATCTCGCCGCCGCGCATCCCATCGAAAAGTGAGGAACGCAGGTTGTCAAAAGCTCTGCGTATGCCGCAATATGCTTATATGAAAGCACCTGGCCTCGCACATGATTTTCAAGTTGGCGATACAGTTGAAGTTTATTGTGATCATGAAAAAGACAAGGAACGTGTGCGCGGCTGGATCCGCGGCATTGTTGTTCAGGTGGATAACAAGATGGTCGCCGTGCAGTTCCGCTCGAATGTCTTTCTTACCGATGGCTGGATGGTTCCTGACCGTATTCTTTGGTATCCATTAAACTCTGTGCACATTCGCCCTGTTCTAAAGAAGAACAGGAAAGATAAGATCATCCCAGAGTATTAATAGGTACGAGGTAAATCAGTAGACATGTAAACATGTTTACGTGTCTACTTTCCCATGTTAAACGTAAACGAAATACGAAAAGTTTTCCCCATCCTTCAGCGTGAGACCCAACCAGGGACTCGGCTGGTCTATCTTGATTCCACTGCGACCTCACAAAAACCACTGGCTGTGCTGAATGCGATGGAAAATTATTATCGCAGTTCAAATGCCAATATTCATCGCGGCGTGCATACATTGGCTGAAGAAGCGACAACGCTTTATGAACAAGCACGTGAGAAGATCGCAAGATTTATCAACGCACCGTCTGCACGTCAGATCATTTACACACGGAATACCACCGAATCGATCAACCTGGTTGCATACACATGGGCGCGCGCAAATTTAAAAGCGGGCGAGCTTGTCATTCTGACCGAGATGGAGCATCACTCCAATCTTGTGCCATGGCAGATGTTGCAAATGGAACGCGGCCTTGAACTCGACTTCATCCCTGTGACCGAAGACGGCCTGCTTGATCTGGATGCCTACAAAGCACTTCTCTCGCGCAGCCCGAAGCTGGTTTCGTTTACCCACATGTCCAACGTGTTGGGCACGATCAACCCCGCGGGTGAGATCATTCGGCTGGCTCACTCTGTGGGTGCGGTCGCGCTTGTCGACGCGGCTCAATCCGTCCCGCATCTGAAAGTGGATGTGCAGGCGCTTGATGCGGATTTCCTGGCATTCTCCGCGCATAAGATGTGTGGACCCACAGGTATCGGCGCATTGTATGGCAGAACTGAATTGCTTGAATCCATGCCTCCGTTCCTGGGTGGTGGCGATATGATCAAGGAAGTGCACCTGCGCTCCTTCCGTGCCAATACGCTTCCACACAAGTTCGAAGCAGGGACTCCCGCCATCGCGGAAGCTGTTGGTTTTGGCGCGGCAGTGGATTATTTGTCTTCTTTGGGTATGGATAACATCGCCGCGCATGAACATGAGATCACTGAATATGCTCTTGAAAGACTGGAAGAGGTTCCAGGCCTCAAGTTATTTGGCCCTTCAGCAGATAAAAAGGGTGGCGTGGCAGCATTTACTTTCGAAGGCATCCACCCGCATGACGTTGCACAAATCCTTGATCGAGATGGAATTGCTATCCGTGCCGGGCATCACTGTGCGCAGCCCCTGCATGAGAAATTTGGAATCCCTGCCACGAGCCGCGCCTCCTTCTATTTGTATAACACGAAGGACGAGGTGGATATGCTGGTAAATGGGATCTATAAAGTTAGAGAGATGTTTGCATAAATGGACGATCTTTATCGCGAAGTCATCATCGAGCATTATAAAAACCCGTCTCATAAGGGGCATCTTGAGCCACATGATATTTCATTTGAGGATAGCAATCCGTTGTGTGGCGATCATATTGAGATCACCCTGCGAACAGATGCCAGTGGTCACATCGCTGATGCACGTTTCGACGGTCGTGGTTGCGCCATCTCACAGGCATCCGCAGATCTGCTGGTCGAATCGATCATAGGGAAGCCACTCGAAGAAGTTAAGAAACTAAACAAGGAATATATCCTTGATATGCTCGGAATTGAGCTTGGACCTGTCCGTTTAAAGTGCGCCTTGCTTTCATTGAAAGTATTGAAAGCTGGCATTTATGGGTTGGGCCAGGCGAGCGACGACTTGGTGGAATAGGCGCTTTTTCCTCTCCCTGAGAGAGGGCAGGGTGATGGAAAATTTATGTTCAACTACACAACTTTCGACGGATCCAAAATTGAATATTACGAAATCGTCCCTGCCAGCGAGCTGCCTCCAGGCGAACGATTGTTTGTCGAGATCGAGGGGCAATCCCTTGTGATCTTCAATATTGCAGGACAGTATTTTTCGATCGCGGATGTGTGCTCGCATGACGATGGCCCGGTAGGGGAGGGTGATATTGAAGGCTACAATGTTGTCTGTCCGCGGCATGGTGGCGAGTTTGACATACGAACGGGGAAAGCCGTCCAATTGCCAGTTGTCGTGGATATCCCAGCTTATCCTGTTCAAGTACGAGATGGAAACATTTACATTGGCCTGCCGAAAACGTGAAATATTTTCGATCCATACCAAGTGCCTTCTGTTG
>Ga0070698_100008593_pt1 | contig 11013 bp, 8 predicted proteins | sample KBSK1502metaG_FD_65477 | JGI IMG/M metagenome (GOLD analysis project Ga0070698, IMG submission 65477) | Corn, switchgrass and miscanthus rhizosphere microbial communities from Kellogg Biological Station, Michigan, USA - KBS K1-50-2 metaG | ecosystem: Host-associated > Plants > Roots >...
CAGACCGAGGCAACATAGGAAATGGCGTCGGCCAGAAACGGCAGCGACCGGGCAAGGCCATAGAGCATTCCGCCCAGGGATGGCCCCAGCAGCGTGACCACCCCTGCGGTGACCTCTTGCTGTGCGATGGCGACGGGCAGTTGCTCCTTGCGCACCACACGTGGGATGCTGGCAGCCTGCGCCAGGTCGAAGAACGTCGCCAGCGCGCCCTCCACCACGGCCACCAGGTATAGCTGCACTGTTGTCAAGTGACCAAGGGCGAGCGCAAGAGGAATGCTGGCAAGCGCGAGCGCTCGCCCTGTATCACACCACAGCATCGTGTACTTGCGGTTCCAGCGATCAACCAGCGCCCCTGCAGGCACATTCGTCAGCAGTATCGCGACGGCGCGCAGTGCCCCCACCAAACCCGCCTGCACGGGCGCGTGCGTCAAAGACAGGATCAATAGCGGCAGGGCAAGCTCAGAGGCAGTACTGCCCGTCGTAGAAATCGCCTGCCCACCCCACAACAGGAGATAATCGCGGTTCTGCCACAGTCGGCCAGCGTGCCGCTCCGGCGCGACGAATCCTAACTCCCTGTTCGATAGCGACATAGGTTCCTACTTTCCTGAAAAAAACGCGACGGTATACACATGACTGTAGAAAGGGGTGGACTCAGGAGCGTGCAAGGAATTTTAGGACTGAGAACGATTTGCAAGAGCACCCTCAGCTTTAGCCGACGAGAAAGGCTCGTTCTTTTCTGCTCAGGGCAATCCTTCTTCCTATGGTTCATGCGGACTGAGTTGCCAACGGATGATATCGGCATAGCGCACGAGCCGTTCGAAGAGAGTACGCCGCAGCCGATAGATATCCTCCACTGAACTGAACTCCTGTGGGCAGAATCGCACAATCTCTCTGGGCTTGAGCCCGCAATGGTAGAGCAGATAGGCCAACCGCTGCTCACGCCGGTTGGAGAGCATCGTTTGGAGAATCTCCCACACCATACTGCCCTCGGTCTGTTCTTCTGCGAGTGGCTCACCCGGCTCTCCCGGCTCCAGCAACGGGACTTCTTTTGGCCGCGAGTAAGCGCGCAGCGTATCCAGGACGGCCCCATGTAGGCTCGCACGTAAGTACTGCAAGGCGGCGGCAAGCGTTCTGAATGACACGTGCTGGGAGAGTGCGGTCGCCTGCCAGAAGCGCTCAAAGGTCAGCGCGACGTAGTTCGCTGCGCTCTCCAGGCGACAGGCTGCCGCTCGGCTCGGATGGCGACGAAGCCATCCCAGCACGATCTCGCCGAAGCACCGCTGCACCCATGCCCACGCTTCTGCATCGCCCTCGACGGTTGCACGGCGGAAGAGTTCCAGCCCATAGGCCTCGTCGCACACCTCGCCACGACGATAAGCGCCTAGTTCCAGAAGGCACTGTTCTGCAAGCGCTGCATTGCTCAGTGCGCTGCTTGCCCCTGCTCTCTTTTCGAGAACAGGTTCGGCCTGCTCGGGTAGCAGCTCCTTCGTCCTCTGGCTTGTACTATTGGTCATACGTCACCTGCTTTTCACAGACTTCAAGTTGTTTCAAGCTCGAACCAAGCGTGATCACGAACCCTGCTATGGTTGCTACAAGGCGACGGGGCAGTCTGTCGCGCTCCCGACGTAGCCCTGCCGCCAGTCTCTGCTGGGCCATTTCGCGTTGCCGTTCCTGGCAGCGCTCGAACAGCAACTGCTCATAGATATGGATGTTGGGGATCACGGCCTTACTCCGTTTCTTGCCTCTCTCAAGACACTACGGCGGTCTCACGCTTCAAATGAGCACCTCTCTCTGCTCAGAGTGTACGCGGCTCAAGCCCTTAACGCATCGTGAGAAGAACGTGTCGTGATACGTATTTGTGCAGGGCCATGAGGTGATGATCGTGAAGCCACCTACGTAGAATGACGTGGATGCGACTCACGGGTAATAACAAGCAGACAGCTCATCCAGATCCTGATGAACACATATGCAAGGGAAATGAAAAGGCCGGGAGTGATCAGCCGGGCGCATTCCGGGAGACGATTACACCAGGTGATGCTCCATGGCATAGCGGGTGGCGGCACTGCGTGATGAGACGCCGATCTTGCCATAAATCGAGGTGAGGTGGGTGTTGACGGTGCGTGCGCTGATGACGAGCTGCTCGGCCACCTGCTCATTCGTCAGCCCCTGGGCCACCAGCCGCAGCACCTCCACCTCGCGCGCCGAGAGGCCTGCGGGAGAGGTAGGTGACTTCACCGGAGGAGCTGATGCTGGTCTTGTGGGCATGGGTGTGGGTGGCATCGCCTGTGCAGCCAGGGCTTGCTCTTGGGTCATTATCCGTCCCTGGGCCCACACTGCAGCAAAGGCCTTCTCGCCGAGTTGGGCGCGGGCGGCAGCCACCGCACGGTCATAGTCAGCACAATAGACAGGCGGGATGGGTGTTCCCATCGTTTCGCGCAGGGCCTCTGCCATCCCCCAGAGCCGTACCGCCCACACCGGGTCTCCCTGTACTGCGACCACGGTCGCCAATCCCTCCAGGCTGAAGCAAACGCTCAGGTTGGCACCTGCTTCTCTCACTAGCGCCAGACTTTCTTCGCAGCGGACACGTGCCGCTGCGTAATCACCCGCGAGAGCCTCCACTCTTCCCAAGAGCGAGAGCGACTCGGCAATACCCCACTGGTCTCTCCCCTCCCTGTAGAGCAGCAGACTTTCCTCCAGCAGCAAGCGGGCTTTGACAGCATTGCCTTGCTGGAGGAACACCGCGCCCAAGTGACTGAGCGCCCAGGCAATCCCCAGCTTGTGCCCCACCTCTCGACAGAGTGCAAGCCCCTCCTCGAGCAGTGTGCGTACTTTGGCTGGATCGCCCAGGGAGAGAAAGAGCACGCGTGCCAACCAAAGGAGTGACCAGGCGGTGCCCTCCATGTCCCCCAACGCTCTAAAGAGCACCAGGCTCTCCTCGTTGAGCGAGATGGCTCTGGCATAGTCGCCTTGTTGGCTGACTATCCCTGCTAAGTAGTCGAGCGACCAGGCGATACCCTCCATATCCCCCAACGCTCTAAAGAGCACCAGGCTCTCCTCGTTGAGCGAGATGGCTCTGGCATAGTCGCCTTGTTGACTGACGATTTCCGCTAAGTTGGTGAGCGACAGGGCGACGCCCTTCTTGTCCCCCAACGCTTTGCAGAGCGCTAAGGCCTCCTCTGTCCGTGCGTATGCCGCCGCAAAGTTGCCCCTCCTCCCAGCCATCTCCCCCAGCAGACGGAGGGAACGAGCAATGCCTACCGTATCTCCGAGTTCTCGGTACCGTACCAGGCTCTCCTCGTACAGCGCTTCTGCCTGGTCAATGTCATTCACGAGGTGATCCAACAAGTATGCAGCCGCCATGAGCACCTTCACCTGCGCAGGCACTGCACCTCCTTTGCTCTCGGTTCTCGCCCATTCGAGAAAGTTCCACCCCTCACTCCAGTGACCACGGACTTCCCAGAACCGCAGCAGTGCTCCTCCCAAGCGCAAGGCCATCTCTCTCCTCTGTGCGTTCCCCTGCTGCTGCTCTAACAACCATTGCATGGCTGCTCGCAGGTTGTCATGCTCCGGCTCTAACCGCTCCAACCAGGTCACTTGCTGTGTGCCTCTGAGTTCCGGCTCAGCCTCCTCCGCCAGACTCAGATAGTAAGCAGCATGAGCCTGCTGGATTGGCTCCATCTCCCCGCTTTCGGCGAGCACCTCCAGTCCAAACTCCCGGATCGTCTCCAGCATCACCAGGCGTGATTCCTCTCCTTCTTGCTCGGTCTGGCGCAGCAAGCTCTGGTCAAGGAGGGAAGCCACTCCTTCGAACACCCGCCCCGCTTCGTCATCAAGAGCCGCACCGATCGCCTCTATTGCTTGCAGCGTGCAACCTCCGGCAAAGACCGAGAGTCGCCGGAAGAGCCGTTGCACCTCAGCATCTAAGAGCTGATAGCTCCAGGCAATGGTATTGCGTAAGGTTTGCTGTCGCTCAGGCACATCCCGGGCGCCGCTGGTCAAGACGGTCAAGCGAGGCGTCAGCCGGGCCAGGAGTGCCTGGGGTGGAAGCAGTTTAATGCGGGCTGCGGCCAGCTCGATTGCCAATGGCAACCCATCCAGGTGCAGACAGACCTCGGCGATCGCTCTTGCGTTCGCATTGGTCAGCTGGAACGCGGGCCTCGCTGCCTGTGCCCGCTGGATGAAAAGGGCCAGCGCCTCATACTGTGCCAGCGCCACCACCTCGGGCAGGTGCCTCGGATCGGGCAAGGAGAGCGGTGGGACTGCAAACTCCTGTTCGGCCTGCACATGCAGCACCATGCGACTGGTCACCAGCACTTTGAGCTGTGGACAGGCGGCGAGGAGCGTTGCCACCTGGATGGCTGCGCTGGCCACCTGCTCGAAGTTGTCCAGCAGCAGCAAGAGCTGCTGCTCGCGGAGGAACGCTTGCAGCAGGTCGAGCAATGGCTGCTCGGCGAGCTCTTTGACGTCGAGCGCCTGGGCGATGGCCGGCACGACGAACCCAGAGTCGCGAATGGGAGCCAGGTTCACGAAATACACCCCATCGGGGAACAACTCACTGAGTTCGGCTGCGACCTGCAGCGCCAGCCGGGTTTTGCCAATGCCTCCGGGACCCGTCAGGGTGAGCAAGCGCACCTCCTCACGACGCAGCAACTGCTCCACAGCAGCTATTTCCTGCTCACGTCCGATGAACGGCCTGGGCTGAACGGGCAAGTTGTTCGGGTGGGTGTCGAGGATCATGAGGGGTGGGAAATCAGTCGGCAAACCCTCGATGATGAGCTGAAAAAGATGGCTCTTCTGCTGTACGTCCTTGAGACGGTGCGCTCCCAGATCCCGCAGGCCTACTCCTTCCGGCAGGGCATGCTCCACCAAGTCTCGGGTCGTCTGCGAGAGCAGCACCTGCCCCCCGTGGCCAGCACGCATGATGCGCGCGGCGCGATGCACGTCTAGGCCCACATAGCCCTCAGCAGAAAGCTGCGGTTCGCCCGTATGCAAACCCATGCGCACAAGCACCGCCACCCCGTCGGGCCAGGGATGTGCAGCGAGTGCGTGTTGTGCAGTCACTGCCGCTGACACAGCATCAGTGGCAAGGGCAAAGGCCACGAAGAAGGCATCCCCCTGCGTATCGATTTCGTGGCCATGATACGTGTGGAATGCCGCGCGCTGCAGGGCCCGGCACTCCGCCAATACATCCGTGTAGCCCTCGCCCAGTTGCTCAAGCAACGGGGTAGATCCTTCGATGTCAGTGAAGAGCAAGGTGATCGTTCCGGCTGGCAACTCAGACATGCAAAGCCCCCTTACTCTTTAACTTGTTGTGTGTTGTCTTGTTTGGATTCCTGTTCCTGCGCTCGTATCAAGCACCATGAAAAGACCAAAGTCACTCACCTCACGCATTATATCTCATGGTTGAGATGAGAGTAAGAAGAGCGGTCGAATACGTGGATGTTGATCTCCTACAGGATGAAGTTGGTGATGAGCACTTGAATAGATAGTGCACTGGAAGATATCGGCTTCAGGAAACTGGCTCAATAACCGTATCTGCGCCGCACAGTAACTCTATGGCGAAGTAGAGACAGGCCCATAATACATCATTCTGGGGAGCAAGGGTTGCTTCAGTTCAGCATTTATGTCGAAGAGCTTATATATGTTCTTCCTTTGTGTTCCCATGCGTATTTCTAATAACTGCTAGCCCTTGCTTGTCGGTGAGGTTCCGAAGGGGGGACTCCTGCTCAGTCACTTCCTGTTTATGGCACTAAATCGGCTTCCTACCTTGCTGGACTCAATTCTCATATGAATGAAGCAGGCCTATTGACAGTTCTATTGACAGTTTACGGTGTGGTGGAGTGCCCCCAAAAAGTCCACACCACTCAGACTTTAACACATCGAAAAATTTGCTTCAAACTCATCTGGAGGCACGTAGTCCAAAGACGAGTGGAGACGTTTGGCATTGTACACATCCTCCAGAAACGTCTGCAGACGCGCTTGAGCCTCATCAAAGGTTCGATACTGGTGCAGATACACTTCTTCCCACTTCACGGTCTTGAAGAAACTTTCTGCGAACGCATTCTCGGTTGGCTGTCCAGGAGTGGACATGCTGATAAAGGCCCCGACATCGAGCAGGCGCTCCACATACACATTGCTACAATACTGTCTGCCTCTGTCCGAATGGTGGATCAACCCTGCTGGTACCGGGCGTTGGGCCAATGCCATCTCCAGAGCTTGAAGAGGCAACTGCGCATCCATTCTTCGAGACGGGCTCCAACCGATTCATTTGCGCGAATACATATCGAGGAGACAGGCCAGGTACACAAAGCCTTCCGGCAACCGAATGTAGGTCAGATCTGCCACCCAACAGCGATTGGGAGTCTCGACCTGCAGTCCCTTCACCAGATTCGGGTATACTTGATAGCTGTGGCGTGAGTCAGTCGTATGCACGGTTCGCCGTTTCTGACGACAGGTCAGGTTTGCTTGTCGCATCACACGCCAAACGCGTTTATGGTTGACTTTCCAGCCAGCACGCACCAACGCTTTGGTGACACGACGATAGCCATAACCAGCAAACGCTTCACGAATTTCCTGAATGGCGGCACATAGCCGCTGATCACGCTCCTGGTGAGCTGATGGACAACGGTGCTGGTAGTACCATTGCCGATTGACTCCCAATGAGCGACAGAGTTTTCTCACGGAAAGCTGCGGCATCTGCTCCCGAAGCCGTTCAATTATGGCGTGTCGTTCTTGGATGGGAGCAGATGCCAAGCTTTTTTAGCACATCGACCTCCGATTTCAGCAGATCGAGTTCCAGAGCCTGCTGCCCACACAGCCGCTCCAGATGGGCAATCTGTTCTTGTGCATTCTGCGGTCGATCTACCTCTGGTGGACTGTGAAAGGCTTGAGTTGGCACGAAGGCCGCTTCTCCCTGCTCTCGATAGAGCTGCCACCAGACATACAACAAGCTGCGAGTGACGTGATGATCTCGGCTGATCTGGGAGGGATTGTGCTCGCCTTTTTCCAGCAAGTGCACCATCTGCAGCTTGAACTCCCATGAATAGCTTCGTTGATGTCCCATAGAGTTCCTCTCATTTCTGACTTTCCCCTCTTGCTTCTCACCTATCGCATACAAGGGTGTCATCTGTCAACTTTCGTGGTATGTCTCTATGGGGGTCACTTCACGGTGATATTCAGCACAACTCGGTGTATGTCAGCGATATAATATAACATAAGAAGGAAAGTATCCAGGCTCGCAGAGACCGCTCAAACTGCCCTTGCGAATCCACAAAGGGGAAACACCCGTTCCAATCCCGAACACATTGGTGGCACCTATTACATAGTGAATCAATGTCATCAATTCTGGCAGCAACGCCAATGATTTCAGACGGTTAGAGACGAACACAGACGAACAGCGCAACCGCTTGCTGAGTGTCCTGGACTCCCTCAAGGCAGACCCAGAGCGGGTCAAAAATCGCAGTGCGGGGAGTTCAACTCTCCTCATCTAATTACACTTGTGCAGTGAAAATAAGTTTCTGCTCTTTTATTAGATAGATTCTGATGGAGCTGCCATCATTGGAATGTGATCCGGGCATAATTACACTGCTGAGGTCAGTGTAAAATATACGATTCGTCAAAATGAATAAGCTAGCGAGAATGTGTATGTGCAGTTTGTGGTATCGTCCTTTCCGCTTATCGAGAGCAGTGGGACAATGAGCGAGGACAGTTTATCTACAGTTTATCAGTTGAATCAATCTGAACGGTTCTGAACGAATCTAAACAGGCAACCCTAAGTGCAATGTGTACCAAGAGAGAAAGGAAGCGCCGTCATGACTATCAGAGAAGTACTGTAGGTCATCAAACTGCTGAGTTAATGTGATTATTCCCATTTCTTTGCAGTTATCTGGACGCATAAAATTGCAGTAAAGTGCTTCTCGCACGCTCAAAACTGAAAGATTTAAAGAAGAGCTTTTTGATAAATTAGATGCATATCATTGCATAGAATCAAAAATGGACGCATACACCTTCAGAAAGTTGTAGAAGAGAACAATCGAAAAACGCTGTTCGCATCTCATTTATAAGAACGGATATGCTAAGTAGCCAGTACAAGGAGAAATGCACGTAGGTCCGCCCTTGCACTCCCGCAAGCACACGCTCTTTCGTGCCGGCTCGTCCTGCGTCGACGGCATGCTGCGCAAAGAGCTTGGCTATGGCGGCTCCCTCAATCGGCGTAAATAGGAGCGTGGGGTCCTCTTCGGGATTGATCACAGCGTACAGCTCAGGGGCCACTCCCTGCCTGACCTTGGCTCGCGCATCAGCGAGCACTTCGATCGAGGGGGCATAGCTGACTTGGTAGCGATCGCAGAGCAGCTCTGAAGCGTGACCAGAGAGCGGGACCGCGTGTAGCGGGAACAGGAAGAGTTCCGCTGAGGGCAGCAAGAGGATATGCTCGATACTTGCAGGCAGGACAGACACAATCGGGGTAAGTAAGTATTCACCCAGCTTTATAAGCACCCTGGTAATTGTTTCCTGCCAGGCCTCAAAGGAAGAAGTAGTATGGTCAGTGAGATAGCGAACATAGGCTCCAAGCCAGCCGCCAATAGGTTGTCCGTCAGCATCCCATTCGGCGAAAAGACGGCGCACGTCTGTCCGGGTGAAGGTTGGCGCCTCAACCACCCGGACCTCCTCCTGATCGTGCTGACTCACAGCAAAGCCTATGCTCCCCTGCTCGGTGATGCAGAAAGCTACTAGGACTGTGTTTCTGTCAGAAAGCAGTGGCTGAATGGCCTGGAAGCTGATCGGCTGAAGGAATACCGATGCATAGATACGTATCTGCTCAATTGCTGCATCAAATGCTACATTAACAGCTCGTGCATCCTGTATGCGAGCTTCAAAAGCCTGCACAGGGTCACGCACCTCGGTGACTATGAGGGTCTTTTCAGCCTGCTGAGCACGCACAGCCATCCCTGCCTGTTCGAACGCGCTCCAAATCTCGTCAGGCACATGAGGCGGACGGCGAACGCCCAAGCGCAAGGCTTCTGCCAGGAGTCGGGTCTTGCCACGCTCCAGAATGAGGAGGGCTTCAGCCGTCTCTCCACAGCGCATCGCAGCGAAAGCGGCATGGGGGTAGAGAGCAGCGTTTTCGGACACCTCTACCGCCTTGCTTGTCGTGGAAAGACCGACTCGATAGATTTGCTCTCCCACATCCATCGCGACACGATAGGCGCGAAGCGCCGCATCCCATGCTCCTTGAGCAAAGTACAGATCAGCCAGGTTGCGGGTGGTTCTGCGGCATGCGAATGGCTCGGTCTGTGGCGTCATAAAGTGCAAGGCTTCCTGGTAGCAGCTGATCGCCTGAGTTAGATTGCTCGCCCGGTCCCCTGTCGGCAGCTTGCTGTAGGCAAACCCAAGGTTGTGCTGGGTTCTGGCATAGTTAAGAGGATCTGCCTCTGGTGTATAGAAACGCAGGGCTTCCTGGTAGCAGTAGATGGCTTGAACCAGGGTGCCATTAGGCAGCTCGCTATAGACATTGCCCAGGTTAATCTGGGTTCCGGCATAGTCGAGAGGAGCCGTCTCTGGCGTATAAAAGTGCAGGGCTTCCTGGAAACACGCAATCGCCCGCTCCAGATTGGCGGCCCGGTCTCCTATCGGCAGCTCAGTGTAGGCAAACCCCAGGTTGTTCTGGGTCATGGCATAGTCAAGAGGAGCCGCCTCTGGCGTGCGAAAGCGCAGGGCTTCCTGGTAGCAGCGGATGGCCCGCTCCAGATTGGCGGCTCGGTCCCCTGTTGGTAGGTTACCGTAGGCCGTCCCCAGGTTATACTGGGTTGCGGCATATTTTAGGGGATCTGTCCCTGGCGTCCAGACGCGTAAGGCCTCCTCGAAGCAGGCAATAGCGCGTTCCAGATTGGCGGTACGATCCCCTGTCGGCGACTCATAGTAGGCAGCCCCCAGGTAGTTCTGGATAGCAGCGTAAAAGAGTGGGTTCTTGTTGACCTGTATTCGCCTTACCATCCGCTCATAAATTTGAATCAGAGGAACGATGGCTCGTGGGTCCCGTTTTCTCTGGGCCTCAAGTCGTTGCGCTCTGCGGGTATCCGCCTCGAAGCCGGGGGGAATATTCATGTTTATCTCGCTTTCTTGCTTGCTTTGCGCTATCCACTACATGTCGGTTGACTTGCGCTGACTGGCCAGGCTTATCACACTAGAGTTCTCTTTCCCACACCACCTTTTGATCAAAAGGTGGTGTGGCTTACATCCCATTCACTGTGAACGCCGCCCAGTAACGTCCATACCTGGCGGTGCATCGTAGCCTATCGAGCGGGATGGTGGCGCTGTTGGCGGTCTGGCACAATCATCGCATCGCACAGCGGGGTCTGCATCGCGGGCAAAGTCCGCTCATGCTCAGTGGGATGCCCCAAGCAAGCTCCGATTGGCTGGTAGCCTTGGGCTATCCGCCTGACGAAGGGGCCTGTTCGCCTGCGTCCTTGGGTGATGCGTAGTCGACCCTGGCTTTGGCTGCTTAGTTGGTACTCTGTCAACTGCATTTGAACCATGCCAAACGTTCCTAATCCGGGACAGTCCTAATACGGGATCAAGGGGACAATCGCCTCCCAGGTCTCTGGATTGGTAAAATAGGCACCGTGCGCGTGTGGAAAAGGCTGCTTGCTGTCTACCCGCACGTCCCGCACTTTCCCTGGAAAGACGCTTGCGCCAATGTAGCTCAGGAAGTCGCGCAAATCATAGATATTGAGCCAGGTGGGAAAATGGGCGGGTAATGGCTCTTCCCATGCTAGGCTGTGCAACGCATTAATTTCGTAAAAGAAGGGAGCCTGTGAGCCAACCGTGACCAGAAGCTGCACTTGCGGCAACGCCTGCTCAACCAGCAGGTCGACACAGACGACTCCGCCCAGACTGTGCCCGAGTAACACCACGGGGGGGGGCAGCTTGCTGAACCAGTCCAGTAATGAAGGTGCGGATTTTCTCCCCGCGTCCCTGGTAGAGTATGGTATCACCGGCGCAAGGGTAGGTCGC
>Ga0070698_100008594_pt1 | contig 11013 bp, 7 predicted proteins | sample KBSK1502metaG_FD_65477 | JGI IMG/M metagenome (GOLD analysis project Ga0070698, IMG submission 65477) | Corn, switchgrass and miscanthus rhizosphere microbial communities from Kellogg Biological Station, Michigan, USA - KBS K1-50-2 metaG | ecosystem: Host-associated > Plants > Roots >...
GGCCGCGTCGATCCCGAAGGTGATCCAGTACATCATCGACGGCCCGATCACGCACGGCGACCTGCGCGGCATCGTCGAGACGGCCGGCCTGCTGCTGGTGATCGCGGGGCTCGAGTTTGTCCTCATCGTCGCCCGCCGGCACTACGCAGGCGTCGCGTCGTTCCGCATGGAGACGGACCTGCGCAACGACTTCTACGCGCACCTGCAGAGCCTGCAGGTTTCGTTTCACGACAACTGGCAGTCGGGACAGCTGCTTTCGCGGGCGATCGCCGACATCTCGACCATCCGCCGCTTCGTCGGCTTCGGCCTGATCTGGTTTCTCCAGATCGTGGTCACCTTCATCGTCGTGCTGGTGCTGATGCTCCAGCTCGACTGGGAGCTGGCGCTGGTCGTCGTCTTCTTCATGCTGCCGATCGCCGTCTTCAGCGCCATCTTCCACACCAGGTACAAGGTCATCGCCCGCCGCCTGCAGGACCTGACCGGCGACCTCACTACCACGATCGAGGAGATGGCGACCGGCGTCCGCATCATCAAGGCGTTCGGCCGCATGCCGCTCATGCAGCGCCGGTTCGAGGAGCAGGCAGGTCAGATCCGGACGACGAGCCTGGCCGGGATCAAGGCGCGCGCCGACCTCTGGACCACGATCAACTTCCTGCCCAACCTGTCGCTGGTCGCCGTGCTGCTGCTCGGCGGCGTGAACGTCGTCCAGGGCCGGCTGACGATCGGCGGGCTGGTCGCGTTCATGAACTACATCTTCATGCTCACCTGGCCGATGGACGCCCTCGGCTGGGTGCTGGCGATGAGCGAGGAATGCCAGACGGCCTCGCACCGGCTCAACGAGGTCCTCGACACGCGGCCGGAGATCTCCGACCGGCCGCGCGCGCGGACGCTCGAACGCTGCGGCGGCCGGCTCGAGTTTCGCGCGGTGGGATTCAAGTACCCGAAGTCGGACGAGTGGATCCTGCGCGACTTCAACCTGGTCGTCGAGCCGGGGGAGACGGTCGGGCTCGTGGGCCGGACGGGCAGCGGCAAGACGACCCTCGCGTACCTGGTGCCGCGGCTGTACGACGTCACCGAGGGGCATGTCCTTCTCGACGGCGTGGACGTGCGCGACGTCCTGCTGCGTTCGCTGCGCTCGCACATCGGGTTCGCGTTCGAGGAACCGATCCTCTTCTCGGCCTCGGTGCACGAGAACCTGGTCATGGGGCGGCCGATCGACTCCGACGAGGAGCTGAAGCGCGCGATCGACGTCGCCCAGGCGGGGTTCGTGTGGGACCTGCCCTGGGGGCTGGAGACCAGGGTCGGGGAGCAGGGCTACACCCTGTCGGGCGGGCAGCGGCAGAGGCTGGCGCTCGCGCGGGCGGTGCTGGGAAGGCCTCCCGTGCTGGTCCTCGACGACCCGCTGTCGTCGGTCGACGTTCACACGGAGGCGATGATCGAGGAGTCGCTGGCGCGGGTGCTCGAGGGCGTGACCGGCCTGCTGGTGGTGCACCGGCCCTCGACGCTGGCGCTGGCCGACCGGGTGGCGCTGGTCGACGGCGGGACGGTGGCCACGGTCGGCACGCACCACGAGCTGATGCGGTCCAACGAGCTGTACCGCGCGCTGCTGTCGCAGGAATATGTCGAAGCAGGGGCGCAGGTGTCCGCTTGAGCGCGATCGCGCAGGGAGCTGTGGAACGCGACAGCTGGCGCGGCGTCGCCGCGGAGGAGCTCGACGAGTTCTCGCCGAACGTCGCCGGTCTGCTCCGCAAACGTAGCCGGCGCCTGCTGGCCACGCTCGCGCGTCCTTACGGCTCGCGCATGGCGCTGGCGGCGCTGCTCATCCTGGTGCGCTCGGCCGCGTACCTCTCGATCCCGTACCTGGTCGGGCTCGGCATCGACAAGGGCATCCGCCCGGGACGGAGCGGCAACCTGGGGACGCTGGTCGAGATCGTGGCCGTGCTGCTGGTCGCGCTCGCGGTCAACGCGCTCGGGAACTACGGCTTCCTGCGCGTGTCAGGGGCGATCGGCGCGGACATACTGTTCGATCTCCGGCGGATGCTGTTCGCGCACGTCCAGGAGCTGTCGCTTTCCTTCTATGAGCGCTACACGTCCGGGCGCATCATCTCCCGGCTCACCTCGGACATCGACGCGCTGAACGAGCTGCTGGCGACGGGTCTCACGTCTGTGATCACCTCGCTCATCTCGGTGGTCGCGATCACGGTGATCCTGCTGTACATGAACCTGCGCCTTGGGCTGGTGGCGCTGGTCGCGATGCCCCTGGTGGTGGTCTTGACGTACTGGTTCCGAGCCAACTCCGCGCGCTCGTATCGCGCGGTGCGGCGCGCGATCGTGCTCGTCATCGTCCACTACGTGGAGTCGCTGGGCGGCATCCGCGCGGTGCACTCGTTCCGCCGCGAGCCGCGCAACCAGGAGATCTTCGAGGACGTCAACGCGCGCTACCGAGACGCCAACATCTGGTCCAACCGCCTGGTCTCGACGTTCGGGCCGGCGATCAACCTGCTCGGCCGGCTGACCACTGCGGCGGTGCTGCTATACGGCGGGTACCTGGTCGTCGAAGGGCAGCTGACCCTCGGCGTGCTGACCGCGTTCGTCCTCTACCTGCGCCAGTTCTTCGACCCGATGCAGGAGCTGTCGCAGTTCTACAACGTGTTCCAGGCCGCGGGCGCGGCGCTGGAGAAGCTGGCGGGCGTCATCGAGGAGGCGCCGACCGTGCCCGAGCCGGCGGAACCGGTTGCGCTGCCGGACGCGTCGGGCGCGATCGCCTTCGAGCATGTGACGTTTGCGTACCGCGACGCGCCGGTGCTGCACGACATCGACCTCGAGGTGCCCGCGGGACAGGTGGTGGCGCTGGTGGGGGAGACGGGCGCGGGAAAGACGTCGATCGCGCGCCTGATTTCGCGCTTCTACGACCCTACGGTCGGGCGGGTGACGCTGGACGGGGTGGACCTCCGGTCGGTCGCGACCGCGGACCTGCGCCGGGCGATCGTGATGGTCACGCAGGAGAGCTTTCTGTTCTCGGGCACGGTGGGGGAGAACATCCTGTTCGGACGGCCGGAGGCGTCGCGCGAGGAGGTGGAGGCGGCGGCGCGGGCGATCGGCGCGCACGATTTCATCAGCGCGATGCCGCAGGGGTACGACACGGACGTGCGGCGGCGAGGCGTGCGGCTGTCGTCAGGGCAGCGGCAGCTGGTGGCCTTCGCGCGCGCGTTCCTTGCCAACCCGAGGGTGCTGATCCTGGACGAGGCGACGTCGTCGCTCGACCTGCCGTCGGAGCGGTTGGTGCAGCGGGCGCTGCGGACGCTGCTGCGGGGGAGGACGGCGTTCATCATCGCCCATCGGTTGTCGACGGTCGAGATCGCGGACCGGGTCCTGGTCATCGACGCGGGCCGGATCGTCGAGGACGGGGCGCCGGGGGAGATGCGGTCCGGGCTGGGGAGGTACGGGTCGCTGCACAGGGCGTGGGTGGAATCGCTCGCCTGACCGGTCCCCCTCACCCCGACCCTCTCCCCTGACGGGGAGAGGGAGATTTCGTTGTGGCCCCTCACCCCCCGCCCTCTCCCCGTGACCGGGGAGAGGGAGATTTCCTTCCCTGCGATACTTCGCCGATGCGGCGATTCTCCCGCTTGGGCCTCTTTCGGGTTGCCGGCGCCACGCTTGCCCTGGCCTGGTTGTCCATCCTCGCGGCGTTCGCGTACGCGGCCACGATCGGCCAGCCGGACTACAAGAGCATCGGCGCGGTCGTATTCGCCCTCGGGATCGCCGCAGCCTGCTTTCTGTATGCTTGGCGCGAGCCGGCCCCGTAACCGACAAAACCGGCGAATAGCCGCGCTTTTCATCACCACGGAGTGTCCATGGACTCCCTCCACGCAATAGGTTTCTACGTGTCCTCAGGGGTCTTGCTCATCGGGGCTCTTGGAGTTGCTCTGCTGCCGCGTCGCGGGCTGCGCGGCGCCGCCCTCGCCGTCTCGGGGCTGGGGCTTGCCGGGGTGTACTACTCCCTTTCGGCCGGCTTCGCGGGCGCGGTCGCTTTCGTCTGCTATGCCGGATGCGCCTTGATGGTCGCCGGCCCGCAGTACCGCACGGTCGAAGCGGTGGCCGGATCCGCTTGGCGGCAGCTCGGCGCGATCGGCGCGGCCATGCTGCTGGCCGTGCTCGCGTTCTCTACGTTCCGCGGCGACTTCGTCTCGGCGACCTTCAAGGGCGGCCCGTTCGACGCCGTCGCACTGGGCCGGTTGCTCTTCGTGCACGACGTGGTCGCCACGGAAGCCGTCGCCCTGCTCGGCCTGCTCGCCATCGCCGGCGCGGCCGCGGCCTGGCGCCTGCGGGAACGAGCCCGATGACCGCCGGCCTCGTCGCCGTCTTCTTCGTCGCCGGCGCGATGGTCGCGGTCGGCGTGTTCGGCGCAGCCTGGCGCCGCGACCTCAGCGCGGCGGTCGCGACCATCCCGCTGATGTTCGCCGGCGCGGGGATCGCCTTCGCCGGCGTGGCGCGCTTCGCCGCGGCGGGCGGGGCGGGCGGGTCGCACCTCCTCGGGCAGGAGTTCGCGGTGCTGCTTGCGGTCGCCGCGGTCGCGCTCGTCGCGCTGGGCCTCGGCATCGCCGGCCGGGAGGGCAATCGCTGAGCTTCATCTTCGCGGCGGCGTCCGGAGCGGCATCCGGGGCCAGGCCGTCGGGTTTCAATTTCGATCCCGCGGCGGCGCTGTCCTGGGCGGTGCCGGTGCTGCTCATCGTGCCGTTCGTCACGTTCATGCTCGCGCTCTCGAGCGTGCGCACACGGCGCTCGGCGTCGGCGACCGCGATGTTGGGCACCGTGGTCACGCTCCTGCTCACGCTGCTCGTCGCATGGGGCATGACCAAGAGGTCGGTGTACGTCGCGACCTACCAGTACGTCAGCATGTCGGTCGCCTTCTCCGGCCCGCAGAACTTCCAGACCTTCGCGATCAACCTCGTGCTCCGCGTCGATCACCTGACCGTCGCCGCGCTGCTGGCAATCGAGATCTGCGTCTTTGCCGCACTGGGCTGGCATCAGGTCATGGGCCGGAACGAACCTGGCGCCGCGCGCTTCCACGCCGTGGTGACGGTGCTGATGTTCGCGTGCGTGGGGATCCTGCTGAGCCAGGACCTTGCCGAGCTCTTCGGGTTCTGGGTGATCGCCGGATCGCTGACCTACCTGCTGCTTGCGCATCGGTGGGGGCAGGAGGAGCCGGCGCTCAAGGCGCGCGTCGCCCTTGGGCTGCCGTTCCTCACCGACGTGTGCCTGCTGAGCGGCATCGGGGTTCTCTACTCGCGCTACGGCACCCAGGACCTCAGCACGCTCGTGCCCATCCTCCACACGACGCTGGGCGTGGGCGTGAAGTCGCTGATCGTCGCTTCGGCGCTCCTGTTCGTCGGCGTGGGGGGCAGGCTCGCGCTGTGGCCGTTCACGTCATGGATCACGCAGACGGCGACGTCCGCGCCCACAGCGTCTTCCGCGATCGCGCAGTCGGTGTGGTCGGTGGTCGGGATCGCCGTCCTCTACAGGCTCACGCCGATCTTCGCCGCCACCAACCAGCGCACGCTGCAGGTGCTGGTGGTCTCGTGCGCGGTGGCGGCCGCAGTCGCGGCGGTGCTGGGTTTGCTTGGCACGGAGCCGCGCCGCTCGCTGGCGCTGGTCGGTTCCGCGGCGGTCGCGGTTGCGGCCGCCGTGGTGCTGAACGCTCCCTATCACCACGCGGAGATCTTCGGCATCGCAGGCGCGGTCGCTGTGCTCGCGCTCGTTCCCGCCCGCGCGGGCGCGCTGCTCGCGGTCTCCAGCATCGCCAACGCCATGCGCACAGAGGACCTCCGGGAGATGGGGGACGCGTGGCGGCGAATGCGTGGGAGCTCCGGCGGGCTGCTCGCATCCGCGATCGTCATCGGACTGTCGGCCACCGGCGCGCTCGCCTACGGGGTGAGCTCACGCTCGAAGGTCGGGCTGGCGCTCGGCGAGGCCGTCCTGATCCTCGCCATCGGCGCGCTGCGCATCTTCTTCGCCGCGTCGATCGGTCCGCTGCGCAGGCGGCGCGCCTTCGACCCCGACCGCGTGCGCGACCAGCAGGGCGCGCTCGGCTGGCCCTACTGGCTCGCGGTGACGGGCGCGGCCTTCCTTGTCGTCTCACTGTTCCCGGCCGCGCTTGACTTCCTCGGCGGCGGCAAGCACAAGGCGCCCTCGCTGGAGGCCTATGCGGTCTGGGCCGCCGTCCCGGTCTTCGGGTTCGCGGCCTGCGCGCTCGCCTACGCCCGGGGCAAGGACGGAGCGCTGGGTGTCTCGGCTTTCGGGGGCGCCTGGGTGGCACGGGGCGCGGCGCTGCTCCTCGCGGGTGTCGACCGCTTCCTGGTCTCGCCGTCTACCGACGTCGCGCGTCGCCTGGATGACTGGATCCCGGCCGGCGACGGCGCCCTCGGAAGGTTCGCCACCGCTTCGGGGCAGCTCGCGCTCGCCGCGGCGCGGGCGCCCGCTCTGCCGGTGGCGGTTTTGCTCGCCATCGTGCTCGCCGTGATCTTCGCCCTGGTGGCGCCTGGAGTCGCACGATGACGCTCCTGGCCGCCTTCGTCCAGGCGAGCCCTTCGCCCGTGCCCGCGCCCGGTGCGGGGCTTTTCACCTCGCCCTTCCTGCTCAGCATCCTGATCTGGGTCCCCGTCATCGTCGCGGTCGGGCTCGCGTTCATCCCCAACCCGCGCGGGCGCTACGACACGCTGGTCAAGCAGATCGCGTTCTTCACCAACCTCGGCGTCCTCGGACTGCTGATGATCGGTTACAGCCAGTTCGAGAACTTCCTGCCGACGATGCAGTACGAGGAGAAGATCACGTGGCTGCCCTCGCTCGGCGTCACGTACCACCTCGGCGTCGACGGCCCGGCCATCGCCATGCTCGTCCTGTCGGGACTCATAGGCGTCGTCTCGGTGCTCGCCTCGTGGGGCGTGCGCGAGCGGGTGCGCTCGTACTTCAGCCTGCTCCTGCTCGCGCAGGCTTCGGTGACCGGGGCGATCGTTTCGCGCGACATGTTCGTCCTGGTCCTCTTCTGGGGCGCCTCGATCATCCCGCTGGCGCTGCTGATCGTCGGCTGGGGCGGACCGCGCCGCATCGCGGCCGCGTGGAGGCTCGTCGGCTACTGGGGACTCGGCACGGCGGCGCTCGTGGTCGGCGTGCTCGCCCTGTACGCGGCCTCTGGCGGGACGAGCTTCGACATCGACAACCTGCTCAAATCGTCGATCTCGACGCGCGTTCAGCTTGGGATCGGCGCGGTGATGATCGTCGCGGCCGCGACGCGCCTGCCATTGTTCCCCCTGCACGGCTGGGTGCGCGACGTCCTCGGCGAGGCGCCACAGGGCGTGGTCGTGATCGTCGCGAGCGCGGCGTCGCGGCTGGGCGCGTTCCTGCTGCTCCGCGTGATCATCGGCGGCGAGCCGGCGTCGGCCGAGCTCCTGTCGCCGGTCCTGGCGGCGCTCGCGGCGCTGACCGTCGGCTACGGCGCGGTCGCGGCGCTGCGCACGCTCGACATCCGGCACGCGGGCGCCTACCTCGCCATGATCCCCGGAGGGATCACGGTCCTGGGGCTGGCGGCGGTCTCGCCGCTCGGCATCGCCGGCAGCGTGCTGAGCCTGTTCACAGGCGGCCTGACCGCGCCGCTCATCGCTTGCGTGTGCGCGATCGTGGCCGAGCGTGCCCAGACCCGAAGCATCCCGGTGCTGGGCGGCCTCGCGCCTCGCATGCCAAACGTGGCGTGGCTGTTCGTGATCGCCGCGCTCTCGCTGCTGGGCGTGCCCCTGCTCGCCTCGTTCGCCGCCGAGGTGATGACGTTCTTCGGCGCCTTCAAGACCCAGCCCATCGGCGCGTTCGCCGTGGCCGCGGGGCTCGCCGTGAGCGCGGTCGCCCTGGCCTCGCTGCTGGGACGGGTGATGTTCAGCGCGCCCAACTCCAACGCGCCGGCCGTCTCCGACGCGTCGCCGGGTCAGACCTGGTACCTCGGCATCCTCGCCGGCGCCCTGCTGTGGGTCGGCCTGTTTCCGGGCGGCCCCAAGATCCCGGGCACCGAGGTGCCGCTGTTCGACCCTGGCCTGATCTCGCAGATCAGCGCCGGGATCTCGGACATGGCGTCGCCGTACGTCCTGCCGACGCCGGGCGCGACGCAGTGAGCTACCTGGTCCTGCTTCCGGAGGCACTCGTGGTCGCTACCGCGCTCGTGGTCGTCGTGACGGGACGCCTGAGGTGGTTTCCAGGGTCCTCGCGCCGCTACCTGCCGCCTGCTGTCGCGGTCGTCCTCCTCATCGCATTCGGCGTGGAGCTGTGGGCGGGCGGTGCGCTGGCGACGTACTTCGGGGGGACGTTGATCCAGGACCGCTTCGCGCTGTTCGCCAAGGCGGCGGCCCTGCTGATCGCCGCGGTCAGCGTCGCCAGCACCGACTGGACGGCTGAAGACTCGCTGCACATGGGGATCGCGATGCCCCTGGTCGCCGCGTTTGGCGTGATGGTGGCCGCCTCGGCCACCGACATGCTCGGGCTGTGGGCCGGGCTCGAGCTCGCAGCCGCGTCGGCGGTGGTGCTGGTGTCACTGCGGCGCCCCGACCTCGGCCTGCGGCTGCTCGTGGTCGGCGCCGTCGCGTCGTCGCTCTTGCTGATCGGTCTGGCATTCATCTACGCGAGCACCGGCAACGCGGACCTGGGCGCCATCCGCGACGTGGTGCTGAGCCGCCCGCCGACCATAGCCCTCGCGATCCCGACGCTCCTTCTGCTCGGCGGCCTGGCACTGCGCGCGGGCCTGGCGCCGTTTCACGTCGGGCCGCTGCCGGTCGGCCTTGGAGCGTCGCCCCTGGGCGCGGGCCTGGTGATCGGGCTCGTCACCGTCGCGGCGGCCGTCGTCGGGATCAAGCTGATTGCGGCGCTCACGCCGATCCCAGGCGTGTTCGCGCCTTACGCCTACGTGGTCTCGGGGCTTGCAATGGTGGGCGGCGGGGCGGCGGCCCTGGCCGTACGTTCGCCCCGGCCGCGGATGGCGTACCTCGCGGTCGCGCAGCTGGGCTGGGTGATCGCCGGCCTGGCGACGCACTACCGGTCGGGCGTCGCCGCGTCGCTGTTCCTGCTGGCGGCGTTCGGCGTCGCCGCGACTTGCGGTCCAGCGCTGCTCGGGCGGGCCGAGGCGGGGGAGCCCGCGATCGCGGGTCTGGGCGCCGTGCGCCCGGTGCGGGCCGCCGGCCTGGCGCTGGCGGTGCTTTCCCTGGCCGGCGCGCCTCCGCTGGCGGGGTTCTTCGGCGAGCTGGCGGTGGGGGCCGCGCTGGCCCAGAGCGGCAACTTCATCCTCCTCGGCCTCGGCCTGCTCGGCACCGTGCTGAGCGTGGCGGCGGCGATCGGCACGCTGCGCGTCCTCTATATACAGGGGCCGATCGAGGAGGCGCGGCGTGGCGCGGCCGCGGCGCTGCCGGCGATGACGGCGCTCTCGACCGCGGGGGCGGTCGTCTTCAGCCTGGTGATCGCGGGCTACGGGCTGTTCGGGCAGCCGATCCTCGGCCTGGCCGACCAGGGGGCCGAAGCGCTGGGACTCAGGTAGAAGGCTGCCCCTCCGGCGGCTGCGCCGCCACCTCCCCATAAATGGGGAGGACTAGAGGACCAGGTAGCAGACTGCCCCTCCGGCGGCTGCGCCGCCACCTCCCCATGAATGGGGAGGACTAGACGACCAGGTAGTAGACTGCCCCTCCGGCGGCTGCGCCGCCACCTCCCCATGAATGGGGAGGACTAGACGAATCAGCTCTACGTCTTAGCAAACGTCCTGGAGGTCCCGCCTGGCCGCGCAGAAGAGGCGCTCTCGGGCTCGCGCCCGGGTTCGCCAAGTGCAACGACACCAACCGCCGTCCCAGCACTGGCTGATGCGCTGGAGCCTGGTGTGCCTGATCGTGATGTCGGCGTGCGCGCTGCTGGGCACAGGCGCGACGATTGGGATCGTCGACTATTTCGCCGGCGACCTGCCGTCGATCGACGCCATCCAGACCGCCAACCTCATCCAGACCACGCGCATCGTCGACCGCAACGGCAGCCTGATCGAGGCCGTCTATCACCAGAACCGCACGGTGGTGGCGCTGAGCAAGATCAACATCACGCTGCAGAAAGCGACGATCGCCACCGAGGACCGCACCTTTTACAACAACTCGGGCGTGGACTACCGACGTCTTGCGATCGCCATCGTGTACGACCTCACGCACCGGACGTCGACGCTCGGTGGCTCGACGATCACAGAGCAGGTGGTGAAGAACGACGTCCTCGACACCGAGGAGGCGCAGAGCCGCACGATCTCGCGGAAGTTTCGCGAGCTGCTGCTCGCGGAGGAGATGGAACGCCGCTACACCAAGCAGCAGATCCTCGAGCTCTACCTGAACTCGATCAACTACGGCAACGGCGCGTACGGCGCGGAGGCGGCGGCGGAGACCTACTTCCAGGTGCACGCGAGCCAGCTTTCGTGGGCGCAGGCCTCGTTCCTCGCCGGCCTGCCCCAGGCGCCGAGCGACTACGACCCGTTCGGCACGCCCGACCAGCGCGACGCGGCGAGGACGAGGTGGGGCGAGGTGCTCGACAGCCTGGTCGCGGTCGGCGACCTTTCGCGGTCCACCGCCGACGGCCTCTACGCGAGCGACCTGATCACGAAGATGATCGCCGCGCACAGGACGCTGCCTCCCGCGCACAACCCGCTGACGGCGCACTTCGTCGACTATGTGCTCCAGTACGTGCGCAAGCGCTACGGCGACCAGGCCCTGTACGAGGGCGGTCTGACCATCACGACCACGCTGGACATGCGCACGCAGGCGATGGCGGACAGGTGGGTGAAAGCAGGCGTGCGCACGTACGCGCGGCGCGGCGTGAACACCGGCGCGATGCTGGTCATGAACCCGGCCGACGGGGAGATCCTGGCGATGGTCGGAAGCGCGGACTACAACAACGCCTCGATCCGCGGCCAGATCAACCTGACCGGGATGGACCCGCTGGGCTGGCGCGGAGTCGGTTCGT
>Ga0070698_100008595_pt1 | contig 11010 bp, 11 predicted proteins | sample KBSK1502metaG_FD_65477 | JGI IMG/M metagenome (GOLD analysis project Ga0070698, IMG submission 65477) | Corn, switchgrass and miscanthus rhizosphere microbial communities from Kellogg Biological Station, Michigan, USA - KBS K1-50-2 metaG | ecosystem: Host-associated > Plants > Roots >...
GGTGAGCGGCAAAGCCGCAGATCGCCTCAGCCGCGAAGCGAAGCAAGGGATAGGTAGACACTAGATGTTAATTCGGAATCAGAACATCGGGAATTTGAGCCGTTCCACGCATCGCTATCAATGCCATGCGCGTTCGGTCTCCTGTTTTCTGCCGACAGCTTGCTGCCTACTGTTTTTGTGTCTCACTGTCAGTGCGCAACCCGGTCCTCCAGGGCCGAGTTCACCGCTGTACGGAGCGCGCACAGAGAGCGGTCCAGTTTCAACGGGTTTGCCAACTGCGCTTCGCGACGTGCGCATTGAACAAAAACTCAACCAGCAATTGCCGCTGGATCTGATGTTCCGCGATGAGACTGGTCAACCCGTGAAGCTTGGTCAGTATTTTGGACAGAAGCCCGTCGTGATATCACTTGTGTACTACGACTGTCCAATGCTTTGTACTCAGGTGCTCAATGGAATGATCGAATCCATTCGCGTCTTGCCGTTTCAGCTTGGGAAAGAATACGACGTCGTGACCATCAGTTTTGATCCGCGAGAAACCGCTAAGCTGGCCGACGCGAAGAAGAAGGTTTACGTCGGCTATCTTCCCGAAAAGATGCAAGCCAGTGCGAACTCTGGTTGGCACTTCTTAACGGGCGATGCCGAGAGCATCAAGCAGATCACGGACGCCGTCGGATTTCGTTATCACTACGACGAAGCAACAAAACAGTTTGCCCATGCAAGTGCAATCATGATCGCGACGCCACAAGGCAAGCTTTCCCGTTACTACTACGGCATTGAATATCCAGCACGGGACCTGCGATTGGGTTTGATCGAGTCAGCCCAGAACAAGATCGGATCACCCGTGGATCAGCTTCTGCTCTATTGCTACCACTACGATCCGGCCACCGGAAAATACGGCGCTGTCGTGATGAACATTGTTCGTGCCGGCGGTGTTCTGACGATGCTCACGATGGTTGGGATGTTCTTATTATTGCGAAGGCGCAGTTCCGTGCAGTGGAAACTAAAGACTGGAGGCGCCGCTAGTTAATGCAGTCGTGGGTTCCATTTGTGCCAGAAAGCGCTTCCACAATGTCGTGGAAGGTTGACGCAGTCTATTTTTATTTATCAGGCGTGACGCTCTTCTTTACCTTGCTGATCTCAGCTGTCCTTATCTTTTTTGTTCTCCGTTATCGCCGGCGCACTCCTTACGAAATCCCGCGCCCCGTAGCTGGTTCGCATAAGTTGGAGACTCTCTGGAGTGTGATTCCCTTCATCATCTCGATGACGATTTTCGGCTGGTCTGCAAAAGTCTATTTCGAGCAGTACAACCCACCAAAGAACGCGATGGAGGTTTACGTAGTCGGCAAGCAGTGGATGTGGAAGATTCAACACTCAACTGGACAGCGCGAGATTAATGAGTTGCATGTTCCCGTCGGCAGGAAGGTCAAATTGATCATGACTACCGAAGATGTCATTCATGATTTCTTTGTTCCAGCGTTTCGGATGAAAGCCGACGTTGTCCCGGGCAAGTACACGACGCAGTGGTTTGAAGCAACCAAGACCGGAAGGTATCACCTGTTTTGCGCAGAGTACTGCGGGATGAACCACTCGGGAATGATAGGTAGCGTGATTGTGATGGAATCGCGAGAGTTCGATAACTGGCTGAGCGGCAATGCGGGCAATACAACACCCGCAGTCGCTGGACAACAGCTGTTTCAAACGCTTGGTTGTGTTTCGTGTCACGGAGCGAACGGCGAAGGAGGTAGAGGCCCGACACTGACTGGATTGTTTGGCCGTCAAACACAACTTACTGATGGTCAAAGCATTCGTGCCGAAGAACCATACATTCGCGAGTCGATTCTTAATCCGCAGGCGAAACTGGTTGTGGGGTTTGGGCCGATAATGCCGACATTCCAGGGACAAATCAGCGAAGATCAGTTGGTGCAGTTGCTGGCGTTTATTAAGTCGCTGCAGATCGCGAATCCACAACCGGCGACGCCCGCGAGTCCACCGGTAAGTCGGCCACAGCCGCAGCCGTCCGCAGCGGCGAGCCCGAAGTAGTCTTTATTGAGCGATCACGGTTATGAAAGCAATCGAAGCATTCGAAACACCACAGCCATCCAAGGTCAACTACATCAATGCCCAATACGGGTTGAAGTCGTGGTTGTTGACCAAGGATCACAAACGCATTGCCTTGTTGTATCTGGGTTCCATCACCTTCTTTTTCTTTATCGGTGGCCTCTACGCAATGATGATTCGCCTGGAGTTACTGACTCCTCAAGGCGATCTTTTTCATTCGACTACTTACAACAAAGTATTTACTCAGCACGGCATCATCATGGTGTTTTTCTTTCTGATTCCGTCAATACCGGCGACGTTGGGAAACTTCCTCGTGCCGATGATGATAGGAGCAAAAGATCTCGCCTTTCCCAGAATCAACCTCTTGAGCTGGTACATCTATCTGGCTGGTGGATTGATAACTATCTACGCATTACTGGCCGGCGGTGTCGACACAGGTTGGACTTTTTACACTCCATTCAGCACCACGTTTTCGAACTCCTACGTTGTCGCGGCGGGCTTGGGAATCTTCGTTAACGGGTTTTCTTCAATCCTGACGGGTCTGAACTTCATCGTTACCATTCACACGATGCGAGCCCCGGGAATGACCTGGTTCCGCCTCCCGCTCTTCATTTGGTCCCACTACGCAACCAGTCTCGTGATGATCCTGGGCACTCCAGTCATCGCAATCACGGTTTTGTTGTTGGCTTTTGAGCGGGTGTCCCGTGTTGGTATCTTCGATCCAACTCTCGGCGGTGATCCGATCCTGTTCCAGCATTTGTTCTGGTTCTATTCCCATCCGGCTGTCTACATCATGATCCTGCCGTCGATGGGTGTTGTCAGTGAACTAATCGCAAATTTCTCGCGCAAGAATATCTTCGGCTACAAGTTCGTCGCCTTCTCGAGTTTGGCGATCGCCGTGTTTGGGTTTCTCGTTTGGGGTCACCACCTGTTTGTGACCAGTCAATCAGTTTACGCCGGCATGATCTTTTCGTTCTTGAGCTTTGCTGTAGCGATTCCGTCAGCGGTCAAGGTTTTTAACTGGACAGCCACCCTTTACAGATCGTCAATTTCCTACGACACGCCGATGCTCTACGCTTTGGGTTTTATTGGTTTGTTTACGATCGGTGGTATGACGGGGCTATTTCTTGCAGCCCTCGCGGTTGATGTGCACCTGAGCGACACCTACTTCGTCGTCGCACACTTCCACTACATCATGGTGGGCGGAGCGTTAATGGGTTATCTCGGCGGCTTACATTATTGGTGGCCCAAGATTAGCGGTCGCATGTATCCCGAAGGCTGGGGACGTTTCAGCGCGCTCGTAATTTTCGTCGGTTTCAATCTGACATTCCTGCCACAGTTCGTGGCTGGCTTCATGGGAATGCCCCGCAGGTACCACGCTTATCCACCAGAGTTTCAGGTGTTCAATGTTTTGTCGTCAGCTGGTGCCTCCATACTTGGTTTCGGGATGTTGATACCGGCGATCTACTTCGTGTGGTCAATGCGTTATGGCAAGCACGCAGAGGCGAATCCGTGGCATCTGCCCGGACTTGAATGGCGTACTCAGTCACCGCCGCTGACCGAGAATTTTGAAACTACACCGATCGTGACCTGGGAAGCCTATGAATTTGCGCCGCCGGAAGAGACGGAGATTGTTGGAAAGTTTGCCGGTGAATTGGTGTGAGAAACTGCGAAATTGCGGGAATGCGAAATTGCGAGATTTTATGAAGGCAAGGCTTGAGGAGAAGGACGTAGAAATTCCGCAATTTCGCAATCACTAATAGGAGACCTGGTTTGAGTCACGCCGCAACACAGGAAACACACAGTCATCCAGCACTGCAGCACCATTTTGAAAACATGGAGCAGCAGCGTGAGGCTGGAACGCTAGGGATGTGGGTGTTTCTAGTTACAGAGATCATGTTCTTTGGCGGTATGTTTTTGGCTTACACGCTATACCGGGGAACGTACGGGGCTGCCTTCGCAAGCGCTAGCAATCACCTCGATATCAAACTTGGTGCATTCAATACCGGTGTGCTGATCCTGAGCAGCTTCACCATGGCAATGGCGGTTTACTTCACTCAAATTGGTAAATCGAGACCGCAGGTTTTCTGTCTCCTGCTGACGCTAATTCTCGGCTTGACGTTTCTGGGTGTTAAAGCAGTCGAGTACAAGTCGAAGTATGACGACAGCCTCATTCCGGGCCGTCTCATTCCTAACCGCCCCTTTGGCCCAGAGGTCGCACACGAAGGGGAACATAGTGAACACAAACTTCATCTGTTGGGGAATGCCTCCTTAAAACAAGTAGAACTGTTCTATTGGATCTACTTCGCGATGACCGGCATGCACGCGCTACACATGATCATCGGCGCCGGCCTATTGACGTTCTTACTTATCTTCTCAATAAAAGGACGATATGGACCCGAGTATCACAGTCCGGTTGAGGTCATCGGACTCTATTGGCACTTTGTCGATATCGTTTGGATTTTTCTATTTCCGTTACTGTATTTGTTGGGCAGGCACTTCGAGCACATGTAGATGAGCGAGCATATAGTCCCAGTACGAGTTTATGTGACGATTTTTCTGGTGTTGCTTGTAGGCACAGTGCTGACTGTGTTTGCTGCGTTCCAGGATTTCTCATTTCGATTTGGTACTCATGAGATACCCTTCAACACGATTATCGCCCTGACAATCGCCGTCACAAAAGCAACCTTCGTCGTGCTCTACTTCATGCACGTTCGCTACAGTTCTCGACTTGTCTGGGTGATTGTGACTTCCGCACTCTTCTGGATGGCTATTCTGTTCGCACTGACCTTCGCCGACTATTGGACGCGCGGTTGGTTACCGGTTGGATACTGACAAACTGCGGTTCTACTCTCCTCGTTCCAGGGTCATTTCACGCACTTCAATTAAACGTTTACACGTAGGACAGTTCAGACGAATGGTCGCGTCTGAAGTGGTGATGGGAGTGCCACAGAACGGACAGTCGCCGCTGACTTCGTTGTGATGAAAGAGATCGCGCATCATGATGACGGGAAGGACCAGCCCCGCGATCAAAAGAGGAATACCAAAGATCAGACCGATACTCGCGCTCTGGCCAACTGTGAGACTGATTACCAGTCCACCAATGAAAAGCACCAAACCCACCGCAACAGCAAACGAAAAACTGTAAGCGCTGTCAAAAGTGCGCGTTTGTTTCGCAACTTCTGGTCGATCGGCGTCCATTAGAAACACCTCCATAGTTAGCGGAAAGTCTTGGGGAAGAGCGCGGGCTAGGATTGACTTTTACTCCGGTGCCCACCGTCGTGTCAATGATGAAAAAGTATGCCCAACGAACCCATCACGATCTGACAGTTGCAAAGGTAACACTCATAATTCAAGCACCTCACCAGAAGTAACAAGTTGGGAAGGGGGCAAGCGGCAAAATCACGACCTTAACCAAAGCAAAACCAAGCGCGCCCCCGCCCGTGGAATTCAAGCCACTCAGCAAGAAATTGTGATCGTAGAAATTGATCCGAGGTTCGTATATTCAAACCGGCGGGGGCGCGCTTGGTCTCTATTTGCTGAGGTTCGTGATTCGCGCTTGCCCCCTTCCCAACTTGTTAATTCTGGTTAGGTTCGTGATGTCAGTATCTTTGTGCTTTAATTGGCGCTTTCCAATACCTTAGAAATAGAAAGATGACTCATTTCCATTTATGTCAACGCCAACACCATTTGAAAACTTTCTTAATGAACACGATGAAGAGGCGTGGTCTGCGACACTGACCACGCTCCTGCGGTCAATTCACGAAGTCGATCGCAATGCCACCCAGATCTGGTTTGCTTTTTATCCCCTGTCTTTGTTCCAGGCTCTAACAAACGCAGACGATCCAGAAAACCTCGCACAGCGGCTATTGATGCAGGGAAACTTCTATCTCAAAGACCAAATAGATTCGTCACACACCTTTCTCTATGGTCATCGCCTATGGCCGGAAGTTAAGTCGGCCGTTCAGAAGCACGCCGCAAACTTCGAGCACAGCGCCACCTCGTTGTCTGATCAGATACTCGCTGTTGCCAAAGCCGTGGCTAAGGATTTGAAAGTAGATCCGTCCTTAGTAGTTGGCATTACCGCAGTCGCTTTCATGACCTGCCAACAGACAGGAATGGTTGCTTTCAATACCCCGGGCAAAGCGCAGATCGATAAGCGTCACGCCCGTAAGTCTCCCGAACAGATCCTACGTGAACGCGCAAAGGATGATAGTCAAGGCCTACTTGGTTTCCTGAAAACAATCAACAAGAAATGGACTGTTACGCATGACGAAAACGACGACAAAGCTAAGTATGTTATGAACCATATCCAGGATTTGGCGTGGGGTGCAGCTGATGATCGCTCACGCAACTGGCGTGAGATTGATTCGCGTCGCTGTGAAGGTCCAATACCAGTTGAGTGTCGATCAGCATCCTGTGGTACTTGCTGGGTTGGAGTGCTCGGCGGTGCGGAAAAGTTGTCGGACGTGGCTGCGCGCGAAGGAAAGAAGATCAAGGAGTTTGGTTATATCGACACCACTGAACCAAAGCCCTTGATTCGTCTCGCTTGCCAGGCGCAAACGCAGGGTGCCGTCTCGATAGTGATTCCGCCGTGGAATGGCGTCTTTGGAAAATATCTTCGCGCACAGCGAGCGGCACTCGAGGAGGCATTGAATTCAGAAGCCACCAAGATCGCTGAGCCGGTGGTTTCAGCAGCCAACGATCACAGTCACTGATTTGATCAGAAGCGCAAAGTTCTCCCCGTTGCTTTATGTGCTCGCGGCCGCTCTCCTCTGGAGCACGGGCGGACTCTTTATCAAGTGGACAACGCTGTCGGGACTTGAACTCTCTTTCTATCGTTCCTTCTTTGCGATATTTGTGGTTGCCTTCTTCACCAGGCACGAAGGCTTTGGATTAAACAAGGTCAGTATTGCCTCATCAGTCCTCTATGCGGTACTCCTCATCTTGTTTGTGCTGGCAACCAAGCAAACGACTGCGGCCAATGCAATCTTTCTGCAGTACACCGCTCCGGTCTACCTTCTGATCTTCGAACCGTTGTTCTACAAAGAAAAGTTTCGTCTGCGCGACTTAATCACCGTGCTGGTATGCGTCAGCGGAATGACCTTGTTCTTTGTCGGCAAACTGCGGCCCGAAGATATCTCCGGAAACCTACTGGCACTCACGTCAGGCCTCTGCTTTGCAATCTATTTTCTACTACTACGGCACTCTAAAGCTCGGCTTGTGAACCGCGCCTCATCGGTCATCTACGGCAACCTGCTAGCTGTCGTAATCACCGCACCATGGGGGTTGTCAGCCCTGTCCCAGCTGGGCCGCCATGACATCTTTGCTGTGGTTTATCTAGGCGTGGTTCAGCTTGGGTTGGCTTACACGCTATTCACTCTGGCTATGGCGCGAGGTGTTAGATCGATTGATGCAGGAATCATCTGTTACGTCGAACCCGTATTGAATCCGGTTTGGGTGTTTTTAGTCTTAAGGGAAAAACCATCTCAGTGGGCGCTTCTGGGTGGAGCCATCATCATCGTCGCGGTAATTGTTCACATGTTGCTGGATGCCCGGTGGAAGAGAAAAGCAGACGGCCCACCATTGGAGTCTGCACACGCCTAATCTCCGAACAACCCGGCTACGGTGAAACCGAATCCTTGCAAGACTACCGACCTCTCATTCGGTCATTTGGATCCCCTTTAGTAGCTACTTCGAGCAAACGGGCGCGTTGTTGCTGGGACCGCAGGCGTCCTCGCCTGCTGGTCACCCTTCAGGCGCCTCATATGTAACAAGCAGGCGAGGACGCCTGCGGTCCCAGCGTTAGGGCCCCTGAATTATTCGAAGAAGCTACTAAAGGTGACCAGTTTGAGAATGAGAAATGTAAATGGAGAATGGATTTCCTAACGCAGCCACACTGATCTGCTCGAATAATACGTCGGCGTTCGATCGGGATAGCGCTTTTTGTATCTGTGATAGTGCGCCAGAAGTTTTTCGTAACGCTTGTCAGAGGAGTAAATCCGCTTATGTGGAATGGCTCGCAAATGATCTTCGATTTTTGTCATCTTGCGCGGCGAGAAACGCCAGTCGTAAGTTCCCAGTTCATAAAGATTCGTTACCGCGTAGCCCTTAATCCTACCGCTAAAATCAACATACGTATCAAAGTAGCTCCAAACCAAATCTCTTATCGATCGAAAAACTGGTTTTCTGCCATGCAGACCAATGTCACGTGAACGCGCAATTGATCCCCAACGGCCTTTGTGCTGAAAAACGAAAAGGACATGATCGAGCAAATCCCAGGATTCGAGATCCAGAAGCAGTGGGGCATATCCGTGTTGTTCCAGAATTACTGCCGCGGAAACCGCGGCTTCAAGGCAGTGGACCTCATTCGCTTTAAGCATCTCGCGAAATGAGCGCATCGTGCCTCCACGTTTCTCCCAGTTGTAGGGCATCAAACTGAGAAAGCGTTGCACTTTTGGTGGTGTATTTAGCCTTTGTACCAGCCGCCATTCGCGGGTTGTAAATTGATCCTTGTCGGGCTTCGCCAAAGATTCTCCTTTCTCGACTGACTGCTTTGTTCGGCGTGACGACAAAAGTCGGGACCGCGCTTGCCTGAATTACCTGTAGATGTCAGACTAATCTCACCCGAACAAAATAAGCCCTGACGCACGCAATCATTACTTCTTTTTACAAGTGAGACGTTTTCTACATGAACAAGCAGGCAACCGCTTCTCAAATGACCCGTTCCGAACAGGAAACCGAAAACGAGGCAAATCGTCTGACAGCGCAAATCGAGGCAGCTCTGGCTGCAGTGGCAATGCGTTCACCTGACGAAGATGATTCGCTGGAATCGGCGGCGGACAGAATTGAACGGGCCGCTCGTGATCTCGCCGCTGCTCTTCGTGGACTCGCACAGGAACGCAAAGCCACCGCCAACGAATCGTAGCTACGTTTTCTTATCATTAGTCTAACGGTATTTCTTTGATTGGAGACAATCTATGGCTTCCATCCGCACTGAGCGAGTAACGGAAGAACTGGGCCGCAAGAACACTGCCTATGAGCTTGAAAACTACGGCATCAAGACTCCCGCTCGAGTTTACTGGAATCTCAACGCCCCTGAGCTGTACGAAGAGATTGCGCGGCGCAACGAAGGCATTTTATCGAATTATGGAGCCCTGATTGTCGACACCGGCGAGCATACAGGTCGTGCCGCCAAGGACAAAGCAATCGTTAAAGAAAGCGACAGTGCGGAAAAAGTTTTTTGGGGAGACGTAAACAAAGACTTTCCTCAAGACAAGTTCAATGCACTGAAAGAACGGATGATGGCCCAAGCGACTGGGCGTGATCTCTTTGTGCAAGACACATTCGTAGGTGCCGATTCAAAGTATCGCTTGCCGATCAGAGTTATCAGTGAGCTTGCATGGCATTCTCTCTTCGCGAGGACCATGTTCATCAGTAACTCTGAGGATTCGACTCCTCACCAACCGGAATTCACCATCATTAACTTTCCAAGCTTTCAGGCGGACCCGCAGCGAGATGGGACGCGCTCACCAACCTTTATTCTGATGGACTTCAGTCAGCGATTGGTTCTCATTGGCGGAACCTCTTATGCAGGTGAGACCAAGAAGAGCGGTTTCACTTTGATGAACTACCTGCTGCCGCAAAAAGGCGTCATGAGCATGCATTGTTCTGCCAACGTTGGCGCTGACGGCGACGTGGCAATCTTTTTCGGCCTCTCTGGAACTGGCAAGACCACGCTTTCTGCCGATCCGGAGCGCCGCTTGATTGGAGATGACGAACACGGGTGGTCTGACGACGGCGTGTTCAATTTTGAAGGTGGCTGCTATGCGAAGGTGATCAAGTTGTCTGAAGAGGCCGAGCCGGATATCTATCGCACCACAAAAATGTTTGGCACGATCCTCGAAAATGTTGTTTACGATGCGACCACTCGCGTGATTGATTTGGACGACGCTCGCAAAACTGAAAACACAAGAGCCTCTTATCCGCTTACCAGCATCGACAACATCGTTCCCGAAGGGCGAGCCGGTAATCCACGAAATATCATCATGCTAACAGCTGATGCGTTTGGGGTGTTACCGCCGGTATCGAGGCTGACACCTGAACAGGCGATGTATCACTTCCTGTCGGGATATACAGCGAAAGTTGCAGGCACTGAAAGAGGCATCAAGGAACCTGAGGCTACATTCTCAACTTGTTTTGGTGCGCCATTCATGGTGTTGCATCCAGGCGTTTACGCCGATTTGCTCGGCAAGAAGATGGCCCAGCACAACTCCGCATGCTGGTTGGTTAATACGGGCTGGAGTGGTGGTCCTTACGGTACGGGCCAACGAATGAAGATCTCCTACACACGAGCTATGATTCGAGCGATTCTGAATGGCGAACTAGCCTCCATTGAGACTACCCCGCATCCCACCTTTGGCGTGAGCATACCTGTTTCATGCCCTGGAGTTCCTTCGGAAGTCTTGCAACCTCGAAACACCTGGGCCGACAAAGATGCGTACGATCGGCAAGCAGCTGATCTGGCGCGCCGATTTAATGAGAACTTCAAGAAATATGAAGCGGGTGTTTCGGAAGCCGTGCGCGCCGTGGCGCCGCAGATTTAAGAATAGGACCTATCGGTCTTATCGATCTGTCCCACCCACTCTCTAATCTAAAATCGCCATCCGATTCCGACGCTGACTTGAAGGTTGTTCTTCGTTGCAGCGTTTACCGAAATTAGCGTGGGGAATGTAGCGAAAACGCGCTGCGGATACCTGATGATCGTGTCGCCTACGTCAGCCCGGAGAATGACTCGGTCACCTGGATAGAACTCAAACACCCCACCAAGATCCATCGCGAAATCTTTTTCGTGCGCTACTCCGCAGACACTACCAAACGTCGTCGTATTGCACCCGCCACGGTTTGGAAACTCACCGAACCACATTACGCCCGGCCGAGCTTTTGCAAAAA
>Ga0070698_100008597_pt1 | contig 11007 bp, 6 predicted proteins | sample KBSK1502metaG_FD_65477 | JGI IMG/M metagenome (GOLD analysis project Ga0070698, IMG submission 65477) | Corn, switchgrass and miscanthus rhizosphere microbial communities from Kellogg Biological Station, Michigan, USA - KBS K1-50-2 metaG | ecosystem: Host-associated > Plants > Roots >...
ATTCCTGCAAAAGCAACTAAAATAACCATTTCGCTTTCCCTGTAATTAACAGCAACTTTATTATAAAGATGGTCCGCAATATTTCCTTTATGCTTTGTAATGCCACTGCCAAAATTCAAAACATCCTTTTCTGATTCGCTCAACTCTAACTTTTCTGGTGTTTCACCTGAATCTATAATTATTTTTCTGAAAAAAGTTGAACAAAGAGGGCAATCGGCAGCACAGGAAATTGAATGTGCATAGAGAGAAGCCATTCGTTTTCCCAATATCTTTTCAACTTCTGAATATAAAGGATACCATTGCATATACGCCTCAAAAGCGATGAGCGAATGACCAAGTGTCGCTTTCATATTAGTAATGCGACCACCATACTCCTGCACATGATGTTCAAAAGCTATTTTCACATCTGGTGAAATTTCTTTTGTGGTTAGTGGCTCTATTCTTGCCATAATTAATTTTTTCTTAAGTCAAGATTATGAAAGTAAAAAACTCTTGCGACATGATTGCTCCTGTATTTGTTTCCTGCTGGCAGTTGCTGAAATACATTCATGTAGCCAACCTGTAAGTTATCATGTTTGTTTACATGATAAGCAAATCCAAGAAAAAACCGGTTTTGATCAAAATAGTTATATACGATCTGCTTTCCGAAATTGATATGAACTTCGTCATTAACAACAAAAGAAAGAGATTTGGGCTGAAATTGCTTTTTATTTAAAGGAACCATGAAAAAGAAATTATATCGAAACCTGAAATTAAAATTATATCCTTCGGCCAATTCATCATCATTCAGGATCTTTCTTCTGAATCTTTCCTCCAACCGAAACCATTGCATAAGCCTGAGTTTAGAATACTTGCTATGCCATTGTATTTGCTGCCAGGGGCGATGCTCCGGCATGGTCACATTTTTATGATTATCGGCCGGGTAATGGCTTACATAAGCATAGCCGGCAGTAAGCTTTGTATCATCATTCAGATAATAAGTTAACCCAAATCGTAAGATGTTTTGTGAAAGATCAGAAACAAAATCCTCTTTTGTACGTAAATGTATATCTGTCCATGTGCCCCATTTATTGCTGAATCGTGTTTGATTAAAATAACCAAACCATATTTGCTGCACAGTTTCGGTTTGTTTTGTTTGAGAAAATAAATTTTGATTCAGAGAAAAAGAAATAATGAGAAACACAAGTGTTTTTCTCTTTATGCTGAATAATGAACGGAATGTACAAGAGTGCGATGCAAGGGACGATGATAGTAGTAATAATGCCCGGCTCATAAAATATTCCCTGATTTTTTGATTCTAAAATTTAGAAAGACATCCCGATGAATCGGGACGCCATTTTCTCAACGATTGTCTGCTTGCCGGCAGGCAGGCTTGCCATATGAAAAAATATTCCACTTAATTTATTTCTTCTTTAATAATCCATCAACCGTTATGGCTACATAATACAATCCACCGATCGTTGGTCCGCCGGCATACTGCAGATAACGGTGATTAAATATATTGGCGCCGCCAATTTTGATCTGTGAATATAATTTGGGTAAGCGAAAGGTAACCTGTGCATCAATGGTGCTGTATGCAGAAATATTTCCTGTCACCAATGGGCTTTCCCATAAGAACGCATCCTGCCATCTCCATGTGATATTGAACCCAAAATTCTTTACTACTTCGCGGTTACCGAATGACAGGTTTGATGACCATTGGGGGGTATTAAAACCGGTAACAAAAATGTCATTGGTTTTATTCGTTTTCATTTTATTAAAATTGAGATTACCGGCGATGGTATACTTTTTATAAATGTTATAAGTAATCCCTACTGCAGAACCGAAATTGTGATAAGTGTTTTTTGCATTTGTATAAACCCGGTAACGTTCCTGTCCCTTGCTTGCAGCATTGCCGCCGTTTGCAGTTGTTGCATCCCTGTTACGATCAAGCATTGCAATGACTGCTGCATCTGAGCCTACTGTTTCACCAATAGGGACATATACCTGTACTTGTCCGAGAAATCCATCATAGGTGTTACTGTATGCATCTATGTCAATCACTAATTTGTTATCAAGCAACACAGATTTATAACCTACTTCCAATGAATTTATTTTTTCAGGGCGGGCATTGGGAAGATTAGCCCAAACAAGTAAGTTTTTATTTGCCAATGCTGCCGCATCTGTATTGCCCTGTGCACTAACTGCTGCATTGAATGCAATGACAGAGGCCTGCGTATAACTATTTTCCAGATACCCAAGGCCTTCATTTATGTAAGGCAGGCTGCCGACACGTTTTACCCTTCCATTGTTTACATAAGACAATGCTTCAAATAAAGCAGGGAAACGATAACCCTGCTGATAGGTAAAACGGAAATTATGTTTTTCCTTAACGGTGTAAACTGCCGCCAGGCGTGGCGTAAACTTAGGTTTGAATTCTATGTTATCATCAAAACGCAATGAACCGAATAATTTTAGTTTATCATCAAAAAATGTTTTGGTTACCTGCGCAAAAAAACCAACTTTATTATAATGAAGATTTTTACCAAAACTTCCATCCTTTAATGGTTTGTTTCGTTCACTGATGGATCGTGAAAAGTCAACAAAATTATTTCCATCAGGAATGATCTCATATAAACGATAGTCGCCACCAACGAGCAGGTTAAATACTTTTATATATTTCGATAGGTCCCATTGTGCTTCGGTATGATAAAGGCGGCTGTTTTGTACCAGGGCAGATCCACCTGTTTCCGGTGCATCAGGAATAGTGCCTGACTTTATATCCCAATTATTGATACTTGTAATAACATTTATCAATGAATCAAAGCGGGCAGTGCCTGGTTCTGCACGCCCCGCATCTGCTACTATACGGGCATATTGAGTAGCCGCGGCAAGATTCGTATTCGTTAATGGCCCATTGGCTGCAACATAAGCATTCAATGCATTTTTATATTTTGTTCCCCATGCATTGTTTGAACCACCGCTGTACAAGTCTAAATTATCTGCAGTTGGTTTTACATTATAGGAGTCACCGGTGTTTTCAACAGAAATATAACTGCGGACAACAAAATTGTCGCCTTTTAATTCGAGATGATGATTTTGTACCAGCACATTCTCTAATCTTATTTTATTTCCCCGTTGAAAAACGCCGTCTAATTTACCAACACGATAGGAATAAGATAGTTCGGCTTTATCGCTGATACGATAATGCAAAGCCGCATCAAATTTTAAGTTGTCAACTTTAGGGCTGACGAGATCTGTTTCCCAATAACCGGTTCTTGCAACACGTAATGTTTGATTCGTATTGCCATTGATAGTAAGTCCGCCTACGGATACAACATTGCTTCCGGCCAGTGCATCATCACCATATTTATTCCATCCATCGAAAGCAATATTGTTTTCCCCATTAAGTGCAGGAAAATTCGGATTGGCGCTTTTTAAATTATTTGTATTCTGATCAAGCCGGGTATTAGAACGCCAGTCAATACCCTGCATGTAACTAAGGTTAAATTTAAATGCAAACTTATTGTTGAATGCTTTCGCATAACGGACTGCTGATTCGGTTAAAAAAGCCGGATCATGATCAATACCATCCACATGATTGATCCCGGTCTTTTGATAAAAGCTTAGTCCCTGGTGTATGAATGGATCTTTGGTGATCAGGTTTGCCATCCCATTAATTGCATTCATGCCATACAGGGCAGATGCAGCGCCAGGAGTTATTTCCACACTTTGAATATCAAGTTCAGTCGGTCCAATGGCATTGCCAAGCGGCACACCCAGTGTAGCAGCTTGCATATCGACTCCATCAACCAATTGCATGAAACGAAAATTGTTTGGAATATTAAATCCCCGGGTATTAGGTACTTTAAAAGTAAGACTTGATGTTATCATCTGTACTCCTTTTACATTTTCCAATGCCTCATAAAAACTTGGAGCAGCAGTCTCTTTAATAGCACGAATATCTAATTTCTCAATTGCCACTGGTGATTTCAAAATATTTTCAGGCACTTTTGATGCTGTAACTACAACAGCAGTTCCCAATACTGCCTGTGTTGCCAACGCAACCTGCACATTTGAGCCCAGCGATCTTATTTCGAATTCCTGTGGCTGAAAGCCAACAGATGAAAACACGAGGGTAAAAGGCAATTTGGTTTTTGTACGTAAAACAAAATTTCCGGTTGAATTGGTAATAGTACCGGCAATTGTTCCTTTTACCTGTACACTAACATCCGGCAGCGGTAATTGTTTTTCCTGGTCAGTGACCCTGCCGGAAACTTCAATGATCATGTTGTCCTGCGCAAAAATGAAATTGCTTGTGAATAGCAGTGATAAAATGGCTAATAAATTTCTCATCTTGATTTTACAGTTGATTTAAAAATATTTTCTTTTTACAATTCTGTACTTAGATGCAATACAGCAAAAGTTCAATGGCAACATCGCTGTATGAAGTTTTTTTCCAGCTGGCGCATTCGTTGATGAGAGCAAATCATCATTCTATAGTTTATTAAAATGATCAAACAAAAATAGGGGGCATTTATTATCCTACCAAATTGGTAGACTATTTTTTTATAAAAATATTTTTCATTCATGAACAGTCATTAGTTAAACTATTTTAATAAGGATTCGTATACTCCAGATAATAACCAGGATCCCCAATAATAAATAAGAGGTTTTTTTAGGAAGCTTCCCTGCAAGCTTTGCAGCAATGGGTGCCGCTACAAGGCCTCCTATTACTAATGCAAGGATCGTTTGCCAGTGACTTACACCGATCATGGTAAAGAAAGTAAATGCACTGGCCAGCGTAACAAAAAATTCTGTGAGACTAACAGTGCCCACTGCGTATTTATGACTTCTTCCGGAATTAATTAATGTGCTTGTAACAATGGGCCCCCAGCCGCCGCCGCCAAATGAATCAAAAAAACCACCTATCCCTGCCAGCAAGCGATATCGTTTGAATTTTTTTGGTGGCTTCTTTTCACGGAAGGCATTGAGAATAAATTTTACTCCAAGTATCAGTGTGTATCCTGCAATAACAGGACGTATGAAATTTCCATATTTGTTTCCCATGATCACCAGCAATATCGCTCCGCCAATAGCACCTAGTATTCCCGGTATCAACAATGCCTTGAATAGTTTTTTATTTACGTTGCCGAACCTGTAATGACTATACCCCGATGCACCACTTGCAAACATTTCTGCTGTATGGATGCTTCCGCTAATAACTGCAGGGTTAACACCGGCGGATAATAATATTGTTGCACTGGTCACACCATAGCCCATTCCTAAGGCGCCATCCACCATCTGTGCCAGGAAACCGGCAAGCAGCATAATCGGAAAGGCCCTGTCCAATGTTTGGTACCATTTATAAGTATCATTCGCCATTTGTTGTAAAGGCAGGTAAGAAAAAATAAAATACCCAATGAGCATAAAAGCAAAAGCCAGCAAAGAATAGGTAGCAATGCGCCGCCAGCGACTTGCATTGAAACTATTATCATTCTCAACTAGTGTTCTGGTAAGTTTATTTAGTTTTTTTACTTTGTATTCAAAGTTGCCATTTAGCTTGCTTCTAACCTTATGTAAATTCTCGATCACATCATCCAGCTCACCGGGCAATGCTTCATGCAACACTTCTTTTATACGTTTTGCTGCCGTTGGAGATTTACCATTGGTTGAAATAGCAATTTTCAAATTCCCTTTTTGCACAATGCTGCCGAGATAAAAATCACAGAGATCAGGCGTATCAGCAACATTAACTAAAATTCCTTTTCCAGTTGCCTGTGCTTTTATTTCTTCGTGCAATTGCCTGTTATCTGTAGCAAGTATAACGAGGTCTTTATTGTTTAAATCTTCTTGCAGAAATTCCCGCTGGAATATTTTGCAGGAAGGATGCCTGTAAATAAGTTTTCTTATTTCATCCTTTACCTCCGGTGCTACAATTGAGACCTTTGCATCGGGAGAATTAGCCAATAACGAATGCAGTTTTTCCAAACCAACATTACCACCGCCAACTAATAACAATTCCAGTTGATCCAATTTCAGGAAAACAGGATAGAGTTGGTTTTTGTTATCAACCCCGGAAGAATTTTTTTGTATGTACTCGTTACTATCCATTACCTTTTCTTAATATTCCATTTTATCGATCCACTCTTTTGCATTTCTTGCCGCATAAGAAATAATAATATCCCCACCGGCCCTTGTCAAAGCGGTCCATACTTCAAGATGTGCCGCTTCACGATTCACCAAGTTTTTTTCCGCTAATGCTTCGATTGCCGCATATTCACCGCTTACATGATAAGCTGCAATCGGTTTTAATGTTTGCTGTTTCAGTTTTGCAATTACATCCGTATACAATGCGGCAGGTTTTACCATTAAAATATCGGCCCCTTCTTGTTCATCACGAAGACTGCTTGCGATTGCATCATTGATATTTAATGGAGACAATTGGTATGTTTTACGATTCTTTAAACCATTTGTATTTGGTGCGGAATGACAAGCATCCCGGAATGGCCCGTAAAACTGCGAACTGAATTTTGCTGAATAACTCATGATGCTTATAGCATCATATCCCAAAGCATCGAGTGAAGTTCGAATCGCGGCAATGCGACCGTCTGTCATATCGCTGGGAGCAATACAATCAGCGCCGGCAATAGCAAGCTGTATTGCATATTTGCTCAATACGTCAACTGTTTTATGATTCACTAATTTTGAATGATCATCGTTTAAAATACCACAGTGTCCATGTGATGTATAACTGCATAAACACAGATCAGAGGCAATCCAGGCATCATTACCAAAATTTTCTTTAATTGATCTTATAACAGATGCAGCAAAAGCGAAATCGAAATCGTTTTCTTTTTTATTAGCAGGCACCGGGAAAAGTAAAAATTTAGTTGCTCCCCTTTTTATACTTTGTTCAATTGTATCTAAAACAGTTGATGCAGTATCTACTTCAACTCCCGGCAAACCATTTACCGCTCTTGGTTCTGCAATTGCTTCATCCACAAACAGCGGCTGAATAAAACTTTTGTGAGAAAGCTTTACAGAAGCCGTCAGCTCCCGTATATGTGTACCCGCCCTTAAGCGACGCTGCGTGATTGGATAGAATATTTTTTCCATTGTTCAAATGCTTTAATTGTTGGAAATGTCACCGGTTCCACTCCTGCTTCTCTTAATAATTCAGCGGTTTCACCGCCAGGACATAAATGTTTTACTATAGACTTTGCATATTTTCCATAAAACTCATACTGTGAGAAACTGGTCCAGAATATTGCATCCGCTGCGGCGATCAATTGCCTGATTCCTTCATCATCTTTCGGCAACAGTTTATGATTACTCACTGCATTATATCCTTTCATTCTCCATCTCTCTGCCGCTGTTTCATGAGTAAGTATAGAAATATCTTTCGCATTTATATTTAACAAAGGCATGTTTAATGATGCTAGTAAAAATTCAAATCCCAGGGCATCGGCGCTGGCAGTCACCCAATATCCTTTTTTGGAAAGTTCAAACCATGTTTTAGTTCCGGATGCTAAAACTGTTTTATTTTTTAGAATGTTCGCAAATCCTTCCGCCGACTGACCGGGAGGATTTAGGTGGGGGTCCTGTATAGCTTTATAATTTGCGACAAACACAACAGGCTTCTCAAGCTTTATTTCTTCGCTGCTCCATTCATAATCAAAAAATCCTTTCATCACATCTGTTGATGAAAACAATGGGCCGTTTATATTTAATTCTGATAAAGGGGCCCATTTTACAAACTCAGTTCCTTCCGAATCCCTGCCCGCTGCATATTGATATTTCCCGTTCTTTGTAACCAGCGTTGTTACTCCAAATTTCTGAATACAACCAGCTCCATACTTTACGGCTTCCTTCTTTTCAGCATAACAATCAGCATGCACTTTCTCATTATTTATTCTTTTCAACACTTCGATCGCCTTTGCGTTTGAAGAATGTGCTTCTGCTACTATTGCTCCCTGGCAAGGCGCCGGCACACATTCAATCAATGGAAGTACCATTAATCTTTTGTCAGCTAATAATTCCTTTATCGGTTTAGCATCTTTTTCGCTCCCCAACAAACGATTAATTCCTGCAGTCGCCAATATCGTCGCATCATATTGCCCGCTATTCAATTTTTTCAATCTTGTTTCTACATTTCCCCGAATATCTTTTGTTTCAATTTTTATTTCATTGTTCAATTGGGGCAATGCTTTTTTAAGAAACAGGGTTGCCATTTCTTCTCTTCGCGGAGAACAAGTGCCAATAATAATTGTCTCTCCGTTCCTGATCTTCTCTTCAATATCATAATTGAAAATCGCCACATCTCTTGTATCATTCCTGTCAACCACTGCAAACCTGTTTGCACCAAAAAAATGTTCACTGCTCATATCTTTTAATGAATGAACAGCAATATCTGCTTCACCAATTGTCAAGGCATCAAAAATATCCTGGGTAAAAAAATCACTGCCTTCAACCGTATGCAAAGGAATATCCTGTAAAGCATCTCCTTTACTGCTGCGGGCTATTACTTCCACCTTTATATTTGGAAATGCCGATTGTATTTTTTGTTTCACAATATCAATCTGCAACAGCGACAGCCGGGAATTTCTGCCAATCAGTTTGATCGTCTCCATGCAATACTTTTTTGAGGCTGTATGCCAGGTGATTGATTTGTTTTGGTAAGTGCCTTGCTGTAATTATGATGCGCAAACATTCTTCTCCTACAGGCACCGTCGGATAATTTATGGGTTGCAGGTAAATACCATGCTTTTCCAATAATTGATTTGCAATTTGCCTGCACTTCGTCGCATCCTCCATTGGAATGATCGTAATATGCGAATTATTTTGCCTGAAATCGATTTTGGTATTAGTAAATGCTGTTCTTAATTGAATTACATTTTCAAAAAAATGTTTTCTCAATTGATCGTTGTGCTGAATGAATTGAATGCTTTTGTTTGCAGCAGCGCAAATGGCCGGTGGCAATGAAGTTGTAAAAATAAACCCGCTGCCAAAGCTTCTTATAAAATCAATAACAGTTGCTGACGCTGCTATATAACCACCGAACACTCCGACTGCCTTTGATAAAGTGCCATTGACAATATCTATTATCTGTTGCTGCTCCTCCTGCTCTAGTATACCCGCTCCTGTTTCACCATACAATCCCACACCATGCACTTCATCAACATACGTAAGAGCATTGTGTTTTTTTGCCAGGTCAGCAAATGCTTTAACAGGTGAAATGGTTCCGCTCATGGAATACACCGATTCAAACACGACCAACTTTGGTTTATCCGCAGGAACTGTTTGTAACAATTCCTCCAAATGCTGCAGATCATTATGCCTGAAGATTTTCTTTTCATTCTTACAACCTCTTATTCCTTCAATGATGGAAGCATGATTCCTTTCATCCGAAAAGAAAACAAGACCGGGAATATTTTTACCAAGTGTCTGCAGCGTTGTTACATTGGCCTGGTAGGCGCCATTAAATAATAATGCCGCTTCTTTTTTATGCCATGCAGCTAATGTTCTTTCTAATTCTTTATGATGATTCGTGGTCCCTGAAATATTTCTGGTGCCACCGCTCCCTGTACCGCTTCTATTTGTAACAAATCCCAATTTCGAGATCACCTCTTCATTCGTACTCATGCTCAGGTAATCATTACTGCACCAGTTAACCGCCGCATGTTGCCGGCCTTGTTCATCTGCATAATAAAAATTAGGAAAATGCTGTGCACTCTTATTTACTTCCAGGAAATAACGGTAAGCACCGCTATCTTTTAGCTGTTGAAGTCGTTGGTCAAAGAATGATTGGTAGTCCATATTTACTATGAGACGGTAAAGATAATAGATTTCCCTACTTAATTAGTAGACTAATTAAAATATTTTAACAAAAATGTCACTCAAAAGTCATCATACTTACATTCGTTATGTAAAATAATATTTGATAAAACAGCTTTCCCGTCTTACTTTTGTTTAGTCTACCTGAGAAGTAGGGTTTTTACTATTGAGTTGCTCACAGCGAATTGTTATAACGAAATCAACGAATATGCAGAGTTTCCGCACCGAGTTAGAGAATCCGATTGTTGAAAAAGATATTCTTGAATTAGAAAAGAAGATCCGTCTTTTCCGTGAAGGAAAGATGGATGAAGAAAAATTCCGCAGCCTGCGTCTTGCCCGGGGTGTATATGGACAAAGACAGCAGGGCGTGCAGATGGTGCGTATCAAATTACCTTATGGTAAAATGACATTGGCCCAATGGAAACGCATTGCGGATGTCTCTGATGAATATTCAACGGGCAATCTGCATTTAACAACAAGACAGGATATACAAATACATTTTGTGAGTCTTGATCGCACCCCTGAAATGTGGAGTGAATTGGAAAAAGATGATGTAACCATTCGTGAAGCATGCGGCAATACGGTAAGAAATATAACTGCTTCGGACATCGCAGGCATCGATCCCGAAGAACCGTTTGATGTGACGCCTTATGCCCATGCTATGTTTGAATATTTTCTTCGCAAACCTGTTTGCCAGGAAATGGGAAGAAAATTCAAGATCGCCTTCAGCAGCAGTGAAAAAGATACTGCTCTTGTATTCATGCATGACCTTGGCGCTATTCCAAGAATAAAAATCATTGACGGCAAAGAAGTGCGGGGTTTTAAAGTTTTAGTCGGCGGCGGACTTGGTGCGCAACCACATCTTGCTATTACGACGCATGAATTTTTAGAAGAAGACCTGCTTATCCCCTATCTCGAATCCGTATTAAGAGTTTTTGATCGGCACGGCGAACGCAACAGCCGTCATAAAGCAAGAATAAAATTCCTTATTCAAAAGATCGGCATTGATGCATTTAATGAATTAGTAGTTGAAGAGCAGTTAGCGTTGACGCAGCAGACGTATAAAGTTGATGTTTCAGAAGGTCAGCAGACCACAGGCCATGGTCCACAGACTGTGGACTATGGACCGTTGACGGTGGACCCATTCAGATACCAGCTTTGGAAAACCACGAATGTCTTCCAACAAAAACA
>Ga0070698_100008599_pt1 | contig 11006 bp, 11 predicted proteins | sample KBSK1502metaG_FD_65477 | JGI IMG/M metagenome (GOLD analysis project Ga0070698, IMG submission 65477) | Corn, switchgrass and miscanthus rhizosphere microbial communities from Kellogg Biological Station, Michigan, USA - KBS K1-50-2 metaG | ecosystem: Host-associated > Plants > Roots >...
CACCTGTCCGGTCGGAAGACGGCCGCTGGATCTTCTCGGACACGTGGCTCGAGGAGCTCCGCGCAAACCTGCAACGGCGAATCGACGGAGCCGATCCGCTCGATCCGGGCGTGCCGGCGCCCTCCGAGCCGTGGAGCGCCGACGTCATCCCGCGACTCGGCTTCGAACGCCGCGGCGCGAAGCTCTATCGCCCGGGTGCCGTGGGCTCGCTCGGAGCGCGCGAGCAGGAGGCGAGGGAGCTCGAAGCGAGACTGGGCCTCACCCCCGTCAAGCTCGAGGACGCGAGCCTCGCACGCTTCCTCGAAGCGGCGGGTCGGCTCGTTCGTGTCGGCGACGGCTACGGCATCTCGCCGGGCGCCTACGACCAGGCGCGAACGGCCCTCGTGGACGAGCTCGAGAGCGCGGGACGCATCACGCTCGCGCGGTTTCGCGACCTGCTCGCGACCTCGCGCAAGACGACACAGCTTCTGCTCGAACGCTTCGACGCAGACGGCGTCACGCGCCGCGTCGGCGACGAGCGCGTGCTCCGCCGCGCGGCGCCGCGGGGCCGCTAGCCGATTTGCAGCCGCAAGAGGTCCGGGCGGTGGTAGTGCCCGGCCGGATCAAAGCGCTGCCTGGCTTCGTAGAGCCGCTGCGGATCGAGCTCGGCATAGAGGATTCCCTCCTCGTTCCACAGCGGACCAGCGAGGTAGGTGCCGTCAGGCGCGAGGATCGCGGAGCCACCGCCGCCGACGATGTCGTCGCCGTCAGCGAGATGCACGTCACTCGGATAACTCGACGCGCGCTGGAAGACGCAACAGCTGAGCACGAACGCACGTGACTCGCGCGCGATGTGCTTCATCGAGTCGTGCCAGTCCTGCGAGTCGTCGGCGGTGGGCGCGAGGTAGACCTCGACGCCGTCCTGGTAGAGAGCAAACCGCGCGAGCGGCATCAGGTTCTCCCAGCAGATGAGACCGCCGACCTTGGCGAAGTCGGTGGCGACCGTCTCGAGCCCACCACCGTCGCCGAGCCCCCACACCAGCCGTTCGTGGTTCGTCGGCATCAGCTTGCGGTGATGCAGTGCGAGCTCTCCTTCGGGTGAGTAGACGAGCAGCGCGTTGTAGATCGTGCCTCGTTCGATCTCGTTGACCCCGACGGCGAGCCAGATCTCATTCGTGCGTGCGACGCCGGCCAGCCGGTCGGAATCGGGGCCGGGGATCGAGACGGATTGCTGCGCAAGCCGGGCGAAGGCGGCTCGCCCGTCGCCTGCCTCGGCACCGCCCCAGCCCGCGAGGTAGCGGACCCAGCGGTTGGAAGGATAGACCGGGATGTAGGTCTCCGGGAAGAGCGCCAGCCGCGCCCCTTCGGCGGCGACCTGGGCGACGAGGCCTTCGAGCTTGTCGATCGTCGCGGTGCGGTCGAAGGCGACCGGTTCTGCCTGAACACACGCCACCTTGACCTTGTCCTTCATGCGCTCAGCCTACGCTCTTGTCGCCGCAGCAACTGCGTCCTCGGCGTCGTAATCGAAGGTGAGGTAGGTCGCCCCTCGCGTGAGCACTTCGCGCCAGTCACGATCCCTGGTGGCTGTGATCAGCCAGTCGACCTGCCGCGGCAGAGCGTCCATCCAGGTCGTTGCCGCCTGGTAGCCGAGCTCACGCTCGGCCTTGCTCATGTCGACCAGAAGCGGCTTCGGCGTCGACCACGGCGTCTGGCCGACCTCGCCACGACCTTTTGGCTGCCGGGACCTGCTCGTTCTCGAGCAAGACTCGCTCGAGCTTCGCCTTCTTGGTCGAGTACATCTCGTCGCCTGGCTGGACGGTCGCCTGGCTTTCGGGAATCGGAACCGGGAACTCGGGAAAGTCCTCGACTCCTTCAGCCTCGTCGAGCGTGCGGCCCTGGGCGTCCGCATAGACGGACGCGCTGGAGATGGCGAGGATCGCACCGACGTCGAGGCGGAGGAGCTGCTCGGCGTGCGCTGCCTCGAACGGGATCACGTCCACGATGAGGTCGAAGCCGTTGGCAACGTCAAGAGCGCCCTGCTCGTCACGGTCGAGTGCGACGGCCTCGAAGCCGTCGACCGACCCGCGCGCGGTGCGGCCTGCAACCGTGAGGTCCCAGCCGTCCGCCGCGAGCGCGCGGGCGATGGCAGCACCGACGTTGCCGGTACCCCCGAGGATGAAGGCGCGGGTCGCGATCTGTCTAGGCGAGTGTGATCGCGTCGCCGACGTTGATCTCGCCGTCGACGAGGATGTCCGCGTTCAGCCCACCGCGATGGACGAGCCCTTTGATCAGGCCGGGCCGCGTCATCGATTCGAGATGGGCACAGGGCTCACAGAGCTCGACACCCTCGCACTCGACCGCGCCGATGCGGAACCGCTTGCCCACGAGCGAGTTGACGTCGACACCGCGCGTCACGACGTTTCGTCGCGTCTCGGCGGGCCACAGAGAGGTGCCGCTCTCGCTCTCGAAAGCCTCGACCGCCTCGGCGGCGATGAGTGTCACTGCCCTCCCCGCAGGAGCATCGCGGCCGTCCCAGTAGTAACGGTTGCCCTCCAGACCGGCGCCCGCGTGTGCCGACACGCGCTCGACCGGAGCCGGGAACTCGCCGTGCGTCGGCGTGATGTAGATCGCCTCGACGCGGCCCATGGACGAGACCTTAGCGACCGAACCCACCGCCCCCGGGCGTCTCGAGCGTGACGACGTCTCCGGCCGCGAGATCGCGCGTGACCTTGGCCGGAAGCGCCGTACCGTTGATCAGGTTCCGGCCTCGTGCGCCGGGCTCCCCGCCGCGCTCACCCTGCGGTGCGTGCGCTCGCCGCTCGCTGATGATCGACAGGCGGCAGTCCTCGAGTGCGCGGAGCGCACGGACGACACCATCGCCGCCTCGGTGCCGGCCGTCTCCTCCCGAACCGAGCCGCAGGCCATAGCGCTCGACGCGGAGCGGATATTGCAGCTCGAGCGCCTCGACCGGGGTCGAGAGCGTGTTCGACATCGCCACGTGCACCCCGCTCGGCCCGTGGGCGTGAGGGCATGCCCCCTGCCCTCCGCCGATCGTCTCGTAGTACGTGAAGCGGTCGTTTCCAAGCGTGAGGTTGTTCATCGTTCCCTGCCCTTGGGCCGGCACGTCGATCGCCTGGCTGAATGCGCGCATAACGACATCCACGATCCGGGAGGACGTTTCCACGTTCCCGGCGGCAACCGCTGCGGGCGGGCGGGCATTGACCAGGCAACCCTCAGGAGCGGTCACCGTGATCGGGGCAAAGGCCCCGCCCGAAGCGGGCAGATCGGGCTCGACGAGGACGCGAACGACGTAGAAGCACGCCGAGCGCGCGACCGAGAGTGGGCAGTTCAGATTTCCGGCGTGCTGGGGAGCGGTGCCGCCGAAGTCGATGACGATCTCGTCCCCCTCGATCGTGACGGTGGCTTTGAGCTGGAGATCGCCCTCGATCGCCTCGAGAACGTCGAGCGCCTCGTAGCGGCCGTCCGGCAAACGCTGGATTCCGGTGCGCATCACCCGCTCGGAGTAGGCGTGCAGCTCGGCCATTGCCGCCCTCACACGATCGCGCCCGCGGCGCGCGGCCAGCTCGGCGACACGTTGCTCGGCGAGGCGGTGCGCGGCAAGCTGCGCTCGTAGGTCGCCGCGCCGTTCGTTGGGATTCCGCATCCGCGCAACGAGGCCGGCGATCACGTTCTTGTCGAGGCGTGTCGGCGGGATCACGATGTCTTCCTTTTTTAGGACGCGTGAGTCTGCGGGCATCGAGCCGGGCTCGCGTCCACCGACATCTGCATGGTGCGCGCGCGTGACCGCGTAGCCGACCTCGGTCCGCGAGACGAGGGTGATGTCCGGCAGATGGGTGCCGCCGGTGTACGGGTCGTTGACGGCCCAGACCTCGCCGAGCGACGGGTCGTGACGCATGACGGCCGCAACGGCATCGGGCATGGCGCCGAGGTGAACGGGGATGTGCTCGGCCTGCGCGATCATCCGCCCCTGCTCGTCGAAGAGGGCCGTCGAGCAGTCACGGCGCTCCTTGATGTTCGCCGAGAACGCCGAGCGGACGAGGACGGCGCCCATCTCCTCTGCGATCGCCCGCAAGAGGCTGCCGAGGATCTGGAGCTCGATCGTCACGTTTTCGTCAACAGGAGCATGCGACCATCCCTAACCCCCTCCCACCCGGGGGGAATCCAGCACGTCGACCCGGGGAGCTCGACCACGACCGGGCCTTCGACCTTGCTCCGCTCAGCGGTCGGCAACTCGAGCTCGGGGCCCGCCTGGACGTCCGCGGTCCGCACGGCGACGAGCTCGATCCTGCGCTCTCGTTCGGCAAAGCCGTACTGCCCCTCATGCGCTCGGTGGAACGCACCTGCGAGGTCGTCCTGCAGCGGCACGGTCAGCTCGAACGACTGCCCCTCGTAACGCAGATCCGCTTCCCCGACGCCGGGCAGCTCGCCGGCCTCGTCGAGTGGCCGGAGGTACGAGCGGACGGAGTCACGGCGCTCCTCCGAGTCCACGAGCCCCAAGGCGGACAGGACTCCTGCCACCTGCGGCACGAGTACCGTCGTGATCCCGAGCTCGTCGGCAAGTTCACACGCGTGCAGCGGCCCGGCTCCGCCGAACGCCACCAAGGCAAAGCGGGATGGATCGTGACCGCGCTCGACCGAGACGACCCGCAGCGCCCGCAGCATCTCCGCGTTGACAACATCCACCACGGCTCGCGGATCGACGATGCCGAGCGCTCGCTCCGCCGCGCGACGATCGAGCTCGACGCCGCCGGCAAGCCGGTCAGGGACGCGGCCCAGCAGCAGATTGGCATCGGTCACAGTGGGCTCCGCCCCACCGCGTCCGTAACAAGCCGGGCCCGGATTCGCACCGGCGCTCCGCGGCCCGACGCGGAGCGCACCGCCCGCGTCCCGCCAGACGATCGAGCCTCCGCCGGCCCCGACGGTGTGCAGGTCGACAGTGGGCAGCCGGATCGGGAGCCCGCCGATCGTTCTTTCGCTCGCCCGCTCCGCCCGTCCTCCGGCGATCAGACAGACATCCGTCGACGTGCCGCCCATGTCGAACGCGATCGCGTCGTCGATGCCGGCGAGCGACGCCATTCGCGCGGCGCCCACGACTCCCGCCGCGGGCCCCGAGACGAGGATCGTCGCGGGATGGGCTGCGGCCTCCGCGGGCGTCGCGACGCCCCCCGACGACCGCATCACGAGTGGCTCCGGCAGGCGCGCGTTCGCGGAGGCACGACTCAGCGCCTGGAAATAGCGCGAGGCGAGCGGGCCGAGGTACGCATCGGCCGCCGTCGTCGACGCGCGCTCGTATTCGCGGAACTCTGGTGCGATCTCGTGCGAGGCAACGATGTGGGCGTCCGGAAGACGGCGGCGCAGCTCGTCGACCACTGCCTGCTCATGAGACGGATACCGGTAGGCGTGCAAGAGGCAGACGGCGACCGCGTCTGCATCGAGCTCTGGCAGGGTCCCGAAGTCGAGCGGCTCGAGCTCGCCGTCAGGCCCCATGCGGCCGGTCACGCCGTGACAGCGGTCGAGCGGGACGAGCGGCTCGGGCCAGGCCGCGCACGGGCGATACAGGTGCGCACGCGTCTGCCGCCTCAGATGAAGGAGATGCTCGAACCCGGCCGTCCCCACGAAAGCGGTCCGGGCACCGTTGCGCTCGAGCAGCGCGTTCGTCGCCACGGTCGTGCCGTGCGCGAACCGCTCGACCTCGTGCGCGCCCGCTGCACGTGCCACAGCGATCACCGATTCCTCTTGACGATCGGCGGTGAGCACCTTCGCGGTCGTCACACGGCCGCCGTCGAGCACGACCGCATCGGTGAACGTCCCGCCGACGTCGACGCCGAGAACCGCCATTCATGAAGACTGACACCGTGGCGATTCGCGGGCTCCTGTTCGACTTCGATGGACTCCTGCTCGACACCGAGAGCCCTTCCCGGCTTGCCTTCGAGGAGCTCTACCGCGACCACGGCCACGAGCTGCCGCTTGATCGTTGGGCGACGCTCATCGGAACGATCGGCGCTCCGTTCGACCCTGTTGGGCATCTGGAGGAGCTGGTCGGCGGCCGACTCGACCGCGAGGAGATCGCCAAGAAGCTGCGTGAACGAGAGCACGATCTGGCCGACCTCGAAGAACTACGTCCCGGCGTCGAGCAGTGCTTCGTCGAAGCCGAGCGTCTCGGGCTGAAGACGGCGGTCGTCAGCAGCAGCGACACGCGTTGGATCGAGCGCCACCTCGGGCGGCTCGGCCACCTCGAGGGCCTCGACACGATCGTCGCCGCCAACGGCGACACGGCACGTGCCAAACCGCGCCCCGATCTCTATCTGGAAGCGCTCGACCGTCTGGCTCTCGGACCGCACGAGGCAATCGCGTTCGAAGACTCACCCAACGGCGTCCGGGCGGCGAAGGCGGCTGGGCTCGCCTGCGTCGCGGTCCCGAACCCCATGACGGCGAGCCTCGCACTCGACGAGGCGGATCTCGTTCTCGACTCGTTGGCGGACGTCCCCCTGACCCAGCTGCTCGCGCGATTTTGACGATCGTCACCGAACTGCGGCTGGTCGGTGCCGGCAACGAGCCGGTCGACTTCGCGCGGACGATCGTCTCCCACGGCGTTGCCGAGCTCCCGCCGAATCGAGTCGACCTCGAGAGTCGCACGCTCGAGACGACGCTCCCCGTCGGGGGCGGCGCTCGCACCGTGCGGATCACGGAGTCGTCGAAGAGGCTCGTCATCGACGTCGTAGCAGGCCGTCGCTCGACACGCGCGACCGCCAAGCTGGCGGCGACGGTCAGACACATGTTCAGGCTCGACGAGGACCTCTCCGAGTTCTACGCACTCTGCGCCACGGACGGCGACCTCGGCTGGGTTGTCGTCGGCGCTGGACGCATGCTGCGTGCGCCAACGGTGTTCGAGGACGTCGTCAAGACGATCTGCACGACGAACACCTCCTGGTCGGGAACGACGAAGATGGCAACGGCGCTTGTCGACAACCTTGGAATCGAGGCGCCGGGTGGCGGGCGGACGTTCCCCACTCCCGAGGCGATGGCGGCAGCCGAGGAGTCGTTCTACCGCGAAGTCGTCCGCGCGGGATATCGAGGGGCGTACCTGAGGCAACTCGCAACCGACGTCGCGGAAGGGACGACGGATCTCGAAGGGCTCAACGACCGAGACGTCAGTGACGAGGAGGCAGTCGAGCGTCTGCTCGCGTTACCGGGAGTTGGCCCGTATGCGGCCGCGCACGTGCTGCTTACCTCGCTCGGTCGCTACTCACGGCTCGTCCTCGACTCGTGGACTCGACCGACCTACCGCAAACTCTCGGGCGCAAGAGGCACTGTCAAGGACACGACGATCGAACGACGCTTCAAGCGTTACGGCGACTGGGCCGGCCTGGCGTTCTGGCTCTATCTCACCCGCAACTGGGTCGAGGAAGGCCTGCCCGTGTAGTTACGCTCCGCTGCGGAGCGGCGGGGGCCGGTGCCCCAACTGGTCTTCAAAACCAGTACGGCGTCGTAGCCCGACGCTAGGCAGGTTCGACTCCTGTGCCGCTCCGTCCAGCCGAAATCGACTCGGCTCGCAGGAGATTCCCACGTCGCGACCACTCGCCACAGCTACCCCACGCTTTCCGCTCTCATCGGCGCGAATCCGGCCGAGACGGGCGCGCACTGGCGCGCACACTGGCGCGCGGCGAGCCGCCTAACGCACCATGGCGTTCCAGCCCTCAGCCTTCCAGCCCCCGCCGAGGCCGAGCCCTTCCGAAAGACTCGCGCGACTCGGTCAAGCGATTCGCGCCTTCGCCCTTCCAGCCAAAGGAGTTCCGTCTCTGGATGAGACAGCGTGGCAGCGAGGGAAGAGGCAGACCAACGAACTCGCCAACGGACGAGCGATTCAGTTCATGATCGCGTGTGCCCCGATCTTCGCTGTCGGGGGGCTCCTTTTTGCTCTCCCTGGCTTTTGGTGGCCGCTGCGCGTCCTCCTCGCCGCACTCATCGGCCTCGGCGTCGCGGTTGTCGCGGCGTTCGTCGTAGCCGTTTACTACGCACTGCGAGCACTCCGCGGACAGCGCGACGAGGCTCGAGCTTACGCGCGAGCGCTTGAGGTCTATGCCAAAGGGCTTTCGCAACGGGCGGACCGCCTTCAGATCGCCGACGACTTCAGGCGTGACACGCTTCGACTTCGCGCGGTCAGTCTTCGAAGGCAACTGGCATAGGCCAGCATCTGAGCTAGATACGCATTGGCGGCAGAACGCCTCGAGTTTGCTAGCCCTTCTTCTCGATCGTGGTGCCGGCGATGGCGTGGCGGCTGAGTTCGATCGCCAACTCGAAGCGCGTGACCGGAAGGACGACGGATACGGCGATGACGAGATTCGGCGCCTTGCGGCCAGCATGCAGGCCACGTGTCAGAACGTTTGGTCACTCGTCCGAAACGAACCGGCGCCAACGGCTCCGCCTCCCCCGGGCAGCGAGACGATGTCCTAGCCGCCGTGAGTGTCGCCGCGTTCGTGGTCTCTGTCATCGCGATCCTGATTGCGGCCGGCTCGCTCGTGTACGTGCGCCGCGCCGACCAGCGCGCTCACCGCGCCGAGGCAAGAACCGAAGTCGCCGAACGAGTTGCCCGGCTCGAACGGGTCGGCGAAATCATGCGGGACATCGCGACTGCGGTCCGCACGAGTCAGACCGACCCGCTGGCGAGTACCCGTATCCACGCCGGGCGTGCGCGCCTTGAGGAGGCGATCGCCGCGGCCGACGTTGACCTGCCGGCGTGTTCCGAATTTGCGCGCACCGTCGACCTCAGCTCAGTGGCTCCTGCGGAGCGCGAGCTTGAGCGCGCGATCGCGACCGTATCTCGAGGCTAGGCGCCCGAGCCTGGCGCGCGTATGGCGCGCATCGGCCGACTTGCAGGCTTTTTGCGGCTCGCGCAGGTTGTCTTAACCGCTACGGCGCCGACAAGCCCGCCCGCCCGAGCCCGGCAAGTAGCACCCGCATCCGCACGGTCCGGTCACAGCTCGAGACTATGGGCAGGACTTGTTACAAACGATGCGGAGACGCCTCCGGAGATTCCGTCTGGGAGCAACCTCACTCAATGCGAGTTCGGCGAGCTGGCCGGCTGCTTCTTCACGAGCATCTCGCGAATCGAGCACTTCGAGGCGCGTGTCGGTGCAGCGCACACCGAGCCCGACGGCCCCCTTACCCGGTAATGCCCCAGAGCGTGGAAAACGCGTAGTTTCCGATGTGTGTCCAGTCCGGGTCGCTGTCGCTGGTCGGCGCAGGACCGGTTTCGTAGACGTCGACGAGGAGCGCCGTTCCGTCACCGCGTGTCACAAGAACGAGGACGCCGTGGTACGTGTCGGTGCCTTGTGTCTGCACGTAACGCAGGTTCGACACCTTGTAATCGGCGACCTGCCCGAAATCCTCGACGTTGCCGATGTAGTGGACCATTGCACTCTTAAAATAGTTGGGCGCGACGCTCGTGAGCGCGTCCACCGCACCCGAATCGACACCGGTCCAGTTCTGAAGGTCGACTGTCAGCTCGGACCGCGACGAGCTCGTCAGTCGGAACACTCCGTTCTGCAGCGGTTGGATCGACGTGGCAGGCGGTGGACGAACGGTGTAGCCGCCGACCGACACCGGCTTGATCGGGCCGGTCACCTCGTAGGCGGAGCAAAAGCTCGCGTCGCCCGTTAGGTACCCCGTCGCCATCGCCGGGGCGCGCTCCGGCGGACCGCCGTGCGTTCCGGCCGTGAACCAGTTGTCGTCCACAAAGCTCGTGTCGGCGATGCCGCGAATCGTGTCGAGCGCGCCGCGGACGTCCACGGCGCCAATGTCGAGGTTCACGTCGCCGTTGGCGAGTGCGTCGAGGAAGACGCCCGCGTAGCAGTCGGCCTGCAGCTCCTTCCCGATATCCAGATGGAACGTCGCATCCGCAAGGAACTGCAGATGGTGGCCGAACTCGTGTGCCTGGATGATCACGGGCGCGATTTCTGGGTTAGCGGGAAATTCGCCTCCGAGCTTTTCGAGCCAATCCGTATCGAGGTAGATGACGTGGTCGCGGGTGCAATAGAAGGAGTTGTTCTGCCATTCCGGCGACCCCTCGGGAAGGCATCCCGAGCCGGTCGGCGTTAGGTGGTTGGTGTAGAGGTCGACGTTTGCTGGAGCCGACCACTGCGCCGTCGTGACGCTGCTCAAGTGTGCGCTCCAGAACGTCTCCAACGCCTGCTCCGCGCGCTGGACGACGGGTGCGAGCCCGCTCGACTGCGGCGCTGGAAGAGAAGGCGGAGCGTTGCCGCCAGCGTGCTGGCGCTCGTGTCCGCATCCGACGACGAGCAGCGCGACGAGCAGTGAGATCCCCAGGTTCCTCAAGATCTTTATGTGCTTCCTCGCAGGTCGCCCCAGACGCCGCCAGTGTTGCACGATTGGACTGCCCCGTACAAGGCGCGCGTCGTCTAGTAGAGCGCGCGCTGGCATCGCCGCGCCTCGGTCTCCGATGTCTTCATTTCGTACTCGGGGAAGGATCGGGCGTTCGTTAGGGGAGAGCCTCACGGTCCCACCCGGCGAAGGAATCGCGGCCCGACAGGCGCGCATCGTGACGCGCCGCCGCCTAGCGCGCGCGTCTTTCCCCGCACAAACTGGATTCGCCCCTTCGTCTTCAAAACCAGTACGGCGTCGTAGCCCGACGCTAGGCAGGTTCGACTCCTGTGGAGCTCCGTCGAGCCGATCACCTCGGCGAGCGCCTCAAATCGGGCGGGAAGGTATAAGCGTCGTCGGTACAACGACGATAGGAGGCGGGAGCATGGCGACCGATCTCGATGCCTATAGAAAGCAGAGTCGTGAGACCTGGGGTCAGATGGCTACGGCCTGGGAGAATCGGCGCGACTGGCTCATGGCGATCACCGGCCCGGTCAACGATTGGCTCGTAGACAAGGCGGACGCGCAGCCGGGCCAGACCATCCTCGAGATCGCAGCGGGGACGGGCGACCTGGGCTTCCACCTCGCGGAACGCGTAGGCGAAGAAGGCCACGTCATCTCCACCG
>Ga0070698_100008601_pt1 | contig 11004 bp, 9 predicted proteins | sample KBSK1502metaG_FD_65477 | JGI IMG/M metagenome (GOLD analysis project Ga0070698, IMG submission 65477) | Corn, switchgrass and miscanthus rhizosphere microbial communities from Kellogg Biological Station, Michigan, USA - KBS K1-50-2 metaG | ecosystem: Host-associated > Plants > Roots >...
TCGCGATGCTTCTGCCAAAAACTTCGTCCATGTTTGTGGCCATCGCCAACGCACGCCGAATGAGTGTGCCAGTAGCTGCCGTGCCGGTGCCTTAGTCGTCCGCAGGTCCTGGCTGAAGCAGGCACAAACAACAACAGCATGAACGTTAATACAATCAGCATTGAGAGCATTTTTTTCATTAGTTCTTCCTTTCGACGAGGACGTCGCTCTAGGGAGATATTGATCTGGAGGGGGCGGGGTAACTGATTCTATTGCTGGAAAGGTTCTTTGTCGAGGGGAGGGACCTTGCCTTCCACGTTCGGTTTCCGGATTGCAAACCAACCGCAAGAAAAAAGATCGCGAAACGCCTTATGAAAGCGGTGGCATGCGGTATGCACTAGACCGTCTAATTAGATTGGAAAAATAGCCAAGTTGATTGGAACCGACTGGCCCTGGATCAAGCGTCCTTTCAGTCCCAATCATGAATAAGGAGAATCGACAATGTGCAATAGTAAGCTAAGAGCGCTCGTCTTCTTTTTGACGATCTCAGGATTCGCTTCAGCTATGACGCGTAGTGCGTCTGGTGTGAGCACTCCAAAAGCGCAGCCGCAAGGTGCGCTTAATGCTCGCGTGATTCGACAGGTGCGGCATGAGTTGGTGACGCTGCCTTATTACGGGGTGTTCGACTGGCTCCAATTCGAGGTACGACCAGACAACACCATTGTGCTGCGTGGACAAGTAATAAAGCCCACCACTAAATCAGATGCCGAAGCTCGCGTTAAGGACGTCGACGGAGTGTCTAAGGTGGTCAACCAAATCGAGGTCTTGCCACTCTCTCCACAAGACGACCGGTTACGGAGGGCGCTGTATCGCAAACTCTACGGTAATGATTCGCCACTTTTCCGTTACGCAGTCCAGGCAATCCCATCGATTCACATCATTGTTAAGAATGGACGCGCCACGTTGAAAGGCGTTGTGGCCACTAAGGGTGACGGTCAATTGGCCTACCTGAGAGCGCGCGGCGTCCCGGGTCTTTTCGAGGTAAAGACCGAACTGCAAATTGAGAGCGAGATGCCACAATAAAACAGTGATGAGTCATGAGTAACGAGGGTTGCACCTGAGGGGTTCACTCTGGTGGGTGCTCAGACTATTGAGTCAGGAGGGAGTTATGCGCGGGAAACAATTTGTAATTTCGAAAAGTCAGTTGGGCGTCCTATTAATACTGTTGGCACTCGCCTTCGGGGCTTGCAATCGCGGCCACTCACAGGGAGTGCGTTTTGCCTCGACTTCAGATCCGGGGTTGAGTAACGCACCAATCAACAACGGAGCCCCCGTTAATTCATCAGTTCCGGTCGTGTCCTATGCCGATATCGTGAGTCGGGTATCGCCGGCGGTGATTACTATTCACTCCGAAATGCGGGTTCGTGCGCCGCAACAATACCCGTTTATGGATGACCCGATGTTCCGGCAGTTCTTTGGAGATCGCTTGCCGCAACAGATGCCGGAACAACGCCGAAGCGGTCTTGGCTCAGGCGTAATCATCAGTACCGACGGCTACATACTAACTAACCACCACGTCGTCGATGGCGCCGAACAGATAAAAGTGGACTTGAACGACAACCGCACTCTTGACGCCAAAGTGGTCGGCTCCGATCCGCTGAGCGACCTGGCAGTGCTGAAGATCGATGCCACGAATCTGCCCGTTCTGGCGCTAGGCGATTCGGATAAAGTGCGTGTTGGCGATGTTGTGCTGGCCATCGGCAATCCACTCGGTATCGGGCAAACGGTCACCATGGGAATCATCAGCGCGAAGGGTCGGCAAACGGGCTTAAGCAGCGGCAACTTCGAAGACTTTCTGCAAACCGATGCGCCGATCAATCAGGGCAACTCCGGCGGCGCATTAGTCAGCACGAATAGCGAGCTGGTCGGTATTAACTCACAAATCCTTTCGCCTTCGGGGGGCAGTATCGGCATCGGCTTTGCCATTCCTTCGAACATGGCGAGAACAGTCACGGACACTCTCGTCAAGACCGGGAAGGTCCGGCGCGGTCAGCTTGGAATTGTCGTCGTAAAACTAAATTCCCAGCCCGCAAAGGATCTTGGGATCACGGAGACTAAAGGAGTAGGTGTGGCCGAGGTAAAGCCAGGCAGTGCGGCCGATCAAGCGGGATTGAAGAAGGGAGATGTCATCACGGCCTTCAATGGGGTTGAAATAAGCGAGCCGAATGTTTTCCGCAACCTCGTGGCCAGCACGGCGCCCGGAACCGACGTCACGCTCACGATTCGTCGAGATGGTCGCGAGCAACACGTGCAAGCCAGGCTCGGAGAGCTTGTTCCCGCTGCCACTCGAGATACGGAACTACAGAGGTGAGCACCAAACAAGGAGTACAAACCGAAGGACGAGTTACTCTCTCAAGAGTATATTTAATGCGTGGGGGTTTGGTGCCGGAGGTCGGACTCGAACCGACATGAGTTTGACCTCGCCAGATTTTGAGTCTGGTGCGTATACCAATTTCGCCACTCCGGCAGGGAGTATCGAGGGGGAAGATAATAAATCCAATGCCTGAAGGATCGCAACCAGTGCGAGTTGCAAGGTACTATTTACCAACAATCGAAATCGATCCGCTCGCAGCAGTTCGATCACCATTCGAAGGTTCTGGCTGGTAGGCCTCGTATTTGTAGCGATAGTTGTAATAGTCGTGTGAGGTTACCTCGGCCCTATTGAGCACTACTCCAATTATCTTGGCGCCAATCTCGTTAAGGGTCTGTCGCGAGCGCCTTACCACTTGCCTCGAAGTCTTGCCTCCATGCACTACCAGTATCACTCCATCGACAAGCGCTGCGATCAGCACGCCATCAGTGAACGAAGCGATCGGAGGAGAATCAATAACGATATGAGTAAACGTCTTACTGACTATGTCGAGCAAACGCTTCATCTGAGAAGAGCCAAGTAGCTCCGCGGGATTTGGCGGTATCGCCCCAGAGCTGAGCAGATAGATATTTGAGTCCTGATACTGATTGATTCTCGATAGAATATCGGCTTCCTCAATCTCGCTGGACAAGATTGCACTTAAACACCCGTCATTGGGCAAGCCAAAGACTTGATGCAATCTTGGGCGACGCATATCGGCGTCAATGATCAGTACCTTGGCGCCGGTCTGTGCCAGCACGGTCGCGGTGTTTACCGCCGTGGTTGTCTTTCCTTCTGCCGGCACGCTTGAAGTTACAAGCAGAGTTTTGGGTGCCCTTCCGGGCGTCGACAAAAGGATGGAGGTTCGCAGGTGTTTGTAGGCTTCGGCCTGCGCCGTCGGCCCCTGTTCGTTTATCAACAGTTCAGGCGCGCCACCACTTCCACCTCGCTGGAGGGCGCGTGTGATTGGTAGGAACCGTTGCGTCATCCGGCCGGCTATGGGAATGATTGCCAAAGAGGGCAAACGCAGTCCGCTTTCGATATCGCTGGGATTCTTGATTGTGTCATCGAGGTAATCGAGAAAGAGCGCGAGTGCGATGCCGAATGCCAGTGCCAGAACAAGCGCCAGAAACACCCCTTGCATCCGTTGCGGGCCAATAGGTCCCTTGGGAACTGCAGCGTAGTCAACGACGTGAATATTGTTAGGCGTACCCGCCATGGAAACATCGTTCTCTTTTGAGCGCTGCATCAAACCGTCGAGCAAACCTTTATTGGTTTCAATCTCCTGCTTGAGAATGTTGTAGTTGATAGCAGCCTGATTCTGAGCGACTGTTTCGGCGCGCTGCTTGTTGAATGCGTCCCGCAACGCTTTCTCCCGATCGAGCGCCTTACGATAATTACTTTCCAGATTGATGGTAATAACTTTCTTGGCGCCGCCTCTGGTTTCCTCCAGCTGTTTCTCAAGGGTGGCGATTTGTTGATTGACGTCCTTGAGTTCAGGAGACTCATCCGTGTCAGTCAATACCAATTGCGAACGCTTTTGTTTTAGATCAGCCAGCTTGGTTTTGAATTCTGCAATCGACTTATCGGCGGTTTCGGCAGTTGCTTCCGCAGCCCCAGGCAAGAGACTGGCGCGATAAGCCGCTTCGGCAAGGTGCCGTTCGTTTTCGGCGTCGAGCAAAACCCGGTTCAGACCAGTTAGCCTTTCGACCACTGTGTTTTGACTGGCATCTAACGAGAGAATCTCATGGCTCTGCGCGTAGTTAACTAATTGCTCCTCACCACTGCGAATCTGTGATTGAAGTTCGGCAATTCGCTTATCGAGATAGGTGCCCGCCAGACTGTTTGTCTTCGTCTTCACTTCCAAATTCCAAAGGGCGAAGGCGTCGGCGGTTGCGTTGACTACCTTAGTCGCTACCGCTGGGTCAGTATGCGTGGCTCGAACATCGATCAATCGCGTTTTCTTAACCTGGGCTACATCCAACATTCCCTCAAGCGAGTCAACGTAGGGAGCGAGTCGTTCGATTTCTGCAGGATCGTCTACCGCCGCAGCCCGGCTGGTTAGGGACTGGCTATTGCTATTAGGTACTGACGAGCTTTGGGTCCGAACGGGGGCCTTTGCTTTTGGTGCGAACCCGACCATCCGCAAGAGATTCTGCCACGTCGAATGGTTCTCTATGCGCGGATCCAGGAACGTGCGGTTGTGTTCGAGATCAAGGTTTCTGGCAACCCGTCGCAGTAGCGTTGGGCTCGAGAGTATCTGGACCTGAGTATTAAAGTACTCCGGATCCATGTAGGTGTTCTCTGAGTAATAGCCCTTCGAGGCGCCCAACGCCGGATTCGAGCTTTCTACATCCACTTGCACTCGTGCGCGGGCCTGGTAGATATCGGGTTGTCGAGATTGCTTGAGTGCGGTGATCGTGCCGACGATTACGGCCAGCCCAATGATCAACCACAAACGCTTGCGGATCGTTCTCCAGTAATCCCGCAGATGTAATTCGCCTTCGGGCCCGGCTTCGTCGCCATAAGCAACGATCGGCGGGGTTGCATAGCCATTCCGTTGCGATTCATTTGCGTGTTCGAGCGCTGAAGTCCGGAGGGCGATTGCTTTGATTAAATCGGAGGGTTCATTCATAACTCGATCGAATTGCTTGGCTTTCCGAGCTCCAAGGTGAGCCCGATGATCATGTTCTGAACCTAAATCAAGGAAAACACCACGCAGGGTGCGTCGGAATGGGAGGAAGTTAACATGCTCGCATGCAAAGCGCAAAGCGGGTAAGACTTAGGGCAAATAACATGGGGTTCACTCCTCATATTAGCGTGGAATACCAGCGCGTCGGGTCCAGACGCTCCTCACAAACTGGTCCAACTAATAATTGCGTCCGAGATCAAGGGTCGAATGCTCAACCAGGGAATTCTGGTTGGGCGTTTCGCTGTTGATGGGGCGTATGACCCAGAACTGCCTGACGCGTGGAGTCGAACAATTCGATGGCGGAAATCAATTTCTAATAACTCAGGTTACTCACACGATTCTTTTGCTCAGGTTTCTTAGACGAACCGGCCCAACACACAAACTCCACACTTAATTCGTTCTCCAAAAATCTGACGGCATAACACCTGCGAATAGGTCGATGACGACTGCCCAGGCGTTCACAGTCGTCTCTCCAGTAACTGCGGCATCCTTCACGTTGCCGCTCGACAGGTTCTGCCCCGCCTTAACTGCTCCACAAACCTCGACAGGGAAGATTCATGCGCACCGTTATCTTTAAACTAATCGTCTCTACTTGCCTTTTCGCAACTGTTGCCCAAGCCCAAACCAGATTTCCTAAACAAAGCCACTCCGCCGGCAGGCAGCAAGTTTCCAGACCTGGCAGCGATCAGAATCTGACGACAAAAGCCGGCGATAATGATTTTCTGCTTCCCGGCCAGGGATTTGCCAATCGAAACGCGACCGCTATTCCCGCCCAAAAATCTCTAACTTCTAACATCGAGTCGAGCGGAACTCCCGTTGAGAGCATCGTGCAGTACCAGTCGTTTAGTTTCGGTACGATTTTCACGCTCCATTCCTTTAGCGGGAAGTACGTAAGCTATCTGCTGCCCGAGAGTCAGATCGGCGTCAATGGTTTGTCACGAGATGAAATTCGCGAGCTCGTCGACCTGACTGACGTGATGTATGCGCACATGATGGAGATAGTTGGTGGTGAACCAAGCGGCGAAGGACTACTGACGATTGCACTGATTAACCCGGGCTATGACTTTGGCGCCAAAGGTTGGGTTGGTAAGAAAGGCGTTGAGATGTACGAGGGATACGGCCTCAGGTACAAAAACGACTTTTTGGCAGGTTGCGTACCGCACCCCGTCGTTCATGAGATGTCGCACAACTTCGATCTTTACAACGCTTACATTAGCCATGACGGCAACAATGTACACGCCTGGACCGCTTTTCTGATTCCCTATGCCCAGTACTACTCGCAGGCCGGTGCTTCCTGGCACGGTAAGGTTGTCTCCCCCCGCACTCTTCTGGATCAGTCAATCGATATCGACATGGATCCCTGGGATATGGCTGGTACAACCGTTTCATGGGACGCTTGCGTCAAGACTGGTAGTGGCTGCGATGACCGAGAAATCTATGCAAATGTAACTTGGGCGGGAATTTTCCTGCGCTATGCGCGGTTACACGGACCTTCGGCCGTTAAGCGGGCTCTACGTTATGTCGGCGGCTATAAGGCAACACACGCGACCCCACCAGCGACCGCGGAAGCGAAGAACGACGTTCTGGTTTCGGCTTTCGCTGCCGGCGCCGAGGCCAACGTTGCCTGTGAAGTGAATAGTTGGAACTGGCCCGTTTCGGCGGAAGCTGAAAGACAGATAGCGATCACCTTCCCCAATCAGAATCCTCTCTGTGGCGACATCGACAACGATACGTACAGTCCTGCCAGTGGCGATCACAACGACTCCAGCTCGGCCATACAGCCTGACGCAGTTGAGACACTAAACGGCCTCGATGATGATTGCGACGCTAATGTTGATGATGTGCTTTTCAGGGAAGTTGACGACGTTCCTGCTGATGTGAACTCAGCGCATTACGTCCCGGTACCAGGCCACATAATCGGCTACACGGCTACGGCGGATGATAGTGACAGTTACCAGATTCAAATTGATACGCCAGGGTCATTAAACATTTGGGCGAAGGGAATGGGGAAAAGTTTTAGTGGCTGGTTTGAACTCCGCTTCGCGGGTGACCCGGACACGACAGCGCCCGTCTACCTATCGTATGAAATCGTGGGAGCCACAGTTGTACCGTTTGACCGGGCCGGTACCTGGATTCTGACAGTTAAGCCGTGGACTGGCGCAGGCGAGGCGTACGAGTTATTCCTCAGCAAGGTCGATCAAGTGTTATCGCCGCAGTTACAAATAATTGCTCCGCCTAAATTGAACACCATATTAGTCAGGGTCACCACCGATCAAGACTCATTGAAAGAACTCACACCCAGCAGCGCTCGATTATGGTTAGAGGGACTCGGATTCGTTGCCGAACAGAGTTTCCAACCGGTCATGACCTTCAAACTCAAACTGCCAACTACTTACGACATTCGGCTTCGCACACAACTCTTCTATGCCGATTCTCCGTTGTCGAGCGCGACCAAGTCTGTATCAACCGGTATCCGATACAAAGCGTTCCAGAGCCCGCCGGTCAGCCCGAACTCACCGATTGCAGTCCCTCCGAAGGTTGAGAGCGAGCCGCGCTTGAAAACCAACACGCGCTTCCAGAAGGTTAGATTACTCCGGGCGCCCCATCCCGGCTTATCGCGATTTGCTCAATGAGGCCAAATCGGCCAGTCCCGGAGGAACCGAATGTCTATAGAACTTCTAGACCTATAAGGTTCTGCTCCAACGGAGCGAAATTGATGGTTCGACGCATTCATCTACGGGTACATTGCGCTCCGCTGGAGCGCCAACACAGGTCGGCCGCAAAGTCGATAAACATTTGGCTCCTCCGGAGCCAGAACAACGTTTGGTTGCGGTTAACAGCGACGCTGTGTCTGTGTGGTGAGTGGAATGACCGAAGTAATGCAAAACACCGGCACACTCATCACTGAGGTGCCGGTGTTGTAGTTTAACGTTTCCCGAATGAAGCTGCCGGGAAATGTATCCAGACCTTAGGCACAGGCTTTCGTGCTGGGAGTCGAAGCGCAAATTGGATTCTGAGTACAGCTGCCCGAGGCGCATTGTGGGGGGTTGCCACAACAGGCATTCGGCGGCAGGCCCGATGCCTGCGCCTGAGCGGTCGGAGAAACAATCGACAGAATAGCCGGCAAGGCAATCGCTGCCATTCCGACTCGCCTGACCATATCGCGTCTGCTCATACCGGCAAACTGCGCTGGCTTCAGCGCTGCCTCGTCGAGCAGTCTAAAAGCTTCCAATTGATCCAAAGCCAGCCAGACCATCTCTTCAGGCACTGGCGAGCTCGCATTTTCTTCCATTAGCTCGCGCAGCTGATCGACGGTTTTGTGGCCGTCACAATTCTTCCACACGAGCGCGGCTGTCTCGTTCAGACAGTGCGCCTTGTCACTTTGGAGATCGTAAATCAGCAGCTCATCGGGAAGTTCTTTGACGATTAACTGCTCCTGCCGAGCTTTGGGTAGTTGATTGCGGCGATCTGCTTTCACAGTGATTACCTTCCTGGGTTGTGGGAGTCAAGGGATACGCAGCGAATAGACTGTGAAATCCCTCTTAAGAATTTCTTCTCAAACTGGGAGGGAAACCTACACGAGTCTTGCGGAAAGATCAATACATTTACATTAATTCCGTTTTACGTTTAACAGAACGGTGGTCATGAATCATGGGCAAAATGCCCCATCCAAAGGAATCTGCAAGCTTGCGAAATCTGAGGTTGACTCCTATCCTCGCTGCCAAATTATAAAGATCGGAAAGAGGACGCAATGGAGGAATTTCAAAAACTCGGCGCGCTGGTGGAGAATCGTTGGAGAGCCGAGAATTACAGTGAACAACTCTTCCCGGAGATTGCTGCGCAAGCGCTCGAGGAAGCCGACTTGCCCGCACGCGTTGATCCCTGGGAGGTCATTCGCTGGGTACAAACTGCTGACTCGTTGCCCGAACAACAGGATGTTGAAGGACGCTTCGGAAACCCGCCGGTAACACTGTTCTGTGGCCCGCGGTTTTTTATCGACATTTACTACTGGCTCGACGGCACAACCTCAATCCATCAACATTCTTTCACCGGCGCTTTTCAGGTCCTGCTCGGCTCCAGCATCCACAGCCGTTATTCTTTTCAGGAAGACAAGATCATCAACGAACACTTTTCAGTCGGCAAACTGGCACTCGAAGAAGTTCAATTACTCAAGCTGAACGACGTGAGAATGATCCGAGCCGGTAGAAATTTTATTCACTCATTGTTCCACCTTGATCGGCCGTCGGCCACTATCACCATCAGAACCGAACACACGCCTTCGGCCGCTTTACAATACGACTATCGCAAGCCCCATTTCGCGGTGAATCCGTTCTTTAGAAATCCGGTGATGATCAAGAAATTGCAGACAATCGGGCTGCTATTGGGGATGAAACACAAAGATGCAGATACGATGATAGGTGATCTGATTTGCTCGTCTGACTTTCATACCGCTTACTTCGTGTTGGCAGAGACTTACCAACAACTCCAGAGCAATGAGATGGACGCGCTCTTCGGTCTATCGACTGGCAAGGATCGCTTCAAGGCGATCCTGAATCGATGTAAGAACGTCCACGGTGAGCTAACTGACCTCGTCCTTCCTGTCCTGGAAGAGCATGAACGACAAATGAGCATCATCCAACGCCGGGGCACGATCACTAAAGATGCCCACCGTTTCTTCCTGGCATTGGTGCTGAACATAGGTAGTCGCGAAAGAATCCTGGAGTTGGTGAAACAACGCTACGCGGATCAGGATCCGGTGGAAACTATCCTTGATTGGGTGGAAGAACTGGGACGAACCAGGGTGCTCGGCTCAAAAGAAACGAATGCGCTGGGGATGGCTGAGTTTGACGACTCTTATGTCTTTGTACTTGAGTGCTTACTCCAGGGCCTGAGTGAAGAAGAAATCTACGAACGAGCAACCGCGCAGTACCCGCCTGACAATGCCGCCGAGCTCAAGACGAGGGTTCCCGCGCTTATGGAGGCCTTGAAGAATTCCACCCTGTTCAAATCACTCTTGGTCGACTAGCTGACAGTAGACTTTGCCTCAAAAAGTCAAAATGCAGTTATTTAGCAGTGAGGATTTTCATTAATGCCCCAACGGGGCTACGGCCTCCAGCCTAGGGTTGCCGCTTCGGCTACCCTGGGAACTAGTAAGAAAAGAAATTTCAACCGCAACGCGGTTGCGTCATTTTCTCAGAGAGAAATGCACAAGGCAGACGCAACCGCGTTGCGGTTGAGGACAAAATCGCTTTCTTTGCCCAGGGTAGCCGAAGCGGCAACCCTGGGCTGGAGGCCGTAGCCCCGTTGGGGCAGCACTGAAAACTTATCGTACTCGTCGGGAAAATTCCGAGTTTTAAAGCCCTAGCAGTACCAGAAGCTCAGCAGGCCTTAGTGCTGGGAAGGCCAACGCATGAGGGAGACTGGGTGCAGAAGGACGATTGGCACTCGTTTGGGTTTAGACAACAGGCCCCCGGCGGTTTCAATGAGCCTTGCGCCCGGGCTGGGGGCGCCGTAATTGAAATGATTACCGGCAAGGCAAGTACTGCAAAACCAATGCGTTTCACCAAAGTGCGCCGAGATATCCCCGCGAGATGAAATTGCTTCAGTGGAGCGTCGTCCAGCAGCTGAAAATTCTCCAATTGGTCCAACGCCAGCCATACCATCTCTACGGGCACGGGTGAGCCAGCGTCCGCCTCCAGCAACTCACGCAATTGGGTGATCGTTCTTTTGCCGTCGCAGTTTTTCCATACCAGCGCAGCTGTGCTGTTTAGGCAGTGTGCCTTATCGCGTTCTCTGTCATAGACGAGAGTTTCGTCAGGGAGTTCTTTGATGACAAGAGATTCTTTCCGCGCTAAAGGGATGCTTTGTTTCATCGTCCAGCTCCCGGGTTGTTATAAAACAGCCTTGCAGTTGGGCGTGAAGC
>Ga0070698_100008602_pt1 | contig 11003 bp, 10 predicted proteins | sample KBSK1502metaG_FD_65477 | JGI IMG/M metagenome (GOLD analysis project Ga0070698, IMG submission 65477) | Corn, switchgrass and miscanthus rhizosphere microbial communities from Kellogg Biological Station, Michigan, USA - KBS K1-50-2 metaG | ecosystem: Host-associated > Plants > Roots >...
GTGGCCAGAGGCTACGCCCGCTACGTCCTCGGCCTCATGGTCGCCATCAACCTCCTCAACTACATGGACCGCTGGGTCGCCGCCAGCGCCGGGCCCAGCATCGAGAAGGATCTCGGCATCTCCGACCCCCAGTTCGGCCTTCTCGGCACCGCCTTCCTCCTCGTGTACGCGATCGCCGCCCTCCCTTTTGGCTACTGGGGTGACCGCGGCAAGCGCAAGAACGTCATCGCGGTCGGGGTCGCTATCTGGAGCGTCGCGACCCTCTTCACCGGCTTCGCCAGGACCTTCGCCCAGCTCTTCCTCAGCCGCGCCGTCGTCGGCATCGGCGAGGCCAGCTACTACCCCTCCGGGACGAGCCTCCTCAGCGACTACTTCCCGAAGGAGCAGCGCAGCCGCGTGGCCGCGATCTGGGGGGCGGGCAGCACGGTCGGCATCGCCCTCGGCTTTGCGGGAGGCGGTTTCATCGCCGAAAAATACGGCTGGCCCAAGGCGTTCTTCGTCGCCGCCGTGCCTGGACTCATCCTCGCCTTCCTCGCCTTCCAGCTCCGCGAGCCACTGCGCGGCGCGGTCGAGGAGACCGGGCGGGCGGTGGCCCAGACCGCCGAGGCGAGCTTCAAGAACTTCGTCCTCCTCATGCGCATCCCCACCCTGAGGGCGACGATCATCGCCCAGACCCTCCTCTTCTTCGTGCTCGCGAGCAACGCCTTCTGGCTCCCTACGCTCCTGCAGCGAAGGTTCGAGATGAGGCCCGGCGCGGCCGGGTTGATGGCCGGCGTCGTGATCGTCGTCGGCGGCCTCATCGGCATCCTCGCGGGTGGCTGGATCGCCGACCGCCGCGCGAAGACCGACCCCAAAGCCCACCTCGAGGTCGGCATCGTCGGCTTCCTCGCCGGCGCCGTGCTCGTCAGCGTCGCGATCCTCAGCCCGCTCAGCATCGGCCCGATCCCAGTCTTCGTGCCCGTCTTCCTGCTCGCGGTGATCAGCCTCTACCTCTACCAGGGGCCGTTCACCGCCCTCAGCCAGAACGTCGTCTCACCCGGGCTGCGGGCAAGCGCCGTGACCACCCTCCTCTTCGTCGCCCACGTCTTCGGCGACAGCCACTCGACCTACGACGTCGGTCAGATCTCCGACTGGCTCGGCGGCAACCTCCAGGGTGCTCTGCTCATCACCAGCCCGACCCTGCTAATCCTCGCCGCCATCGCAGCCGCGACCGGATTGAGAACGGTTCAGGGCGACACTGAGAAGATGGAGCTGGCCTGGGCTAGTAAATAAACCCGACCAGCCGCGAGCCGAGCTGCCCCGGCTTGATGGTCCGCTCGTCGATCACGTCGAAGGCCACCCAGTTCATCTCGGTGACCACCCACGACCCGTCCGAGTTCACCGCCTCGACGTACGCGACGTGCCCCGCCCACGACTCCCAGGTCACCATGATCGCCCCGACCTTCGGCGTCGGACCGACCGCGTAGCCCTGGTACGAAGCGTTCTGGTACCAGTAGCCCGCGTCGCCCGTCCACGTGACGTTGCGCTTGGTGGCCACGTAGTAGGTGCACCACCCGACCGGGAACTTGTTGTTCACGTACGGGCCGAGGCAGCAGCTCAGTACCTTGACGCCGAAGGCCGACGACATGGTCGAGCTGTGGATGATCTGGAAGATGGCCGGCGGCGGCGGGAACGCGCCGCCCACGCCGCCAGGGATCACCAGCGTCGTCCCCGCGGTCAGGCTCGTCGAGGGCAGGCGGTTGAAGTCGACGATCGTCTGCGGGTCGACGCTGTACTTGGTCCCCAGGGCGTCGACTGTATCGCTCGCCTTGGTCACGACGACGATGCCGGGCACCGGCGGGATGATCAGCTGGTCGCCGGTGGCGACCGAGGAAGACGAGTAGAGATTGGCGGGGTTCGACCACCGGATCTGCGCCACTGTCACGTGGTACTTCGCCGCGATGATGGTCAGGTTCTCGCCCGGCGCCACCGTGTAGATGAACGGCTTGTGGCTGACCAGCGCCGACGTCGGGATCGACACCGGTTTGATGATCGTGCTGTAGCGGCCCAGCGACACGTCGCCGTAGCCGCCACCGGAGTCCAGCGACACCGCCTGGGCGTTCACCGGGCCCAGCCGCGCCGTCAGGGTGGTGCTGAAATGACGATCCATCGCCGCGTAGCTCGACATGGCTATCGCTATTCCGAGGACGACGGCATGGGTCAGGTAACGATTGACTCTCAGTTGCCTACCCCTAAATTGATGTGAACCCGCCCTGGCGGAGGGAAGATCCCCAGAAGACTTAGGCACCCTAACAGACCTTTAACGGGCCAGTCAACCCTTGAACGGCTACTTAAGGGAAGCTGAAGAGGACTGGGTCGCCAGAGGCCTGTCCGTCGAACAGCAGTTCGCCTGCCGATCCGCCGCCTGACCTGCCCCAATAGCCGCCTCACGAGGACGTTAACGGACGCCACCTCGGCTACTTGCTAAGAGTCGTTAAGGCCCTCCGCGGACGTAGATCGTCTGCCCGGAGACAAAGCTCGACTCCTCGCTGCACAGAAATGCGATCACGCTCGCGATGTCCTCCGGCTGGCCGATCCGGCGCAGCGGCGTCTGCAGCGCGGCGCCCTGCTTGAAGGTCTCGAAGTCGATCCCCATCCGCTCCGCGGTCGCGCGCGTCATGCGCGTCTCGACGAACCCGGGCGCCACCGCGTTGACGTTGATGTTGAACGGGCCCAGCTCGATCGCCAGGGTGCGGGCCATGCCCTGCAGGCCCGCCTTGGCCGTCGTGTAGTTCGTCTGCCCGCGGTTGCCCAGCGCCGACGTCGACGACAGGAACACCATCTTGCCGAACTTCTGCTGGACCATCGGCCCCTGCGCGGCGCGCGCGCACAGGAACGCGCCCTTCAGGTGCGTGTCGATGACGAGGTCCCAGTCCTCGTCCGTCATCTTGAACAGCAGGTTGTCGCGGATGACGCCCGCGCAGCAGACCAGGACGTCGAGGCGGCCGAGCTCGCTGGTCGTGCGCGCCACCATCGCGTCGACCTGCTCGCGCGAGGTAACGTCACACGCGACCGCGAGCGCCCCGATTGGTCCCGCGACCTCCTGCGCCGGGGCCACGTCCATGTCGGAGACGACGACCTTCGCGCCTTCGCCCGCTAACAATTGCGCCGTTGCCGCGCCGATCCCGCGCCCGCCGCCCGTGATCAATGCGACGCGCCCGTCGAATCTCACGTCGTCAGAGTGTCCAGCGCCGTGCCGCCGTCCTTACGCGGGTCCGACGCGCCGGACAGAAAACCATCCGCCTCGGCGACGACCACCTGCGGCCGCGAGAAGTAGGAGTCGTAGTTGAGCGTGCGCCGGTTGACGCTGTAGCCAAGCCGCTCGAGGCCCTCGACAACGGCTGACGGGATGCGCGCCTCGGCCTGGACCACGTCGCCCTGGAAGTCGACGCGCGGCGCGCTGACGGCCTCGACCGCGGACATGTCGTGGTCGAGCACGTTGACCATCACCTGCAGCACGCCGGTCACAATCTTCGTCCCTCCCGGCGCGCCGAGGCACAGCCGCAGCTTGCGCCCGTCGAACACCATCGTCGGCGTCATCATCGTCACCCGCGTCTTGCCCGGGCGCAGCGAGTTGGGACGGCCGGGCCGCGGATCGAAGCAGTTCATGTAGTCGTTGTAGCCGAACCCCAGGCCGGGCGTGACCACGCCGCTGGCCGATCCCAGCGTGTGCGTCAGCGAGACCGCGTTGCCGCCGTCGTCGACGACGCACACCTGGGTGGTGTCGGCCCGATCGGCGACCACCTCGCGCGCCTTGGCGGCGTACTTCTTGTCGGACAGCGCGCCGGTGGGGATGTCGACGAAGCGCGGGTCGGCGATGTGCAGCTCGCGGTCCGCCACCGCCCACGCCATCGCCTCGACCAGCAGGCGCGCGGCCTCGGTGCTCGGCCAGCCCGCGGCGCCGAGGTCGTAGCCCTCGAGGAAGTTGAGCATCTGCAGCAGCGTCAGGCCGCCCGCCGGCGGTCCCGCGGCCACGACCTGCTTACCTCTATATGTGCCGCGGATCGGCTCTGTCACCGTGACCCGGTACGCCTCCAGGTCCTCTTTGGTGATGTACCCGCCGTTTGCCGCGAAGTCGGCGGCGATCGCATCTCCGATCTCTCCGCGGTAGAACAAATCAGGCCCGTCGCTCGCCAGCCGCTCCAGCGTCCTGGCCAGGTCCGCCTGCACCATGCGTTCGCCGATCGCGTACAGGGCGCCGTCGCGCGTGTAGATCTCCCGAGCCGCCGGCGTGGCCTGGATCCGTTTCGCGTTCGGCACGACGTCCGGCCCGTAGTCCGTCGTCCAGTAGCCGTGCACGTAGCCGCTGACCGGGAAGCCCTCGCGCGCCAGCGGGATCGCGGGCTCGATCGCCTCGGCCCACGAGATCGTGCCGAAGCGCGTCAGTGCGTCGTGGAGTCCTGCCACCGTGCCTGGGACGCACACCGACTGGTAGCCCACGTCGTTGACCCAGCCGTCGAGCACGTATCCGTAACGATCCGCAGCTTCGCGGATGAAGATCGACTCCCACTGGTCCTCGCGCACGAGTGAACCGGCGGTGGCGTAGAACTCGAGCAGCACGTCACCGGCTTGCGGGCTGTGGACGAGCATGACGCCGCATCCGCCGATGCCGCACATCTGAGGGTCGATGACGCCCTGCACGAACGCGGTCGTCACCGCCGCGTCGACGGCGTTGCCTCCGCGCCGCATCACGTCCAGGCCGATCTCCGCCGCCGTCGGTTGCGGGCAGACGATGATCGCCACGCACGTAAGTTAAATCAGCGCTCCACCTCGAGGAATCGCCCGTGCGATTCAAAGACTGCAAGACGCGTCGCGACCGGTCCGTTTCGCTTAACAGTGAGAGGCAGATCGAGGGGCCAGTCCCTCGTTGAGGCGGCCATCACGCTGCCGATCGTGCTGCTGCTAGCGCTGGGCGTGACGGACCTCGGTAGGTCCTTCTACTACCGCGAGGCGGTGACGAACTCGGTGCGGCAGGCGCTGCGCATCGCGGTGTCGTCGTATCAACACGGCACCGCGGACAGCGTCTGCGCCGGCACCGGCGGAGGTCCCCTCGCGGTATCCGTCACCTCCCCGCTGCCGCCGTCCGGCGGAGTGATCGGCACCATCGCCAACCAGGCCGCGCTCGAGAGTTCGAAAGATGGAACCGCCGCGGGTTCCGTGCTTGCCGGCGCGACCTTGACCGTCACGTTTCACTGCCTCAACAGCGCCGCGATCACCAACGCAACGGGCGGCGGCGGTCCGCCCACGAGCCCGGGCTCGGACTCGATCACCGCGACCATCACGAAACCGATGGGCCTGGTCACGCCCGTGCTCTGGCCGATGTTCGGTCCGTCCTTCCCCATGTCGGTGACCTCGTCGCAGAGGGTCGAGTACTGATGCGCAAGCAGAAGCAAGACGGGCAGGCGCTGGTCGAGTTCGCGCTGGTCTTTCCCTTGCTGTTCTTCCTTCTCGCGATCTCGATCGACCTGTTTCGCGTCGACTGGGTGACGTCGACCGTGGCGGAGGCCGCGCGCCAGGCAGCGCGCCAGGCGGTGCCGAACCAGGTGCCCATCGACAACGGGTTCGGCGGCGCCTCCGGCACATGCTCCGGCGTGGCGCTCACTCCTTCGGCCAACGGCTCCGGCTGCCTGACCGACGCGCGCATCGACGAGACCGTCGACGCAGTGATGGGCTCCTACAGCCGCAGTTCGTCCATGATCGAGGCCCCGCCCTCCGGCTGCCCCACTCCCGCCGCGGGCACGACGCAGGTCTGCATCTGGCCGGGCGAGCAGGGCGCGGCGGGAAGCTACGCGGACTGCGCCTCGGCCCGCAGCGCGACGGGCCACGACCCGATGCCCGGCGAGCTCGGCTCGCGGTCGGCCGAGTACACGAGCCCTCGCTACAAGGGCTGCTTCGAGATCGTCGTCACCGTGATCTACCGCTACGACAGCCTGGTGCCGTTCCTCGGCAGCGCGGCCCCCAACCTGCTGCGCATCGCGTCGTCCACAACGATGCTCGCGGAGTACTGAGATGAGCGCACGAAGTCGACGGCCGCCGGGCGCGCGCAGGGCGCACATCCATCAGAGCGGTCAGGCGGTCGTCATCGTCGTCGCGATGATCGTCGCTCTCACAGTGCTCGGCGTGATGGTGTTCGACGCGGGGCTTGCCATGTCCGACCGCCGAAACCTGCAGGCTTACGCCGACGCGTCCGCGCTCGCGGGCGCGCGTTCCTACGGACCAGGCGGAGACAACGCGCACTGGGTCGCGATGCAGTACCTCGGAACGTCGCTCAACTTCGCCCTTCCCGTCGGCCCGTGCGGCAGCTCCGCCAACTGTCCCGCCGGCACCTACGCCGTCGGCGGCTACAACATCACGCTGGCGGACTCGTTCCGCTACAACGGCATCTTCAACTACCCGACGGTGCTCGACGTCGTGATCTCGCACCAGCAGCCGAGCATCTTCGCCCGCATGCTGGGCTTCTCGACGCTCACGTCCGCCGCGTCGGCCCGCGCTACGGTTCCCGGTCCACAGTTCAACAGCGCCGCCTACGCGGTCGCAGCCGTCGGCGGTGACGCGCTGATCAACGGTGGTGGCGCGGCGTTCCAGACCGTGACCGGTCCGGTTTACGCCTACGAATCCTTCGGCGCCAACGACGGCCCGCACTCGACCGGAGTGCCGTCCCAGCAGACCAACTACGACGGCAACCCCTGCTCGCCCAGCCTGTCGAACCGGCTCGACATCGGCGGCGGCAGCAACGGGCTTCAGTACCACACCACCGACGGCGGCACCGTGCCGCCAAACCCGGACGTCGCGCCTCCCAACCAGTACGACAACGCGAGCCCGATCGCGCCGAACGTCACCTACACGTCGACCACGCAGGCCAAGGACGCGCAGGGCCGCTGGATGCCCGGGATTTACAACGGCTTCGCACCGAGCGGCGGCCTGATGAACGGCGGCGTCTACAAGATCATCAACGCACCGAGCATGGCGCTGGGGAGCATCACGAACACCGTCCACATGCCGTCGGGTGTCTCTGACCCGGCGGGCGCGGTGGCGATCGTCATCGACGGCAGCGACGCAGGCCTCGACATCACCCAGGCGGTGCTGAACGGGCTCGACGACCTGAACCCGCCGGGATACACGGGACCGCGGGATCCGATGGGCACGCACAACTTCGTCATCTGGGGCTCGGGTCCGAACCCGTACACCGCGGGCGTGTCGGTCGGCCCGTCCGCGAGCACGGACATGAGCGGCATCATCTATCTCCCGAAGAGCCCTTATGTGAGCGACGGCAACTCGAGCCCGCAGTTCACCGGCTCGGTGTTCTTCCAGTCGATGACCGTGAAGGGCGGCGGCAACGGCCAGCAGGTGTTCAAGTGGGTCTGCGGCCTGAACGCCGTCGCGGGGCAGCCCTACGACGGAGGCCTGATCCGCTAGCGAAGCTAGCCGGCGTGAGCGGCGAGAAACCCCAGTATCGTTTGCCGGACCTCCGACCCGTCGGGCCCGTCGAGCATCGCGAATCCGTGGAGCGACCCCGGCAGCACCAGCAGCTTCTTGTCGGTGCTTGCGGACTCCTTCATCAATATCCGCGCTTCGTCGCCGGACAAGAACCCGTCGTTCTCACTTGTGACAATGAGGAGCGGCACGTGAGAATGCGCAACAGCCGTGTCGGCATCGAGCTCCGGGCGCACTCTTCGCTCCCCGCCCAGGCTCAAGACCGCGGACACCGGCGGATTGACCTGCGACCCCACCACCATGGCGTCGCAGCCTCCCTTCGAAGCACCGAGCAGCTGGATGGAAGGGCTTCCACGCTCACGCATCAGGATCGCGGTCGCGGCCAGCAGACCAGTCCAATCGCCGCCGAGGTCCACCACGACGGCGGCGTAGTGGTTCTCGCTGAGCCAGCGCGCGATGGGCACCACGTCGCACCGCGTCTGCTGGCTCTGGTGGGCGATGACCACGGCCGGGCCAGAGCCGTAGACCGCCCCGCGTCGCGTGTAGCCGGCGGATGACGTCACGTTGAACCCCTGCCCATCCGAGGTGCAGTCAGGGGTGGGCTTGACCGCCGGCGATGTCGCCGCCTGAGGGGTCCCGCCACAGGCCACGACGGCGAGCGTGAGCACCGCGACAAGGAGCCTCACGGACACCATTGTGGGTTAGCCGGGCAGCTCGATCGTGAACGTGCTGCCCGCGCCGCGAGCGGTCTTCACCTTGATCGTCCCTCCATGCCGCTCGACCACGCGACGCGCGATCGCGAGCCCGAGCCCGCTGCCGGAATCGCTGCGCTGAAAGCGCTCGAACAGCCGCGGCAGGCGATCCTCATCGATCCCCGGCCCGTGGTCGGCGACCGCGATCATCGGTCCGCCTGACCCCCGCTCCACCGTCAGGGTCACCTGCCCGCCGCGTGGGCTCACGCGCACCGCGTTGTCGACCAGGTTCGCGACCGCCTCGCGCAGAAGGTCCTTGTCGACGCTGACCTGCGCGTGTTCCTCGATCTCGGCCACCAGGTCCACGCCCGACGTCGCCGCCTGCGCGGTATATGCGTGCACCACGTCCGAGGTCAGCTCGGCGAGGTCGACCAGCTCGCGGCGCAGGGGCACGTCCTCGTCCGCGTGCGCCAGCGAACGAAGACGGCCGAGCATCCGCTTCATCCGCTCGGCCTCGGCGACGCTGTCCGCGACCGCGTTCTCGGCGGGCGCGCCGCGGTTGGCGCGGCGGAGGATGGAGAGGTTGGTCATGATCGTCGCCAGCGGCGTCGCGACCTGGTGTGAGACGTCGGTGAGGAATCGCCGCTGCGACGCCAGGACCGCCTGCAGCTGCTCGTTGGCCTTCGCCTGCGCTTCGATCGCGCGGTTCATGCGGTAGACGAGCGGCAGGACCACCAGCGGCAGAAGCGCCTCGACCGGCTGCATCACGAACAAGAGCGCGCTCGCCACCGCCGACGCCGCCAGTGTCAGCAGCGCGGGCCACGTGGCGGCGGCCGCGGAGCGCGCGAGCTGCGCGTACGGACGGCCTGTGATGAGCGCCGGCGGCAGGACGGCCAGCGCCAGGTTGACAACCACATAAAGGAAGCCCGCGAGCGTCGCCCGGAGGTCCGCGACCAGGCTCGTGCTCGCGCCGACGGCGCCCGTCATTGCCGCCAGCGCGCCGGCGGCCAGCACGTTGCCCGCGTTGTACACGCTTTCGGTCCAGCTGCGGCGAACGAAGCGGTTGCCTGCCAGCACGCTGAGCCCCGCCGTCAAGGGACCGAGGCCGGGCGGCAGGAGCAGGATCGCCAGCAGGCAGGGCAGCGCGCCCAGGTTGATCTTCTGCTGCGGCCCGATCTTCACCGGGAACCGCTCGGCCAGCGCGACGGCCACAAAGCAGCCCGGGATCAGGAACAGCCGCCACCGGTCGGCGACGCCGAAACCGCCGATGACGGCGGCGACGGTCGCCAACGCGACGGACGCCGCGGGCACGCCGACGAGGGCGACGCGGAGCGGGCGCGCTTGCGTCGTTGAGGCCGCACCCATTGGCGTCAGGCTGCCGGCACGTCCAGGTGGAGAGTCGTCGTGACGCCTCCCGGCACGGTGGCGGAGTCGGTGACCCTGTACTTCTTGACCGTGACCGTGACGTTCGCGGTCGAGATCGTCGCCGGCACCGTCACAACGACGGTGATCAGCGTCCCGCCGGCGCCATCCGGCGCGGTCAGGGTCGTGACGAGCACGTTATTGATGTATTTGGCCTGGTACTGAGGCACCGCGACCGTGACGTTCACCGTCAGGTTGGTGCCCGTCGCCGTCTGGACCTGCACCGGTGGATCTTCCATGCACCAGATCAGGTTCGCGGAGGCCGCCACCGCGCCGCCGACCACCATCGCCCCGGCCGCCATGACGCCGGCCACCACGCTCCTCGCCTTCATTTCTCCATTGCTCCGAACCCTTTCTATTCCGGACTGAATCTGTACCCCAGCCCCCGCACCGTGTGGATCAACCTCGAAGCACCATCCTGCTCCAGCTTCTGGCGGATGCGCGACACATGTACCTCTAACGAATTGGACTCGGGTCCGGTCGTTACCGCCCAGACGGCTTCAGCCAGCTGGGCGTAGGTGACGAGCTGCCCGCTGTTCCGCATCAGGGCCGCCAGGATCCGGAACTCGATCCCGGTGAGGGCGAGCTGCCGGCCGCCCCGCGTGGCCCGGCCGTCGCTGAGGTCGACGACGACGTCGCCCGAGACGAGCCGCGCGCCGCCCTTGCCGCGGTGCCGGCGGATGACCGCCTCCACCCGCGCCATCAGCTCCTCGAGCGCGAATGGCTTGGAGACGTAGTCGTCGGCGCCGAGCTTCAGGCCGGCGATCCGGTCGCTCACCGAGGCCTTGGCGCTGATGCCGACCAGCGCGGCGTCGGTCTCGGCCCGGAAGCTCTCGAAAACCTCCGGCCCGTCGTTGTCGGGGAGCATCAGGTCAAGCAGCACCACGTCCGGGTTCCACTCCCTGACCAGCTCCAGCCCGCGCCCGGCGGACTCGACGGCCCGCACTGTGTAACCTTCCTCACCCAGGCCGGTGGCGACTGCCCTTGCGAGGCGCCGGTCGTCCTCCACCAGGGCGACCTTCCACTTGATAGGCATGAGCCATTCTCACACGGAAACGCCGATTTTTAATCGGGAACCGCGTAACGGCTGAACTCCGCGCGGCGTTCAGTACCAGCGTGTACGGAAGGCGGCTGGCGTTGGCGCTTGCCATCGCGGCTGCCCTGCTCGCGCCGAGCGCGGCCACGCTCTGGGTGTGGACCCCGAGCGGCGACGACATCCAGGCCCGGGCCCAGGCCCTGGCCGCTTCCCGCGGCGCGCCGCTGCTGAGCGAGGACGAGGTCCCAACACAGCTGGCGGAGGCCGTGGTCGCGATCGAGGACGAGCGCTTCTACCAGCACCACGGCATCGACTCCGTCGGCCTCGGCCGAGCGGTGCTCTACGACGTGACCAACCTCTGCCCTTGCCAGGGCGGCTCG
>Ga0070698_100008604_pt1 | contig 10999 bp, 6 predicted proteins | sample KBSK1502metaG_FD_65477 | JGI IMG/M metagenome (GOLD analysis project Ga0070698, IMG submission 65477) | Corn, switchgrass and miscanthus rhizosphere microbial communities from Kellogg Biological Station, Michigan, USA - KBS K1-50-2 metaG | ecosystem: Host-associated > Plants > Roots >...
CCCGCCCCCGCCCCAGCCGCCACCTCTGCCCCCGCTCCAGCCACCGCCCCCTCGTCCCCATCCGGCGAACCAGAGCGGCAACAGCAGAATGCGCCCGCGCGACAGGACGATCAGCAGGACCACCGCTACCACGATCCACCCCAGCGGGATCGGCAACGGCTGAGAGCCGTCGCCAGGCGGGAGCTCGGGGACTCCTGTCAGCGTGACGCCGAACTCCCGCGCGAATGCCTGCGCGATGAGATCGACGCCGCGGTCCAGGCCGGCGCCATACTCCTCACGCGCCAGGTAGGGCGTCATCGCGTCGCGGATCCGGCCTATTCGCGCATCCGTCAAGAATCCCTCAGCTCCGCGCCCCGTGGCGATGTGCAGCTGCCCCGTGCCAGGTCGATGGTCCTTCAGTGGAACGAGCAGCACGACGACGCCGAGGTTCTTCGCCGGATCGCCGGCTTCGCCTTTCGCACCGACGCCCCATTGGCGCCCGATCTGGAGCGCCACGTCCGCGGCGGGCCGGTCGTCAATATCGGCGAGTGTCACCACGGCGATCTCGCCGCGCGTTTTCTCGCGCAGCTCGGTGATCACGGCGGTCATGTGGGCGACGGATGCGGCGTCGAGCACGCCGGCGAAATCGTTCACGTAGCCGCGCGGGGGCGGGACGGCGATCTGCAGCAGGGCGCAACACAGGGTGACGAGCATGGTCGAGAGGAAGCTTACGTCATCGAGCCTCCGCTTGACAGCGCTCGACGGGCGGGGGCATGATCCAACCGGAGGCTCCCATGCGTCTGCCGTCTAGAAGAGCGCTGACGTGCTCCCTGCTAGTCCTTGCGGCGTGCGCCCGTCCCCGCATCGCGCCGGCGACCATCCCCACCGAATGGTCCCTTACCGTCGAAAACCATCACTGGCTCGACATGGAGGTCTACGTGGCCCACGGCGGTCAACGCACGCGGGTCGGCGTCGCCAGCGCCGCGAGCACGCAGAGCTTCGTGTTGCCCGCCTATCTGTTAGGACCCGGTGGCGACATCGAGCTGGTAGCTACGTCCGGCGGACGCCAGAGTATTTCCTCGGGGCTGATCAATCTACGCGGTGGGCAGTCCGTCCAGTGGACGCTCGAGCGCGAGCTCAGCCAGTCGAGCTTTGCCGTCCATTAGGGTACCTGGAAGGGCTGCTACTTGGTCGCGGTAGGCCCCCCGCCGCTGCCGGAACCTGCCGAGAGCACGCCGAAGGCTCTGAGGAGGCCGACACCTGCCGCGAGCCCGATTGAGGCGACGAGACCGCTCCGGGTCCCGGAAAGTTTCCGCTCTTGGATGCCCGAGACCAACCGACGCGGGACCCGCACCATCTCCCCCTTCCAGAAGTTCTCCGCTCCACCGCGGGTGGCGACGGTGTTGACCGATATCTGAAGCTCTTCTGGAGAGCTGCTCACCAGCCGCCCACCGATGCTGGCCACGTTCGGCCCCAGGTACTCGGCCAGCTCTGCCGTACCTGAGTCCGTGAGTACGGCCGCGATGTGCGTGCCAGACTGTGGTTGCGGACTTGCCAGCGGGACGTACCGATAACACCCGGCAATTGCGAACAGGGCGACGGCGAGTCCGGTGCGACTAAATCGCTGCATAGCACATCACCTGCTCTCTACGGTGGCGGCAACGATCCGTAGCGGCCCGGTCGGGCGGGTTCCCGCCCGATCGGGCCGCTCCCGTCTAGCCGATACTTCGACTCCCCCGGCCCGTCAAGGACAGGGGTTGGGGTCGTTCGCGTTCCGCGCCGGCTCCGGCGAGGGAACGTTGGGGTTCGTGTTCACCTCATCGATGGAGTAGGGAAGCCGCCCGATCACCTGAGCCGCTCCGGCTGCCGGAACGAGCGATGGGGTGCACGTGCGTTTGTAGTCACTCCACGCTTCGATGTTCTGGAACGTCACGACGTACTTCTCGGTCATGATCGAATCCAGCAACGCGGTACCACTAATACCGACCAGCGCCGGCAATCCCGCGGCCGTGCGCTCGGCGTTGAGACTGTCGAGCGCCGTGATCGCGTCCCCCGTCTGGTAGGCCGCCTCGGCGATGACCAGTTGGGTCTCGGCGTGCGTCGCCAACGGCTGCCGGAACGCCGGATCGCAGCGTCCCCCTGCGCCACCCGCGCCACAGCCGCTGAGGTTCGACATGCTCGCGGGGTCCAGCTGCTGGCCGGGGTTGGCGCCGCCGTAGCCGCCGGCGGGGAGGGAATCAAAGTAAGCGGCCAACCGTGGATCGCTGCGAGCCTTCATCAGATCCACCAGCCGCTTACCCATCCGCAAGTAGCTGTCGCGTTGTACGATCTGGAACTGATACCAGAAGTTGCCCTCCGTCGTCGCGGCACTCTGGTAGGACCGGTAGTCGTTCGCCGGCACGGAGATCCCTTGATTCGCTTCGGCCAGCGCGCTCGTGTACGCGGCGGCGCCATTCGCCTCCGCGACATGCAGGTAGTAGCGCGCCTTCAGCAGGTGTGCGAGCTGCAGCCACTTGGTCTTGCTACCGCCGTACACCAAGTCGTTGGAGCTCGGGCCGTTGCCCGTAGACCCGTTGAGGGCTTTGATCGCGTCGTCCAGCACTGTCTGCAGCGCCGCGTAAACCGTCAACTGATTGTCATAGTGCGGCGTCGGATGGTTTACCGGATCGATCGCCTCCGAGTAAGGAATGGCGCCCCACAGGTCGGCTGCCGTGCCGATCATATAGGCTTCCATCACCTTAGCGACCCCGAGATAGATGCTGTCGGGAACCGTCGCGACCAGCGCCTTTTGCTGGATGTTGCGCAGGTCAGTCAGCCCGCCTCCGGTGTAGAATCGGTCGAACGATCCGGCGAACGTCCCCTCATCGACGACGTACGTCCCGATCGCCTGGTACTGCCGGTCGGTCCCGGCGCACTGCTGCGTGTACATACACGCGGCCCGGGCCAGCTCCCCGGTCAACTGACCGGTCAGCGAAGTCTGGGTCGCGACAAACAACTGATCGATCGTGGCATTGGCCGGGGTCGGGTTGTTCGGATCGCCGCTGAGGCTCGATCCCGTCAGGTAGTCGTTGCACCCGACGGACGCGAGGGCCAACAGCGCACCGAGCCCGAGCCGCAAGAATGAGCTGTGCATGGTTGTGGTCCCCTTGAGCTAGCGGTTCAGAACGAGCGTGAACACGAACGACCGCGCCTGCGGGTGATTGAAGTAATCGCTCCCGCGGTAGCCGATCTCGGCGCCTTCCAGGGTCGACTCCGGATCGATGCCCGTATACTTCGTCCAGGTCACGAGATTGCGGCCGGACACGCGGACGTCGATGCTGTTCAAGCCGAGCGTGTTGCGCACCCAGTCGTTGTCGAGCGTGTAGCCGAGCGAGATTTCGCGCAGCTTCACCCAACCGGCGCCTTCCACGAACTGCGAGGATGGACCGTTGAACCCGCTCCCCTCGGCCTGGAACCAGGTGTTCTGGTCGAGCACCACGGGGACCCCCAGACCCGGGCCGCCGAACGTGTACTGCGTGTAGTAATCCTTCCCGAACGTGCGCGTCTGGCCGCGGATCTCGGTGTCCTTATGGGTACCGAACTGGTAGAGCGCGCCTTTCGTGCCGTTCCATTTCTGGCCGCCGTGCGAGATGTCGAGCAAACCCGAGACCTGCCACTTCTTGTAAGTGAACGAAGTCCGCACGCTGCCGGTCCAATCCGGGTGGGGATCGCCGACCACTCGGTTGGTAACATCCGTCCGCGGCAACCCGTCGGCGGCGAGATAGATCGATCCCTTGGGAGCGTTGCCGCACTGCGCGTCGATGTTCCCCTCGGTCGGATCGATGATCCCGAGCCCGCAGCGGATGAAGTCCGTGCCGTAGATCACACCGACCTGCGAGCCCGCTACGGCGGCCGCGCTCGAGCCCGTGAAGCCGCCGGGCAGGAAGACGAACTGCGCGCCCTTCAGCTCCACCACGCGGTTACGGTTCCTGCCCCACTGCACCCCGATTTCCCAGGACCCATCCCGCACCTGAAGGGGGCGCACGTTCAGAGAGAGCTCTTCCCCGATGTTCGTGATCGTGCCGCCGTTTTGCGCCTGCGAGGAGAACCCGGTGCTCGGAGGCACCGGCACTTGGAAGATCACGTCCGTCGATTTGTCGTTGTAGTACGTGACGTGCAAATCCGCCCGGTCTTTGAACAACCCGAGATCCACCCCACCCTCGTATTCCCGGGTGCGCTCGGGCTTGATCAACGGCTGAGGCGCCACGCCACCGGTGTAGAGGGCGCCTTTGCCGCCCTGTGTCGGGCTGAGTGACGGACCCCAGCCGCCGTCCCCCAGGTCCAGAGTGCTCAACGTGGCCACCGTCTGGTAGGGGTCCGGTTCCTGCCCGGTCTGCCCGTAGGCACTGCGGAGCTTCCCATAGCTCAGCCACGAAGGCCGGCCCTCGCCCAGCGTCGTCGTGAAGTCCCAGGCGATGCTCGCCTTGGGGAACCAATGCCGGCGGTTCGAGGTCCCAAACGTCGACGAGCCGTCGTTGCGGACGGCAGCGGTGAGGTAGAGTTGTTGCTTCACGTCGACCGTCAACTGGCCGAAGGCCGAGGTCGTATGGATGTCCGTCTCGAGATCGCTCGGGGTCGAGCGGTCCACCGTGTTGGCCAGCTTGAACGGCGACGGTGCGATCAGGTTGTTACCGGTAACGTAGATCTGGTGGAACGTGCGGCTATTGAGATTCTCACCGATCGTGACCGTCCCGGAAACGTCGCGGCTCAGCGTGTAGCTGGCGGTGCCGACGAGGCTCTGGTCGATCTGCAGCCGCTTGAAGTCCGCGCTCGTCACCTGGCCCCCTGGGAAGCCCGAGCTCGACTGGGCCAGCGCCTCGAGCCGCTCGTCGGCCGAGTAGTCCACCCCCACGTTGGCATCGAGCTTGAGCCAGCTCACCGGCAGGTAGTTGCCGTTCACGTTGCCGAACGTGTGGCCGGTGCGGCCGGTTGCGTCATCCCGGTTAAGCACGAAGAACGGGTTGTCGTACCCGCGCGTCGCGACCTGCGACGTCGCCGACGGCCTGGGATAGCGGTAGGAGCGGTGTAACCCGGTGGTCGGGTCGATGTAGTTCTGGTCGTCGAACTCGGGGGGCGTCCGCAACGAGCCGAGCAGCAGCCCGCTGATGTTCGAGCCCTTCTGGATGAAGGCCCCGCGCGTGTCGGCGAAGGCCACGTTACCGCCGATCGTGAGGTTGTCACGCACGCGGTGCGAGCCCTTCATCCGGACGGTCGCACGCTGATAGTGATTGTTGGGCCCCACCATGTCCCCCCGGTTGTACATGCCTTCGCCGGAGAGGTAGAAGAGCGTGCGATCGTTGCCGCCCGAGACCGTGAGGTTGTTCTCCGTGAGGTAGCCGGTCTGGAACAGATCGCCGAAGTGATCGTACACCGGCGTGCCCGCCGCCAGCGGCGCGCCCCAGCTACCGGAGGTCAACCGACACCCGACGGCGGCGCACACGGCCGCGTTGCCCTGGGTTCCCTGTCCGAACGTCGTCTGCAACGGCACCCCGTGAGTGACGTTGTCCACCGAGAAGGAGCTTCTCAGCGAGTAGCGCGTGGGACCGGGCTGACCGCTCTTCGTCGTGATGAGCACCACACCCTGACCGGCGCGCGCGCCGTAGATGGCTCCGCTCGCGGCGCCCATCAGAACATCCGACGTCGCTACGTCGTTGGGATTCAGATCCGACGCGCGATTGGGCGCCACCGTGCTGCCGAGATAGCTGCCCGTCGCTTCGGTGGAATTGTCGAGCGGCACGCCGTCGACCACGATCAGGGGTTGACCGGTGCCATTGAGGGTGCGCTCACCGCGGATGCGGATGATCGCGGAGGATCCGGGATCACCCGCTTGCGACTGCACCTCGACGTTGGGCGCCTTTCCCGCCAAGGCCGCCACGATGTTCATTTCGTTGCTGCGCTGGATGAGCGACGAGTCCACGCTGTTGCGAACGTTGCCCAGCTTCTCTGCCGCGGACACGGTACCGGCACCCGTCACGACCACCTCGCCCAGCTGCAGCGGATTCGCCGCGAGCGTAAAGTCGTGCGTCACGCCGCCCGGAGTCAGCGTGATCTGGACGGTCATCGGCTTATAGCCGAGCCGGCGCGCCGTGACCGCGACGGTCTGACCCGAGACCCGCGCCCCCGGGATGACGATGGTGTAGCGACCGTCGTCCTTGGTCAGGCCGCCCACGCCCAGGGCGGGAATCGAGACTTCGGTCTGGCCGAGCGGCAGTCCCGCGTCGCTCGTCACGGCGCCGGAGATCGTGACCGGCTGCTGTGCGGCGAGCAGGGACGGCAGCCAAGCGAGGACCGTACATGCGAGGAACCGACGAATTGAATGCAACATGCACCCTCCTGCGTTGACGGAACGATGGAGGTCGACCGGCACCCAGTCGGGCACCGGCATATGAACGGCTGGCGCCGTCTCGCGCCAGCACGTACAGCAAACGAATTTCCTGCTATATCACCCACGCGCGTCGCACGACGGCGGGACGAGCGAACGCACGCGTCGACGGCCGACGCGTAGGACGCCGCGGGGCGGCGCCTGGCCCTTCCACCGAGCCAAGTCTGATATAATGCCCGCCCGGTAAGCTTGCTAGGGGTATGTCCCTTGAAGCCTTGGCGCCTCGCCTCCACTATACAGGGAGCCGTCGCCCTCGAACCGCGAGGCCTTCATGAAGGCACTCCTCCTGTCGCTCGCCGTGGCGCTCGCTGGCTGCGGGCCCGCCGCCCATCAGAACGCCGACACCGTCGCCTCCCCCGGCACCTTCCTGATCACTGCCGAGCAGATCGAGAAGTCGGGCGCCAACACGGCGTGGCAGGTGCTGAAGCAGCACGCCCCGATGCTCACGATGCAGGAGGATCGGAACGGCCGGCCCCAGAGCATGGGCCGCCGCGGCCGCTCCAGCTTCCTGCTCGATGAGGCGCCGATGGTCCTGCTCGACGGCGTGCGCGTCCCCGACTTCCATGCGCTGGATGCGATCGATGCACGATCGATCCTCACCATCCTGATCTACGACGGCGTGGAGGGCACGACGTATTATGGCACGAATGCCGTGAGCGGCGTGATCGTGATCAAGACGAAAGACGGAAGCGAGTTGTAGCACGAAGGGGAGGGGGCAACCTCGCCCCTCCCCCCATCGAGTCACTCTACCCGAAGCCTCAGTCTAGGGGAGGCGGTCCAGGCACGCCGAGAAGCGCGGGTTCTGCTTCTCGGTAATGGGAATCGGGAAGTTCACATCGTTGCCATAGTTCGCAAAATTCACCTTGAAATACGGCCCCGTCGGGAAGACCGTGTTCGCGGCCCTCCCGTACTGCCGGATCAACCGGCGCATGTCACCAAGGCGGTGCGCGGTGAGCCACAGCCACCGCGCCCGCTCATTGAACAGCAGGTTCACCGCGCCCCCCGCCGCCGCGATGTCGGCGACCGTGAGACTCGGCAGCACGCCGACCGGTGCAGTCGTCGTGTCACCGGGCGTGAACGGGCTCGGGTCGAAGTAGGCCCGCTCCTTGGCGCTGTCGCGCGGCTCGTTGAGCTGGGCGAGGAACTGGCCGCCGGCGAGCGTATCTTTCGCCTGCAGTGCCGCTTCCGCCTGAATCAGCCGCGCCTCGACCCCTGTCGCCACCGTGATCGAGGTCTTGCGACTGCCGTAGCGCTGCTGCGTCCACAGCTCGGTCGATCCGTCGAACCCGGAGGTGCCGGGATCATACCATCTGGTCCGAGGGTCCGGGACCGACCGGAACGGGAACCCGTTCACACCCTCGGAATCGGCCACGGCGTACCGCTGGTCGGGGAAGTTTCCGTTAAACACGCCGTTGTTCTCGCGGTCGGTGGTCTCGGAGTGTTCTTCCAGATACACGAACGTCGTGGGCACGTTCGCTGCCAACGCTGCGGCCGCCGCGAAGTTGCCGCCATCGAGCTCGGCACGAGCCTTGCCGACGGTCGCGAAGGCCGTCATGTCGGGGTCGGTGGTCGCCCCGATCGCGGCGTTGAACCGGGCGATTGCCGTGTCGAGCGTCTGCGGGGTCGTGAGCGGCGTCCCATACGTGATGCTGCCGTCGTCGTTCAAGTGACTGATGGTGACCCCTGAGCACCACGTCTCCGCCAGGAACACGTAGGTCAGACCCGCGAGCGTGAGCATCTCCGCATGGCCGGGGTCGGTGGGCGCGAACTTGGCGTACTGCACCGCGGCCTTCTCGGCCGAGTTCCGGGCCTGATGCATGCGACGATACCACAGGTCGACGTCCGCATTGGTCACCTGGATGGTACGGGCGTCCACCTCGATACGCGTCGGGAACGTCTCGGAATTGATCCACTCGTCGGCGAGCAGACCACCGTACATGATGACGCCTTCGGTGCCCCCCGAGCCGTCCGGGTGATCACCGGTGTAAGCGATGCTGAAGTCGCCGAGCACTCCGGCGCGGACGGTCGGCAGGGCCGCCGCGCCGCTCAACTGACCCGGCTGTACGATGTCCGGGATACTGACCCGCAAGGGGTCGTTGCAGCTGGCCAGCGGCACCAGCACCGCGACCCCGACGAGCGCGAGCAACTTGGATGTATTCCTCATGATCGGATCCTCGGCTCAGAAGGTCACGTTGACGCGGGCGACGAAGCGTCGCACCGGCGGCTGCGTCAGGAAATCGGCGACACTGAAGTTGAACTGGCCGATGTCGTTGACTTCGGGGTCCGGACCGCGGTACTTGGTCCAGGTCACCAGGTTGCGGCCCGTGGCGGTGAAGCTCAGCGAGCTCGCTCCCAGGTGCCCCGCCCACTCCGTCGGGGCGAAGTAGGTCAACGAGACTTCCCGCAGCTTGACAAAACCGGCGTCCTGATAGAATCCGGTCTCGACCGCCGGCGCGGTGATCGCCGCGGCCTGATCGGCGAGCGACGACCCCGGTAGGCGGGCGCCGGCACAGATGCCGAAGATGCAGCGAAACGACTCGGTCGAGTTGTCGAGCTTGTTGCCCCACCGCCCATCGAACTGCCCGAACACCCTGAAGTGGCGCAGGAAGTTCACTTCGGTGGAAAGCGACGCACCGCGCGTCGGCACCGAGGAGCCCTGGAAGGTGTCCGAGTCGCCGAACGTGATCTCGGACCCGCTGATCAAACCGTCGCCGTTCGCGTCCTTGAACGTGTACGACGTGCCCCAGTAGCCGCCCGCGGGGTAGCCGACCTCGTGGCGCTGCGTGGCGCCGCCCAAGCCGAAGATGATCGGCGTGTTGATCGAGTCCGTCTTGAGCACGCGGTTCTTGTTTCCCCAGAAGCTGGCCGTCACGTTCCACTGCACGTCGGAACGATTCACGAGCTGCGTCGTGAGGAGCAGCTCGATGCCCTTGTTGCTGACCTCGCCCAGGTTGTCGAACCGCGTGAAGCTTTCACCGACCGAGGGCGCGATCTGGACCGCGATCAGCCCGTCCTTCGAGTCCTTGTTGTAGTAGGTGGCCTCGAAGTGTACCCGCTGGCTGAACAGGTCGGCGTCGAATCCGGTCTCGATTTCCCGGGTCTTCTCGGGCTTGAGGTTCGCGTTGCCTGCCCCACCGATGGTGATGCCGGGAACGTCCGATCCGCCCGACGCGATGGCCACCGGCCGGAAAAAGTGGAGGGCGTCGAGCGTGCCGGGCGCGCGGCCCGACTTGCCCCAGGCCGCACGCACCCGCAGACTCCCGAGCCAGCTCGGGTGCGGGAAGAACGGCTCCTCCGAGACCACCCACGACCCCGACACCTTGGGATAGAGAATGTTGCCGAAGTTGGTGCCGAACGACGAGTTCTTGTCGCCCCGGACAGCCCCCGTCACGAACAGCCGGTCGCGCATGGAGACTTGTTCCTCGACGTAGCCACCCAGGGTCACGAACGGGGCCGTCGTGTCGCCCACTGAGGGGACGATGATGCCGCCCAGCCCGCTCGTGCCGGCCACCACCTTGCGCCCCGCGGCCTGCACCTGCTGGAACACGTTCTTGAAGTACTGGACCCCCACGGTCGTGTTGGAGGTGAAGATCGGCGACAGCCGGAACGAGGCTTTCGTCGAGAACGTGGCGGTGTAGGCGAAGAGCTGCGCCCGGTTGGCGTTGGCGTTTCCGTCCAGCCGGTTCTGATCGAGCGGTATCACGCCCGGCGGGGTAAGCTGGTTGTCACCCTGGTTCGTCACGTCGTAGCCCGCCGTGCCGAACATCGTGAGGAAGCTCGTCGGCCGGAAGTTGACGTTCAAGCCTCCTGTGAAGCGCTCGATGCGCTGGTTGACGGAGATCAACGTGGCCTGCTCGGGCGTGAGGAAGCGGTACCCGTGCTGCAGCGCCGGTGCCTGTGGATTGCGCGGGTTGCCCGTCGGGGCCACGGTGTCGAAAGCGTACCCCAGCAGACCACTCGCCACGATCCCCTGATCGTTGTTGTCGTTCTGCGGCAAGGCAGTCACGCTCGACACGTAGCCGACAGTGCCGGTGATGTCCATCAGCCGGCTGACCTGATTACGGATGTTGGCGCGCAGGCTCGTCTTCTTCAGGTCGTTCGACTCGAACACGCCCTTTTCGCGCTGGAAGTCGCCTGAAACGTAGAACGTGGTGGCTTCATTGCCTCCGGAGGCGTTCAACGAGTACTCCTGGCGCACGCCCTGGCGGAACGGCGTGTGCTGGATCAAGGGGTTGAAGCTGTCCACCCCGACGATCGTACACACCCCGGCGGCCTGCGACGACAGCCGACACGACGTCCCGCTGGCGCGCCGCGAGAAGTAGTTGGCGGGCCAATCGCCCGTGTCGTCGAGCGTCCCACCCTCCATCGAGCCGCTCCACTTGGTCGGGCCCGGGCGCCCCTGCTTGGTGCGAATCTGGATGACGCCGTTGGCGGCGTCGGTGCCATATAGGGCCGCCGCCGACGGGCCTTTCACGACCTCGACCGACTCGATGTCTTCGGGATTCAGGTCGTTCAAGCGCGAGGGCGCCTGCCCGCCGGTGAAGTTTTCGAGGCTGCCGGCTTGCGGCGTGTTGTCGATGCGCACGCCGTCCACCACGA
>Ga0070698_100008605_pt1 | contig 10998 bp, 10 predicted proteins | sample KBSK1502metaG_FD_65477 | JGI IMG/M metagenome (GOLD analysis project Ga0070698, IMG submission 65477) | Corn, switchgrass and miscanthus rhizosphere microbial communities from Kellogg Biological Station, Michigan, USA - KBS K1-50-2 metaG | ecosystem: Host-associated > Plants > Roots >...
GCCCTTGTACTTCATGGCGGACGTGCGTGAAATCACGCGCAGCGCCTTGAGCCCGGCGAGATCCGAAATCAGCGCCTCGGTCATGCCATCGGCGAAGTACTCCTGGGCCGGGTCGCGCGAGACGTTGTCGAGCGGCAGCACAGCCAGAGAGCGGATCACGCTGCGGCCCGGCTCCGAGACGACGCCGCTCCGTGCCTGTTCGCCGATTTGCCGCAGGGCCTGGCTCACGGCCCCCGCGGAGTCGGGGCGCATCGAAGGCTCCTTGCTCAGACAAGACTCGATCAAGCGATCGAGTTCCCCCGGGAGTTCCGGCCGGAGGGTGCCCGGCGGACGGGGCGTCCCGTGGAGGATGTCGAACATCAGCGCCTCGGGCCGATCCTTGTCGAAGGGGCGCCGGCCGGTCGCCATCTCGTACAGCACCGCCCCGAAGGCGTAGACATCGGTGCGGAAGTCGTCCGGCTCGCCACGCAATTGCTCGGGCGCCATGTACGGAAGCGAGCCGAGAATCGTTCCCGGACTCGTCAGATCGGTCGCGGTGTGCGGGGAGTGCAGGAGGCCGGCCAGACCGAAGTCGAGGATCTTCGGAGTCCCGGACGCCGTCAGCACGACGTTCCCCGGCTTCAGATCGCGATGCAGGAACCCTCGGCGGTGCGCGTCCTCGAGGGCGTCGCCGATCTCGGCGCCGATCCGCGTCAGTTCTCCGAGTTCGAGCGGAGCCTTTTGCAGGCGTGATTGGAGGGTCCCGCCCGGGACGTACTCCATGACGAGGAAGTCCACGTCGTCCTGAGTGTCGAAGTCGAAGATAGTCGCGACGCCGGGGTGCGACAGGCGGGACAGGATGTGCGCCTCGCGGCGAAACCGCTCGCGCGCGGTCGGGTCGGTGAAGGAGCCGCGGAGGATCACCTTGACCGCGACGTCGCGGTCCAAGTGCAGGTCGTGCGCCCGGTACACCTCCCCCATGCCGCCGGCGCCGATCGGTTCGAGGATGCGGTAGTGGGAGAGCGTCGTTCCGATCATCGCGTGCGAGCGCCTCCGTGCCCTACGGCCGCTCCTGGCCCTTCAACACCTGATCGATCGCCTTGAGAAGGGCCGAGGCCACGAAGGGCTTCGTGAGGTAGATCGCGCCGAGCGCGCGCCCCGTTTCGATCTCCTCTGGCGAGATTCGACCGCTCAAGAAGACCGCCGGCAGGTCCTTCATGCCGAAGCCAAGCCGCAGGGTCTGCAGGACCTCGACCCCGCTGATCTCCGGCATGGAAACGTCCAGCACGACGGCGTCGGGCATCTTTCCCCCCAGGACCAGTTCCAGCGCGTTCTGCGGCGACGTGAGGGAGATCACTTCGTGACCGGCGCGCTCGAGCCGCCACTGAATCAGTTTCAGCAGGACGCGATCATCATCAACGACGAGAATCCGCGCCACTTCGAGCCCTCCCGTGCGTGGTTGGCACCATTGTACCGCAACCGCTGAACAGCTTTGGCGGCATCCGCGATTTGCCGCAGCGCTGCCACACTTTTGCAATGACCCCCGGTGTCTCAAGGGACAGGCACGGGCAAGGGGCTCATGCCGGAACGAAAGAAGGAGACCGTCATGAAACGAACGACCGCAGTAGCACTCGCGCTGGCAATGGCCCTGCTGGGCCAGGCCGCCCCTGGCATGGCGCAGATGGGTACCAGTCGAGGCGACCGAAACGAACGCTGGGGAGATCGCAACCACTACGACGAGACCGACCTCGAGGGTCGGTGGATCTCGAAGCAGGGCTACAATCTGCCGCCCCGCGCGCGTGGAGGCACCGGACTCCAGGCGGTGCTGCCGCCCCGTCTGGTGATCGACCAGCGCCGGAACGTCATCCGCGTCGAGAACTTCAAGGGCCGCGTGCTGCAGGAAATCGTGGTCGGGGGAGAGCGCCATCGGGGCTCGTACCGCGGCGACGCCATCGTCGGACAGTGGCGCGATTCGAAGCTGCTGACGGTTCGAAACGGGATCCACGACACCCGAGTCGTCCAGACCTTCGCTCTGGCGAACCGGGGCCGCACGCTCGTGGTCACCACGCGGCAGGATGGGATGGGAACGAGGCACGATGTTGAATTCACGACCGTCTACCAGCGGGCGTAACGCGCTACACGGTGAGCCCGGAGCCCGCTGAAACGGCGAAGCATGCGGCGCCGTCCCTTGGGGCGGCGCCGTTCATCTTGACCTCGACCGCGTTCATGGGCTGGAATCGGGGGCATGAAACGGTCCTGGCGGCTTCCCATCATCGTGGCGGGCATCCTCGCGGGCCTGCTCAGCGTGTTCTTGTTCGGCTCTCGATTCCCCGTCGACGCCGAAGCCTACAAGCGCCGGATCGAAGCCGCAGCGTCCGGCCCGTTGGGATTGCAGGTCCGCGTCGGCGGCAGGTTCGCGATCGGCTTCACGGGGGACCTGCTCCTCGTGATGCACGACGTGCATGTCCGAAACGCGGGTGGTTCCGAGATCTTGAGAGCCGAACGCGTCACCGTCTCGGTCACCCTGTTCCCTCTTCTCATCAACCACCGCAACATTCATCGAATCGAGCTGAAGCGTCCGCGGATTTGGGTCGAGCGCGGCCGCGACGGCGTCCTCAACTGGACGAGGCGGGAGAAGCCGCAGGGCAGGATTCCCTTGCTCGCGGGTACTAGGCTCTCGCTCACGGACGGAGCCATTCGGTACAAGGACGCCGCTTCGGGGGTCGTGCTCGACGCGACCGACGTGAACTCCGACGTCCACGGTGTCCGATGGAAACCCTCGAAGGGCTCGGGCATCCTCGCGGGGCTCTCCTTCCGAGGGCAGCTGCGATGCAAGGAGATCAAGACCGAGACGATCTCTGCTTCCGATGTGCTCGTTGTCGCGAGGGCGGACAAGGGGACCGTTGAATTCGAACGAATCGCGATGCAAGTTTTCGGAAGCAAGGGTCGCGCTTGGCTACGGGCGGAGTTGTCCGACTCGATCCCTCGATATCGCCTGCGCTGCTCGCTTCCGGACTTCCGGATCGCCGAATGCCTCCGCACCGTGTCGCCCGATACGATCGCGACCGGGGCCATGGATTTTTCCGCGAACGTGCACTCGATAGGACGAACGCCTAACGAGTTGGCCCGAACCTTGGCAGGCGACGTGATGCTTCGCGGCAAGGAAGTCGAGTTGCGCGGTCGCGACCTCGACAGCGATTTCTCGAAATTCGAATCCAGCCAGAACCTGGGCCTTGCGGACGTGGGGTCATTCTTCTTCGCCGGGCCGCTCGGAATGGTGGCGACCAAGGGGTACGATTTCGCGCGGCTCATCGGACATTCGAAGGGGAGCACGCACATCCGTGCGATCGTATCGTCGTGGAACGTTCGCGGCGGCAAGCTCGAGGCGAAGGACGTCGCGATGGCGACTACCAAGAATCGAGTCGCGCTACGGGGTAATCTGGACTACGTCCAACAGCGGTTCGACAGCGTCATGGTGGCGGTGATCGATAAGGACGGATGTGCGAAGGTTCGCCAAGAGCTGCGCGGCTCGTTCAAGGAACCCGAACTGACGAAGCCGACGATTCTCGGATCCCTCCTCGGTCCCGCCCGAAAGGTCGTCACGAGCGTGGCCGGCCTGTTGCCTGGGAAGTGCGACGTCTTCTACGCAGGATCCGTGGAGCACCCGGAGTGAACCGTACCGCCGATTGATCGCGATTCGACGGGTGCCCCGAACCGGCCGTCCGGTGTCTCTTCCCCGAACACAAACCGCACCCCCACGGTAACCCCTTTCCGGGACCCAATCCCCGCCTGAGTCCAATGAAAGTCAACACGTTGCGCCGTTCCCGAGCTCTCTTGATGGGAATGGCACGAACTATGTGTCATTCACCGGATGACGCGCCGGAAACTCCGGCGCTCTTGGCCATTGAAACGGAAGGGAGGATAAAGCCATGAAGCGACCCATCCATGTCCTCCTCATGGCATTTCTCGCGGTGCTCTTCGGCATCGGCAGCAACGGATGCGCCCCCGTCTCGGGCGAATACCGAGCATCTGCGACGTACAGTTCCTATTCGCGAGACGACGACTACTACTACGGCTCTCTCGATCGGTATGGGACCTGGGTGGAGGTCTCGACCTATGGCCAGGTCTGGTGCCCGCTCGACGTCTCCGCCGGTTGGCGGCCGTACACGGTGGGCTCGTGGGCCTACACCGATTACGGCTGGATGTGGGTCGCCGAGGATCCGTGGGGATACATCCCCTATCACTATGGACGCTGGACCTTCGACTCGTATTACGGTTGGGTCTGGATTCCTGGCGACGTATGGGCGCCGGCGTGGGTGTCGTGGCGATACGGAGACGGCTGGGTCGGATGGGCACCCCTTCCGCCGGACGCCGGCTGGCGCGTCGGTGTCGGCCTGACGGTGGACTCGTACGCCCTGGATTCGCGAATCGATTCGTATGGCTGGTGCTTCGTCCCCGCGCGTGACATCACGAGCGGGAACCTTCGTGGCCGTATCGCGCCGGCCAGTCGAAACGTGACGTTCATTTCGGTCACGAAGAACGTGACGAATTACACGGTGATCAACTCGCGTCCGGCGGAGCGAGGCCTTCGCCGGGAAATGATCGAGCGGGACACCGGCCGGAGGATCACCCCGTACCAGATCGTCGAGTCCCGAACCCCCCGCGGATCGCGGGGCGCCACGATCCAAGGAAGCACGATCGAAGTCTATCGCCCGAAGGAAGACGTCGGGTCGAGAGCCAGAGATCGAGTTCGTACGCAGCCGCGTGAGCGCGGGAACCCTCCGCGCGACCTGATCCGGCACCAGGAGGTGGAGCGCTCGAAGTTCGAAGAGCGGATGCAAAGCGAGCGCACCGAACTGGACCGCGAGCACCAGCGCGAGTTGCGCCAACCGCCGCGGGGCGTCTCCCGTGAGGAACTGACGCGCAGGCAGAGGGCTGAAATGCAGGCGCAACAGGAGCGGGAGGACCGCGAGCGGAAGGCGATCGAGGAACGGACCAAGCGGCTCAAGAAACGCGAGGAAGACCGGGACAAGGACGATGAGGCTCGAGGCCGCGACCGCGACCGGGATCGCGACCGGAATCAGGAGCGTAAGCGGGGTCGCGGAAACAGCGACAAGGGCTAGGCATGTTGAGGCGAAGGGCTCGGGCGGGTGCGTTGACCCCGCCCGAGTTCCCCCGCAGCCGCTGCCAGGTCGTGGAGCTGAGCGGGGGCCCTAGGGGAGAAACTCGGCCGAAGTCGGGGTTCTCCCAAGACGATGATCCCACCCCTCCTCGGGGCGCTGGCGACGGCGCTCCTGGCGTTGACCGTCGGTTGTGCTCCGGCGGCGTACGTTCGCGCTCGAACCGAGCCAGTGGTCTACGCCGAGCCCACGTCGGACGCGGCACCGGTCGAAGCCATCGGCATCCCCCGCTTCGAGGAGATGGAGCCCGGTCTGGCCCGCGGCGGACAGCCCACGACCGAGGGGCTCCAGTTCCTGCGCGCGCAGGGGTACCGGACCGTCGTTAGTTTCCGCCAGGACTCGCGAGAGCGCCGCGCCCTCGAGGGAATGGGAATTCGCTACGTGCAGATTCCTCTCCGGGCCGGGTTGTTCAGCGCGACTCCCCCGACTCAGGAGGAGGTCGCTCGCTTTCTCTCGGTCGTCTCCGATTCCAGCCAGCGGCCCGTCTTCATCCACTGCAAGCGGGGCAAGGATCGAACGGGGGCGATGGCCGCCATCTATCGGATCGAGTCGGGCTGGACCAACGAGGATGCGGTCCGAGAGATGCTGTCGTTCGGATTCAATCGGCGTTACCGGAAACTGATGAACTTCGTTCGCGCCTACGCGCGCGAAGCGGCGGCCGTCCCGGCGGGTCCCTAAGGATCCCCGTTGCGCGGCCGCGGGAATCGGTACCCTCAGGTCATGCCGAATCGCGCTGGTCACGCGCCGGCCGCGCTCCTCATGGCCGCGGCGGCGTTCCTCTTCGTGCCCGCTCCGGGCGTGGCCCAGCGCTACGTCGCCACCCCGGACAGCCTCCATCCGCGAATCAAGTACGCGGACTCCCTGATTTCGGCCAACGAGCGCTGCATGGTGGCCCAGCAGAAACTGAATCTGCGGGTGCGCCCGGTCTACGTGAACGGCGTGCCCATGGGTTTCTGCTGAGGGGGATGCCCGAGGATCTTCGTGAAAGGTCCGGAGGTGTTCATGAGGGGCCTGGGGATCGGCGTGCCCTGCGTCGTCCGAAAGGGCCACGCCGCCATCGTGGACTCGACCATGCGAACCTTTGTCGGCCACGATGTCTTCTACTTCTCGGGGACTGGGGAACGCGACCGCTTCCGGAAGGACCCGCTCCGCTATTGCCGCCGGCTCACCGACCCCGTCACGCTGAGGCGATTCGCGCCGTCCCGAAAGTCGCCGTACTTCGAATGGAAGGGCCGGCCGTACTACTTCTCGAGCGCCGCCACGCGCGCCACCTTCGCCTCCATGCCCGACAGCTTCGCCATCCGGAAGGGAATGTAGCCGGCCGTCGCCCGGGCCGCGCGATCCACCGTTTGTCGCTACTTGCCCCGGCCGGCGATCTCCCCTTCCAACCGATCCATCTCGGAGCGGACGAACCCTCGAGCCTCGTCCGTCGAGCAGAGCGGGAACGTTCGGCGATACTCGGAGAGGGCCCCGCCGGCATCGCCCAGGGCCGATAGGGCCATGGCCCGGTACAGGTGCAGGAGCTCCGACCTCGGGAATTCGCCAATGGCCTCGCGTGCGCTGGCTTCCGCATCCCGGGTTCGCCCCTGCCGGGCTTCGGAGAAGACAAGCGCCTCGTACGCCAGCTGACGGCCCGCGGCCTGGTTCAACGAAAGACACCGTTTGGCCCACTCTTCCCCGCGCGCGAATTCGCCGCGCCAGGCGAATAGCTGCGCCATTTCGCCGCACCAGCGCGCCAGCCGGGAGCCGAACTCGCGTCCTCGCGTCTCGTCTTCCCACAATCGGGCGCGCGCCTCGGGCGTGCTGATCGAATCGGGGAGCCTCCACACGTCGATTTGCGGTCCCGAAACGACGCGCGGGTCCGAGGTCCAAACGCGCTTCCCTCTCCGGCGAATCCACGAATACAGCGATCGTTCGAGCGCGTAGCGGTTGCCGGCGGCCTCGACGCGGCGAACGACCTCGCTCGAGGTCACGTAGTAGCGCATTCCGTCGAGCCACTCCGCGTGAAACGCCGGGCGGACACGTTCGGCCTGCGTGACGAGAAACGGCCAGACGATGGCGAGCCTCCCACCGGTTCCGAATGGCACGAGGGGGCCATAGAGGTCGATCGCCATCGGCTCATGCGGCGGGATCGAGGCGTCGATCCATGCCCGCGCCGTATGTCTCGAGTCTTCGCGCGCGAGCGCCTGCCGGGCGGGGACCAATTGAAGGATCCCGCCGATTACCGCGACCAGAACCGCGAGCGCGAATAGGGCGGCACGAGAGAGCCCCGGTCTCACGCCGGAGCGCGCCATGCGCTGCGCGAGGAGATGCACGGCGTAGGCCGCGGCGACCGAAAGCGAACCGAGCGCCGGTAGGATGAATCGTTCTTGCGCGACGCCCAGGAATCCGTTCACGGCGAGCAAGACGACCGAGACAAGCGCAAGGGTTCTCCCCTTGGCGCCGGTCCTCCACAAAAAGATCGTGCCGACAATCGCCGCGAGGTAGAGGGGCCAGGTCATCATCGAGGGCAGAATGCGAATGAGATAGGCCGGCAGCGCGATCATAGCGTCCGACTGGCCGACCCACTCGGCGGACAGCCGGCTCCTCTGGAGCGCCAGGTCCTGGGCCTTCGCGCTCCAGTCGAGCAAGGTAAAGGGCGAGAGGATCAGGAAGGTCGAGAACGCCGCGGCTGCGCCGGCCGCGACGGCTCCCCAGCCGCCGACGCCTGTCCGCCCGGTCGGTGACGAGGCGGCGCGGCCCCATCCCAGAGGAACCAGCAGGGCGACCAGCGCCATGGGGAGGTACTTGCATGCCGCCGCGAGGCCGATCCAGACCCCGGTCCGAATGGAATCGGACATGGCGCGCCTGTCGGCAAGCCGGAAGGCGGCGAGGGTGGCGCCGGAGACGAACAGTAGCGATAGCAGGTTCGGATCGAGCACGCGCTGCGAGATCAGAACGTGAGTCGGAGTCACGGCAAGGAAAAGGGCGGCGAGCAACCCCACGGAATCGCCCCCGAATCGGCGGCCGATGCGGTAGACGAGGAATATGGTGAGCAACCCCACGAGGACATTCAGGAGTCGTCCCAGGAGAAACAACCCCGCAGGATTCTCCTGAACGCGGCGCGCGAAGGCCGCGGCGTCGCTTCCGGGATGAACGACCAGGTCGGCGAGTCGGTAGGAGACCTGAACCGCGAGCGCAAGGTAGAAGGGCAATCCGGGCCAGTCGCCCGTCTTGGGATTCAGGTCGAGACGTCCCTCGCCGCCGTGCCACATGTCCCACGCGTACAACAGGACGCGGCGGTCGCCCTCGTCCACGACCGTGTCGTTCATGGGATCGGACGCGAGGCGCGGATCGGGCAGCCGATCCGAGATCCCCCACAGTCGAAGCGCGAGTGAGAGCAGGAGGATCGCGGCAAGAAGCAAGCGGGGCAGGAGCGGGCCCGCCTGCTTCGAGGATTTGGGCGGATGAGGAGAAGGCATGACGAGCAGTCATCGTACGCCCGGTCTCGCATCGCGAGAAGGCAGAACCAACCCTTCCGGATGCCCCCTAAAGCGGGTCCGTTGGGACTACGGCCTGCTTCCCAGCGCCCCCGTTGGCTTGGCGATCAGACTCGCAAGCCAGCCCTCGACCTTGTCGACCTCGTACTCCTTTGCGACGAGCTGACCATCCGGGCTCACGATGTAGAAGACTCCGGAGCCCATCTCCCGATAGAGCCGCCCGACGGGATCCTCGGCCGGAAAACCCCCTGTGAACGAGGTTGGCCAGGTGTGCCCGTGTTCCGTCCGAAATCGCTGCATCGCTCCACGGTCGCTGTCGTTGGACACGCCCAGAATCTCGAGCTGCGATCGGTCGTAACGCTGGTAGAGCGCCCGCAGCGCATCGGCGTGTCCCTTGCAACCGCCGCACCACGATGCCCAAAAGTACACGATCGCAGTCCTGCCTCTCAGTTGCGAGAGCGCGACGGGCCTCCCCTGGACGTCCGTATAGCGGAAGTCCGGGGCCGGGTGCCCGACGCCAGGAGCAGGTTGCTCGACGGACGGGCCGAGGCCCCGGAGCGTGAGGTCCTTCCCCTCGGCATCGATGGATTCGACCGAGTAGGAATTGCCGCCGATTGAGAACGGCACGGCGAACGGACCGAAGTCACGCGACATGACGCCGATCAGGAAGTGGCGGTCGTTGTCCACGTCGAAGAAGATGCCGTCCGAGTTCGCCATTTGATAGAGGCCGTCGCCGTTGGCGTCGTACAGTAATGCGAGCATCGGCTCCCCGTGGAGCCTCACCGTCCCCAGCATGCCGTAGACGTTCTGCGTGCGGTAGCCATGGTCGGCCCCCGTGGACTCCGGCAAGTCGAGAACCACTCGCACCAGTCGATCGATCTGGATGTCGCGACCGTCCATCCGTGCCGCCCACCGGAGGGGCGCCAGAAACGACCGCCTGGTTCGCGCGCCCGGATAGAGCGAGATCGTCGGGGCTGGGTCGTCCGAGAGATCGCCGTTCAGGTTCGTATCGCACCATGCTCTCACCACGTCGGGCTCCCGATACTGAACCGCGAACAGGACATTGTGGTCTCGTGATGCGACGTCGTCGCCCGGCAGTTGACGGAAGATCCGCCCGTACCAGAGGTCGCCTTCGACCGGCGGGGCGCGGCGGACTCCTTGGGGTTGTTCCATGGTGAGGCGTCCTGCGTAATCCTCGAGGTTGACCACCTCCCGAGTGAACGACGCATGGATCAAGTCCGAAGAGGGGTTGGATGCACCACGGGCCTGGCCCGCGGCAGACATGGCAAGCGCGGTCGCGACCGAAACGAGCAACGCCGTGCGCACGCGATTTCGCTTCATGGGCGATCCTCCCGTCCGGGGAGAGGCGAGGAGCGCTCTCCCCGGACCTGGTGTGGGGCCAGTGGGCCTATTCAACGGGCAGGATTGGTGCCGGTGTGCTCAGTGGACGTTGGCGACGCACTTGAGGTGGCTGGGATCCGGCCCGGCGCAATGGCAGCACCCCGCGGGATCGGCGCAGTCGAAACCCGAGTACGGGCAGCCGCTCGAAATCGTGCACGGGCAGGGGAACGCCTCCTCGACGATCGTGGTTACGGTCGCCATCGAGAGAAACACGTCCGGTGTGAGCACGTACTGATCAGCCGGAGCTTGTGACGTCGTCGCGGCCGCAGAGGGCGGAGCCAAACAGATGCAGGCTACGAGTCCGATCAGCAAACAGAGCATGGAGAGGCGATTCATGGGGATGCTCCCTTCATCGCTCGACGTGAGATGCGAGCGCGCAATGGAACTGTGTGGCATCTGCATCAATTTCATTCTCTCGTGAGGCTGACACGACGGGCTGCAGGTGGGAGGAGCACGGATGGACATGTCGCCCCGCAGAGGGAACGCGCCGAGTACGAGCGCCAGTCACTCGTCCGTCGTTCGCCGATACCAAGGCTGCGCCTGCTGGGGAAAGACGGGCAGGCACAATTTCGGTCCTAGGTCCGGTCCCAGGGTATGGGACCGGAGGTTAACTTCGGCGATCCTCGTCCTCGGATGGGGTCCCCTCGATGATGCCGGGCCGTGGGGACTTCGGCACGGGGCGCCCGGCGGCCTGTTGCCTCCGCGGAACGTCGAGCTTTTTGAGCAAACGGTGCACATGGTTCTTCACGGTCGAGAACTCGATGCCGAGTTTCTCGGCGATCTGCTTGTTCGTCATGCCCTCCTCGAGGAGCTGGACGATCTGCGCCTGGCGAGGGGTGAGACTGGCGTGGTCCGTTGGATGAGTCTCGCGGTGTCTCGCTTCGTGGAGGCGGCGGGCGAGCGCGACCACGATCCTCGGCGGACATCGGAATTCTCCCCGCAGGACGTCGCGAACCGTA
>Ga0070698_100008607_pt1 | contig 10997 bp, 9 predicted proteins | sample KBSK1502metaG_FD_65477 | JGI IMG/M metagenome (GOLD analysis project Ga0070698, IMG submission 65477) | Corn, switchgrass and miscanthus rhizosphere microbial communities from Kellogg Biological Station, Michigan, USA - KBS K1-50-2 metaG | ecosystem: Host-associated > Plants > Roots >...
ACTCGCGTTGCACTCGTCACCGGCGGCTCCAGCGGCATCGGAGAGGACGCCGCCCTGCGCCTGAAGGAGAAGGGCTTCGAGGTCTACGCCGTGGCCCGGCGCGTCGACAAGATGAAGGGCCTGGCCGACGCCGGGGTCCACGTGTTCGGGATGGACGTCACCGACGAGGCCTCGATGAGCGAAGGGGTGCAGCGGATCATCGCCGAGCAGGGACGGATCGACGTACTCGTGAACAACGCCGGGTACGGCTCCTTCGGTGCCGTCGAGGACGTGCCCATCGATGAGGGCCGCCGCCAGTTCGAGGTGAACCTGTTCGGCCTGGCACGGCTGATCCAGCTGGTGCTGCCGACGATGCGCGAGCAGCACTCCGGCCTGATCGTGAACATCTCCTCGATCGGCGGCCACTTCTACGAGCCGCTGGGCGCGTGGTACCACGCGACCAAGCACGCCGTCGAAGGCTTCAGCGACTCGTTGCGCCTCGAGCTGAGGCCGCACGGCATCAACGTCGCCATCATCGAGCCGGCCGCCATCCGCTCCGAGTGGGCCGACATCGCGGCCGACAGCATGCTCGAGACCGCCCTGGGCGGCGCCTACGAAAGTCAGGCCAGGAAGGCCGCCGCGGTCTTCGAGCGCACTTACAGCCCCGGCATGTCCAGCGGTCCCGACATCGTCGGCAAGGCGATCGTCAAGGCCGCCACGGCCCGCCGACCCAGGACGCGCTATCCGGTCGGCAAGGGCGCGCGCACCATCATCCGCTCCCGCCGGCTGCTGCCCGACCGCGTCTTCGACCGGATCGTGCACACCATGTTCACCCGCTGACCCCGGCCGCCCTCTCCAGCGCCCGCAGCTCACTTTCGAGGTGGGTCAGGATCCGCTGGAGGTGCGGGACCGTACGTCGGCAACCGGTCAGGCCGAAGCCCATCTGGTCGCCGTACGACGCACACGTGATGTTCATGCCCTGCCCGTGGAACGGGATGGACAGGGGGTACATCCCGGTGAGCTCGGCGCCGTTGAAGTACTGGCGCGTCCGCGGGCCCGGCACGTTGCTGATGATCACGTTGAACGGCGGCCGGAACAGGCCCTGTCCGCGCAGCATCGGGTTGATCAGCGTGGGCGCCATGCCGACCGCCGACATGGCCAGGATCTGCAGGGGGGTCATCTCGCTCAGCGCCTGCTTGCCGTCGCGCATGTTGGTGTGGATCTGCTGCAGGCGTACGGCGGGATCGGCGACGTCGGTGCCGAGCCGGACCATCACCGCGCCGACCGCGTTGCCGCCGTCCTTGTCGACGTCGCCACTCGACCGGGCGTGCAGGCTGACCGGGCACATCGCGACCAGGCTGGCGTCGGGCAGCGCATCCTGCTCGAGCAGGTAGGTGCGCAGGGCGCCGCCGCTCATGGCCAGCACCACGTCGTTGATGGTCGCGCCCGTGGCCTTGCCGATCGCGCGCATCCGCGGGATCGAGAAGTCCTCGGCGGCGAACCGTCGGGCGCCGGTGATCTGCCGGTTCAGGATGGTGCGCGGAGCATAGAAGTTGACCGCCGAGGTCTCGTTGCGCGCGCCCCGGCGCAGCGTCTTGACCAGTGCGGCGGGCATGCCGGCGGCGTCGGCCGACATGCTCAGGGCCTGGCGCAGCGCCGAGATGGGCACGTTCTGCAGGCTGTTCTCGGCAGTGCTCTGGGCCTTGTTGAGCCTGGCCCGCGGCGGCCGCTTGGCCCAGGGCGGAGGCATGTCGCGGCGGTCGGGGTCGGCGTCGAGGACCTTCTGCAGCAGCCGCATCGCGCTCACGCCGTCGACGTTCGCGTGGTGCATCTTGGTGTAGAGCGCGACCCGACCGTCCTTGAGGCCCTCGATGACGTGCGACTCCCACAGCGGCCGCTCGTAGGCCAGCCGGGTGCCGTGCAGCCGGGAGACCAGGTCGAGCAGCTCGCGGATCCGGCCCGGCTTGGGCAGCGCGCTGTGGCGGACGTGGTGGTCGAGATCGAAGTTCTCGTCCTGCCTCCAGACCCACTGGCCGGCCGTCGTCAAGCCGCGGCTCGGGTGCCGGGTGAACAGCGACGCCAGCTCGTCGACGCTGCGAAACTGCTCATACATCTGCTGGGCGTAGTCGCGACCCGCTCCCTCGGGCTTCTTGTAGAGGTGCAGTCCGCCCACGTGCATCGGCGTGCTGCGGCTCTCGGCGAGCAGGAAGGCCACGGAGCTCGGATCGATGGGAGTCGCCACGCTTCGGATACTTCCGTGTCGGCCAGCAATCGTCCACAGCCGCGCCGAGCGCCGAGGAACGAGGCCGTATCGAGACCCCGGTGCCTAGGCTCGCCCCATGGGGCAAGCCTGGGTGCTGCACGTCGACCTCGACCAGTTCATCGCTGCGGTCGAGATCCGGCGCCACCCCGAGCTCGAGGGACTGCCGGTCATCGTCGGTGGCCGGGGAGACCCCACCGAACGCGGCGTCGTCTCGACCGCGAGCTACGCCGCCCGGGAGCACGGCGTCGGGTCCGGCATGCCGCTGCGGATCGCCGCCCGCAAATGTCCCGAGGCGGTGTTCCTGCCGGTCGACAAGGAGGCGTACGACGAAGCGTCCACCGAGGTGATGGCGACGCTGCGGTCGCTGGAGTGGGGCGGAGTGCCCGTGGTCCTCGAAGTGCTGGGCTGGGACGAGGCGTTCCTCGGTCCCGGTGACGGCCACGGCGAGCTGGGCGATCCGTTCGACTTCGCGGCGACCATCCGGCACTCGGTCCACGAGGCCACCGGCCTGCACTGCTCGGTCGGCATCGGCGACAACAAGCTGCGCGCGAAGATCGCGACCGACTTCGGCAAGCCGCAGGGGGCCTGGCAGCTCACCGACGCCAACTGGGTCGAGGTGATGGGCGAGCGTCCCACGACGGCGTTGTGGGGGATCGGCGGCAAGACCTCGAAGAAGCTGGCCGCCCTCGGGATCGAGACCGTCTCGCAGCTGGCCGCGGCCGACCCGTCCGTGCTGGCCGCCGAGCTCGGGCCGACCATGGGTCCGTGGTTCCGCCGGCTCGGACGCGGGGTCGACTCCAGCCCGGTCGACGCGACCCCCTGGGTGGCCCGCGCCCACGGCCGCGAGACGACCTTCCAGGCCGACCTCGACGACTGGGGTCAGGTCGAGGCCGAGGTGAGGCTGCTGACCGCACGCGTGCTCGACGACATCAACCGCGAGGGACGGCCGGCGGTCCGGGTCGGGATCAAGGTCCGGTTGAAGCCGTTCATCACACTCAGCCGCAGCCTCACGCTGCCCGGCGAGACCACCGATGCCGAGGAGCTCGCCGATGCCGCGGTGTCCCTGCTCGACCGGATCGACAGGGGCGATCCGCCGCGTCCGGTGCGCCTGCTCGGGGTCAGGCTCGAGATGACTCCGCCAACACCCTGAACCATCGCTCGGGCGTCAGGGCATCGAACGGCGGCGCCCACTTCTCGACCAGGCGCGCCACGTCGGCGCAGGCGGTCTCCGCGAGCGCGACGACCTCGTCCGGGTAGCCGAACTCCTTCTGGTGCTCGACGAACTCGTCCTCGTCGTCGATGATGACGCCGTCGTCCAGCCGCCTGATGACATCGAGATCCAGGTCGACCGCCCGCAGCAGCGGACCATGCCAGATCGACGGCGTCGCCATGTCGACGTACACCTTCATGGTGCTGCCGGGGGAGTGGTACGTCGCGAACCACGCGCCCGCCGCGATCGACGTCGACGGCACCAGACAGACCTGGTCGGTCGGGTTGACGTACGTCGCCCCGGGTCGCGCCATGTGGGTGCCGGTCGGGATCCCGAGCCAGGTGCCGTGCTCGTCGACGCCGAGCCACAGCGCGTCGTAGGACCAGTGCGCCCGGCCTCCCCACTTCTGCATCTCGATGCGGACAGGGGAGCCGGGCGCCAGCTGGGTCACGGTCCAGACGTTACTTCTTCGTGCCGCCGAGCACCCGGCCGCCGACGATCGCGATGACGTCCTGGTAGCGGCTGCCGGTCAGCTTGGCGAACTGGTGCAGCGCGTGGGCGTCGAGGCCGACGAGGACGCGCGCCTGACCCTTCATGCCGCCCTTGAGGATGATCCGCGCGGCTTTCTCGGGCGACATGGTGGCGAGCCTGTCGAAGACCGCGTCGATGGCTGCGGAGTCGGTGTGCTGGGTCTTGCGGCCGTGCTTCGCGATCCCGGTCTTGATGCCTCCCGGGTGCACACAGGTCACGGTGACGGGGTGCTTGGCGATCAGCATCTCCTCGCGGAGCGCCTCGGTGAAGCCGCGGACGGCGTACTTGGTGGCGTTGTAGGCCGTCTGGCCGGGCATCGAGATCAGCCCGAACAGCGACGAGATGTTGATCAGGTGGCCGTCGCCCGAGGCGATCAGGTGGGGGAGGAAGGCGCGTGTGCCGGTGATGACGCCGTCGAAGTTGATGCCGACGATCCAGTCGAACTCCTCCTCGGTCATGTCGACGAAGTCGCCCGTCATCGTCACGCCGGCGTTGTTGACCACCACGTTGACCGTGCCGAACTGCTCGGCGACCGCGTCCGCCCAGGTCTTCACGGCGGTCCGGTCGCTCACGTCGACGACGTCGCTGCGGATCTCGAGCGCGCCGGCGTCCTTCGCGAGGACGGCGGTCTGGGCGATGCTGTCGGGATTCCAGTCCGAGATGGCCAGGCGAGCGCCCGAGCGAGCAGCCAGCAGAGTCATCTCGCGGCCCATGCCGGAGCCGGCTCCGGTGATGACGACGACCTTGCCGTTGAGGGACTTCATGCGGTTGACCTCCTGGGTCAGCGGGCGAGCCGCCAGCCTAGGAGGCTATTGAACGATCGTCAATAGTGCTATTGACGATCGTTCAGTAGCATGGGTCACATGACCACCACGCCGAGGGTGCGGCTCGATCCCGAAGCCCGTCGCGAGCAGTTGCTCGAGCTCGGCGTCCGCCTGTTCGCACGGGTCAGTCTCGACGAGCTGTCGATCGAGAAGCTCGCCGAGGCCGCCGGCATCTCGCGCGGCCTGCTCTACCACTACTTCGGCAACAAGCGGGACTTCCACCGGGCTGTCGTCCGCAAGGCCGCCGACGAGCTGATCGCGGTGACGGCGCCGTCCACGGGGTCCGACCCGATGACGCGGATGATCGGCTCGCTGGAGCGCTATGTCGACTACGTCGAGGCCAACCGGGAGGGCTACGTCTCGCTGGTCAAGGGCGCAGCGGGCGGCAACGAGGACCTCGCCGAGATCTACGAGGAGGCCCGGGCAGCCCTGACCGACCGGATCTTCCTCACCAGCACCACCGAGGAGCTCGCCGAGGTCGGTCTGGTCGACTCGCCTCCCGTGCGGCTGGTGATCCGCGGGTGGTCCGCCATGGTCGAGGCGATGGTGCTGACCTGGCTCGACGACCCCGCCGTGATGACCAAGCAGCAGCTGCTCACCACCTGCACGCTCGCGCTGCCTGCGTGCGTCGGGACGCTCGGCATCTGAATCCCTGACTTTTGCAGGTTCGTGCACCACGCAAATATGCAGCGTTCGAGTCATGGACTTCCCAGTGAAGTCAGGAGAAAGTTCTCAGGATGTCGTGACGGCCGACCGGCCGAACGGGGAGCGGCAGAGAGATCAGGAGAACCTCTTGACCAGCACGAAATGGCTGTCAGCCGTCGCGGCCGGCACTCTCATGGCCGGCCTCGCCGCCGGCATCTCCGGCGCCAGCGCCTCTCCGGCCCTCGATCGGTCGGCGAATGCCCTGCACGCCCAGCGCGTCTGTGCCACGGCCGTCACCTCGGCCACCGCCAGCTGCCACGCGAAGGTCCTCGTGAACGGCAAGGGTGCGGTCCCCATGTCGACCACGCCCGCAGCCGGTGCGAAGACGCCGGCCCAGCTCAAGGATGCCTACAAGCTGACCGGCCTCACCTCTGGCGGCAAGACGGTGGCGATCGTCGACGCCTACGGCTACACCAGCCTGGCCGCCGACCTGGCTACCTACCGCTCCTACTACGGCCTGCCGGCCTGCACGGTGGCCAGCGGCTGCCTCAAGATCATGGACCAGGACGGCGGCACCAACCTGCCGCGCATGGACGTCGGCTGGGCCGGCGAGCAGGCGCTCGACGTCGACGCAGTCTCGGCGATCTGCCCCGACTGCAAGATCATCGTCGTCCAGGCCAGGTCGGCCTCGTTCGCGAACCTCGGTGCGGCCGTCAACACTGCCGCCAGGCAGGCCGGCGTGGTCGCGATCTCCAACTCCTACGGCGGCGGCGACGCGGCCGACACGACGTACGGCAGCTACTACAACCACCCGGGCATCGCGATCACCGCGTCGACGGGTGACAGCGGCTACAAGGGCGGCTCCTACCCGGCGTCTTCGTCCTACGTCACCGCGGTCGGCGGGACCTCGCTCTTCGCAGCCGGCAACACCCGTGGCTGGACCGAGTCGGTGTGGAGTGGCGCGGGCTCGGGCTGCTCGACGTACAACACCGCGCTCGCCGCGGCGGCAGGCTCCGACACCGGCTGCGCGAAGCGCGCGATGGCTGATGTCTCCGCAGCGGCCGACCCGAGCAACGGCGGCATGGCGGTCTACTACCCGACCAGCCGCAGCAACTCGACGTGGGCGCAGGTCGGTGGCACGAGCGAGTCGGCCCCGATCATCGCCGCGGTCTACGCCCTCGGCAGCAACTCGCTGGCGGGCTACAGCAACGCCCTGCCCTACTCGCACACGGCGAACCTCTTCGACGTGACGTCCGGGAGCAACGGCAGCTGCCCCACCACGCAGTGGTGCAACGCCCGCACGGGCTGGGACGGTCCGACCGGTCTCGGTACGCCGAACGGCGCCGGGGCGTTCTGACCGCGATCGTCGGTTGAGGAGGTCTCGAGACGCTCGCTTGCGCTCGCTCCTCGACCACCGATGTCTCGAAACCAACAGAGGGGGCCGTCGTCAGCGACGGCTCCCTCTGTCATGCAGCGCTCAGGCCGGCAGCCGCACGGTGACCGTCGCTCCCTGCGTCGTGCTGGCCAGCTCGACCGTGCCCTCGTGCGCGGCCACGATCGCCTCGACGATCGACAGCCCCAGACCCACGCTGCCCGAGGTGCGGGTCCGCGCCACGTCGGCCCGGGTGAACCGCTCGAAGGCGCGCTCGGCGATCTCCGGCGGGAAGCCCGGGCCGTCGTCGGCGACCTCGAGCAGCGCGCCGTCCTGATCGAGGGCGCAGCGGACGGTGACCGTGGTGCCGGCGGGGGTGTGCCGCCGAGCGTTGCCGAGCAGGTTGGTGATCACCTGGTGCAGGCGCTGGGCGTCACCGGTGACCACCACGGGCTCCTCCGGCAGCCCCAGCCGCCACTGGTGCTCCGGCCCGAGCAGGCGGGCATCCGTGACGGCCTCGAGCAGCACGTGGGTCAGGTCGACCGGCTCGCGCTCGAGCGGTCGCCCTGAGTCGAGCCGGGCCAGCAGCAGCAGGTCCTCGACCAGGGTGGACATCCGATCCGCTTCCGCCGAGACCTTGGCCAGGGATCCGCTGAGGGCACCGGCGTCGTCGGGCGTGCGCGCAGCGAACTCGGCGTACCCGCGGATCGTGGACAGCGGCGTGCGCAGCTCGTGGGACGCGTCTGCCACGAACTGCCGGACCTGCTGCTCCGAGCGGTGCCGGGCCACCAGGGAGGACTCGACGTGCGCGAGCAGGGTGTTGAGCGCCGCACCGACCTGGCCGACCTCGGTGCGCTCGTCGGGGTTGGCGACCCGCGCCGACAGGTCCACCTCGCCGCTCGACAGCGGCAGCGCCGAGACCTCGTGCGCGGTGGCCGCGACCTCACGCAGCGGCGCGAGCTGACGGCGTACGACGAACAGTCCGGCGCCGCCGGCGGCTCCGATGGCCAGCAGGGCAAGGAGGATCTCCCACCAGATCAGGGAGGAGATCACGTCGTCGACCTCGGCCGAGGGCTGGCCGGAGACCACGCGGACCGGGGTGTTGGCGATGAACATGCCATCCTCGACAGCCTGCACCCGATAGTCGCCGAGGCCCGCCAGGTCGACCTCGTGGACGTGGTCGTCCACGGGCACCGCCTTGAGGATCTCGAGCTGCGCGTCGCTCAGCTGATGCTCGACCGCCTTGCCCCCGCTCGCGTTCACGGTGAGCACGGTGCCGGTCGAGGCATCCGTCCCGTCGGTCGCGAAGTAGGCGCGCACGCTGTCGAGCGCCTGGCCCAGCCCGTCGCCGTGATCCAGCCCGCTCACCGGTCCGCCCGGACCAGGGCCGACCACGAATCGCGCGCTCCTCGCCACCTCGCGGTCGAGCCGGTCGGTCAGATAGGTCTTCATCGCGATCGTGGTGGCGGCGCCGATCGCGAGAGCGACGATGGCGACCAGGGCGATGGTGGCAACGACGAGCCGGCTGGTCAGCGACCGCATCATGGCTTCAGGACGTATCCCGCGCCCCGCATGGTGTGGATCATCGGGGTGCGTCCGTGGTCGATCTTCTTGCGCAGGTAGGAGATGTAGAGCTCGACGACGTTGGCCTGGCCGCCGAAGTCGTAGTTCCACACCCGGTCCAGGATCTGCGCCTTGCTCAGCACCCGCTTGGGGTTGCGCATCAGGAAGCGCAACAGCTCGAACTCCGTCGCGGTCAGCGAGACCTCCTCGCCGGCACGACGTACCTCATGGCTGTCCTCGTCCAGCTCGAGGTCGCCGACGACCAGCACCGACGTCGACTCGGCGCGCTGGGCACCCGCGCGGCGGAGCAGCCCGCGCAGCCGGGCCACCACCTCCTCCAGCGAGAACGGCTTGGTGACGTAGTCGTCGCCGCCCGCGGTCAGCCCGGCGATCCGGTCCTCGACGGCATCGCGGGCGGTCAGGAACAGAACGGGTACGTCGGGCTGGTGCGCCCGGATCCGGCGGAGCACCTCGAGGCCGTCGAAGTCGGGGAGCATCACGTCGAGCACGATCGCGTCGGGCTGGTGCTGCTTCGCCGCGGCGACTGCCTTGCTGCCGGTGTGCGCCACGCTGGTCTCCCAGCCCTCGTAGCGCAGCGCCATCGCGATCAGCTCGGCGATGTTGACCTCGTCGTCGACCACGAGCACCCGCAGCGGGCTGCCGTCGGGACGGGTCAGGGTCGGGGGCGTCATGCGCCCACTCTCCCGCGTGCGCGTGACGGTTGTCTGTCGGTTCCCTGTGAGCTGCCTGTGAACCATCCGGCTCATGGTCGCGACAGGTGGGTCACAGGTTCGGCACAGGTACGCCGCCGACTGTTGCCGCATGAACGAAGACACGAACCCCGAACAACCCGCCCCCGACCAGCCGGCGCCCGGCGCGCCCGACGAGCCCGTCGCCCCGGCCGCTGGCGCGAACCTGGCCGAGCCCGTGCCGACGGAGACCGCGCCGGCCCAGCCCAAGCCCCGCTTCCGCGATCGCGTGTACGGCGTGCGTGCGATCGCCGCGGTGGGCATCGCCGGGCTGGTGATCGGCGGCGGCGCCGGCCTGGGTGTCGGTGCCCTCACCGGCGACGACCACGGCGACCGCGACCGGATCCGGTTCCAGCCGCAGATGATGCCCGGGATGCAGGGCCAGCTGCCGCCCGGCATGCAGGGCCAGCTGCCGCCCGGCGTACAGCAGCAGGAGACGCAGCCCGACGGCAGCTCGGGCGACAGCTCGTCGGGCTGACGTCGGCTTGGACAAACGCGTTGCGGGCGGCGCCGGCCGGTGAGGGAGAATGGCCGGCGCCGTGAAGATCACCTACCCGCCCCTGCTGCCCGTCAGCGCCCGACGCGACGACATCGCGGCGGCGATCCGGGACAACCAGGTGGTGATCATCGCGGGGGAGACCGGGTCCGGGAAGACGACCCAGCTGCCCAAGATCTGCCTCGAGCTCGGTCGCGGCGTCGGTGGCAAGGACGGCAAGCTGATCGGGCACACCCAGCCGCGGCGGATCGCCGCGCGGTCGGTGGCGGAGCGGATCGCCGAGGAGCTCGGCACCGAGCTCGGCGACGTGATCGGCTACCAGGTGCGGTTCACCGACCGCACCTCGCCGACGTCGCGGGTCAAGCTGATGACCGACGGCATCCTCCTCGCGGAGCTGCAGCGAGACCGGGACCTGCGCAAGTACGACACGATCATCATCGACGAGGCGCACGAGCGCTCGCTCAACATCGACTTCATCCTCGGCTACCTCAAGCGGCTGCTGCCGCGGCGTCCGGACCTGAAGGTGATCATCACCTCGGCCACCATCGATCCGGAGCGCTTCGCGGCCCACTTCGCATCCCCGGTTGGTCGAGTAGGGGCGAGGAACGAGCCCCGTATCGAGACCCCGGCACCGATCATCGAGGTCTCCGGCCGCACCTACCCGGTGGACATTCGCTACCGCCCGCTCGTGGAGCTCCCCGAGGAGGACGAGGAGGGCGAGGCCGTCGTCCGCGACCAGACCGAGGCGATCGTCGAGGCCTGCCAGGAGCTGATGCGCGAAGGACCGGGCGACATCCTGGTCTTCCTGCCCGGGGAGCGCGAGATCCGTGACACGGCGGACGCCCTGTCGGTGCTGACCAAGCCGGGGACGGGTCTGCTCGAGATCGTCCCGCTCTACTCGCGGCTGTCCTCGGCCGAGCAGCACAAGGTCTTCGCCTCGCACACCGGCCGGCGGATCGTGCTGGCGACCAACGTCGCCGAGACCTCACTGACGGTCCCCGGCATCCGCTACGTCGTGGACTCGGGTGTGGCGCGGATCTCGCGCTACTCGGCCCGCACCAAGGTGCAACGACTGCCCATCGAGCCGATCAGCCAGGCCTCGGCCAACCAGCGGTCCGGCCGGTGCGGTCGCGTCGAGGCCGGCATCGCGATCCGGCTCTACTCCGAGGAGGACTTCGAGCGCCGCCCGGAGTTCACCGACCCCGAGATCCTGCGCACCAACCTGGCCAGCGTGATCCTGCAGATGACCTCGCTCGGCCTCGGCGACGTGGCCCGCTTCCCGTTCCTCGAGCCGCCCGACAGCCGCAACGTTCAGGCCGGCGTACAGCTGCTGGAGGAGCTCGGCGCGCTCACTTCGCCGGTTGA
>Ga0070698_100008608_pt1 | contig 10997 bp, 12 predicted proteins | sample KBSK1502metaG_FD_65477 | JGI IMG/M metagenome (GOLD analysis project Ga0070698, IMG submission 65477) | Corn, switchgrass and miscanthus rhizosphere microbial communities from Kellogg Biological Station, Michigan, USA - KBS K1-50-2 metaG | ecosystem: Host-associated > Plants > Roots >...
CCGGCCAGCAGCAGGCTGGCGAACACCAGGACATAGGCGCTGGCCGCCCACTCCAGCCCGCCGATGGAAAGCCGCAGGTCGCGCTGGATCGATGGCAGCGCCACGTTCACCACCGTGTTGTCCAGCGAGGTCATGAACGTGGCCAGGCCGACCGCGGCCAGCGCCAGAGCCGGGTTGCCGCGGACCGTTCGTTCTCGTTGTGTACTCTGCTCTCGCAATCTAAGTGCGAGCAGGGTTCTTGTCAAGAGCAGCGTTCTCGAAGTTTGCGCCGATCACATTTCGCTGGCATGCTAGGGGTATGACACCTCCCGCGCAGGCCGCCGTCTCGCCGGCGCCGACCCGGCGGGCGCGGCAGCGGGCCGCGACGACCGGGGAGATCAAGGCGCTGGCCCGGCGCCAGCTCGCCGACCACGGCCCGGGCGGCCTGTCGCTGCGGGCGATTGCCCGCGAGATGGGCACCGCGCCCTCGGCGCTGTACCGCTACTTCCCGAGCCAGTCCGACCTGGTCACCGAACTGTGCGTGGAGGCCTACGGTTCCCTGGCCGACAGCCTCGCCGCGGCCCGCGACGCCCAGCTCCCCGGCGACCACGCCCGGCAGTGGCTCGCGGTCTGCCACGCGTACCGCCACTGGTCGCTGGAGCACCCCGCCGACTTCGCGCTGATCTTCGGCACCCCGCTGCCCGGCTACCATGCGCCGCCCGAGGCCACCGCGGCCGCCGCGGGCCGCGCCATCGGCGTCGCCGCAGGCGTCTACGCGGCCGCGGTCGCGGCCGGCGCCGCCGACCCCGGCCGCGCCCAGGTACCCGCCAGCCTGAAGCCCGGAGCCCTGTGGGGAGCCCTGGCGGACCACGGCGCGCCCGCCGAGCCCGCGCTGGCCGCGATCGTGCTCAGCGCGTGGGCTTCCCTGCTCGGCTACCTGGTGACCGAGATCTTCGGCAGCCTGACCGCGCTGATCAGCGACACCGGCACGCTCTACCAGGCGCACGTCCGCACCGTCGCGCTCGGCATGGGATTCCAGCCCGTCCTCGCCGGGCCCTCCGTCCCGGGCGAGGGCTAGCACGCACCAGCCGGCCAGCCCTGGGGGCGGTCAGGCTCTGCGGGAAGCCGCCTGGACGTCAAGCGAGCCGCAGTGGACCCGGCGCCGGGGACGTTCCGGCCCGGATTCATGCGGGCCGCGGAGGCGGGGCCGACATCGCACTGGCCGGCGGGCAGTGCGGGCCGTCACCCAGCCCAGCCAGCTTTACTGGACTACACCGTTCGGATAATCTGCTGCCATCGCTATTAGCAGACGTGATCGTCCGGGTAATAGCCATCTCTACGGGAGGACCTCGTGGGTGACGACGCGAGGGCGGCGGCAAGTCGAGCCTATACCTGCGGTGGCCGAACAAGGTGGCGCTGGTCGCCGACGCGCTGCACCACCGTGCGAGGGCTGTGCCGGACGTCCCGGACACCGGCAGCCTGCCCGGCGATATGCGGGCGTTCCTGGCCTCGCTGCTGCGCTCGCGCGGCGAGGCGTCGCGGGCGCTGGTGGCGGTCAGCGGCGAGATCGCCACGAACCCGGAACTGCGCAGGGCATGGCATCGCGGCCTGGCCGGCATGCTCACCAGCTGCCTGCGGGTGATCGTGGACCGTGCCGTCGCCCGGGGCGACCTTCCCGCTGACAGTGACGTGGAGCTGCTGTCACAGCTTCCGCTGTCGCTGCTGCAGACCTGGCGCCTGGAGCACCGGGACCAGCCCGGCCAGGCGGTCGTCGACCGGATCGTCCGCCAGTTCTACACGCCCCGCATGCAGGACTGACCGCTACGGGCCGGAGCCTGCACGCGTTCCCGCCATGAGCTGCCGGCCCGCCGAGCATCCAGGAGAGACAGGGACGTGATCGAGGTCCGGGGACTGACCAAGCGGTACGGCGCGACCGTGGCCGTAGACGGGCTGACCTTTGATGTCGCGGCGGGCCGGGTGACGGGGTTTCTCGGCCCGAACGGGGCCGGGAACCCCGTTACTGGACTGTGACTTTCATTGCTGCCGGGGCGCGGTCGCTTGACCGGCAGGAGATTGGCCTCGGCCAGCGCTGCGGTGTGCCGTTCCCCGGAGACTGCCTGGCATGCCTGCCCGCAGGATCTGCCGTCATCGGTCGCCGCCGGTGCGCCGCCCAACTGCTGCCGTCAGATACGGCCATGACGTAGTGTGACAGGGAAATCGGCCGCCCCAAGGCTCAGGACCGCGCATATCTGCCGACTCGGCGCGGGTGGCAGCCACGCTTGATGCGCTGGCCGCTGCACGCAGAACTTTCATTTCTGCTTGCCGGGCTGTATCGGCAAGGGCTGCAGTACAGGGCATGCGGTCCGGTCAGTGCTGTCTCGCGTCTCGCAGATCACGCGGCTTCGATGGGCAGGCCGTCCAGGCGCCATTCGAGCATCCCGTCGGCCAGGTGGCGGGCGTTCCGGCCGCTGGCGTTCAGGAGACGCACCGCGTCGCGGGCGAGCACGCAGTAGGCGCCGCGGCAGTAGGCCACGATCTCGGCGTTATCCGGCAGCGTGCCCAGCCGGTCGGCCAGCTCGTCGAGCGGGACGGAGACCGCGTAGGGGATGTGCCCGGCGGCGTACTCCGCGGCCGGCCGGACGTCGATGACAAGCACCTCACCGGCCTGGGCACGGTGGAGCAGCTCGCTGCGGCTGACCGGCTCGGCGGGCTTGTCGCTGCCCAGGTAGGCGGCGCGGGCGGCCTGAGCGTCGGGCAGGTGGGTGCGGGCCACCTCGCGCAGCGCCCGGTACAGGGCTGCGACGTCGTCCCCGGCCAGGCGGTAGAAGATCCGGTTCCCGTCGCGGCGGGAGGCCACCAGCCCGGCCGCGTGCAGCGCCCGCAGCTGCGCCGAGGTGTTGCCCACCGGCATCCCGGCCGCGCGGGCGAGATGCTCCACGCTGGTCTCGGCCTGGGTGAGCAGGTCGAGCAGCTCCAGCCTGGCCGGGCTGCCCAGGGCCTTGGCGACCCGGGCGAACTGGGCTAGCAGCGCGGTCTTGGCCTCGGTTGACACGGCGGCATTATACTACTCAAATGTTCTATAGAACGATACGACGCGCGATTGATGGCGGAAGGGCGGGCCAGTGACGGACGCGATGATGACTACTGTCGGCCATCCCGGGCTCACCGGCGGGCCCATATACCTGGACTACAACGCCACCACGCCGGTCGACCCCCGCGTGGCGGACGCGGCCCTGCCCTACCTGACCATCCACTTTGGCAACCCTTCCAGCGCCCACAGCTATGCGGCCCAGCCGCACCGGGCAATCGCCGATGCCCGGGAGGAAGCCGCCGCGCTGATCGGCGCGGCGCCGGGTGAGATCGTGTTCACGGCGGGCGGGTCGGAGGCGGACTCCCTTGCCATCCGCGGCAGCGTGCTGGCCCGCGGCGCGCCCGCTGGCGCCCAGGTCATTACTCAGCCGACCGAGCACCCGGCGGTTCTGGAGGCCTGCGCCGCGCTGGCGCGCCTGCATGGCACCGAGGTCAGCTACCTGCCGGTCGGCCGGGACGGCCGGGTCGATCCGGCGTCGCTGGTGGCCGCGATCACCCCCAGAACCGTGCTGGTGTCGGTCATGGCCGCCAACAGCGAGACCGGCGTGCTGCAGCCGGTCCGCGACCTGGCCGCCGTCGCTCGCGAGCGTGGTGTGCTGTTCCACACCGACGCGGCCCAGGCCGTCGGCAAGATCCCCATCGAGGTGGCCAGCCTCGGCGTGGACCTGCTCACCATCGCCGGCCACAAGATGTACGCGCCGAAGGGCATCGGAGCACTCTACGTCCGGGCCGGGGTGCGGCTGGAGCCGCTGGTCCATGGTGGCGGGCAGGAAGGCGGGCTGCGGTCCGGGACCGAGAATGTGGCGCTGGTGGCCGCGCTCGGCCAGGCCGCCCGGCTGGCCGCCGCGGACCTGGCCTCCGGCGGCCCGCAGCGGCTGCGCGAACTGCGCGAGCTGCTGCACCGGCGCCTCGATGAATTGCTGCCCGGGCTGGTGGCCCTCAACGGCCACCATGAACAGCGTCTCCCGGGCACCCTCAATATCAGCATCACCGGCGTGCGGGGAGATGAGCTGCTGGCCGCCACTCCCGGCGTCGCCGCCGCGACCGGGTCGGCCTGCCACGCGGGCAGCGCCGAGCCTTCCCCGGTCCTGCTGGCCATGGGCCACGGCAAGGACCGGGCCGCCTCCGCGCTGCGGCTCACGCTCGGCCGCTGGACCACCCGCGAGGACGCCGAGACCGCGGCAGCGCAGATCGCCGCCGCTGCCCGCAGCCTGCTCACCCGCGATGACCAAGGCACGCCGTAACCAGTTATCGCCCTGGCTGCGGATCTGCCCACCCCTGAATGGAGGCTCACCGCTGTGACGCAGAATGCTGGCCCGCGCGTTTGGCTTTTCTCGTACGGGACCCTGCAGGACCCGCAGGTGCAGGTCGCGACCTTCGGGCGGCGGCTCGCCGGCTACCCGGACGCTCTGCCGGGGTATTCGCTGTCGACGATCGAGATCACTGACCCCGGGGTCATCGCGGCCAGCGGCCAGGCCCGCCACCCGATCATGACGGCGACCGGTGATGACAACGACCAGGTCGAAGGCGCCGTATTCGAGGTAACCCCGGCCGAGCTCGGGGCCGCTGACCGGTACGAAGCCGGCGAGTACCGGCGAGTCCGGGTGCGGCTGGAATCAGGGACCGACGCCTGGGCTTACATCGATGGCCGGGCATGAGTGTCTGCGATGAGCTGGGGTTAGCTGAGCAGGTCAACGGTGAGTACGCGGCCGCCGGCGACGGCGGCGCGGTAGACGAGCCAGGTGAGAGCGAGGTCCTGCCACGGCAGGCCGACCGGCGCGTAGACGGTGGGCTGACCGGTGTCCTCGCGGGCAGGCTGGTCGCCGCGCAGGATCTCGCCGAGCGTGACGGCTGCGGTGGGCGGGAGCCCCGCGGTGCCGAGCGCGCCGCCCGCTGCGGCAAGGTCGCGGTCGTCGACGACCACGCGGCTAGCGGTGAGCAGGCCGGCGGACAGCTCGGCCTTGCCCGGCTCGTCGGCGCCCAGCGTCGTCAGGTGCTGGCCCGGGCGAAGATCGCGCGGGTGCAGGAGCGGCTGCCGGGACCAGGTTGCCAGGACGATCACCTCGGCGGCGCGTGCGACCACTGCCGCGTCGGCGACGACATCCGTAGCCAGGGCCGCTGCCCGGGCCCGGTTGAGATCGGTGGCCACGGTGCGCCGCCAGCTGCGCAGCCGGCGCAGGCCGGCCGCGGTCACGCGCGCCTGTGCCCCGGCGCCGACGAATCCGAGTGTCCGCGCGGACGGGCTGGCCAGCAGGTGGGTGGCCAGGGCGGCGGCCAGGCCGGTGCGCCAGGCCGTGATGCTGGCAGAATCCGCCAGGGCCAGCAGTTCCCCCGAGTCCAAGTCGTGCAGGCAGACCACGCCGCGCAGGGCCGGGCAGGCGTCCGGGAACTTGGCGTTCACCTTGACCGTTTAGGCCGGTATCCCGGGCAGCGTGCCCGGCATCAGGCAGGTGGCGATTCCCGGCCCAGGCAGGCCGGCTGCTATCCGCGACGGTGCCTGCATGGGCGGCGCAGCCCGGAAGCCTTCTTCGAGCACCCGCAATGCCCGGTCCACGTCGACGGCGCCGTCGATCGCCGACCGGGTCAGCAGTACAGTCACCAGCCCAGTCTCTCCCACGGCCGGGCCGGCGGCCCGCCAGCGCGAACCGGTCCCGGCGCGGCTCCAGCTTCCGGCGCCGCTGCGCCACGCAGAGCCGGAGGTTGCCGGCCGCGCCGGCATCCCCGTGCCCCACCCCGGCGAATGACTGCCGCCTCAGCCCGTGCCGGGCCCGATGACAGAACGCGAGGTTGCGCGCCTGCGGCCGGCGGGGAACGCGTGGTGGCGGGCCATGGCGACGGCGGCTAGTGCGGTGGCGGCGAGCAGGGACGCGGCCCAGGGGAGGGCGCCCGCGCCGGCGCTTTGCAGGATGAGACCGCCGGCCAGCGATCCAGCGGCGATGCCGATGTTGTAGACGGTGGTCTGCATGGAGGTCGCCACGTCGGCGCTGGCGGGGCCGGACGCGTCGATCAGGGCGGTCTGCAGCAGCGTGGGTGCCCCGCCGAACGCGGCCCCCCACACTGCGACCGCCAGCGGCAGCACCGCGTGGCTGCGCGCGTTCTGGCCGAGTGCGACCATGGCGGTGGTGACCAGGGCCAGGGCAGCGAGGAGGACCGGCCGGAGGTGACGGTCCGGCGAGGATGTCGGTGATTCCTATACCGGCGGCGGTGGCAGTGCCGAACACGAGCAGGACGAGGCTGGTGTGGCCGAAGCCAGAGTGCCTGGCGAATGGCGCGATGTAGGTGTACATCGCTTGGTGCCCAGTCAGCCGCGGTAGCGCGGCTGGGTGAACCACGCGATGAGCAGGTCGGACACCGACAACACCCGGGCGGCGCCCTGCGGCGCATCTTCTCTCTTACGTTGCGCCAGTCGTGGATCTGTCGCTGTGCTCGGCGAGCATCGCCTCGATCAGGTCGTGGTTGGAGGGCACGTACCGGTAGAGGCTCAGCGGGATGCCCGGGCGCGCGACGCGATCTCGTTGATGCTGCGCCGGTGCCAGCCGCCATCGCCAGAGGCGCGGGCGTACCGCGTTCGGCTCCAGGAACACGCGCACGCGGCCGCTGGGCTACAGCGCGTCGTCGCCCGCCAGGCCGACCGGCCTGTCGAGGGATTCGGCATCCGGCGTCTGCATTGCGGGGCGCTGGTCCTGGGTCTTGCGTCGTAGCGCAGCGTAGAGGCCCGCCGCGGTGATGATGGCGAGCGTGATCCACGGATAGAGGTCGGCCGGGAAGGCCTGTCCCGGCTTGACCGACCCCCAGAGCGGGATGAGCCAGATGCCGGCACCGAGCGCCGGCACGACCCAGTGCCGCCACTTGCGCAGCTGGATCCTGCGATGCCGGATGTAGAAGGGGAGCGCGACGGTGGCGGCCATGTAAACGAGGATGGCAAGCAGTGACCCGAGCCCCGCGACGTTGCCGAAGACGGTCAGATAGTCCCAGTGAGACGCGGCGGCCAGAGCCAGCACGGCGGTGGTCGCCATGAAGAACGTGATCGCCACCGCTGGCGTCCGGTAGCCAGATAGCACGGCGCCAAAGCGCCGGGCAACCATGCCTTCGCGGCCCATGTTGAACAGGACGCGGGCGTTGGCGTTCCCGGCTGCCATGAGGTTGGCCGTGATGCTGGTGAACACGGCGAACTCCAGGAGCGGCCTGAGCGGGGCGGCGAACCGGCTGGCGAGCGTGGCGATTGGCTCGGGATCGCTTGCTAGCTGGTGGATATGGGCGGTGCCGAACCCCGCCACGGCGGCATAGGTGCCGATGAAGTACAGCAACGCCATGATGGCGATGCCGCCGATGACTGAGATCGGCAGTGCCCGGCGCGGGCTGGGAGTCTCCTCGGCAAAGGAGACTGATCCTTCGAAGCCGACGAACGAGAACACGCAGAACACCATAGCGAGTGCTATCCCGCTCCAGCCTGCCGCCGGGTGGGCGACGTCGAGCGGGGCGGCGGTCAGCCCTGATGCACCGCCGCGGGCGATGACGATCAGGACGAGGACCCCGGTGAGCACGAACTCAACCAGGAACAGCGCCCAGGTCGCCCGGATCGACAGCCCGACGCCGCGGATCATCAGCGCTGTTGTGACCACCAGCCCGGCGACGCTGAGCAGCGGCCAGGGCACGTTGATGCCGAAAGTAAGGCTGAGCAGGTGCGCGGTCCAGCCGCCGAACAGGGCAAGCACTCCCGCTTGCAGGCAGAGGTAACCGCACATCAGGACCAGTCCCGCTGTTGTGCCGACGGTGCGCCCGAATCCCCTCTCGACGAACACCTGCAGGGCGCCAGCGCTGGGCTCATGCCGTGCGAATTCGGCAAAGGTCGCGCCCGCCGCGAGTACCCCCAGGCCGGCCAGCAGGTAGGCCACCGGTGCCTGCGCGCCGGCGTTGGCGGCGATGAGCGCGGTGGTGAAGAAGAAACTGAAGCCGGGCGCCATGTAGCTCATCCCTGCGATCAGCAGGTCGCGAGTGTTCAGCGCATCGCCCTTCAGCCGGAACGTGGCCCTTGCGCGGTCGGGCATGCGTGCCTCCGCTCCGCATCAACGTGACGTAAATAGCTTATGGGCATACCATTTAGACTCTGCATACATCATTTGTCAAGAGCGTGCAGGACGGACGGAGAGCGGTTCCATGGGCGGGCCTCGACGACGATCATCGCGACACGCACGAGCGAAAAACGCCTGGCTCGCCTATGCGTGACCGGGCCGGCTGCTGCGGCGAGGCCGCGCCTCCGGGGCCTGCCGTGGGACCACCGGGTCACGGAGCGACAGCAGGCGGAAGCGGGTAATGCAATAACATAAGGCCATGACTGCGGCTCAGGTGGGGTCATCAGCCCCCGCCGACACAGTGCTGCGGCCGGTCCACAGCGGCAACCCGTTCGAGGAGGCCGTCGCGCGCATCATCCAGGCCATCAAGCTGGGGCTGGTGCAGCCGGGGGAACGGCTGCCGCCGGAGCGGGATCTGTCCGTCCGCCTTGGCGTGAGCCGGGTCACCCTGCGCGCGGTCATCCGGGCGCTGCAGCAGGCCGGATACGTCGAGTCCAAACGCGGGCGCAACGGCGGAAGCTTCGTCGTGTGGCAGCCCTCGCAGCCGGGCGAGGACGCCCATTTGATTGCCCGCGAGATGGGGGCACGCCTTGTTGATGCGCTGCGGTTCCGCTCGGTGCTCGAGCCGGGAGCAGCCGCCCTTGCGGCCGCAGCTCCGCTGGAGGCCGGACAGCGGGCGGCACTCAGCAGCCGGCTGCAGGAGAGCCGCGCCGTCCCGCTAGACAGCTTCCGCCAGGCGGATGCGCGGCTGCACCTGGCCATCGCCGAGCTCGCGGGCTCGCCGTCGCTGTCCACCGCGGTCGCCGATGTCCAGCTGCAGCTGAACGGCCTGCTTGGCGCCATCCCCCTGCTCCCTGCCGCGGTTCACCACTCGCACGAACAGCATGCCCGCATCGTCGAGGGCATCCTGGCCGCCGACCCCGCCGCCGCCCGGGCCGCCATGGACGAGCACGTCGCCGCCACCGCGACGCTACTGCGCGGCTTCCTCGCCTAGCCCGCCGCGGGGCGGGGCACCGGCACGAGCAGGCTCAGCCCAGGGCGGCGACCACGTCCTCGACGACGCGCCGCGGGTCAGCCATTGGGTTGGCCGCGACTGAGCGGAACCACCGCTGCCCTGCGACGTCGGCGACCGACATGAACGACTGCGTGAGCCGGCCCCGCACCTCCGCCGGGTCGGCGCCAGCTGGCCGCCACAGGACCACCCCGGTGACCGGCCGGCGGAATAGCTCCAGCCGCGGCTGGCTGGCGACTTGGTCGGCCAGCTCGCCGGCCAGCCGCATGCAGTGCTCGATCCGCGCGGCCATCCCGGCACGGCCCCAGGCCAGCAGGGTGGCCACCAGCGGCAGCGCCGCCGAACCGTGCGAGCCAAGGACGCCGACGTTGGGGACACTGAGGTAGCCGCCCCCCAAAGACAGCGCCTCATGGGCCGGAGCTGCCTGGCGGAACAGGACAAGCGCGCACTCCTTCGGCTGGAACAGCCACTTGTGCGCCGACACGCTCACCGAGTCGGCGCGCTCGACACCGTCCAGGATGGCGGCATGGGCCCGGCAAAGACGGAGCGGGCCCGCCCAGGCTGCGTCCACGTGAACCCATGCCGAGCCGAGATCCGATCCCAGCGGGTCGACGGCGCCGGAGGTGACCGTCCCTGCGGTCAGCACCAGCGCAGCCGACGACAGGTCACCGGCCCGGTCCAGGCTGACCCGGTGATCGCCATCGACCGGCAGGGCGCGGTACCTGAGCCCCAGGATGTGCGCGGCCTTGCGCACCGACAGGTGCGCCAGCTGCGAGCACACCACCTCCCGGACGCCGCGCAGCTCCCGGGCCGCCCACAGGGCCGTGAGATTCGCTACCGAGGAGCCGGGCACGAGATGGCCACCGTCCATGCCGAACTCTGGGGCCAGCCAGCTGACGGCCAGCTGCTCCAGCGGACGCGCCGCGGGGGCGGTGTCTGGGTGCAGCAGGTTCTGGTTGCGGCTAGCCGCCCACATCGCCGCCGCCCAGGTCACCCATGGGGTCGGCGGATCCATGTGGGCGAAGAAGCCGGGGTCACCGAGCCGGGACGCCCCGCCAAGCACCGGGGCCGCGAGCGTCCGCAGGGCATCTGCCGGGCCCACTCCCTGCTCTGGCAGTTTGGGAGGGAGCGGCAGCGCCACCGATGCGGGTACCGGGCTCGGGTCACGAATCCAGCCAGCGCTGTCAGCCAGCAGTCGCACGGCCAGGCTCAGCCCAGCCTCGTCAACCGCGAACCCCCACTCACCTGCCTGGGGCCCCTCTCCCATCGCTGCTCCCCGGTCCGGCCGCGGGCTTGACCCCCCGCTTGATGATAATAGTCTATGGTAAGTCCATATGAGGAGGGCTCGATGTCCCCGCAGCAAACGACCGGGCCCGTTCCCAGTCCCGGGCCTGACCGGGCGTCCGGGGCGCCGGAACCCGGCTACGGCACCTATATCGTCGCGGTTCCTGACCTGGCCGGCCGCCTGGTCGGCAAGCGGCTGGACCCCGGCTACTACCACTCCCAGGCGATCAGCGGCATCCGGACCTGCGACGTGGTATTCGGGTGGGGCGTCGGACACGAGCTGCTCGACGGCTTCGACACGGTGGGCTGGCAGCACGGGTACGGCGACTTCCTGGCCATACCAGACCCGAGCACGCTCCGCCCGCTGCACTGGTGGCCGGATACGGCCCTTGCCATCGGCGACGCCGTGCGCGACGATGGCCAGCCGGTGGCCATCGCGCCCCGGCACGTGCTGGCCGGGCAGGTTCGCCGCGCCGCCGCGCTGGGCCTGGCCGCGATGATCGCATCCGAGCTGGAGTTCACCGTCTTCGACGAAACGCCTGCCAGCCTGGAGGAGAAGA
>Ga0070698_100008609_pt1 | contig 10996 bp, 13 predicted proteins | sample KBSK1502metaG_FD_65477 | JGI IMG/M metagenome (GOLD analysis project Ga0070698, IMG submission 65477) | Corn, switchgrass and miscanthus rhizosphere microbial communities from Kellogg Biological Station, Michigan, USA - KBS K1-50-2 metaG | ecosystem: Host-associated > Plants > Roots >...
GCACACTCCGCGATTTATTGATTCACTCGACCGAGAAATTAATGCGACGATGGCGCTTGGCGGCTAATTAACCGGATCACTGTCGCAAACAGTACGCTCACCGATATTCCGCTCATCAAGACGCCAATGATGCTCTCCAGCGGCCCTAGCATGCGCCAGTTTGACGGTAGGACTACGTCCCCATAACCCACGGTGGCATAGCTGCTGGCCGAGAAGTAAAGGGCGGACTCCCAGGACCAGACGCAAAGCCGGCGATAGCAGCTCGCCCAAAATAGAATCAATACTCCATGTAGAACGATTACCGCGGCCGTGAGCCGCACGACTAGTACGGCAGATCGAAACGGCCCAAGTCTGCATGCCACTCGAACGGAATGTAAGCGAGGTTGACGAGTACAAAAACCGCTGCGTAAGCGAAAACGGAAACCGCTGCTAATTTCGTGCCCGCGACCCACGCCGTCGAAAACGGAATCAGTAAGACTATGAGCAGATGTATGAAGTTTATCCAAACGAGGCGCGGCGTCACATCCGGAAAGAACCTGAACAGGTGATTGTGATTTAGCCAGACAATCGCAATGAAGCAGTAGCTCACGACGTAGCTCAGCCCAGTGGGCCAAAGGGCCAGAAGAGCTGCAAACGTCGAATCTTCTGGTGGCTTCAGTTGAAAGACCATGATTGTTATGGCGATCGTAAACACGCCGTCTGTAAACCAACCTAACCGCTCCGTGGTTGTTCTTCGCCCGGCCATCCATCCTCCAACTCAGTGTGAGACCGTGTCCTGCTTGAGGACGCGCGATAGTTTTCTCAAGTACTCACCGACACTTGGATCGTACGAGATGGACATGATCTGCAGAAGACCGACGGCAGTGTCAAGATCTTCGCTTACCGGGAATTCATTCTCCCAACCGGCATCTCGCAGGCCAGAGCATCATCGGATGTCGCGTCGCCGATTAGGCCCACGTTCACATATTTTGCGACTTGCGATGCTCGGGCTACCTCTTGCCGAAGCAAATAGAACGAAACGGCAAGCAGCACGACGTCTTTGCCCTCGGTCTTGCCATTGACAAACTATAACAAGCTTGTTATAAATGTAGAGCTATGACATCGCATGAATTGAAGGCTGCTCGTCTAAAAAAAGGTTTGGTCCAGGCTCAGGTCGCCGAGTCTCTGGGCGTTTCTCAGGCGTATGTCAACATGCTCGAAAACGGAAAAAGAAGGCTAACTTCCGGCCTAACTCGTCGGGTCAGCACGCTTTATGGTCTTTCTCCTGAAACGCTGCCACTCTCAGAAGAATTTGTGCCAGCACACATGGACGACCAACATCTAGCTGAGTCGTTGGCGAAACTCGGGTATCCGGGTTTTGCCTATATGCGGACTCGGGTATCGAAGAAAAATCCTGCCGAGGTCTTGTTGACGGCACTAGGGCAAAACAGACTTGAAGCCCGTGTCGCAGAGGCTCTCCCCTGGGTTGCGATGCAATGCGGTCGCCGTACATCGAATTGGCTGGTTGAGCAAGCTCGGAAATTCAACCTTCAAAATCGTTTGGGCTTCGTCGTTAGCCTTGCTCTTCAAGTTGCTGAGAGAGCCCCTAGCCACGACAACACCAGGGTACAGTCGCTTCGTGAACTCAGATCTAAGCTCGATGAAAGCCGCCTGGCTAAAGAGGACGTTTTTTATCGACCGCCACAGACTGAAGGCGAGAAACAGTGGCTAGTTCGGAATAGATCGCAAGAAGCGGTGCATTGGAATTTGCTGACGGATTTGAAACCAGAGCAACTCCAATATGCCGACTGATCCCAAGTCCAAGGCAGGTCATTCGCTCCCGTCACCATGGAAAGAGTTCCTATCAGAACTAGATTCAATGCTCCCGGAGCCGTTGGACTTGCACTGCGTCGGAGGCTTCGTTATCTGCTACTTCTATGGCTTACCTCGCCCAACGGGCGATATCGATTATTACTCGGCTGTGCCGGCCAATCTCAATCTGATCGAAATGGCAGGAGAAGATTCCGCTCTCTCCAAGAAATACAAAATTCAACTGCACCGCGTAGCCGTTATGAATCTGCCAGAGGACTACGCGACAAGGCTGACTGAAATGTTTCCACGAGTGTTTAAGAGCTTGCGTCTCTTTGCACCGGACCCATACGATTTCATCTTATCGAAGTTAGAACGAAACAGTTTCTCTGAAGCGTTAGGACTCGAGATAGGAACGCACTTGCCGGGGGATTGTTCGACCGTGTTGGTGCGTCAGTAGCGAAGTAGGAAAGGGAGCGCAATCGAACCATACCCGAAAACGGATGCGGGTTTTCGGAACGTAGACCTCGATCCACCTTGGCCTCGCTACTGAAGACCTACATCAGCAATCGTCCAAGTGGTTTCCTGTTCGAAACGCCCGGTCAAAGACCCACAGATCGTCGGCCTTGACCTGCCAAGATGTGTCTAGATGCATCTTGACACACGACGTTGCTCAGGTATAATTTAATGCAGATCGTAAGGAGACTCGAATATGGCAAAGGAAGCAAGAAAGCAGGTTGGGCTCAACATGCGGGCCACTCTTTATAATGATCTGACCAAACTGGCGAAGGACAATGGCCAGACCACGACCTATGTTTTGGAACAGGCAGCTGAACACTACCTTCGGTTTGTTGCTCCGACTCAGAGTACCGTGCGTCCCGAGATTATGGCGCATGTGCGCCGTTCCGTAGACAAAAACCGAAAGTTACTTCAGCTTTTGGCTGAGTAGATGCCACCCCGGATTTACCCGACTGTAGCTGAAACCATCGAAACTCACCACTTGCTGATCGAGGAATTCGGCGGACTGCACGGTATTCGTGATGCAGGATTGCTGGAGTCCGCCGTTCTTCGCCCACAAAGTGGGTATTACAGCAATCTCATCGAAGAGGCCTCCGCACTGATGGAATGCCTAGCAAATAATCACACCTTCGTTGACGGGAATAAGCGCGTGAGCTTTGTCATGACCGACGCCATGCTCCGAGCCAACGGCTATTTCTTGGACATAGAGCCCTTTGAAGGCCACAAGTTTGTAACCGAAGCGATGGAGAAAAGCGGATTTCGCTTCCCAATGATTCGGGACTGGATAGCTTCAATCGTCAAACCGCTCGCCCTCGAATAAAACCGACTCCGACGGAACGGATCGCCCAAGCTCTCTCTCCATTCCTGCGGGCGAGTTGTACGCCTCTGGAATTCGGCCTTTTCGACACCGAGTGTTCCCATGAACGGATCCAGTGATTCGAGACTAGAGACTAGCAACGATAAGTGGGACCGAGGTGTGCGCCAGCGTGATGGCCAACTGCGCCGATAGCCTTCTCTATCTTAGCGCCAGCTCTTCATCCGTCACTTCGGAAAACAGATCGCGCTTATTCTTTGCCAGCCGACCTTTGTTCTCCATCAAGCACACCAGCAATGATGCACGTTTGTCAGGAATTCCACGATTTCCTTGGGTTTCATCGAGAGCGTCATCGTATCTTTGAATGAATGGAGTCTCTTCGCGCAGATCATTCTCGATGGTTTCGGCCACGCATTCATCGAGGTGACAAGTCAAGATGAGAGTCACGGTCGATGTACTGGAAACTGTCAGAGCCATGCGCGGCGCAACAGCCAACTGCTCTATGTCGGCAGGTGCATTTCCTTGAGAAGTCCCGTGTATCTCGGGTTGCGGCGGAGATTCTTGAACAGCGGATCGGTCTTGATGTCAGTTAGTCCGGCGTCTCGCTGTTTGTAGGCACGCTCCAGCCATTCGAACGATTTGCCGGACTCTCCGCGATACGCATACACCTCAGCGATCTGGTAGGCCGAATCAGTGTGATACTTCGCGATGAGGCTGGCCAAAGCAGCGTTCGAGTCCTGTTCAAGTCCGAGCGCGTGATAAGCCAGTGTCTCGCCCATGAGTTTTCCCCACTCGCTTGGTTCCTTCTCAATTTCCACGAGCGCCTGCTGCGGCTTTCCTTCTGCGATGAGGAGTCTGCCCAGGTGGATATGGACAAAGGCAGCCTGCGGGTCCAGGTCCAGAGCTTTCTGTAGCTCGGCCTGGGCTTTATCGTATCGACCCGCCATGTACAGCAGGGATCCCAGGCCCAAATGAGAATTGGTACGAAGAGGGTCGAGCGCGACCGCCTGTTCCTCAAGCTTGATTGCCTGGTCGAGATCGCCCAATACCATTGATAGATGCGAATGGATTCGGAAGACTTCGATGCTACCCGGCTCTAACGCAACTGCTTTCCTAAGACAGGTGTTGGCGGCGTTCCAATCCCAGTCGTAATCGATTTGCGTCGTCGCTAGCGCCAGATAGGCTGAGGCCAAGGTTGGATCGAGCGCAATCGCTCGCTCCGCGTCGTTGCGTGCCTTTCGAAAACCTTCCGTAACATCGGTTAAGCCGTCCTCCACCATCATGTTCTGCACCGACGATCGTAAAGCCCAGGCTGGTGCATATTTCTCATCCAGCTTGATGGCTTGATCGGCATAGGCGAGCCCCTTGCCGAAATCTTCCTTGCTCTGCGCCCGCCCGACGAAGTATTTCGCCTGGAGGTAAGCCTGATATGCCTCCGGATTCGCGCTGCGCGAGTTCGGAGCAACCGGTTGGCCGTTGCCTCCGAGCAGCTTCACTTGCAACGCCTCGGTCGCGGCTCGGGCGATTTCATCCTGCACGGCGAAGATGTCATTGATCTCCCGATCGTACGACTGCGACCAAAGCTGAAAGCCATCATCCGCCTTGATTAGTTCCGCGGTGATGCGCACATGGTTGCCCTCGCGGCGCACGCTTCCCTCGAGAACATTGGCCACGCCGAGCTTCCGTCCCACGCTGCGTAAGTCCTCATTCTTGCCCTTGAACTGAAAGGCCGAGGACCGTCCGACGACCATCAGGCCTGAGACTTTGGCGAGGTCGTTAATCAGTTGTTCGGACAGTCCGTCTGAAAAATATTCCTGGTCCTTGGCTGGGCTCATGTCCGCAAAGGGCAGCACGGCGATGGAAGTATTGTTCGGAGAGGGGGCATTCGCCCCTTTTCGCGCGGACCGGAAGTGCCCGCCTATCCCTGTCGCCGCAATTACCGCCAGGACTGGTATGAGTGCAAGCTTCCACAGCCTGCGTCTACCACTACCAGGAGAGCCCTTCTGTTCCAAACGAGTCGTTTCGTGTCCAACTTTCTTTTCTGCGGCATGCTCTCCTATTACTTGTGACGTGTTCAGGTCTCGGGGCTCGGACGCGCTCTCATCTGTAACCGCAGCAATAAACCGGTATCCTCGCTTGGTCACGGTTTCGATAAATTCGGGTTTATCGGGCCGGTCTCCGAGGATTTTTCGGATGTCCAAGATGTATTTTCTGACGAGTTCTGGGTTGACATAGGTCTCAGGCCACAGCTTTTCGAGAAGCTCGTCCTGGGTGACTAGCCGCCCAGGATTTTCGACCAAATAACGCAGGACGTCGTAGGCTTTCGGGGGAATTGGCACGCGCTCTTGGCCCCGCCAAAGGCACTGGTTTGCAATATCAAGGCGGAATGACTGGAAAGATTTCATTTACCGGACCTGGTTCGTTTGGTTGGCGGAAAGTATCGCGCCCGAAGATTATACTTCAGCGCCGTGATCGATACGTGTCCTGTTGCCGCCTGATCTGAACTCCGTGCCGCCTAAGATCTCTGCTTTGAGCGGCATGGCCGGCATACCCAACAATCCCGCAAAAATCCGGGCAGGAACTTCACACCTTCCTGCTCCGATCTGGAGCGCAAGGCTCGGTCGGCAACCGTGATGGCAGCAATCTCAAATCGATCTACGGCACCTTGTCTGTCCGTGTCCGAGATATCCTTATCACCATCGAGACGACATATTGCGCTATGAATTTCTACAAGACTTCCCCACCAAACTACCGGCGCGAATCTTCTAAGGTGCGACCGAGCTTGACGACTAGCAGCCTCCTCGAACGCATACCGGGACTAGCGCGCTGGCGTCCCAAAACGGAGTTGTTTTTTTCACCGTTTTTCTTCTCTGTCGGCGGCAATGGCTTGAATCGCCTTGTTTCCCGCAACGCGGCCCGTTGGGATCTTTAAGAGTTGTTTTACGTCAAGTCGCACTTTGGGGAGCCGCAGCTTCCCTGCTCGAACCAGCTTCAGTTCCTGTTCGTCAGCGCCTTCTGCTGGGAACGGAACTAGCTTAGCTACCGGCAGATTATTGTCTCGGATCACGACGACCCCCTGGCCCCGAAATAGCATAACAAAAATACTAAAGGATGGACCCAGGACGTACTCGGCATCGATATACGCTATGGCTTCAGTATCCGCTCTTGGCATCGATACGATGGGTAAAGAGGCAGTCGAGAGCAAGGAGCCGCTTTGCGTTCCAGCGGGATTGATTCGCATGAGTAACTTCTGCCGCGAGCTCGCCTTCCTTCAGCAGCCGATCGCGCTAGCGGCGAGTCGATTCGTTGAGGGAATTCCGTTGTGTAACAAACCGCTGGAGAAGGGCGCCATGTCGCTTTTGACAATGCGTCAATATGACCGCGAATTGCATCGAATCTAGAATATTGTGTCGGCGTCAGTCAGCGGTTTGAGCATTTGTACAGCGCCCATGGTTGCGCCGAGACGGTGGTTAAGGCATTAAACGTCAGGGAGTGCGCGTGTTCCGATGGAACAGACGAAAGACAGTTTCGTCCAGTTGAATCGAGCGCTGCAAACGGTTCACCAGTGCAACCTTGCCTTGATTCACGCAACGGATGAACAAGAGTTGTTGGACTCCATTTGCCGAATCCTTGTCGAGTTTGGCGGGCTCCGAATGGTCTGGGTGGGTTACCGGCAGGACGACGCAGAAAAGTCGATACGTCCTGTGGCTTACGCCGGACATGAGGATGGCTACCTGCAAAGCGTCACGGTGACCTGGGCGGATAACGAACTCGGCCAAGGTCCCTCAGGGACGGCTGTTCGGACGGGAATCCCTTCCTGGGCACGAAACATTCGAAATGAAGAAAGGTATATCCCCTGGCTGGAGCGGGCGATTGCTCATGGCTATGCTTCTGTACTGGGTCTACCACTTGCTCGTGGCAATGACACATTTGGCGTGTTGTGCCTCTATTCCGCGGAGTCCAACAAATTCAATGAAGAGAGTTTCGAGCAGTACGTGGAGCTGGCCGACAACCTCGCTTACGGAGTCACGACGCTTCGCACGCGCGAGGAACGCAAACGGGCAGAGGAAGCACTTCAGCGCAGTCAGGCGTATCTGGAAGAAGGCCAACGACTGACCCACACGGGAAGCTGGGCCTGGGATGTAGCCCGGCAGGAGAACATCTATTGGTCCGACGAACAGTATCGTATCTACGGATTCGACCCAAAATGTGATCCGTCGACATACATGGCTGCCTTCCAGCGAATTCATCCTGAAGACCAGCCGGAATTTCTGAAACGTCTCGAGAAGGCTATCGCGGGGAAACACGATTTCGAGCTGGAGTACCGTGTACTCTTGCCGAATGGAACGATGAAGTACGTCCAGACCGTGGGCCACCCGGTGTTGAACGATATGGGCGAGGTCGTGGAGTTGGTAGGCACAGGAGTAGACATCACGGAACAGAAACGCGCTGGTGCGCTTCTCTCTGCGGAAAAACAAATTCTGGAAATGATCGCGGCGGGAGAGGAGTTGAACGGAGTTCTGCAATCCTTATGCGACGCTGTCGATGAGCAAGCGCACAACCTGATTTCCACGGTGTTATTGATGGATCCCGACGGGGAGCGCTTGTGGCCGGCGGCCGGCCGACGCGTTCCAAAGGGATGGACGGCAGCCATCACTCCGCTCAAGATTGGTCCGAGAGTGGGTTCCTGCGGCACAGCAGCATTCCGGAAACAGCAGGTGATCGTGGCAGACATCGCCACCGATCCACTGTGGGCGGAGTTCCGGGAGGCTGCCTTGAGTCACGAGCTACGTGCCTGCTGGTCGCGGCCACTGATTTCGAAAAATCAGGAAGTTCTCGGGACCCTGGCGATGTACTACACGGAGCTCCGCCAGCCTAGCGAGAGCGATTTGGCCTTGATTGAAAGGGCCGCGCATCTTGCACAGATTGCGATCGAACGCGAACGTTCTCAGGCCGCGTTGCAAAAAGCGCTTGAAGAAATCAAAGCGCTGAAGGACAAGCTCTACGAAGAGAATCTTGCTCTCCGTGAGGAGGTTGATCAAGCCTCGATGTTTGAGGAGATCGTCGGGTCATCACCTGCCCTGCAGGAGGTCCTGTCTCGCATTGCGAAGGTCGCCCCCAGCGATTCCACCGTTCTCATTTCGGGGGAGACCGGCACCGGTAAGGAACTCGTTGCCCGCGCAATTCACAAACGTTCGCAGCGTGCCGGCCGTACCTTTGTCAGTGTCAACTGCGCAGCAATTCCTTTCTCTCTTATCGCTTCGGAACTTTTCGGCCACGAGAGGGGTGCCTTCACCGGCGCTTTCCAGCGGCGCATTGGCCGATTCGAACTCGCCGAGGGGGGAACCATCTTTCTCGATGAAATTGGCGAGCTTCCTCCAGAAACGCAAATTGCCTTGCTTCGTGTCCTTCAAGAACGCGAGTTCGAGAGAGTAGGCGGAAACCATTTAATCTCCGCCAATGTTCGCATCATCGCCGCCACCAACCGCGATCTCGCCGCCGCCGCGGCCACCGGCACTTTCCGCTTGGATCTTTTCTATCGCCTGAACGTTTTCCCCATCCACGTTCCCCCCTTGCGCCAGCGCATCGACGACATCCCCCTGCTTGTCAGATATTTCATTGACCGCTATTCCGGAAAAGTGGGGAAGAACATAACCAGCATCGAACAACGCACATTGGATCTCTTAAGTGCGTACCACTGGCCTGGCAATATCCGCGAGCTTCAGAACGTTATTGAACGGTCCGTGATTCTCTGTGAATCGAATGTCTTTTCCCCGGATGAGAGCTGGTTTGCTGCGCAACCTGCGTCTGCCGTGGCATCGCAAAAGCGCCTTACCAGGAGTCTTGTTGACCATGAACGGGAAATGATAGAGGTGGCCCTGGCAGAAACAAAAGGTCGTGTGGCAGGCAGTTCTGGCGCCGCGGTACTCCTCGGCATTCCCCCTTCCACCTTGGAATCGAAAATCAAGACCCTCGGGATCAAGAAAACAAAATATTAGGGTGATTTGAGTCCGCGTTCTTCCCTCAACTCCTGAATTCTCGTCGCGAAATTCCGCGAATTCGCGAAATTGGGTTACGTGAAGCATCGCTATATTCTTTATTTCCAAACTATTACGAATGGGCTTGGTCTTGCTTTATTCCCAATGGGAATCATAAAGGGCCATGCTCAAGATCGAAAAGCAGCAGATGGAAGAAGACACTGTGCAATTTACTCTCAGCGGGCGCCTTCAAGTTACGCAAGTTTCTGAACTCCGGGAACTCATCCGGAGCGAAGTGCGCAGAGTCGTCCTGGATCTCCGTGAGATTAGGCTCGTGGATCGCGGTGCGATCGAGTTTCTGGCCGCTTGCGAAAGAGACGGAGTCGCCCTGCGAAACTGTTCTCCCTATATTCGCGAGTGGGTAACCAGGGAAGCTAATCGCACGGAGTCTTAACTATTCGGGTGAGAGATAAGTAGTACAGAAAAGTTTCGGCGCGTCCGGCCACCGCCAAGACGCAGGTATCTTTAGGAGGATGGAATGGCCTCTGCGGTATTACAACATGGACCGTCGGCTCCCGAACGGTGGTTGGAAAGTTCTGAAGGCCAGTTTCGCGTGGTGGATCGAACGGCTAGGTGCGAAGACGCAAACGACACGAATTCGACGCGCGATGGCTTCGAGGGCATGATCGGTGCTAGTGAAGTGCTCAAGCGCGTTCTCGACCAGGTAAGAACAGTTGCCGCCACAGATTCCGCCGTTTTGCTCGGGGCCCAAGGTACCGGTAAAGGATTGATTTCTTGCGCTATCCACAATGTCAGCCCGCGGAGCGATAGAAACTTCGCAAAATTCGATTGCGCGGCGATTCGCCTGGGACTTTTGGAAGCGAACTTTTCGGTCATGGAGGGGCGCGTTCACGGGAGCGATTGCGCGGAAGACCGGACGCTTTGAGCTGGCAGACAAAGGCACGCTTTTCCTGGACGAGATCGGCGAAATCCCGCCGGAGCCCAGGTGATAGAGAGCAATTCCCTTTCAAGGAAAAAAGGAGTCGAGCATGGCGCTGAAAGCGAAGAGGAATGGGGGCACAGAGTTTCAAGCATGGGGTTCAAGGAGAATAATGAATCTGCTGAAAAGCAGACGCATGTGGGCACTACCCGCCATTGTCAGCCTGAGCTTGGCATTTCATGTTGCTCATGCCCAGGACCAAGGCAAGACCAGCTACATGAAGGTGGACATCACGGAACCATTTGCCTCAATCATGGCGCGTATGAAGGCTGCAAAGCCGGATATCGAGAGGCGCCACCGCGATCTGCTCAGCGAGCGCTACGACCTGAGCGATCGGCCGGCGCGCGGCGTGATGATGGAGCGCGACAAACCGTTGCAGGAGGGCGTCCGCGTCAAGCTGCCTGAAGGCGTGACGTGGGAGACGCTCGCGTCTTTGAGCCCGGAGGAAATCCGCAACAGGAATGCCTTTCCCAAGGGTTTCTATCCTTTGCCCCATCCGAACCATCCGGAAGGGGGAATGGTTTTCCCGCGCTTCGAGATCGAGGAAATCAAGAAGCTCGACGGGCGCGACCTCACCCGCTTTGATCTGGATTTCGATATTCCCGACCATTTCCTGCCCGCATTTCCGCCGGCAATTTATCTGACCACGCGCCCGGACCTGGGGGATGTTTCTCAGGGGAAACTTCTTGCGATCAATAACTACTACGAGATATTCAACGGCATCCTTAATCCCAAGCAGTTGGAGGGTCTGCGTCTCCTGCTCACGCCTTTTCCGCAACAGCAGTTCAACGCGACCGAAGATCGTCGCTCAGAAAAGCCCAGCATGGGCGTGGCCTGCTTCGACTGCCATGCCAATGGCAGCACGAATGGCGCCACGCATTTGGTCGGTGATATTCG
>Ga0070698_100008611_pt1 | contig 10995 bp, 11 predicted proteins | sample KBSK1502metaG_FD_65477 | JGI IMG/M metagenome (GOLD analysis project Ga0070698, IMG submission 65477) | Corn, switchgrass and miscanthus rhizosphere microbial communities from Kellogg Biological Station, Michigan, USA - KBS K1-50-2 metaG | ecosystem: Host-associated > Plants > Roots >...
GAGAACAACCCGGCGCCGCGGTACCTGTACCTCAATCGCAAGCACGTGGATCCCGAGGTCTACGACGCGTCCACCAACGGAGACTCCATCGCGAGCTGGGAAGGCGACACGCTCGTCGTGGACACGATCGGTTTCCATGCGACCCGCGGCCTCACGTCCATTCCCGGTGGTGGATTCAAGACCGACAAGTCGCACCTGGTCGAGCGCTACCGCCTCCTGGAAAACGGCGGCGTGCTCTCGGTGACGTTCACCTGGACCGATCCGACGGTGTTCGCGGCGCCGCATACGTATGAATTCCGCTACAACCGCCTGCCTTCGACGTACGAGCCGCTGAGTAGTTGGCCCTGCGATCCGTACAACGAGACGCGCGCGCAGTTTGTCGGGGATCCGGCCCCGTTTACGGAATCGGCGAAGCGGTGAGCGCGATGAATTCGACGAGGGTGGACATGAAGGTTCGTCGTTCTGCCGGTGCGGGGGCCATCGCGGCCCTCGTGGGGGGCATCATCGCTGCGCTGATGCTCGCCGCCATGACACGCGCGTCCGCGCAGACGGCACCGCCGTCTCTCAGCGGTGTCCAGCGCCTGGAAGGTGACTGGGTTCGTATCGATCCCAACGGCTCGGGCGACTTCGGCGGGCTGACGTCGAAGTTCACGCCGGCGTCACTCACACCGGAGGCGGCGACGGCCGCGGAAACGATGCGCCGCGAGCAGGCGGCGCCGCGCGGGCCGGCGTACACCGACGACAAGCCGCACGATCCCGGCCAGCCCTACATCGTCGTGCAGCGGCCGTGCGGAGCGGGCCCGTTCGGCGGCGGCGCGCTCGGAATCAATCCCGACTCCGGCGCCATTCACTTCGTGATCGGCAACGACGAGGTCGTTCTCGCGCCGGAACGCGGTGGCATCCGCCATATCTATATGGACGGCCGGCCGCATCCCGACGTGCGGCGCTGGACGCCCACCGGCAGCGGCCACTCGGTCGGTCACGTCGAAAACGGCGAGCTCGTCGTCGATACGATGGGCGTCGCGCCTGGTCCCGTGACGGCCGGCGGCTGGCGGACCCCCGAGACGCACCTGATCGAGCATTTCGTCGTCTCTCCGGATGGCAGTCACCTCACCATCAAGTACCGGTGGGAAGACCCGAAGGTGTATCAGAAGCCGCACGAGTACCAGTACGAGCTGGACCGCCTGCCGGCGGGCTCGTACGCGTTCGAGGAATGGTGCGACGCCAGCGATCCCATCGAACAGCAGTCAATCACGCCACCGCCGCAGTAACGGAAGGGAAGGTGGGGATGCACACCCGCCGCGCATTCATCAAGGACCTCGCTGCCGGCGGCGCCGCGGCGATCGCCGCGGCGCGTCTCGGTGAGCTTCGCGCCGCAGCGCAGGCCTCCGGCCGGAAGGGGAGGATCGGACTCGAGCTGTACACGGTTCGAGATCAGATGGCCTCGGATTTCGAGGGTGTCCTCACCAGGGTCGCGGCGATCGGCTACAAGGAAATCGAGCCGGCCAACGGCTACAACAACCTGTCGCCGGCCCGGTTCCGCGCGATGCTCGATCGGCTTGGCCTCACGATGCCGAGCACCCATTCCGGCGCGAGGGGGACTGGCATCGAGCTGGAGAAGCAGCTCGAAGGCTTCCAGCTGATGGGAATCAAGTACACCGAGATCTCCGCCGGTCCCGCCGGCGGCGCGCCGCCCCCGAGAGCGCCGCTGCCGCCCGGCGCGTATCGGAATCCAGACACGGGCGTCGTGCACAACGCGTTCACGGAAGCCGAGGCCTTCGGTCCGTATCAACCGCCGGCGACGCTGGAGTCGGTGAAGCGGCTCGCCGCGCAGTTGAACGCCAATGGCAAGATCGCGCAGAAGTTCGGCATGAAGATCCTCGTGCACAACCACACGGGTGAGTTCGAAAAGCTGGCCGGCAGCACGAGGACGACCTACGACGTGCTGCTCGCGGAAACGGATCCCGCGCTCGTGACGATGCAGCTCGATATCGGGTGGGCCTACATGGCGGGGGTCGATCCGCTCGCGTTGTTCAAGGCGCACCCGGGCCGCTTCGAGTTGTGGCACATCAAGGATGTGTTCGGGTTGAAGACCGTCAACCCGTCGCTTGGACCGAACGCGCGCGTCAGCAGCATGGCGTTTGCGCCAGTGGGTGCCGGGCAGATTGATTTCACGCGCGTCTTCGCCGACGCGACGCTCGCCGGTCTGAAACACTTCGCGATCGAACACGACAACGCCGCGGCGTGGGGCGATTCGCTCGCGGCCGCGCGCGTGTCGTATCAGAACATGGTGAAGATGCTGTCGTAGCGCCCGCCGGCGCGGGCGATGGTCAGAGGTGCGCTGCCGGAGCTGTGCTCGACCGTATCGTCAGGATGTGCGGCAGCGTGACCGGTTCGGGGGCAACGGTCGGGTCCTTCAGGATCTGCATCAGCAGACGAACCGTGCCTTCGCCGATCTCGCGCATCGGCTGCGCGATGGTGGTCAGCGGCGGCACCATGCAGGCCGCATAGCGGATGTCATCGAACCCGACCACGGAGAGGTCGGCTGGAATTCGAATGCCTTCGCGGTGAGCGGTCATATAGACGCCCATCGCCATCTCGTCGTTGAAACAGAAGATCGCGGTGGGCGGCTCGCGCCTGGCTAAGAGCCGGGCCGAGGCGACGGCCCCGGATTCGATTGAGAAATCGCCGTTCATCACCACGAAGTCGCGCTCGGCGCCCTGCTTCTTGGCCTGCGCCGTCGCGCCCTCGAGCCGGTCGCGGCTCAGCGGGCTCACGAGCGGGCCGGTCACAATCCCGATCCGCCGATGACCCAGGCTGTAGAGGTGCGCCATCGCTTCCGCCGACGCCTTGGCGTTGTCGATGTGGACGCTCGGAATCCCCAGGCGCGGACTGAATTCGCATCCGTTGACGACCGGCGCGCAGCGCGGGGCCACGCTCTTCATCAGCGACGTCGCCGCCTTCGGCAGGCGATGGCCGAGAAAAATGAGGCCGTCGGCTTCCTTGCGCTTGAGCATTTCCGCGTAGCGCTCTTCGCGCTCCTCCCCGTGCTGCGTGTCGCCGACGAGCACGTTGTAGCCCTCACGCTGTGCCGCGTCCTCGATGCCCTTGAGGATGAGCGCGAAGAACGGATTCGCGATGTCGGGCACCGTGACGATGAGGTTTCCCGTGCGCAGCGTGCGCAGGCTCTTGGAGATCGCGTTGGGAGTGAAGCCGAGGCGTTCGACCGCCTGCAGGACGCGGCGACGTGTGCTCGGCGCGACCACGTCGGGGCGGCTCAACACCCGCGAGACGGTCGCGGTCGAGACACCGGCGCGTTTGGCGACTTCGTAGATGGTGGCCACAGGGAATGATGGAGGAGTCGATGGCTATGATATCGAAACCTCGTGGATCCCGGGTTGGTTCGGTCAAGGTTCGCCGTGCGGTTGTCGGCGCGGCTGCATTCGAGGTAAAAGGAGCGGAATGAGGCTGACGGCTTCTGTGAGGCAGCTGCTTTCCGCTGCGCTCATCGCGCTCGTCACCGGCGTGACGGCGTACGCGCACGATGTGACGACGCACGTCACCTGGAACCGGGAGATCTCGCGCATCGTGTTCACCCGCTGCGCCGCTTGCCATCATCCCGGTGGCAGCGCCTTCTCGCTCATGAGCTACGTGGAAGCGAATCCCTGGGCGAATGCGATCAAGGACCAGGTGCTGCGCCGCGACATGCCGCCCTGGGGTGCCGCCAAAGGCTTTGGCAGCTTCCGCAACGATCAGTCGTTGACACAGGGTGAACTGGATCTCTTCGAGACGTGGGTGAATGGCGGGGCGCCGGAAGGGAATCCCGACGATCTGCCGACACGTCCGCGAGTCGTGTTGCCGTCGGTTGTCCCGCCCCGCGCCGGCGAGTTGGTGGCGAGCGGCGCGTTCACCTTTTCCCGGCCATTCACGCTCGATGGGTTCTGGGCGCGGAACACGTCGAGTCGCGAATCGGCGCAAATCACCGTGCAGTTTCCGGATGGCCGCGTCGAGCCCCTGGTGTGGCTCCGCGACTACTCGGCCAAGTACGACCATCCGTTTCTGCTCCGCAAGCCGCTCTCCGTGCCGGTTGGCGCGGTGCTCCACGGCCTGCCGGCAGGCGCCAGCCTCGTCCTGTTGCCGGCAACCAGCCACTGACGGGATTGTTCAGACCGCCGGCCGGTTTTCACTTCGTACCTGACGGCGGCCGACATACACAAAGGCCAGCGACAGAAGCAAGATGACCCCGAGGCCGGCGAACACGACCGAGCCTGAATATCGCGGGAGATCGAACGGCACGAGCGTCAACGCACCAGTGCGGTCCAACATCCGTCGCCACGAAATGTGGATCACTACGGCGGCCGTGATGATGACGATCGCTCGTGGGGCGCGCGACAACCTCAGTGCGCCCTTCACGAGCGCGACGGCGAGCGCGAGCGCGATCAGCTGACTGACGACGACGCCGACCGCAAATCCGACTCCTGCGGCGAGCGGGTGCTCTCCCGCGTACTGCAGCAGCGGCTGCAAACCGCTCCAGAAACTCGCGCCGAAAATCAGTCCGGCCCCGACACCCAAACCCGTCCGGCGTCCCTCGCCGCCCACGATGGCCTCGGTACCGAAGTACGCCACGGCCGCCGCCGTCAGGGCGCCGCAGAGCGGCAACATCCACGGGGCCGATGGTGTCCATCGAACACACGCCATCAACGTGAGCGCTTCGAACGCCGCCAGCATCAGCGCAAACGGCAGCGTCGGCGCGAAGCGTCCGAGGAAGATCAACCCCACGCAGAGAGCGGCCAGCAGATAGCCGTCGTCTCGCACGAAATGCGTGACGCCGGTTCGCATGAAATGTGTGAGCGCATCGCGGCGGACCGGATCGAGATCGAATGTCTCGGGGTCTCCCTCGAATTGAAACGTCCGGAGCTGGCCGTCCGGCCGGACAAACGTCACCGTGCTGTTGACGAGCACGCCGAGCCGCCCGAAGAGAGGCTCATACGAGAATTGCGAGCTGGCGGACGTGATGGGTACTTCGAGTAATGCGTCCACGACTCCCTGATCCTGGGTGACGAGCGCATCGGCGGGGAGGCGCGGTCCGCTGGTGTGGATCAACGCATCGTCGAACGAACCAAAGAACGGATCGTTCATTCTGGAGATCCTGGTCTTGACGATGGTCGGCTTTGGAAGAGCGATGCCGTTTTCGAACAGCGACAAGCGGTCGGCGACCCAGACTTTCACCGCCGCGGCGGCAATCGCCTCGGATTGCGACAAATCCAGCCAGGTGGCATCCAGAACCGGAAACTGAAAATCGATGAACGCACTGGACGGCACTCTGACCAGCGCCTGCAGCCGGCCGTGCTCCGGCTTGAAGAACACGGCCACGTTCACGAGATCGGGGACGTCGTGCGCGGAGACCGCCACGGGCCACGCCAGCCACGCCGCGACAATCGCAAGGCCGATGCGCCTCATACGGTTGATTTGCCGCCGGGCGGCGGAACGGCCTCGGTGTCGCCGAGGCGGCTCGATTTCAGCCACTCGTTCAGGAACCAGAGCGCGCCGCCGAGGAGAACGAGGCCGGCGAGCGCGCGCAGAACCATTGCGGCGGCCCCGACGTCGAACACGACCCCGACGGGAATCTTCGCGAGCTGGTTCCATTGCTCCGTAAACCAGCCCCAGGCCGTATCGGCGGCGAGCGCGGACACGATGATGCGCTCGAGGCGCTCGACGCGCTCGGTTCGAGCGCGCGAGAAAAGATAGGACATCACCGGAATCATGATGGCCGCCGCCGCGACGAGCGTGGCGGCGGCGCCGGCCCCGAACGCCAGCACGGACACCAGCGGATGTGAGCCGCCGAATTGAAGCGTCCGTTCAAGGTCCAACGACGTGGTCGCACCGAAGATCAGGCCGGCGCAGCACGCGAACACCGTGCGCCGGTGCGGCGTCACCTGCTCGGCGATGTTGGCAAATGCCGCGAGGAGGATGGCCACGACTTCGAGCGCAGCGAGAACCGGCGGGAACCACACCGTCTCAACGGTGAGTCCCAGGGTCGACGCGAGCAAACCGACCAGAAACGTCGACACGAAGGCGACGACCGGCGGAATCGCTGGAGGGTACCGGCGAAACGGCAGCACGAGACAGAACAGGAACAGCAGCAGCGGCGCGGTGCTGCGGACGAACCGGGTACCGCGATCCATGAATTGGCGGCCGGCATCCGTCCATCGCGGCGCGAGGTAGATCCGGCCGGGATTACCCTCGAACACCAGGCTGCGCACCTGACCACCAGCGTCGACGATCTTCAGGTCGGTGGAAACCCTGACACCCCACCTTGCCACGTTCGGATCAATGGCGATGACTGGCTGTTCGGAAGCCAGGCGGTACCGCAGGCGCATGTCGAACCAGACCTGGTCGAGAAACAGATTCTCGGTGGCGGCGACCGGAGGCGCGCCGAGGTGGTCGATCGCGGATTGGTACGAGTCGAACGACTGATCAGCAATCGTTGCAATGCGTGGTTGATCCACCTCGGGGCTGGATAGCGGCTCACCGTGATCGAAGACGTCGAATCCGCCGGCAATCCAGTGATCCGCCGCGCCGGGGAGCATCGACGCCAGCGCTTGCAGATCCAGATATCCGGCTTCACCTCGGGTTGGAAACTGGATATCCTTCACCGCGGCCAGCGGAACCCGCACGAGCAGGTCGAGCGAACCGTTCTCGAGACGGGCGAAGGCCTTGATGTTGACGACGTCCGGGATAGGGCGACTTGCCGAATGGACGATCGCGGCGAAGAGCACGAGGCTCGCGCCGGCCGCGATGCACAAATGGGTTCGAGCCCGGAGCCTTTCTGCCATACGCACGTTTTCGAGAGTGTATATGCCGGAAAACGGTGTAGAGTCCATCGAATCTTCCTACGGGGGTGGACGGTCATCCAGGAGGGCGAGGTCAGCCATGAGACGAAACTTGTGGATAGGGACAGCCGTGATCACGCTAGCTGTTGCGCTGGGCGCAGGGTCGGCATGGCTCGGAAAACGTACCGTCATCGAGGCGGCCGGCGAGCAGGCGCCGAAGTTCGAAGTCGATCCGTTCTGGCCCAAGCCGCTGCCGAACGGCTGGGTGCTCGGACAGACCATCGGTCTGGCGGTGGACGCGCAGGACAACGTGTGGATCGTCCATCGGCCGGGTTCGCTCGAGGCCAAGGAGTCCTACCAGACGCGCAAGGAAGCCGATTGCTGCACCGCGGCGCCAGACGTGCTGGCGTTCGATCAGGCCGGTAACCTGATTCAACATTGGGGGAAGGTCGAAGGCCACGACTGGCCCACGTCAAATCACGGCGTCACCGTCGACAGCAAAGGCAACGTCTGGCTCGGTGCGAATGGCGGTGGGCAGCCCGGTGCTGCTCCGGGGAGCGCGGCACAGTTCGCAGCCGCCGCGGCGCGCGGCGCGGCTCCTCCACCCGTCGCCCGGGGCGCATCGCCGACGTCGGGGCCAGAGGCCGGTGTCGCGTTGCCTGGCCAGGCCACGTATCACGACAGCTTCATCTTGAAGTTCAGCAAGACGGGCCAGTACCTCGGACAGATCGGGCACGCCAACGGCAGCAAAGGCAGCATGGACAACGACAACGTCCGCGGCGTGGCCCAGATCCGCTTCGATCCGAAGACGAATGAGCTCATCGCGGCCGACGGCTACGGCAATCACCGCGTCTCGGTCTGGGATCCGGAAACGCTGAAGTTCAAGCGCGCCTGGGGCGCCTACGGGAAACCGCCGACCGACAACACGATGCCGCCCTACAAGCCGGGCGACCCGCCCGCGCAGCAGTTCCGGAACCCGGTGCACTGCGCCCAGCCGTCCAACGATGGATTGATCTACGTGTGCGATCGTGTCAACGATCGTCTCCAGGTGTTCAAGACCGACGGGACGTTCGTCAAGGAAGTGCTCATCGAGACGAACACACAGGGCGACGGATCGGTCTGGGAGATCGCGCTGTCGCGCGATCCGCAGCAGAAGTACATGTACATCGCCGACGGCGCGAACCACAAGATTCACGTGTTCGATCGCGCGGCGCTGACCGAGATCTACAGCTTCGGCAGCGGCGGCCGGCAGCCCGGCGAGTGGTATGCGCTGCACAGCATCGCGACCGACTCCAAAGGCAACATCTACACGACGGAGACGTATCGCGGGCAGCGCGTCCAGAAGTTCACGTACAAAGGCCTTGGTCCAGTAGCGGCGAAGAACGAAGGCGCCCCCTGGCCAGCCGGCAAGAAGTAAGGGGGAGTGGCTCGGATCGCAAGCATCCTGGCGGTGGCGGCGTTCTGTCTCTACACGACGCCGCCGCCGAACCCCCGCGTGCTCGCGGCGCTCGACGCGCTCTCCTCACGTCACTCACATCAGGTCCGCGGCGACACCGACGGCGGCTTCTACTGTCCGATGGAGCCCGACGTCCGGTCCAACCAGCCCGGCAGATGTCCGCGGTGCGGTATGACGCTGGTCGAGGGAGTACCCGATATCCTTGAATATCCCGTCGACCTCTCATTCGATCCGGTGGTGCCACATCCCAACGAGCTCACCCGGCTCACCTTCGGCTTGATCGATCCGCGCACCGAACGCCCGGTGCGCAATCTGGAGGTCGTGCACGAGAAGCTCTATCACGTCTTCGTCGTGAGCCAGGATCTCTCGTTCTTTCTGCACACCCATCCCGAACGGCAAGGCGACGGGGATTTTCATCTCGATGTCCGGCTGCCGAAGCCGGGCCTGTACCGCGTGCTGAGCGATTTCTATCCGTCGGGCGCGACGCCTCAATTGATCACGAACACGCTGATCGTGCCCGGCGCGGAGACGGCGATGGACAGCGCGCACATCCAGGCCGACCTGTCACCCAAGACGGCTGAGAACGCACGTGTCGACCTCACGCTCTCGCCCTCCCACGTCGTCGCGAGGCAGGACGTCTCGATGGTGTTCCGGGTGAGTCCCGAACAAGGCGTCGAGCCGTACCTCGGCGCCTGGGGCCACATGCTGGCCGCGAGCGCTGACCTCGTGGACATGACGCACAACCATCCGATCGCCGCAACTGATTCGTCAGGGGGCGCCGAGAAGGACATCCAGTTCAAAATGGCATTTCCGCGTGCCGGCGTGTACCGCGTCTGGGTGCAGTTCCAACGCCTGGGCGTCGTGAACACGGTCGCCTTCAACGTTCCAGTCGAGGAAGCTCTCCACTAGCACCGCGTTCCGGCTCCTAACGTATGGACGCCTGATAGCGATAGCAACCTGCTGTCTTGCCAGAGTTGTCCGTCACCAGCAGGATGTATGTCGCGGCCTGCGGCGCGACAAACGCGATCCTCGCGTCCTTCCCGCCGCCGGAATCGTTGTCGTAGAACGTCGTCGTCTTGATGTTGTTGGCGCCGGGAACGCCCATCGTCGCGACGACCACGGCAGCGACAGGGTCGAAGTCATTCCGGCTGTACGACTCGACGTTGATTTCGACATTCAGACCAGACGGGATCCACCCGAGATCGTGAACACCGAAGGCGCCATCGGACATGTCCGGACAATACAGTCCCGTTGCCGGACCGACAACCGCCTGCGGCTTGACGGCAGAAGGCCGCAGCGTGTCTCCACCACGCGTCGGCACCCAGTCGTGCTGAGAGGCGACCGCCGTCGCCACGCTGACGCCGCAGGCCAGCAGGACGACGGTGCCGATCTTTGCCAACATGCCAATTCTTCGCATTTGACCCTCCTCGATGGGTAATGTGAAAAAAGGCTGCTTGGTGGCTCAGTTGACGGCGTCCGATGCAGATTATCCTTTGGACCCGACGTTCCGCTCTTCGGTCTCGACGACGCCGCCGCGGGCGCGGAACGCGCTGATCGCCGCCTCGATGCGAGGCGCCCCTTCGATGCTGTCCAGCCACTCGGCATCGAGCAGCCGCAGCACCCGCACGTCGCGCAGATCCTGTTCGAAGGCCTCCAGTAGATCGTCAGCAGAGCGCCGGTGAATGACTGGAGGCGGCTCTCCCATCCGCGGTTCCCACTCGACCGCATCCTCGTGCACGATCGTGGCGTCGGCACACCGCATGAACAGGGCGCGGCAGGACACTTCCAGGAGCCTGCCGCGTTCGGTCGTCCGCAACCGCAGGAAATCGCGGCGGCTGAGACGACCGTCGACCATCACCCGCGGGCCTCGAGAATTGCCCGGCGCACCACGCCTCGGGTGAGCGGAATCTTGTAGGCGTTTTTCGAGAGGGCGCGCGCACCTGTCACCGACGCGTCACCCGCCTTCGCGGCGAGTTCCTCGGTGATGCGCTGGCCCGTCAGCATCCGCTCCACCTCGGGCAGCCGCCAGGGAATCGGCGCGACGCCGCCGAGCACGATGCGGGCAGATCGGCAGACCTCCTGGTCCATCTCGAGGACGACGGCCGCGCTGACAACCGCGTGGGTCCAGGTCTCGCGGTCCATGACCTTGTGGTAGCGGCTGCGGGTGCCGGCTCTCGCGGTCGGCAGTTCAATCGACGCAAGCAGCTCGTCCTCGGCGAGGACGTTCTCGTCGACTGGCGCGTTGTGAACCAGAACGGCACTTTCAGGAGGCAAGTCACTGCACAGTCTCGAACATTCCGAGCGTTTCTTCGCCCGAACGTTGCCTGCAACAAACCATCCTCGCGTCCCCTACGTATATTCACGTATTTGCTGCGGTGATCGTCGCACCGACAATCCGTGAGCCGATCCAAGTGAGTTCGGCACATATCACGGCGGAGGGTACGATGAAAACTGCGATTCGTCACACATCCGCGTTCGCTCTGGTCGCGCTGCTTCTGAGTCAAGGCAATCCGAAGGTGTTCGCCCAGAGTGAGGGCAATTCGACGGTGAATTGCGACGCAGGCGGCGCCAATCTGCAGACAAAGCTCAATAACGCGTCTTCCGGCGCGACGGTTTGGGTTACCGGTACATGTTCGCAAGGTCCGTACACAATTTCGAAAGACATTTCTCTAGTGGCATTCGGTCCGAACGGTGCGACCCTGTCTG
>Ga0070698_100008612_pt1 | contig 10994 bp, 7 predicted proteins | sample KBSK1502metaG_FD_65477 | JGI IMG/M metagenome (GOLD analysis project Ga0070698, IMG submission 65477) | Corn, switchgrass and miscanthus rhizosphere microbial communities from Kellogg Biological Station, Michigan, USA - KBS K1-50-2 metaG | ecosystem: Host-associated > Plants > Roots >...
GCCGCGAACGGGATCGTCGCCTCCGCCTTCGGATTCCAGGGGCAGAAGTGCTCGGCCTGCTCGCGGCTGATCGTCCACGAGAAAGTCCACGACGCGCTCCTCGACAAGATCGTCGCGAAAACCCGGACGCTGACCGTCGGCGACGTGCGCGACCCGAACAACGCGGTCGGCGCGGTGATCAACGCCGGCGCACAGAAGAAGATCCTCGAGTACGTCGCCCTCGGCCGCCACGAAGGGCGCATCGTCGTCGGAGGCGAGGCGGGTCCGGGCGACGGCTTTTTCGTGATGCCCACGATCGTGGACGGCGTCGCGCCGGGCGCGCGTCTCGCCCGCGAGGAAATCTTCGGTCCGGTGCTGGCGGTCCTGACCGTCAAGGACTTCGACGAGGGAATCGCGGTCGCCAACGACACCGAGTACGGCCTGACGGGCTCTCTCTATTCGCGCGATCGCGAGCGGCTGGCCCGCGGCAAGCGGGAGCTCTTCTGCGGCAACCTCTACCTGAACCGCAAATGCACGGGCGCGCTCGTGGGAGTGCACCCGTTCGGCGGATTCAACATGTCGGGAACCGACTCGAAGGCCGGCGGGCGCGAGTATCTCTACCTCTTCACGCAGGCGAAGGCGATCTCCGAGAAGCTCTAGGCACCAACCGAAAAGGAGGAGGCATGTTCTCACTCGTCGGTCTCGTCGTCCTCGTCCTCGACGTCATCGCTCTCGTATCGCTTCTGAAGAGCTCGGCCGACAGCGGAACGAAGATTCTCTGGGCGCTTCTCATCATCCTGTTGCCGGTGGTCGGGATGATCCTGTACTTCCTGATGGGGCCCGGCCGCCGGAAAGTCATCTGACCTTCGCCGACTGATGACCTTCGCGCACGTTCCCGCTCCCTCTCGCCGCTTCGACGACGTCGGCTTCTCCGAGATCGTCCAGGTGCGCAACCGCGTGATGGAGCTCCTCGCCGCGGGTCACAAGGTCCATCGCTTCGAGGGGGGCGAGCCGTACATGCCGACGCCCGAGACGATCAAGCGCGCGATGGAGAGAGCACTCGCCCGGAACCAGACCCGCTACGCTCCCTCGTCGGGCATCCCGGAGCTGCGAAGCGCGATCCTCGCGAAGGTCCGCACGAAAAACGGAATTCCCGCGGACGAGGAGAGCCCGATCGTCGTCAACGGCGGGATGCAGGGCCTCTTCGCGGCGTTTGCGACGCTGCTCAACCCGGGCGACGAAGCGCTGATGTTCTCTCCCTACTGGACGCCGGTCACCGACCTCGTCACCTGGAACGGCGGCGTTCCCGTTCTCGTTCCCACGGAGCGGGCGCGAGAGCGAGGAATCTCGGCCACGCTCGCGCGCTCCGTCACGCCGCGCACGAAAGTCCTGTACTGGAATTCGCCGACCAACCCGACCGGCGACGTGTTTTCGCGCCACGAGATCGAGGAAGTCTCCGCGTTCGTCGCGGGAAGCGGCCTCGCGATGATCTCCGACGAGGCGTACGAGGACCTCATCTACGAAGGGGAACCGCACGTGTCGCCCGCGTCGCTGCCGGGAATGGCCGAGCGCACCGTTTCGGTCTTTACCCTGTCGAAGAGCTACTCGATGACCGGCTGGCGCGCCGGTTACGTCATCGCCCCCGAGCGCTACCAGTCGCCGATCCGCACGGCGGTTCTCTATTCGACCAACGGCGTCTCGACTCCCACTCAGTGGGCGGCTCTCGAGGCGCTATCGATCGAGCCCGAGTTTCTCGCAGATTGGAAGACCGGATACCGCCGCCGCCGCGACCGGCTGGCCGAAGGATTGCGCGCCGCCGGCTTCGAGGTCGCGACCCCTAGGGCGGCGCTGTATCTCTTCCCGAAGATCCCGGCATCGCTGGGCGCCGACTCGCGCGCCGCCGCCGCGATGCTTCTCGACACCGCGCGCGTCGCGACCGTGCCGGGGCTCGTCTTCGGCCCGGAAGGGGAAGGTCATCTGCGCTTCTCCTTCTCGGTGCCGGAGGAGACGATCGCCGAAGGCGTGGAAGCGCTGCTGAGGGTCAGGTCTCCACTTGCCACATCCGGGGTCAGGTCTCCACTTGCCACATGACAACTCTTAGGAGCGAGTGCATGTGTCGAGACCCCTTCGCCTGGAGTTCCCGGGAGCGCTGTACCACGTCACCAGCCGCGGCCATGAACGGGGACCAATCTTTCGCGACGCCGCCGATCGCCGTCAATTTCTGAATCTTCTCGCCTCCGTCATCCCCAATCAGGCCTGGCTCCTCCACTCTTATTGCCTGATGGGAAACCACTACCACCTCCTGCTGGAAACGGCTCGTCCGACGCTCTCGAGGGGGATGCATGCACTGAACGCCCGCTATTCCCAGCACTTCAACCTGCGGCACGACCGGGCGGGCCACGTCTTCGAGGGTCGTTTCAAGGCGATCGTCGTTCAGAAGCAGCCACATTTGCTCGAACTCCATCGATACATCGTCCTGAATCCGGTCCGAGCAGGCCTGGTACGCCGTCCCCAGGACTGGCCGTGGAGCAACTACCGGGCGACGTCCGGAGGGATCGCGCCTCCGCCGTGGCTCGAAGTCGGCTCAACCCTCGCGCTGTTCGCCGCTTACGGTTCCGGTGCGAACGGCGCCTACGTTCGATTCGTGGCCGACAGCGCGGTCCGGCCGGGCTCGCCGCTGGAGCGTGTCCGTCGACAGATCTACCTGGGTGATCGGCGGTTTCTCGAGGAGATGGCCGACCATGCCGGAGAGCGCCGGCCAGGCCCCGAGATCCCTGCCGCCCATCGGATCCCTTCGGTTTTCGAAATCGACGAGATCCGCACACTCGTCTCGAAGGAATGGGCCGTGCCGGCCGAGGAGCTCGCGGGACACGAGGCCGGCGACGCGAAGCTCGCCGCGGTCTACCTGTCTCGCAGGCTCTGCGGCAAATCCGCCCGCGAAGTCGGTGATGCTTTCGGGGTCAAGAGAGGACGGGTCGGGAACATCATGGTCGAGATGCAGAAAAGACGCCGAACTTACTTGCGAAAGCGGGCCGAGCGCCTCGTCGCGGATCTGGACGCGAGCCGCAACGCGACGTGAACGAAAGCATTCCGATGTGGCAAGTGGAGACCTGGCCCTCAATGTGGCAAGTGGAGACCTGACCCTATCTCCGGTAGGCCTCGGGGCGGCGGTCCGACAGGGCCGGGAACCGCGTGCGCAGCTTCTTCACCACTTCGGGATCCACGTCGCAGAAGAGCACCTGCTCCCGCTCGTCCGCCTCGACGATCGTCTCGCCGAGCGGCGCAATCGCCGCGGAATCGCCGGCATAGTGGAGCCCGTTGCCGTCACCGGCGCGGTTGACGCCGACGACGTACGCCTGGTTCTCGATCGCCCGCGCGCGCAGAAGCGCCCGCCAGTGCTCGCGGCGCTGGTCGGGCCAGTTGGCGACGACGGCGAAGAGGTCCGTGTCCGCCGCCGCGGTGCGGAACGGCTCGGGAAACCGCAGGTCGTAGCAGACGAACGGCGTCACCCGCACGCCGTCGATTTCCGCCGTCACGACCCGGTCGCCGGCGGTGTACACCCGATCCTCGCCGGCATACGAAAAGGGATGGATCTTCGCGTATCGGACGACCGAACCGTCCGGCGAGACGGCGAGCGCCATGTTCCGCGGCGACGGCTCCCCCGCCTCCGGCACGCTCGCCAGGATCCAGAGACCCAGTCGGGCCGCCCCCTCGCGCAGGAACGACTCCGACGGGCCGCCGGGAGGCTGCGCGATGCGCCGGGAGTCCATGGAGAACCCGGTCGAGAACATCTCGGGCAGGAGCGCGAGCCGCGCTCCGCCCGCCGCCGCCTGCTCGAGAAGACGCGCCGCGCGCCGGTGGTTCTCGAGCACGTCCTCCCAGGCCAGGTCCATCTGCAGAAGCGCTACGCGCACAGCTTCTCCAGTCTCTCGACGGCCGCCTCCAGGGTCGCCATCCTCTTGCAGAACGCGAAGCGCACGTAGCCGCGTCCCTTCTCCGGCCGGTCGTAAAAAGCAGAGGGCGGGATCGCGGCAACGCCCACGTCCTCGATCAGGTGCTTGCAGAAGGCGACGTCGTCCTCGAAACCGAAGCGGCGGAAATCCGCGCAGACGTAGTAGGTGCCGGCGGGCGGCCGCACTCCGAAGCCGATCCGCGCGAGCTCGCCCACGAGGTAGTCGCGCCGCTCGCGATAACCGGCGAGGAGGAGATCGTAGTACTCCCGCCCCGCCGACAGCGCGCAGGCGGCGGCGTGCTGGAGCGGGGTCGCCGTCGCGAAGGTGATGAACTGGTGCGCCGCGCGCACCGCCGCCGAGAGCTCCCGCGGCGCGGCGGCCCAGCCGATCTTCCAGCCCGTCAGCGAGAAGGTCTTTCCGAAGCTCGAGATCGTGATCGTGCGTTCGCGCATCTCCGGCAGCGTCGCCATCGGGACGTGGCGGCCCTCGTAGACCATGTGCTCGTAGACCTCGTCAGTGATGCAGACGAGGTCGCGCTCGACGCAGAGCCGCGCGATTCCTTCCAGCTCCGCCTGCGAAAAGACCTTCCCCGTCGGGTTGTGCGGCGTGTTGACGAGGATCGCGCGGGTCGAGTCCGTGACCGCACGCGCGAGGGACGCCGGGTCGTAGCGCCAGTCCGGCGCCTCGAGAGTGACGAAGGCGGGCACGGCGCCGGCCATGACCACGCTCGCCTTGTAGGAGTCGTAGTAGGGCTCGAAGAGGACGATGCCGTCGCCGGGATCGCAGATTGCCTGGATCGTCGCAAAGATGGCCTCGGTCGCGCCGGAAGTAACGGTGAGCTCCTCGCCGGCCCGGTAGTCCAGACCGTAGTCGCGCCGGTACTTCGCGGTCAGGGCCTCGTGGATCTCCGGGATCCCGGTCATGCGCGCGTACTGGCCGCGGCCGTCGCGGATCGCCGCGATCGCCGCGTCCTTGACGAAATCCGGGCCGTCGAAGTCCGGAAAGCCCTGGGCGAGGTTGATGGCGCCGTGCTCGACGGCGAGCCGCGTCATCTCCGTGAAGATGGTCGTTCCGAAGCCCGCGAGCCGCTTCGCCAGGACGGGACGCATACAGAGATGTTACGCGGCCGGGGGAGACCGGCGCACCCCTCGAGGCGTCCCGAGCGTATTTCCTTCGTCGCGCGGCTTGCGTATCTCGCGTATCCTCGCGGCGCAAAAGGAACCATGCCTCCGAGCAAGATCCACTACCGCGTCGCGATCATCGGGTCCGGGCCCGCCGGCTGGACCGCCGCCCTCTACGCGGCGCGCGCGGACCTGGAGCCCATCGTGATCGAGGGCCCGCAGCCGGGCGGGCAGCTCACGATCACGACCGACGTGGAGAACTACCCCGGCTTCCCGGACGGCATCCAGGGACCTCTCATGATGGTCATCTTCCGGACCCAGGCGGAACGGTTCGGCACCGAGGTCCTGCTCGACATCGTCACGGACGTGGACTTCGAAGCGCGCCCGTTCCGCATCACCCTCGACTCCGGCGCGAAGCTGACCGCCGACGCGGTCATCATCGCGGCGGGTGCGAGCGCGAAGGCTCTGGGCATCCCCTCCGAGCGCCAGCCGGGCGTTTCCGCGTGCGCGACGTGCGACGGTCCGCTTCCCGCCTACCGCGGCAAGGAGCTCGTGGTCGTGGGCGGGGGCGACACCGCGATGGAGGAAGCGACCTTCCTGACGAAGTTCGCGAGCAAGGTCACGATCGTCCACCGGCGCGAGGAGTTCCGCGCTTCGCGCATCATGCTCGACCGCGCGCGCGCGAACGCGAAGATCCACTGGAAGTTAAACACGGTCGTCGAGGAGATCCACGGCAACGGAGGGGCCGTCATGGGGGTGACCCTGCGGGACACACAGGGCGGCGGGCTCTCGAAGATGCCCGCTGGAGGCGTCTTCGTCGCGATCGGGCACCTTCCCAACACGGCGATTTTCCGGGGCAAGCTCGAGATGAACGACGTCGGCTACCTGAAGATCGCCCACCCCTCGACCCGGACGTCGGTCGAGGGCGTGTTCGCGGCCGGCGACGTCGCCGATCCCACGTACCGCCAGGCCGTGTCCGCCGCCGGCGAGGGCTGCAAGGCGGCCATGGACGCCGAGCGCTGGCTCGCCTCGAAGGGGATCCACGGCTGACCGTGTTCTGCCTCTCCCGCCGGGAGAGGGCCGGGTTGAGGGCGCTGATTTCGCCGTGATCTCATGACTTCCCAGAACGATCCGCGGAAGACTCCTTTCCTGCCGATCCTCGCCTATGTCCTCGGGTTCCTCGCGATCCTTGCGCTGCTGGCATTTGTAATCGCGGCTGTCATTCGGCTCCTCTGACCTCGCTGTTCAGGATTCGGTCATATTCGGATGCGCGTCTCGACCAAAGTCGAATACACGAAGAGCTAATTGACCGATAGCGTACGCGCTACTAAGACGACGGCGGGCTGGAAACATAAGGAAGTCGCGCCGACCGGGAAGCTCGAGACCCTCTGGCGGATCGCGGTCGTCGCCTGGCTGTTGCGCCTGTTCTCGAAGTAGTCGACACTCCCCGCGATCGCCTCCGCAGCCAGGATGCTCGAGCCGGGCGTCTCAATCGCGCGCACCGGACACATCCCGATTCTCCTTCCGACGTCCGGTTCGCCGTCGAGGGTGGCTACGACCAAAGTGCAGGAGACCAAGGTCCAATAGCTGAAGCGGTGAACAGAAGTCAGAATTCAACCTTCCGAATCAACAAAAAGGAAGAACCCAAGGCGGGTGACGCGTGTCTCACGCAAATAACTGCCCCTGTCCGAGCTGATTCGTCACTCGAAGAAGAGAACCGTGAAGACAAGGGCGACAAGACGTTCCTCCGGCACTCAACCGCGCCGAGACCAATCCGCTTCATGGACAGGATCAAGGATGGGGAGACCGACGACGAGCGATGTTGGCATGACGGGGGCTGCGCGGATTGTTATGGCCGTGGCGATCGCCGTTCTGATCTGTGGCGCTCTCCTGACCGTCAGCGCGGCGCAGTCAGAGGAAACGACGTCGTCTCTGATCGTCAAGCTCGCCGCCGGGCTCTCGCCCGAGCAGCAGGCGGCCGTGATCGCCCGCAACGGCGGCACCGAGACTTCGGTGATCCCCGCCCTCCGGCTCCACGTCGTCGAAGTGTTGACGAGCGAGCTCCCTACCGTTCTCGCCAGTTACCAGGCGGATCCCCAGGTCGTCAGCGTCGAGGAGAACAAGACCCGTAAGATCGAGACGACGCCGTCAGACCCGCTGTACCCGGACCAATGGGCGTTGCCCAAGATCGGCTGGGACACTGTGTTCGGCGCGGTCACGCCCACGGGCACGGCAACGGTAGCCGTCCTGGACACAGGCGTGGACGGCTCGCATCCTGATCTCGCAGGCAGTCTCATCCCCGGCACGTCGATCCTGGACGGCTCCGACGGGATGACCGATCCCAGCGGCCACGGCACGAATCTCGCCGGCATCGTCGCCGCCCGGACCGACACCGTGCTCCCGGAAGGGATCGCCGGCGTCGCGTACGCGGGCGTGCGCATCATGCCCGTCACCGTACTCGGTCCGGACGGGACAGGCCAGGACAGCGATGTCATCGCGGGAGTGATCTGGGCGGCCGACCACGGCGCCAACGTCATCCTGATGGGGTTCAGCAATCCCGGCTTCAGCCAGAACCTCCAGGATGCGATCGACTACGCATGGTCGAACGGCGCCGTGCTGGTGGCTGCTGTCGGCAACGACGCGACGAGTGACCCGACCTTCCCCGCCGGCGACCGTGGGGTCATGGGTGTCTCGGCCACCGACCCTTCGGACATCCTCGCGTCGTTCAGCAACTCCGGCCAGGCCGTCTTCCTGGCAGCGCCGGGCATGAGCATTGAGGCCACCGCCGTGGGTGGCGGCTACAGCCTCGTCAGCGGCACCTCCACCTCCGCCGCCATCGTCGCGGGCGCGGCGGCGTTCATGAAGGCCATGGATCCCACGCTGAGCAACGGCGTCATCGTCGGCCGACTCGCGCGCATGGCCGATCCCGCGGGCACTCAGGACCAGACCGGAAACGGCCGCGTCAACATGGCGCGCGCGCTCGCCGACACCGGCACCGACCCGGTAGAGCCGGCCGGTGCCGCGCCGGTGGGCGGCGGCGGGCCGTTCGTGGGGCCTTACCGGGCGGCAGCAGCACTTAACCTTGCGCTGACACCGGCCTCCGGCCCTTCCGCAACTTCGGTAAACGTAACCGGCGGGGGCTTTGACCCCAGTGTCGCCAACATCGGCATCTACTGGGACGGAACTGTTGGCACTATAAACGGTACCCTGCTAACGACGTGCTCGACCAACAATGGCGGCAATATTGCGGGGACCTGCACCTTCTTTGTTCCATCGGCCAGCGCCGGGGCGCACACGGTCGTAGCCACACAGCAGAATAAGACCACTCTTAGCGTTTCCGCAACCTTCACCGTCATCGGCGCGGCCAGCAAGCTGGCGCTGAGCGGTTCGACCGCGGACTTGGGGTCGGGTGCCACGCGGACGCTGACCGCGACTATTCAAGACTCAAACGGCACCACGGTCACGACGGGCCCCAACAGCACGCTGAGCGTGACCTTCGCTCAGACCTCCGGCACGGGCAGCGTGACCGGACTGGGTTCGAGCACCGCCGTAGCCGGCGTGGCGAGCTTAACGGTGACCGGCAACGCGCTGGGTCCTGTCACGATTACGGCATCGGCGACGGGCTCGGGGGGAGCTTTGGCGGCGGGCACGGGCAATCCCATCAGCTTTAATGTGATCGTAGGGGCAGCCAGCAAGCTGGCGCTGAGCGGAGCCACGAGTGACTTGACGTCCGGCACGACCCGAACGCTGACGGCGACCATTCAGGACCCAAACGGCAACACGGTCAATAGCACGGCGAGTGTGACCTTTGCTAAGACCGCTGGCGCGGGCACTGTGACCGGACTCGGGTCGGTCCCAGCCGTGGCGGGCGTGGCGACCTTAACGGTGACTGGCAACGTGGCCGGCCCGGTGACCATCACGGCCACGTCGAGTGGTTTGACAGCAGGCGCCGGGAATCCCATCAGCTTTACCGTCGTGGTCGGGACAGCGACCAAGCTGGCGCTGAGTGGCTCGACTTCCACCCTTGCTTCAGGCGTCACGCGGATACTGACAGCCACGATTCAGGACTTCGGGGGCAACACGGTCACGACAGGTGCAGACAGCACGCTGACCGTGGCCTTTGCGCAGACCTCCGGCACGGGCAGCGTGACCGGACTGGGTTCGAGTACCGCCTCGGCCGGCGTCGCGACCAAAACGGTGACCGGCAATGTGGCGGGCTCGGTGACGATTACGGCCTCGGCGACTGGCTCGGGCGGAGCGCTGGCATCAGGGACAGGAAACCCCATCACCTTTACCGTGGTGGTCGGGGCAGCGACCCAGGTGGCGCTGGGTGGTTTGACCACAGACCTGACGTCGGGATCCACGCGGATGCTGACAGCCACGATTCAGGACTTCGGGGGCAATACGGTCAGCAGCTCGGCGAGCGTGACCTTTGCTCAAACCGCTGGCACCGGCAGTGTGACCGGATTGGGTTCGAGCACGGCCTCAGCCGGCGTCGCGACCAAAACGGTGACCGGCAACGTGGCCGGCTCGGTGACCATCACGGCGACATCGGGCGTTTTGGCAGCAGGCTCGGGGAACCCCATCAGCTTTAACGTCGCGGTGGGTTCGCTGGACCACTTCAAGGTCGAGGCCTCGGGCGGCGGAGCTATTCCCGCCCAAGTCGCGGGCACATCGTTCAACATTCGCATAACTGCTCAGGACGTGGGTAACAACACCGTAACCTCGTTTACATCCACGGTGTCGCTGACCTCAAACGGGACGCTCACAGGGAGCCCGGTCACGTCGGGAAGCTTTACGTCCGGCGTGCTCGATCCGCAGAGCGTCACGATCACCAGCACCGGCTCGGTGAGCATTACGGCCACCGCTGTCAAGACCGGCACGAGCGCATTATTTGCAGTGAGCGCGGCAGCAGCCACCACGCTGACGGTCTCGGGGCCAGCATCCGCCACGGCGGGCACGGCCTTCAACTTCACCGTCACGGCCAAGGACCAGTTCGGCAACACGGCCGCGGGCTACAGGGGCACGGTGACATTCAGCAGCACCGATCCCCATCCCGCGACGCTGCCGGGCAATTACACCTTTACGTCGGGCGACAACGGCGCGCACACTTTTACGAGCGGGGCCACGCTGTTCACTACTCTGTCGCAGACCATTACGGCGACCGATACGGTAACCTCCATTACCGGAACCTCCCCCGGCATTACCGTGAACGCGGCGGCGGCCAGCAGGCTGGCCTTCACCCAGCAGCCCGATGGCGCCGCCACGGGCGGCTTGCCATTCCCCACGCAGCCCGTCGTGACCCTTCAGGACACGTTCGGCAACACGAAGACGGGCACGGCCCAGACCGTCACTGTGTCGATCCAGAACAATGCAGGCCCCGGAGGAGTGCTGAGCGGGACGGCGGCTGTGGCGGTAAACACGAGCACCGGTCTGGCGACCTTTACCAATCTCTCCATCGACAAGCCGGGCACGGGCTACACTCTCACGGCCAGGGGCTCGACCGTCAACACGACGGCTGGAGTCATCATTAGTAACGCGTTCGACATCAGCGTCGGCCCTGCAGCGAAGCTGGCGTTTTTGCAGGCGCCCACCACCACCGTGGCCGGCGCTGCGGTCACTCCGGCGGTGACTGTCCAGGTCCTGGACGCGGGCGGCAATCTCATTACAACCGCCACCAACTCCGTCACCATGGCTATCGGGACCAATCCGGGCGCCGGCACGTTGACAGGGGGCGGAGCTCTGAGCGCGGTCAATGGCGTTGCGACCTTCAGCAGTCTTTCGATAAACAACCCGGGCACCGGCTACACGCTATCGGCCTCCAGCGGCGGCCTGACAGGCGCCACCAGCGCGGCGTTCAACATTACGCCGGCTGCGCCTTCCACGCCGGCGCTGACATGCCCGGACCCGGACGGCATTATTTCAAGTGCATGCGGCACCC